>SAMEA3663023__coassemble_829_pt1 | contig 30090 bp, 19 predicted proteins | sample SAMEA3663023__metabat2_low_PE_009 | metagenome-assembled genome bin SAMEA3663023 (sample SAMEA3663023) | pig gut metagenome | biome: pig gut; feature: pig-associated habitat; material: faeces | place: France | collected 2012
GACCCGCGACCCCAACCTTGGCAAGGTTGTGCTCTACCAACTGAGCTATTTCCGCTTATTTCCTCTCTCAAGGAGCATCTCTCTCGATTGCGGATGCAAAGGTACGCTATTTTTCTGAATTACCAAAATTTTCTCGCATTTTTTTTCTAAAAAAAGTATCAATCCATGCGATTTCGATAGTCTTCATAGCCAAAATGGCGCAATATTTCCAATTTCCCGTCCATATGGAGCATTCCAATGGACGGGTGAGAAATACCATTAAACATGTTTGTCTTGACCGTTGTATAATGAATCATATCCTCAAAAATAATCTCCTGACCGATCACCAATGGATTTTTAAAGCGCCAAGACCCCATAAAATCTCCAGACAGGCAACTATTACCACCCAATCTATAGGTATTTTCTTTCGTTGCCTCCTCCAAATCGACCAATTCTGCCCCACGCACCTCTGGATGATATGGCATTTCAAGACAATCGGGCATGTGGCATGTGAAGCTGACATCAAGGATGGCAGTCTTGATTCCTCGATCATTCACAATATCTACAACATGGGCCACAAGCGGTCCAGTCTGCCAGGCAAAGGCGCTTCCTGGTTCAAATATCACTTTCAGATGGGGATAACGCTGGTGGAAACCTTTCATTATACGTTCCAACAACTCTATATCGTAACCTTTGCGAGTCACCAAATGGCCTCCTCCGAAATTGATCCATTTTATCTGCGAGAACCAAGGAGAGAATTTTTCTTCTATATGCCGTAGTGTCCGTTCAAACACATCTGCCCCACTCTCACAATGGCAATGGCAATGGAATCCGTCAATATCCGACGGCAGTTCTTTCGGCAACTTATCTGCCGTAATACCAAAGCGTGTACCTGGAGCGCAGGGATTATAGAGCATAGTACCCACTTCCGAATATTCAGGATTGACACGCAATCCTATCGAACATGATGATGCACGATGGTGAAAGCGCTCGTATTGCGACAACGAATTAAACGTGATATGCGATGAGCAAGCTACAATATCATCAAACTCTCCATCTGTATAAGCTGGCGAAAAGGTATGGGCTTTCTTTCCAAACTCATGATAAGCGAGCATAGCCTCAGACAGCGAACTAGCGGTAGTAGATTGAATATACTCCCGAAAAATAGGAAATGTTTTCCATAATGCGAATGCCTTGAAGGCAAGAATAAACTCCGAACCGGTTCGTTCAGCCACGTCTTTTATCAAAGCGAGATTACGTCGCAATTTCGCCTCCTCTATAATATATATAGGCGTACTATTTTCCATTTTTTTGATATAAATCTTGATTTCGACTGCAAAGTTAGCTTTTTATTGTCATTAAATTGCATTATTCCATATAAAATGATTACTTTTGCATTTGATTCTAGATTATTGCAATGAAACTCATAGTAATGACCAAGCCCACGTATTTCGTGGAAGAAGACAAAATATTGGCAACACTTTTCGACGAGGGACTCGACTGCCTGCATTTATGCAAGCCTGGTTCTTCGCCAATGTATGCTGAGCGCCTGCTGACTCTACTGCCTGAAGACTACTGCTCAAAGATTGTAGTACATGACCACTTCTACCTCAAGGAGGAATACAATCTGAGAGGCATCCATATTGACGAGGCAGGACAACCAGCCCCGCAAGGCTATCGTGGACGCCTGAGTCGCACCTGTCAGAAGCTCGACGAGCTCAAAGTGACTAAACGCAACGCAGACTACGTGTTTCTCAAACACATCTTCGACAGTCAGACGGGTAATGAGAAAGCCTCATTTACTCCCAACGAACTGGAACAGGCTTCTAAGTTGGGACTTATCGACCGGCACGTGTATGCATTAGGAGGCATGAACATAGACAATATTCGCATGGCCAAAGAACTCGGTTTTGGCGGAGTTGTCATTTGTGGTGACCTGTGGAACCGCTTCAACATCCATCAGGGATTAGACTACAAAGAACTTATTGCCCACTTCGAAAAGCTCAGAAAGGCCATTGGATAGAAAAAGAAACAACTAACAACAATATTTACTACAAAATGAGAGAATCGAACTCTTACATGGTATTTTCAGGCACTGCCACAAAGTATCTGGCAGAGAAAATCTGCCTTAGTTTAGGATGTCCGCTCGGTGAACTGCAAATCACAAAGTTCTCCGACGGCGAGTTTGCTGTCTCTTTCGAGGAGTCTATTCGCGGTCGCGATATCTTCCTCGTACAGAGCACATTCCCCAATAGTGACAACCTGATGGAGCTGTTGCTGATGATCGATGCTGCCAAGCGCGCCTCTGCACGCACCATCAATGCCGTTATCCCCTATTTCGGATGGGCACGTCAGGATCGCAAAGACAAGCCCCGTGTCAGCATTGGTGCCAAACTGGTAGCCGACTTGCTTTCCGTAGCCGGTGTTGATCGTGTCATCACCATGGACTTGCATGCCGACCAGATACAAGGTTTCTTTGATGTTCCCGTTGACCACCTCTATGCTTCCGGCGTCATCCTCCCCTATCTTCAGAGTCTCAATTTAGACGACCTCGTTATTGCATCACCTGATGTCGGCGGTTCTAAGCGCGCCAACACCTATGCTAAATATCTGGGTTGCCCGCTGGTTCTCTGCAACAAGACCCGCGCTCGCGCCAACGTTGTAGCCACCATGCAGATTATCGGTGACGTCAAAGACAAGAATGTGGTGATTATCGACGACATGGTCGATACAGCTGGAACCATCACCAAGGCTGCCGACATCATGAAAGAAGCAGGTGCTAAGACTGTTCGCGCATGTGCATCCCATTGTGTGATGAGTGGCCCTGCAAGCGAACGCGTACAAGAATCGGCCCTTGAGGAAATTGTCTTCACAGACTCTATCCCCTACACACAACGCTGTGCTAAGGTGAAGCAGCTCTCTGTGGCAGATATGTTTGCAGAAACCATCCGCCGCGTGCTCAACAACGAGAGTATCTCAAGTCAATACCTTGTATAATATCCATCCTTCAGATGAACATCAAGACATTATTTATAGTGACAGCAGCAGGCATTATGCTTGCTGCTTGTCATTCAAACACGTACCATATCAAAGGTTCTGCCGAAAACATGCAAGACGGAGACACACTCTTTCTCACGACCGACATGGTAACCGGCATTCCCTGCGACACCTTAGTAGTAAAAAACGGAAAGTTCAGTCTTTCGGGAAGTGCAGATTCTACATGCTTCTGCATGCTTTATAGTGCGAAAGCCCACCAGATCAACGCCACATTCTTCAGGGAGAATGGCAATATCGACATCCGGCTTTCCGCAGAACCTTCCGCATCAAGGGTTGGCGGTACGCCTTGCAACAACGAGTGGCAACGTCTCAACGACTCGTTGATGGTTGTAGGCAAAGCCATCAATCTTATTGCAGAACGCATCTATGCCCATCCCGTCAGTCCGGCAGAACGAGAAAAGGGTATGAAGGAAATAGAAGAACTCAACAAACAGTTCAGCAACAAGGTAGAAGTTGCCGCCGAACGCAATATCGACAACGAATTCGGCTATTTTCTCATCCTCAACTTTTCCAAGGATATATTCTCTGCCACAACGACCAAGCATCTCATCAGTCAGATGCCGAAGGAATTGCGTCAGCGTACCGCCATCCAGCAAATGGAACAGGAATTGGCCAAGCAAGCCAATACAGCGGAAGGATCCGTCATGCCCGACTTCACGCTTCCTGATGCAGAGGGTAATCCTGTGAGCGCTTTGGCAGAGATAAAGAAGCACAAATTGACCGTTATAGATTTCTGGGCATCTTGGTGTGGCCCATGCCGTAGAGAAATGCCTTCCGTGATTTCCCTCTACGAGAGTTACAAGGATAAGGGTCTGGGCATTCTCGGTGTTTCTCTTGACAACAACAAAGACGCTTGGACAAATGCCATCAAGCAATGGGGAACGAGTTGGACACAGGTTAGCGACCTGAAAGGCTGGGAATCGTCTGCTGCTACATTATTTAATGTAAAAAGCATCCCTTGTACCGTTATTGTAGATCAAGAAGGCAAAATCCTGCGTCGCGATCTCCGCGATGAACAACTCAGAAACTTTGTTGCTGATTACCTGAAATAACAATCGCAACATCCACCTTTAACCCCCAATCGGTCATCAGACGGATTGGGGGTTTATCATCAAGGCGGTTGTATAGAAAAGAAAGAGAGTGACTGTTCTTCCACACGAGGAAGACAAGCCACTCTCCTTATCTCATCTGAATGTCCAACAGATTACTGGTTGTTGGGCAGTTCAAGCCATTTCACGTAGCAGAAGTCCTGACGGTGAGGCAGGTTCTTGTTCTTCGGATACATGCGGACAGCTGATTTATAGGTACCGGCCTGCTGAGGAGTCAGCTCAACTTCGAAGGTATAGTTGTTACCCTCATGACCAACCATCTTCAGAGGCTCTACATTGAAGATACGCTCCTGTCCTTCCTTGTTAACATAGAGATTCACCTTCTCCAATCCTACTGCATCTTCAAGACCTTGCTCGTTGATGACGTAAGTCAGCTTGTACTTACCACCGGTTTCAGCACCACTTGCAGGGAAGTCCCATGATGCAGAAACGACGTTGATGGCATCCCAACGCTCAGCAACAACTTCCTTCCACTGTGCAATTTCCTTAGCCAGACGGCAGTTGTCCTTGCTGATTTCCTTGAAGCGTTTAGCCTCTTTGGTGTAGAACTTGTCATAGTAGTCGTCAAGCTGACGCTTCATGGTATAGTGAGGAGCGATCTGAGCGATAGAGTTCTTGATAACCTTGATCCATCCCTCGCTGAAGCCCTTCTTGTTCTTCTTATAGTAAAGAGGAATAATCTCGTTTTCGAGTAGCGAGTAGATTGTAGCCGCATCGAGCTGGTCCTGATGACCCTGGTTCTGATAGGTACGCTTTTCGGTAAGTGCCCATCCTGCACCTTCACGATAGCCTTCAAGCCACCATCCATCAAGTACAGAGAGGTTGACAACGCCATTCATCTCAGCCTTTTCACCAGATGTACCAGAAGCCTCAAGCGGACGAGTTGGAGTATTCATCCAAATATCAACACCGCTGACAAGGCGACGAGCCAAGAGGAAGTCGTAGTCCTCAAGGAAGATGATCTTACCGAGGAACTCAGGACGCTGGCTAATCTCATAAATCTTCTTGATGAGTCCCTGTCCTGCGCCATCTGCGGGGTGAGCCTTACCGGCGAAGAGGAACTGTACGGGATGCTCTGGGTCGTTGACGATCTTGGCCAGACGGTCGAGGTCGGTAAACAACAGGTGAGCGCGCTTATAGGTAGCGAAGCGACGGCAGAAACCGATAATCAACGCATTAGGATTGATGCGCTCAAGCAGGTTGAGCACGCGTGAGGGATCACCCTGATTGCGCAACCATGTGTCACGGAACTGTTCGCGGATATATGACACCAATTTGTTTTTCAGCGCCATACGAGTTTCCCAGATTTCTTCATCGGGCACATTATAGATAGCCTCCCAGATGCTCTGGTTCGACTGATCGTACATGTGGTTCTCGTTGAAATACTTGCCATAAACCTTACGCCATTCTGTAGCACACCATGTTGGGAAGTGTACACCGTTGGTAACATATCCCACGTGGTTTTCCTCTGGATAGTATCCGTTCCAGATAGGAGCAAACATCTGCTGGCTAACCCATCCGTGGAGTTTAGATACACCGTTTACTTCCTGACAAGTGTTGCAAGCGAAGGTTGACATGCAGAAGCGCTCGTTATGGTCTTCTGGGTTGACACGTCCCATACCGATGAACTCATCCCAAGAGATACCGAGTTTTGCAGGATAGCCTCCCATATACTTACCGAAGAGTCCTTCGTCGAAGTAGTCGTGACCAGCAGGTACTGGAGTGTGAACGGTATAGAGTGAAGAAGCGCGAACGAGTTCGAGTGCTTCGTTGAAGGTCATTCCACCATCGATATAGTCACAGAGGCGCTGCAGGTTGCAAAGTGCTGCATGGCCTTCGTTACAATGGTAAACATCCTTCTTAATGCCGAGTTTCTTCAGCAGCAGCATACCACCGATACCGAGCAGAATTTCCTGCTTCAGGCGGTTTTCCCAGTCGCCACCATAGAGTGAGTGAGTGATTGGTCTGTCGAATTCTGAGTTCAGTTCGTTGTCTGTGTCGAGCAGATAGAGCTTTACACGACCCACATTCACACGCCAAACATAAGCATGAACCTGATAGTTGGTGTAAGGAACATCTATTACGAGAGGATTGCCGTTCTCGTCGAGTTCGCGCTCGATGGGGAGTGAACCGAAGTTCTGAGACTCATAGTTGGCAATCTGCTGTCCGTCCATAGAAAGACTCTGTGTGAAATAGCCGAAACGATAGAGGAAACCCACGGCACACATATCAACATTAGAGTCAGAAGCCTCTTTCACATAGTCACCAGCCAACATACCGAGACCGCCTGAGTAGATTTTCAGGGCAGAATGGATACCATACTCCATGCAGAAATAAGCTACAGAAGGACGGGTTTGGTCGGGCTTAACATCCATATATTCACGGAAGAGTGCATAAACACTCTGGATGCGCTTCATCAGAGCCTTGTCCTTGAGGATTTCCTCTTTACGGGTAAAGCTCAGACGCTCAAGAAGCATTACGGGATTGTGCTTGGCATCATGATAAAGCTCAGGGTCAAGGTCACGGAACAAGTCGCGTGCCTCATAGTTCCACACCCACCACATGTTGTGGGCAATCTCATTCAAACATTTCAACTGCTCAGGAAGGGTCGATTTTACAGTCAATTCCTTCCACTGAGGAGCATTTGCGTAATCTGCTTTGATTTTCATACTTTTCTCTATATATACGTTGATACTCTATTTATTATTTGTTCATACGGTTCTGAGCCTTACGCAAAGCGATGTCGTAAGCCTCATAATAGTATTCGATAAACTCGCTCCAAAGTGCTTTTTTCGAAAGTGCATCGGCTTTGCGTCGGCAACTTTCAACATCATTTTTCGGCATAGCCGAATATTTCGCCACCGTATCCTTGATGGCATCTGCTACTTCAGAATAATTATAATCTGTGCGATGAATGACCTTCACGCCATCCTCTATCTCACCTGCATGACCGAACACGCCGTTAGCCCAAAGTCCGAAGCCTGCCAGATCTGTTGTGATACAAGGCACTTTGAAGGCAACGGCCTCCAGCGGAGTATATCCCCATGGCTCGTAATACGATGGATAAATGCACAGGTCATTACCCAATACCACATCATAATATGACATATTGACTATTCCGTCACGTCCATCGAGATAGCAGGGCAGGAAGATGACCTTCACCTTATCGTCATTACGGTTGTGCATATCGTAGTATTTCATCATGCCCAACACGTTATCGTGACTCATATTATGCAGCCAATGGGTCAGCTGTGGAACATCCAATGGTGTTTCATATTTTTCGTTCTTCGCCAAACGTTCCTGCAAATCCTTACGTGGCTCGCCTACCCATCCCGGCACTTCAATAAATGCCAAGACCTTTTTCTTCAGTTCTCTGTCGCGAAGCAGACGATTCATGGCCTCCACAAACACGTCAATACCCTTATTACGGAATTCGTAACGTCCTGATGTTGAAACGATAAGTGTATCGTCGTCGAGCGATTCGCCCAATAAGGCATTAGCCACATCAAGAAGGCGCTTGCGAGCTGCCTTGCGCTTTTTGGTGAATGTGGCGGCTTTAGGCACGAAACTGTTGTCGAAACCATTTGGCAATACCACATCAACGGGCTTGTCAAGGAGTTCACGACATTCATTGGCGGTAATATCACTTACCGTAGTAAAACAATCTACATAATGAGCAGTTTGCTTCTCTATGGAGTGCTTGCTCTGCATATTAAGCTCTTCTGCCATCTGGTCGCCATTATAGGCAAAGAGATAGTCATAGAGTGGCTTCTGGTTGCCTGCGATTGAACGACCGATACTGGTGGCGTGAGTGGTGAAAACGGTACCGATCTGCGGCAACACATTATTTATATATAATGCTCCGAGTCCACACATCCATTCGTTGGCATGGTAAATCACATGTTTTCCCTCAACTTCCTTGCCCAGCCAACGGTAGATGCTTTCTACCACGAGTGCTGCGGCATAAGAGAACATAGATGCTTCATCATAATCGCCATAGGCATGAAGCGAATCCACCTGATAGTGTTCCCACAACCAGCCATAGATTTCATTTTTCTTCTCAAAAAAAGGTTGGAAATCCACCAAAATAGCAATAGGTTTTCCAGGAACAGCCCAACGGCCTACCTTTACTTTCAGCCCCTCTTCTTTCGCCTGCCATTGCCATTCTGCCAATAGCGACTTTTCCTCTTGAAAATAAGGACTCTCGTTATCATGCCACACATCTGGACCGATGAAGATAATCCGGTCGCACATGGCATCTTGAAGTGTTTTAGCTCGGCTGGAAAGCACGGTATATATACCTCCTACTTTATTACAAACTTCCCAGCTCGATTCAAAGACATAATCTGGCTTAATCAATTCTTTTCCCATATATACATGTATAACGGCCACAAAGTTACTTAAAAATATTAAAATCATGCGAGTTTAGGCAATTATTTTTCACCAAAAAACACATTTATTGATATAGATTTACTATCTTTGCGGCAAATTAATACGTAGATGAAAAGAAAACTATTCATAATAATATTTACAGCCATTTTCGCAACAGTCGGTGCCCAACAGTCACAGGGCACTTTCAGTGGATATCTCACCAATGAGGAATACGATGTTTATCTGCGAATCGATTTTCAGAACCAGAATGTCATCATCCCCGGACAAGAGATCTATGGTGAACTTCCTGGCTATCTCGGAAAGAAACACAATTCTTTCTGCTGGCCGATCACATCGGTCAAGAAAAAAGGAAGCCGAGAGATTGTCATGACGATGGTCAACGATTTTGGCAGCGAAGATCTCACCGCTACCCTCACCTTGCAAAGCGACTCCACCTACCTGCTGAAACAAACAAGTGGCAGTACGCTGAAAATTCCCAAAAACGGGAAATGGCAGAAGTTGCCCAAAATGCTAATCTTCACAAAAGGACATTAAATTGCCTTTACCCCCCTTGATATATTTTCAAAAAATCGACCCTCTTAGTAAAAAAAATAACGCAAAACTATAGAAAGTTTAGATTTTTTACGTATCTTTGCGGTTAAAAATAATATAGATTTTAAGAAAAGCTATGAATCTACTCAACTCTATCCTGAATTGGTACTTCAAAAAAGAAGCACTACCCTACTGGTGCATGTTCTTGATTGATACTGCTACTATTTTCTTCTCCGGTCTCTTTACCTATTGGATTTTCAACAAGACAGGAGCATTCATAGACCATCGGTTTGAACTGCTATATACCCTCTTGCTCTACGTACTTCTCACTTGCGTAGGCTTCAGAATATTTCACACCTATTCTGGAATTCTTCGCTACTCATCATTTGTCGATTTATGGCATGTGGCGATGAGTAATGCCGTCGGCTTGGCATTGTCGCTGATAGCCCATTTCACCATGGAGTATCTGCATGTTGACAAAATAGGCATACTCACATTGACCGAGACATGCACCATGTTCCTCATTGCCACATTAGCCATGTGGACCATTCGCGTGCTGGTAAAGATGCTATACGACGTAATATTGGCGGATAAGAAGGCTGTACGCGTACTCATCTATGGTGCAATGGAAGGAGCGGTGGGACTTGCCAAGTACATTCGTACCCAGCAACCTGCCAAGTTTGTGTTGATGGGATTCATTGCCCATGAAAAGAGCAACGAGAACCGACTTCACCATGTTCGACTGATGGGCAAGAAAATATATAACACCCAAGACAATATTGCACATATCATCAAGAAATACGGCATCAAAGGTGTACTCATCTCCCCTACTCGCACTAAAGACTTCCAAAACGACCGTGAGATGCAGAACACGCTGATTTCCACCGGTGTCAAAATCTATATGACAATCAGCGCCCATGAGATGCAGGTTGAAAACGGAAAACTGACAGACAGCAGTCTTGCCGACATCAAACTGAAGGAAGTTAGCGTTGAAGACCTCCTGCCACGCGATGAGATACAGGTTGACATGAATAGCGTCGGGGCCCTGTTGAGAGGCAAGAAAGTGCTCATCACAGGATCTGCCGGTTCTATCGGATCAGAAATGGTTCGCCAGATTGCCATCTACAAGCCCGCAGAAATGATGCTCATCGACCAGGCTGAGACTCCACAACACGACATCAGACTGATGATGAGCAACGAATATCCTGACATCGTGGCACATACCGTAGTGACCTCTATCTGCAAAGAGAAACGCATGGAGGAGATTTTCAGCACATTCCAGCCTGATTACGTTTTCCATGCTGCTGCCTACAAACACGTGCCGATGATGGAAGACAACCCCAGCGAAAGCATTCAAAACAACGTATGGGGCACCAAAATCATTGCAGACCTCAGCGTGAAATACAATATCAAGAAGTTTGTGATGATCTCTACCGACAAAGCGGTCAATCCCACAAACGTAATGGGTTGTTCGAAGCGTATCTGCGAAATCTATGTGCAAAGCCTTGACAAGGCCATCAAAGACGGTAAAATCAAAGGCATCACGCAGTTTGTCACCACACGCTTCGGAAACGTGCTCGGTTCCAACGGATCTGTCATTCCGCTATTCCGTAAACAACTGGAGGCTGGCGGTCCATTGACCGTCACACACCCTAAGATCATCCGCTATTTCATGCTTATACCAGAGGCTTGCAAACTGGTGCTCGAAGCTGGAACACATGGTAAGGGTGGCGAGATATTCGTGTTCGACATGGGAGAACCTGTACTTATTGCCGACTTGGCAAAGCGCATGATACAGTTGAGCGGAGCCAAAAACGTAGAAATCAAATACACGGGACTCCGCGAAGGCGAGAAACTCTATGAGGAAGTGCTCAACGAGAAAGAAAACACCAAGCCTTCGTTCCACGAAAAAATACGTATTGCCGAGGTTCGTAGCTACGAATACGAAGAGGCACAGCAGAGCATTACCGAACTATACCAGATTTCCGCTGCTTACGACGACATGAACACCGTAAGGAAGATGAAGGAAATCGTACCGGAATACATCAGCAAACATTCACGCTACGAAGCTCTCGACCAAAAATAGCACTACAAGCATTTACTCCATACTAAGAAGACCCTTCTATCCTACGCAGGAAGGGGCTTCTTTTTGTTTTATCCCACCCTTTGCATACACCATGAATGGCTTTGGAGAGGAAGAAGTTATGGACCAGAAATTGGACATATCAGAAAAGGCAAATCTTCCAATATTCCAGTTCTTCCAAATTCCAATAAAGGGTATGAAAACGCAAACCCTCATTTTAGAGTCTTATAACTTATTAATAATTAAATAGTTATATATATAATAAGAGAAAAAAGCACCCTCGAAAAATTAATTGGAAGAACTGGAATTGGAAGATTTACGCAATCAAGAATCCATCTAAGAGCCATATTATCAATAATTTACGTAATAAGAGAATGCAGGAATATCCCAGCGCTACCAGCAAAATCAGCATTCCAAAGCCGCAAAATCCTGGTAAAAACCCCATTTTTGGGCTATTTTATTCATGAAATCCTCAAAAATCGAGTTCGCCCCCTTGTTCCGATGATTTCCACCTTCCATGCAAAACACAGAAAACGCACTCATTCATGCGTTCTGGATACCATTGAAATGGATTTTGGGATGTACTGGACACATTTTATAACCCAGTCAGACTGCAAAAAATGGTGTTTTTTCAACTATAACTGAAACCATCTACTACGACTTTCAAACGCCTATTACGCCCAATCGCTCATTAGGATTTTGGAGAGAATGTGTAATCTGCGGATTTCCATCTCCTTGGTGTCAAAGCCGTATAAACAGGTTTCCGCCTTGTGAAACAAGGTTATTCATGGGCATGCAAACATTTCATAATAGAAATGTCCTCGAATCGCAAGAAACGTATAGAAACGTATGATTGGTTTGGGGGGATGTTGTATCTTTGCAACGTGGTTCAAGAGAGAATCACTTTCGCACAAAACATTCCGTCCGCACACAGACATGGCCAACTCCTCAGTAAGTCACAAGTGACTCCACACTAAGTCCCAATATTGAGCGGACAATGATGGGACAAAGTTGGGAGAAACAAGGAACAGAACAGGAGAATACCACGATGTGGGAATGTGGAGAGCGAGAAAATATCACATCATGAAACAGCAAAACCCGAACATATCCCGATGATAACCCGAACGCACAGGGAAGCAATAGTATGATATGAAAATTAAGCCAGATGCCCCGAACAATACCTCTTAGAGAGAAATCAGAATGGATATCCGATAGCAAAATGGAGGGTCTGGTTCTTTTTGAAACCATCAACATTGTAGATGCCACCCTTGCCCGTATCGTAAGGCACATGAATACCGATACCCCAGTCGAGACGCAACACAAGAAAGTCGAGGTCATAGCGCAAACCAAGACCCGTGCCGACAGCCATCTCACGAAGCACATTCTGAATCTTGAACTTGGTGGTGGCATAAGGAACTGAAGTGCCATAGTTGTCGCGGACATTCCAAACATTACCAGCGTCAAGGAATACAGCACCATAGAGACTGCCGAAAAGATTACGGCGATACTCAAGATTGCACACCAATTTGATATCACCATTCTGCATCAGATAGGACATGGCTTTATCCTCGATGCCAGGGAAGCTGCCAGGACCTATACCACGCACAGAAAAGGCACGGATGCTATTGGCACCACCCACATAAAACAGTTCGGTATTGGGCGCCCAGTCGGTATTTCCGAAGCAATAGAGCACACCCGCGTTGACATGTCCCAACAACTGCGAAGAAGCATCAAGCGTCCAGATTTTGGTAAAATCCGTTTCGATCTTGACAAACTGCGAATAAGGGTTCTTGAAAAGTTTCTTCTCTCTCTCGTTCCATTTCTTACCAAAGGCAAGAAGCGCCAACGAAGTGAAGTTGCCCGACTCAGACACCGTGGCGGTCCATCTCACAGGATGACGCAACGTAGAAGGACTGGTATAGGTATAGCTATAGCGCATCTCTGGCACGAAATAGTCTTGCATGGTGGCACGGAGATAGGGATTCTCTTCCATCACCTTGTCAAACTCGGCGGTATGGCTATTCATAAACTGGTATTTCACCGTAAGCGGCGAGAACTCATGTTTGCTGGTGGCAGAGGTCTGCCAGTTGTATGCCCACTTACCACTCACAATATGCATCTTGTAATAGCCAGGCCGACGGATGGTATTGCTCGACACCTTGGCAACGGTAGAGGGTGTTGCGTAGAACCGGCGAGGAAGGCGCACCGTGCGACCGTCGGGCAGCGTATAGCGTTGCGTGCTATTACCGCCAAAATATGGTGCAATAAGGCGTGGAAACTCTATGCTCGCATCAAAGCCATACTCGTAGTTGCTCATGCTGGAACTGCTGTTGGTAGCCCACTCATAGGATCCATGAACCGACAGATCTATCTTCTCGCCACCATGGAAGGCATTGCGACGCACCAGTCCAAGTTTGACCTCTGGTCCCACGCGACCTATCGCACTACCATTGAAATTGGTTTCGATATACGAATCCCACGGTTTGTCGAAGGTGCAATTGAGTGTCAAGTCCAGCGTATCGCAAGAGGGCGAATTGTCACGCGGCGTAAACTGAAACTCGGTAGAGGAAAACAATCCCATCGCATTGATTTTCTGGGCACTCTGCAAGTAATCGTCATAGCTATAGAGCTGGCGCGGACGAATTTTCATATCTGCTATAATGACACGCGGACGAACCGGTGGGCGCCGACCGGCATAACGGATGGTCAAATAGCGGTAAACCATAGAATCGGTAAATGCCTCATTATACGTTTTGCGCATATTGATATTCACACGACCGATATACCACTTGTGACGGGCCTGAGCTGGTGTCTCCTCTGCCAACTGGAAGCGCAACTGCACCTTACCGTCCACAGCAAAGGTATCAGCCAGATAAGAGGCGTAGCTGGGCTGGTAATAATAGTAGCCATTATTGCGGAGCAGATTGCTGATTCGGCTACGCTCCCCATCGAGATTAGCCACCACGAAAGGATCACCCTTGCGCACAATGGCAGAGGCTGATGTGGCATGGATCAGGCTGTCTGCCTCACGGTTAAATCCCACATAACGCACACTATCTAAGGTGAAGAGATGACCGAACGACACATCATAGCCGATCTTGGCTGTTTTCATGTTGTTTTGCAGAACCACTTCTGCGTCAACATTTCCATGGAAATAACCATGATTGCGCAACACACTTTTGGCAACCTGTGCACGCAACTGAGGATTGACCCACGACATGAGGACAGGCTGTTTGCCAAACGTCTTATTCATCCAATGACCAAGACCAGAACTGTCGGCAGAAAAAGCATTCCATACCGAAAGACCGAAGGAGAAAGGAAGGCGATGATAGCTGCTACCCAATATCGCGCCATTAGGAGCTGTTGCCAGGGCTGCGTCTATCTCTTCTCTTGTAGCAGAATAATTATCGTTCTCTTCATAGTCGGTATAGTTGATTTTCGTTAATCCGATGAAGAGCTGGTCGTCGTCAGGCACACCCTTGGTCATACTACAGGCACTAATCACCACAGCACCTGTCAGCAGATAAATGTATCGTTTGATTGTTGAATGCATCATAATCGAGAATTATTTGTTAAGGTTCACCACCCTCACGCTATCACGCTTCAGGCTATCAGTACGCATAGGCGTTGGTGGAACATATAGGGGCGTATTGCCACTACGGAACCGGATGATATCGCTGAAGGTCTGCAAGGTGCGCCTCCATACGAATCCTGCGCCATACTTCTGGGTGTAACCGTCAAGCCAGTCATAGGCATTATTATCATAGAAGAAGGTCACGTATTTATTGGCGCTGTCGTCCAACCGATATTCCAACGTCACATTGTCAAATACTGACTCTGTACCATTCTGATACTCACTACCCGACGACACCTTGCCGCCCACTACCACTTTGAGGCGGTTGTTCCAGAAGCGCTTGGCAAACTTAAACGAGTAGTCTGTATGCATATTTCCTGCGGCATCTGTAGAATTGTCAAGACCGAAGGAGAGATCAAGGGTGCGCAAGGCATTACCCGTAATCTGGTTGATTTCGGAATTGAGGAACGAGCTGAGGGCTGAGTTCATCGAGAAAGCATTTGTATTACCTTCAGAGAGATACATACCCGTGGTGAGCATGGAAACGGCAAGTTTGCCACGACGTTCCACACTCATGGCCTGCAACTCACTATGAAGCTGCATGTCTTCAGGCGCATCAAGGGTAAACTCAAGACCCATATCGTTGAGCGTACGGGTGATGATAACACCACAAGTGAAGTCCACGCTCCTACCCACTCCATTACTTCCCGTCACGGTAGCCTTGGTTGCTTCTGTTGCCGTGATATGAAGAGTGGGATTCATCATGTCGCCCGTAAACTCAATATACGATCCATCCTGGATAACAAAAGTCTTGAGCGGAATAACGGGCAACGAGTATTTCATCTCACCATTACTCAAGGTGTATTTACCCGTCAGTTGCAGATTGTCGGCTGGATTATAGGTCATGCGCAACGTGCCGCCACCCATCAAGTCAACATAGTTGGAATGGTCGGCATTAAGATAGGCTATCACGTGTGCGCCTTTCGATACTTCCATCGTCAGATTCATATTGAAGCCTGCCAGGTCTGGGCGATTCACCACGGTCTGCGTTGTATCGCTAAAGTCTGTAAACTTCACCAGTTCGTCAAGTTGGTTGTCGGTAGAGAGTGGCGAGTCACGCAGAATGTAACGCATATCTGTAGAACCAAGTACGTCAAGTTTTCCACGCATCGTGAGATTGGAGAGTTCGCCATTCATGCGACCCATGAAATTGACAAAGGCTTTACCATACGCCTCACTCCTACTATTCTCCTTGGCATCAATAATCTGATAGTTGGCGGCTCTCATACGCATATCAACCGTGATATGGTCAAGGTCTGAGAAATTGACGTTTCCCATGATGGTCAACGGATTGTCGTTATGGGCATAGACGTTAAAATTCTCAAGCAACAGGTTGGAGCCTACGATACGCACAGGGTCGTCGTCGAAGCGCAATTTCATGCCGTAGGGCACGCTGACAAGATAGGAGTTCTCAAGCATCAACTCTCCATTCACCTGGGGTTTGTTGAGAGGACCCTTTATCGTCAGTTCCCCTTCTGCGAAACCCTCAAGACCGGCAATCTGATTGGGTACGAAACCATTAACCAGTTCGAGTGGCAGACGTTGCAACTGCAATACAGCATCGAGCGAACCTTCACCGGCATTATAATAGGTTCCTGACAATACGCCGATCTCCTCGTCGTCTTTCATCAGACGCGCCTCAACGGCATGGGCATCGTCTTCTTTCTGCAGATATATGATTTCGGAACTTATATCGCCCCATTTACAACCCTCATAAGCCATGTCACTAACAGCCACACTTCCCACGACAGAGAAACGACCGGAAGAGTGTTGCACCACATGATAGTCGCCTTCCATCAAACCGCCCAAACGAGGAACATAGGGAAGAACGGCTGTGATGCTGGCAAGGTTGAAGCGGTTCATGCTGACCGTAATGTCTTGCAACGCATCAGGATCACTCTCTGTAGAATAGACCTTCACACCCGTGCCATCATCGGCAACAAGATTGATATCGGCCTTCACCTTATTGTTGGCTCCAAGGAATATATAGTTGTCTTTATTCAGCGAAAACTCCTTATATCCCAAAGTAGGACGATCGGGCAAGAGATGGATACTAATGCCGCTATCCACCATCTCTGCCTTGGCTCCAAGACGCAAGCCCAACTGGTTTTTGTCGTCATAGAAACGCAGACCTACCGAGGCACCACGCTCCTGAACAACACCATTAAACAAGGTATTGAATACAAACTGCGGGTTGCGCTTATTATTGCGAACCTGTCCATGGAAGGCCAACTGGTCTTTATACTGTAGGAGTTTCAAATTGATGGTATCCAGACGCGTACCATCATAGACTAACGAATGGATATAACCATCGCCGTTGATGCCTTTTTGAGGCGAAGTCTCCAAATCTAAATGCAAATTCTTGTAGTCGATATGTTGACCTGTACGCAACAGATTGGCTATGGGGTTGTCGCTCTGACTCTCCACATGAAGACGCATAACAGGCAACAGACTGCGTATGGCAGACTGATCGATAACCTTATGCTCCATCTGCGATATAATCGAACCGGAAACCTGTGTCAGCGAGGCTATCAAGTGCTCATAACTACCTGAAGCGTTAAGTTTTAAGTTGAGGTCGCCACATTCCAAACGGGCTTCTGTGGTATCGGGATTGAGATTGGCAAAAAGGGTGATGTCGCGAGGACGATAGACACGAGAGGAGTCGCGGATGGTAAGGTCGTTGAAAATACCATTCACATAATGCGTGGTTTGCAGATTACTGCTGGCATCAATATGTCCACAGAGTCCTACCACAAGAGGATTATCGACCATGCGCAAACGGAAAAGGTCCAGACGCTGCAGGTCGGTTGTCAGAGTGGCTTGAAGACGTTTTTTATTCATCAACGCATCGAGCGTGATAACACCCGTAGCCAACTGGTTTCGGCTGTCCACCTCAACATGGGCTACGCCATGGCGCAAGTCAAGCGTGGCCTGTGCCTTATCGAGAGTCCAAGAACCATATCCCAGGCTATGCAACTGCACCTCTGCCTGCGCCATAGTGCGTGGTGAGAAGAAATCGGTACCATGACCTTTCACCTGGACATCGGCTGACAACGTATAAATGGAGTCATGAGGCATGAAGTGGTGAAGGTTGAGTTGGCGCACCTGCAGATTTGCCGAATAGGACATATTATTGGCATTCAACGCACCTTTCGCCTTGACAGTTCCCCGACCCTCACGGAGGGTGACATCGGCTGCATAACGGGCTGCATCTGCCTCTAACAAGCCGTTGGCTCTAATACCATTGGGGATGCGGTAATTGCGTTGGATTGCCTTAGGCAACAAACCGGTAATAAAGCCTATATTTCCCGTCTCTGCCTGGAAACGGATTTTGGAGCGTAGCTGAGCGGGAGTGTTGAGATTGGCTACAAAACCTGTTGCCTTGGCATGGAAGGCGGTCGGAAGCGATACGTCAATACCGGAAAAATCCATGTACATCATATTACCCGAAAGCACTCCTTTTACAGTAAGCGGACTGTTGGGCCATTGTCGCTGGAAACTCTGAGGCATCATGCCCATGAAGCGCATCAGGTCTTGTTTTCCCAACTGAGCATTCAGACGCAAGCGAAGTTTCTCCGTCGAACCGACATCCATGATTGAGAACGGAAGGTCGAGGGCTACATCAAGATCTGAATCGGGAGTCTTCAAACGGAATGATGGCAACCGCAACATGCCATTGGCCATCATCATCCTGCCATTCATCTCTGTAATGGCGAGGCCACATTTTTCCTTGACTTTCAACTCGCGGAAGGTCATTCGCAACGTTGGATCATGATAGTAAATGCTGTCTATCCCGATATGTATCTGGTCGAGGGCCAAATGGTTGTAATCAAGTCCATCGACAACAGGTTCGAAATTCTGGTCGTAATGCAGACTTCCCTTCGTCCAGTCAACCGATTGCACCATATAGGTTTGTGTGCCCAGGTCGATATCTGCCTGACGCACACAAAGATGTCCAAGGTGGGCATCCACACTCATAGTATCTCCGGGCATATGAAAGGCTACCGAGGTCTGGTGGACAACAATACTGTCTGCCATGATTTTCCAACGGTTTTCAGAGGTCGTCGTGTCCTCTGGAACACTATCGTTAAGCGCGATATCCAACCGGCCGTCTTCCAGTCTGGCGCCATTCAGTTCCATAGTCTCATCATCAAGGTCTATACCCCGACTGGTGACGGAGAATCGACCGATCTCGCCCTTCACACGGGCTGCGGCTATCATTCCCAAGGTATTGACTTGCGCACGATTGATTTCCAATTGACTGATAACCACACGGTTGTCTATCAACGGCAGAAGTTGCACATCCACCACCGTGCGATCAACACGCATCAACGTGTCTGGACGTCCGGTAACAGAATCTATTTGAACCACCTGCATGCCATCAACTCCGAGATCAAGGGGGAAGGAAAGGTTCACGTGGTCAATAGTAATGGTGAGGCCCGTCTTTTCCGAAGCAACCTGCGCAACCTTGTCCACCACCCAATTTTGAACAGGCGGCAGATAAATCAATACGGTCAAGATAAGAAACAACAGGATGGGGCTCAATAGAATGCCCATGATCCACCAAAGTGCTTTCTTCATATATGGTTCTTTACAAAATGTAGTGCAAAAATAAGCGAAATATTCTGAACTACAAGGCTATTTGTCGAAAAATGCAATATTATGCCAGATTTTATCGTCTGGTAATGGAGAGTCGAGGACTATTTTCTGTTTTGACACAGGATGGATAAATTCCACATGATGAGACAACAACGAGATGCTTCCATCTGGATTACTACGCTTTGCACCATATTTCAAGTCTCCGCGGATAGGCATCCCCAAGGTGGACAACTGGCAGCGTATCTGATGATGACGTCCTGTCAGCAACTCCACTTCTACCAGCTGATAACGTTCGGTCTGACCGATGGTACGGTAGCGTAAGACAGCCTTCTTCGAACCGGGTACCTCACGATCGTAGGCATACGATTTGTTTTGCTTCTCATTGCGAGTCAGCCAATGGGTGGCGGTAACAAAAGTGTTGGAAGTCACAGGATTGCCTGAAGGTTGAACCAAAGCCCAATAGGTTTTATGAACCTCACCCTTGCGAAACATTTCGTTAAGTCGTGATAGCGCTTTAGAAGTACGGGCAAACACCACCAATCCGCTAACAGGACGGTCAAGACGATGGACCACGCCAAGAAATACGGCTCCTGGCTTCTGGTATTTCTCCTTGATATAGGCTTTTACGGTTTCTGACAATGGAGTATCACCCGTTTTGTCACCTTGAACGATCTCGCCGCTTTCCTTATAAACGACAATAATATGGTTGTCTTCGTAAACTACTTGCATGGGAATGTGGGATTAGTCTTCTGCTATTATTTCCATTGGATGATTGACAAACGTAGTAGCACCATGTTCTATGAGGAAATCACGATCGCGGAATCCCCACAGCACACTAATACAAGGCAAACCGCTATTGCGAGCGGTTGCAAGATCCACATCACTATCACCTACATACACAGCATCGTCTTTGCCGACACCCAGCAGGCGGAGTGCTTCTTCTACCGTATCAGGAGCTGGTTTCTTACGAATGCCTTCTGCCTCATGTTCTCCTACAGCCACAGGAATCTCTGGAAAGAAATGAGCCACCAACTCACGGGTAGCAGCATAGAACTTATTGCTCACCACAGCCATGTTATTGCCTCGTTGGCTAAGCGCATGGATAAGAGCGGATATTCCCTCGTAAGGTACTGTGGTGTCGAGTGAATGTTCCATATAATGCTTGCGGAATGTGGCAAAACATTCCTCAAACTGTGGATTGCGGGCTCCATCTGGTATGGCACGCTCCATCAACAAACGGACACCATTACCTACGAAGCGGCGAATGGAATCTATGTCGTGTTCGGGCATAGCGAATTGTCGGAGTGCATAATTGGTAGAGGCGGCAAGATCATTCAACGTGTTGAGCAAAGTGCCGTCAAGGTCGAAAATATATGTTTTATACTGTTTCATATTCTTTGATTATTCAGGGATATAACGATATTATTCAGGATTGTAACGATGGCTACGTTTCACCATGGTCAGGATTTTATCATTCAGCCTATCGGCTTGAAGCAACTGATCGATGGTGATGTGCATACGATAGTTCCAACAATGAGACGGATCTGATAGTGTATTGATGCGCTCATCCTGCGGACGCGAACGACGGAGTTCGCCATCCATAGCAAGCCAATCCTGTAGTTGCAAGATGCAAAGCATCGAAGGACAATAAAGGTGGCGGGCTATAATCTCTTCTGCCAAGAAGGCTGGCAACTGTTCGGGAGCCCTACCCTCTTTCTGCAACATGGTGATATAGTAGCGTTGGCGACGTTCGGGATTGTCCTGCCACCATAGTCGTAACGGAGCCATGTCGGGAGTAGAAATGGTGGCTACCGAACGATAGGGATTGGCTTCGAGATGGGCAAACTCCAGCCCATGCTGTTTGGGCATCTGTTGCACTTCAAGCGAGAGAAAGCGCAAGGTGTCGAGTACTGACGACACGCTTTCGGGCTGTTGACCAAGATCATCACCACATACCAACATCCGGCAATGGTCAGACAGTTCAGCAAGTCGGCGAGTTGCCAATTGTCCCCAATAGAAAGAATGGCGTTGACGAAAATAATTGTAATAGAGTCGCAGATAGGCTTCTTTCTCATCGGCATTAAGGGCATCGAAAACGGGTTCTTCTACGGCCTGCATCCGAGGATGATACATTTCTTTCTGATCATGGTCCTCGACAAAAAGCACATTGGCGATCAAGCGCAACAGTCCGTCACGAATCCATAGGCTGTTCTCATCGTTTCTGCCACAGAATGCCTGCACAACTTTACGTTGGGTATTAAACTCTGGCTTGAGTTCATAGAGTTGATAGGCCAAAGCGTTCAAGTAATGTTCGCGAACATAGTCTGCATGAATACCAAACGTTTGACCGATAATATGATCGTTGATGAAAGGACGGGTAAAAAGATCGTGACGGAAATGAAGTCCAAAATATTCTATCTCATCAACAGTCAGAGGCAACGAGGGAATATAATGTCCTAATCGGGCATCAACGGCATCATCTGGCAATTCCCATTGGCAGAAATAGCCTACGATATGGTCTAACTTGATGGCTCCGAAATATTGCGTCAGGTGACGGAGGCGCTTCTGCAACCATTCTTCAATATGATGTTGACGCGAATCTCCGTCTGTGGTCCATTGATAAGTAGGCGACTGCCAGTTCTGCCCCTTCGTAGTAGAATGGTCTGGCGACACTCCCATTTGTCCGTCCAAACGAAACAGCTCTGGATATTGTCTGACATCTACACTCTCACGATGCATACCGAGAGGAAGGTCTCCTTTCAAGACAACACCTTTGGTACGGCCATAATCGGCTGCTGCTTTCAATTGGCTATGCAACAGATACTGCACATAGCAAACATAATCGTAAGGTTCACCACGATAGTCGGCATAGGGCTTGAGCCACTCACTCGCACTTGCCACAAATGCCTGACAAGAGGCTGTAGAAAGCGTTCGCTTGCCTTGCTCTGCAAAGAGTTGACGGAGATAGTCTGTCTTTACACAATCCACGGCTTCGTAATCAACTGTGGCTTGCGCATTAAGTTCCTGGCGGCGGCGCATAAACTGCGTCATGGCGGTTTTTGAACGGAGCGTTCCTGCAGCATCAAGATCTATATAATGTGGATGAAGGGCAAAACCGCTAATCGGTTTATACGGGCAGGCGTCTGGAGCATGATGATTGGTTGTAGTATCAAATATTGGCAACAGTTGTACAACATTCATTCCGGTACGTGCCACCCAATCCATAAAATGTTTCAAATCGCCAAAATCACCCACGCCATAAGAGTGTTCGCTACGCAAGGCGGCAACAGGTATGGCAACTCCTGCGGCACGCCATAGTTTTTCGGGCAACCGCAACTGTTCACCATACATCACATAGACTTGACCATCCACCAACTCTGTCTGCTCTACCTGGCGGTTATCTCCTTCTTCCCAACTAACGATACTATTGGTGGCATCATCTACCACGATATATTTGTATTCCAAAGGCAGAAACATGCCGACAGCATTGATGGTCAACATCCATTCATGCTGACCCACATATTCCATACGCAGGAAACGACTGGGATTCCAGCTTCCCATGGAAGGGTGGCTGCCACAAAGTGCTACCGACTGCCCTAAACGCAACTGGGGAGCAGAGACACGAAACATCAAGGTCTTACGATACAAAGGGAACACACGAGCCTCAACCTCTTGACACAAGGGTTCGTGCCGCGTTACCGCACAAGCATCGGTATAAAGATGATAAAGCAACGGACGGTCACGCCATTGGTCGCAGAACTCATAGTCTTTGGCAGTATCGAAATGGTAGCAACGGGCTACAAGATTCCATTCCCGACGCTGTACACAACCTTTGGAGTCTTCCACATGATAGGCATATACGATATGAGAAAGAGGATGTTGGCGCGACTCCAAGACTGAAGTCTCCAACAACCACCATTCACCATCATCTGTCTTCATTTCAAGGTGATGCTGCCGCACAGTTCCGTCTTTGCTGCAACAGTTTAAAACTACACAGAGACGTTCACCCCATGATGTCGCATATTTGATTCTGAACTTGAGTTTCATCTTTACTATCGGTTTTCTGGGCAAAGTTACAAAATAAATTCGGATTACTTCTCACGATTATATTTTTATTTGTACCTTTGCAGTTGAAAAAAAACAGCTTATTATGATGAAGATTCAAAACAATAAGAAATTTCTCTACCCCGCTTTTGCAGGTATGGTGATTATCGTGGCCCTTGTAGCCTACTTCTTTTTTGCCTCTGTATCGGCACAAAAGGATACATATTATATATACATCGACAAAGACGATACGCAAGATTCTGTTTTTGCCAAGATACAACCTCAGGCTTCGCCTATGGCGATGGCAGGACTCAAGACTCTGCTGCGCCACACCAGCTACAGCAAGCATGTACGGACAGGACGATATGCTATCACGCCAGGAGAAGGCGCGCTGAAATTGTTCCGCAAACTGAGAAACGGACAGCAAGCCAGCCTGCGACTGACCATTCCTGAAGCAAGAACAATGGATAGACTGGCAGCACAGCTCTCCAAGAAACTGATGCTTGACTCTACCACTATTGCACAAGCTCTTCTGTCTGAAAAGACCTGCAACAAATACGGCTATGATACATGCACCATCAGCGCCATGTTTGTACCCGACACCTACGAAGTGTATTGGGACATCAGTATCGATGCCCTGCTCCAACGTATGCAACGAGAACACAACCATTTCTGGAAAGGCGAACGAACCGTTAAGGCTGAAGCCAGAAACCTCACGCCAGTACAAGTGGCTACCTTGGCAAGCATCATCGACGAGGAAACAGCTAACACAGCAGAAAAGCCTATGATAGCAGGTATGTATCTGAACCGGCTCAAGAGCCACATGCCCTTGCAGGCTGACCCTACTGTGAAATTTGCACTCAAGCAGTTTGAGTTGAAACGAATATACAACAAACTGACTCGTTTTCAAAGTCCCTACAATACTTACATCAACGAAGGTCTGCCCCCTGGTCCCATCAAGATAGCATCGATTAAAGGTATAGATGCCGTACTTAATGCGGTCAACCATGACTATCTCTATATGTGCGCAAAAGAGGACTTCTCAGGTACCCACAACTTTGCGAAGACCTATGCTGAACATCTCAAGAATGCAGCACGCTATTCAAAAGCACTCAACGAAAACGGCATCAAATAAAGCCAATGCCCATACCTACGGATGAACAGCGGCTGGAACGCAGACTGAAAAGTCAGTTTCAGAAAGCCATGACACAATATCACCTCATCGAAGATGGCGATAAAATTCTCGTAGCCCTGTCAGGAGGAAAAGATTCTTTGTTCCTATTGGAAATGTTGGGAAAACGAGCAAAAATACAACGTCCACACTTCGAAGTGGAGGCGATACACGTGAGAATGGAAAATATTGCCTACGAGAGCGATACCAAATATCTGGAAGACTTCGCACAATCGGTAGAAGTTCCACTCCATGTCGTGACAACAGCATTCGATCCTACAGTCAATCCTCGCAAACCAGCTTGCTTCCTGTGCTCATGGAACAGACGTAAGCAGATTTTCAATCTCGCACAACAAATAGGATGTAACAAAATAGCATTAGGACACCATCAGGATGATATTATTCATACTGCACTCATGAACCTATCGTTTCAAGGACATTTCTCCACTATGCCAGCCTTGCTACGCATGAAAAAAATGCCACTCGCCCTGATCAGACCGCTATGTCTCTGTCGGGAAGCTGACATCAAAACCTATGCAGAACAACACAACTATCAGAAACAACGGAAGTTGTGCCCATACGAGAAAGACACCAAACGGGCTGAAATAGCAGACCTCTACAAACAAATGGAAAGCATCAACCCAGAAGCACGCTACTCCATCTGGAACGCCCTTGAAGCCGAAGAAAAACTCACAGAGTATTGAATCCGAATCAACAGATTGATACCGAAGAAGAATACCGCAGAATGACAAAACTCTGATTTCGGTTAAAATATATTAATATCCGTGACGACATTCGCCTTTCATCAAGGAATTTCGTAATTTTGTTATTCATTATTATTTAGAAATTAATTAGAAAAAGCCACATATGAAACTACGCAGCCTGACTATCATCCTGATGCTCATGATAACAATCATTGGAGCAGCACAGAAACGTAAGCAGACACCCCGCCACAAGACACAGGTGTCTCCTGAGGTGGCAGCATGGCAAGAAAGGCTTGACAGAATGACCATGGCGACACAACGCATCATGGTCATCGATAGTATTGTGGTCGATAAAAACGACTTCCTACAGCACTATTATCTCAATCCAGAAGAGGGACACATCGACTCCTACAGTCATTTCTTCAACACCCAGCAACAACCTAATGCCTATGTCTATCTTAATGCCATTGGTAACCAATGCATCCTGTCACAAGAAGACGAAGATGGAATTATCAATCTCTATGAAAGCGACAAAGAAGGCAATAAATGGACTAAACCAAGATTGCTGCAAGGCGTCAACGATGCAAAACAATTCTTCCACGTCAACTATCCCTTTATGATGCCTGACGGCGTTACCCTATACTTCGCAGCAGAAGGTGACGAAAGCTTAGGAGGTTACGATATCTTCGTGACAACATACGATACGGAAGAAGACAGATTTCTGACACCAGAGAATATCGGAATGCCTTTCAATTCTGAAGCAAACGACTATATGATGGTTATCGACGAATATGATCGTATCGGTTGGTTTGCCACAGACCGAGGACAGGAAGATGGCAAAGTGTGTATCTATACTTTCGTACCATCAGACGTCAGACAGACCTACGACCCAGAAACCTATTCCAAAGAACAGATCACAAACTTCGCACGAATTACCGACATCACAGAAACATGGGTGTCGCCTGATATAGACCAAGCGCTCGAACGACTTGAAAAAGCCAAGGCAAGACAAAAGAAAAATACAGATAATGAAGAATTCACCTTCGTCATCAACGATGATGTGGATTATCACAAACTGTCTGATTTCAAAGCGAAAGGTAATGCACAACGCTACCTGCAACTGGTAAAATTGCGGTCTCAACAGACTGCACTCCAGCAAGCCATCGAACGGGTTAGAGCGTATTATAGTGGTGCAACGGCTGATGAGAAACGAGAAATGGCGCCCGAAATCATTGCTACAGAACAACAACAGCATCAAATACATATAGAGATCCACAACCTCGAAAAAATAATCAGAAACGAAGAAAACATTACTCTTAGAAATACTCAAAAATAAGAAGAAAGGAGAAAACCTATGAAAAGAAAATTCCCAGAATCAGAACTAATTATCAACAACGATGGATCATGCTTCCATCTACATCTACGCCCCGAACAACTGGCAGATAAGGTCATCCTTGTGGGTGACCCCGGAAGAGTAAATACTGTGGCTAACCACTTCGATACCAAAGAATGTGAAGTGAGCAGCAGAGAGTTTCATACCATCACAGGCAACTATAAAGGAAAACGCATCACAGTACAATCAACAGGTATTGGATGCGATAACATAGACATCGTGGTTAACGAACTCGACTCGTTGGCTAATATCGACTACCAAACACGAGAAGAGAGAGAAGAGCATCGCACCCTGACACTCGTACGCATCGGAACCTGTGGAGGTCTGCAACCATTCACGCCTACAGGCACATTTGTTGCATCGGTAAAGAGCATCGGTTTCGATGGACTGCTCAACTTCTATGGCGGACGAAACAATGTGTGTGACCTTAAAATGGAAGAAGCGTTCAAACAACACATGAACTGGAATCCACTATTGGGCGCACCATACGTGGCACAAGCCGATGAAGAACTTATCGACCGTATCGCACAAGATGACATGGTACGCGGATATACTATCGCCTGTGGAGGATTCTACGGACCACAAGGCAGACAACTACGCATCCCCTTGGCTGATCCCACACAAAACGAGAAAGTTGAAGCCTTCGAATACGATGGCAGGAAAATATGTAACTTCGAGATGGAGTCGAGTGCATTAGCAGGACTATCGTCGTTGCTCGGACATAAAGCCATGACCTGCTGCATGGTCATCGCCAACCGCTATGCACAGAAGATGAATACTGAATACAAAAACTCCATCGACACACTTATCGAAAAAGTACTCGACAGAATATAAATGCAAAACGACACAATCTGCGCGCTCGCCACTAAGACGGGAGGCGCTTTAGGAATAATCAGAATCTCAGGAGCACAAACTCTTGAGATTCTTTCCCATATTTTCACCCATGACCTTACAAAGGCGCAGGCTAACTCTATCGTCTATGGACATATCGTCAACCATGATGAAGTCATAGATGAAGTCCTCGTTTCCGTATTCCGAGCACCTCACTCTTACACAGGAGAGGAAAGTGCAGAAATATCATGCCACGGAAGCCAGTATATCATCAACAAAGTCATAGAACTGCTTGTTGCACAAGGATGCCGCATAGCACAACCGGGCGAATATACACAACGAGCCTACCTTAACGGAAAACTCGACCTCTCACAAGCAGAAGCTGTAGCTGACCTTATCGCGGCAAACAACAAAGCAACACACCATTTGGCCATGAGCCAACTGCGGGGAGGTATCTCCAATGAATTGTCAAAGCTGCGCGAACAACTGCTACGACTGACTTCACTACTGGAACTCGAACTCGATTTCTCTGACCACGAAGACTTGGAATTTGCCGACCGTACCGAATTACTGCAACTCGCCCAATATATTGAGAGTCATATTCAAAAGTTAGCAACATCGTTTCAAATGGGACAGGCTATCAAACAAGGCATACCGGTGGCCATTGTCGGAAAAACCAATGTAGGAAAATCCACATTACTCAATAAACTGTTGAAAGAAGAACGTGCTATCGTTTCCGATATCCACGGAACAACACGCGATACCATTGAAGACGTGATGACCATCAATGGAGTACAGTTTCGTTTTATTGATACTGCTGGCATCCGCCAAACCAACGATGCTGTTGAACAGATAGGTATCGAGCGCACCTATCAAACCATAGACAAAGCTCGTATTGTACTCTGGCTCATCGACGCCACACCCTCCCAAGAAGAGTTTGAAGACATGATGAACCACATCAACAACAAGGCCTTGATTCTCGTCTGCAATAAGTCCGACCAACAAGCCATTACCTTGTCAGAAGATGCCTCACGCTTCCCGCATATAGCCGTTAGCGCCAAGTTCGGCATTAACATAGAAGCGCTGGAAAGCCTCATCTATGAAGCAGCCCAGATTCCCGAAATAAAAGAGTCGGATATCATCATCACCAATGCACGACACTATGAGGCATTACTCCATGCCCAAAACAATCTGAGCCGCGTCATCGCAGGACTTAACAACCAACTGTCTGGTGACCTCATTGCTGAAGACCTCCGCCTCGTCCTTTCCGACTTGGCAGAAATCACCGGACAAGGCCAAATCACTCCCAACGAAATACTCGGCAATATCTTCCAGCACTTCTGCATCGGCAAGTAGCCCTGTTTGAACAAACTTGAACATTACGGAACATTTATGAATAAGTGCCTCATTTTGAGGCACTTTTGTTTTTTAACACTTTGAACAAACAATTTGCTATTCCGAAATATTCCAACTAATTTTGTATCGTCTTTGCGAGCCGTAAGGCGATCCATAACAAAGTCCTTCCCAGAAGCGAGGAACTCGAGCGCATTTTGGTTAGGGATTTTTGTTAAAGATTTTGTTTACTACCTCCCTGAATTACAGATTATTTCTTGCGAAGCAACATCTCATTAAAGATTTCCTCCAAAGATTTACCTATGGTTTGTTTTGTCGTGACTCAGCATAGTGAAAGCGAACGTTTTCGTTAAGCCAGATGAGCAGAATAAAGCTCGCTTTAATTCTGCCATGGCGAGAAAAGGTGCCATGAAATGGAACTTTCACTCTGTCTTCGCTACTCCAAAACATCTAGCCTTCAGGCTACCCCAAAAAATTCATTTCCCAAAACTGTTATCTGTTATCTGTTATTTGTAACGCAAAAAATTCATTTATGGAAACTGCCAACTGTTAAATCCGTGAACGCCATTGATGTGTATGTGCGTTTTGCTTTTCAAAAACTGTAAAACTGTAAAACTGTAAAAACTCAAATTGCATAAATAAAGGTATTTATAGTTTGCTAATTAGTTATTTCTTCGTATATTTGCAACGTGAATATGCCTATGCATACAAAATAACCTTTTTAGCCACTAAAACGATAAATATATGAAAAAGGGATTGACTATTCTAATGCTTGCAGTAATGCTGCTGTCGTGTGAAAATGAAACCTCGTATGAGGCGTATCCAGAGATGGGTGAGTTCTACACTGAATCTTGCGGATTGAAGGCTGTCAGTACCGATAGCGTGAAAAACTTTGCCGTGAAGGTTGATAACTTTGTTGTGAAGAATCCAGAAGCGAAGCAACACTCTTTGTACCCAAAGATTGTGGAGAATATCAAGGCTTCTTCGTTGAATTTTACCTTCACCTTTGACACTACCGATAGTGCAACAATAGATTTCCAGTTTTGAAAAGCTGAAAATATAGTTCTATTTACAAAAAAAATCCGACAGCACGAAGTTGTCGGACTCTTTTGTTACGCTATCTTTGTAGGATAGGTTGTTTGGAAATCAAAGTCATCACCCGATGGTGAAACCAAGGGCCGAGAGCACGGCGGTGATGGTGGTCAAAGCA
>SAMEA3663023__coassemble_855_pt1 | contig 28796 bp, 25 predicted proteins | sample SAMEA3663023__metabat2_low_PE_009 | metagenome-assembled genome bin SAMEA3663023 (sample SAMEA3663023) | pig gut metagenome | biome: pig gut; feature: pig-associated habitat; material: faeces | place: France | collected 2012
TTTGGCTACGCCTAAATCTCTGCTGCCAAATGCAGTCCTGCTACGCAAATAGGCAACACTTGGCCAATAGCCCAACGTTTGTTTGCCAGCTTCCTTTTCTACTGGCAGAAAACCCTTTTGTCCGGATCGTTTCATTAGATTCGGTAGATCCTTCTCGTAGGCATTAATTACTTTCTGCATGTTTTCCATCCATTCGTCCGGATAACTTCTCCCGCAGTTGTTCCATCCTCCTGTCGCAATCAGTCCCTCTATTTCATAAAGGTCAGCATGGACCAGCAGGCGGACCATTGATTCCATGTCATCGGGTTCAATGTCTGTCGGTGCAATATCCGTCAGAACGACAATCCGTGGTTTCAGGGAGGAATCCGCAATTGTTTTCGCTGCAGTTTGCATTGAGCCTAGAAGCAAGGTGCCCAGTACTCCAGCGATTCCCCATTGTAGTTTAGTAGCATGTCCCATTGTCCATAATTTCGCAACACTATTATTAATTAAACCTTTTAAGCACCTGGGCAACCAAAAATTCTTGAACAAGTCAAACGGCAGAGCCGAGCGGCCCAGAATTTTGCCATGTCGAAGAATTCACTTATTTTAGTGTTGCAAAAATAAACAAGAGAATCCGACGATAGACTTGACAAAGTTACAAATTAAATTTGGAAACTCACTCCTTTTAGAGGAATATTTTCGGGTCATGGAGCAATTTGACTCCACATTGTCTTCTTTAATCGAATCAACCCTCGGTTTTAGGTGTAGATTGTTCCGTTTCACGGCACCTTTTCTCGCCATGGCAGAGTTTAAGTGAACTGAACTCTGCTCATCTGGCTTAATGAATAGTCTATAATTTACTTGCCAGCCAATAACCTACGATAACCGCTATAAGTCCACAGAAAAGACTTAATACCATATAAAGTAGCGTTAAGGATTGTTGGCCATCTCGTGCTAAAAGCAAATTCTCGTTCATAAAGGTACTGAATGTGGTAAAACCGCCACAAAAGCCAGTAACCAACAATAGCTTAGCATTTGGCGAGAGATGTCCCCCTATTGCACATCCTGAAAGAATGCCGATAAGGAAACATCCCAATACATTGACGATGAAAGTTCCCATTGGGAAAGTGAAGGCAAGCCATTGGCTTGTAAACTTCGATACAAGATATCGAAGTCCACCGCCAAAAAAGCTTCCTACACATACCAATAATAATTGTTTCATAGCAGAATCTATCAAAGTCCTCTTGCCTTCAGCAAGCCAGAAGCATCTGGCTGTTGCATACCGGTAAAGTCTGTAAACATCAACATCTGGTCTTTGGTATTGCCTCTGCTGAGAATCTTGTCACGGAAAGCCTGACCTACGGCAGGATTCAAAGCACCATGCTTGGCAAAATAGTCAGCTACATTTACTGCCAGCACCTCTGTCCACAGATAACTGTAATAACCTGCTGCATATCCTCCACCCCATACGTGGTTGAAGTACGATGTGATGTAACGAGGCGGAATTTGGTTGTTGAGCAATCCCACTTGCTGCAACGCCTGTCTTTCAAACTCCTGGGCTTTATCGGCAGTAGGAATCTCTTGCTGGCCGATGTGGTGCCAAGCCATATCAAGACAAGTGGCAGCGAGATTCTCTCCCAAGGCGTAGGCTGCATGGAAACTGATGGATTTCAACATACGCTCTTTAAGTGCCTCAGGCATGGGTTCTCCTGTCTGTGTATGGCGCGCGAAATGGTCGAACACTTCGGGTACTGTGGCAAATGACTCATTAAACTGTGAAGGCATTTCTACGAAATCGCGAGGTACGGCAGTTCCGGATAATGTGTTGTATTTGCAATCAGAGAGTATGCCATGGAGAGCATGTCCAAACTCATGGAAGAGTGTGCAGACCTCATCCCAAGTGATGAGGGTAGGCTGACCGTCCGGTGCTTTGGCAAAGTTGCACACATTATAAATGACAGGCAATTGATGACGCAGTCCGCATTGTTTGGCAAAGGCACTCATCCACGCACCGCCACGCTTTGTGGGGCGACGGAAATAGTCGCTATAGAAGAGTGCAATGGGTTTCCCATCTTTGTCGATTACCTCAAAGACCTTCATGTCGGGATGGTAGGTCGGAATATCTTTGCGCTGCTTGAAAGTCAATCCATAGGCACGATGGGCTGCATAGAAAACGCCATTGACCTGTACGCTGTCGATATTAAAATAAGGCTTGATCTCATCATCGGAAATGTTGAGTTGTTCTTTTTTCATTTTCGATGAGAAATAGAACCTGTCATAGGGTTGCAACTTAAAGTCGCTGCCCATAGTCTTTTTAGCATAGTCTTCTATCGCCTTCGTTTCCTGGTCTGCCTTTGGTGAATAATCAGCAATCAGCTGATGGAGGAAATTATATACATTGCCCGAATTTTTTGCCATGGCTTTTTCCAGAGAATAGTCAGCATAATTGTCGTAGCCCATCAACTTCGCCTTTTCAGCACGCAGTTTTGCGGTTTCAACAACAATAGAGAAAGTATTGAACTGAGGATTAGTACCATCTGCCCGGTGTATAGAAGCCTCATATACCCGACGTCGCACATCGCGATTGGCGAGGTTTGCCAGGATGGGCTGCTGTGTGGTATTGATGATCACAATACAATAAGGAGCCTTGCCTCCCCTACTCTGTGCATCTTTCTCACACTGTGCAATATCAGCCTCTGAGAGTCCAGCCAATTCGTCTTTGGTATTGATCCATACGACAGCATGATTGGTAGCATCAGACAAGAGTTTTCCCCATTGCTGACTGAGTTTTGAGAGTCGCATATTGATTTGCTTCATCCGCTCCATGTCGCTGGCAGAGAGCAGTGCGCCAGCCCTGACGAAGCCTTTATAAATGACTTCCAACAGTCTTGCATCTTCGCCCTTGAGCTGATTTTTCTCATGCTCATAGACATATTTTATGCGTTTGAAGAGTTCAGGATTGAATGTAATCTCATTTTCCAAATCAGCAAGAATCGGCGTCACCTTCTCTTCTGTATCGGCAATAACCTTTGTTTTGTGTGCGCTGGTCAGTCCGAAGAATACATTACTGATACGGTCAAGCAACACCCCACTCTCTTCATAGGGCAGGATTGTGTTTGCAAAGGTCGGTGTTTCCTTACTATTGACAATCTTCTTGATATTGTCGCGTTGAATTTTCACAGCTGCTTCAATAGCAGGCAAATAGTCTGCCTCGTTGATCACATTGAAATCGGGAGCGCCAAAAGGCAGTTTGCTTTCAATGAGCAAGGGGTTGACTCTTTCCGCTCCTGACATGGTGGTCATTGCAGAAGCTTCTGACATCAGTATGATGCCCGAAGCCAGTCCAATTGTCATAAATGTTTTGTTTAGTTTCATCATTGCCGATATATAAGAAGTTTATTTGAGTTCCTTATCGAAGAATTTCACACACTGGCGGAAGAGATGATTGCGTGTGTTTCCTCCTGCGATACTATGGTTGCGATTGGTATAAACCAATTGACTGAAATCTTTATCAGCCTGCACCAGAGCTTCTGTGTATTCTGCTGTATTTCTGAAGTGGACATTGTCGTCAGCCATTCCATGGCAGAGCAACAGACTGCCTTGCAACTGCGCAGCACGCTTGATGGGGTTGATATCGTAACCATTGGGATTCTCTTTCGGTGTACGCATGAATCGTTCGGTATAAATGGTGTCGTAATACTTCCAAGATGTTGGCGGGGCAATAGCAATACCTGCACGGAATACGCCACGTCCTTCAGACATAGACATCAACGTGTTGAAGCCTCCAAAGCTCCATCCCCAAATGGCCATTCGCTGCCCATCAACGTATTCCTGTTTTGCCAGCCACAAAGCCGCTTCCACCTGATCGTGTGATTCGAGTTCACCCATCTGCAGATATGTACACTTTTCAAATTCTGCACCCCTTGCACCTGTTCCGCGTCCATCAACACAGACACACAGATAGCCACGTTGCGCCAGATATTGTTCAAGCATGGCACCTTGACCTGCCATTCCCACTCCCCATGCATTCTTGACACTCTGACTACCGGGACCGCTATATTGGAACATGATGACCGGATATTTCTTTGACGGATTGAAATCTGCAGGTTTTACCATCCATCCATTGAGGTTGACTCCATCTGCTGTGGTCAGCGTGAAGAGTTCGCGTTTACCCAAATTCATGCTCTTCAACCAACCGTTGAGTTCTCGGTTATCTACAAGTGTCGAGAGAGTTTTCCCCCGTTGGTCGCAAAGTGAGAATACGGCAGGTGTATTGATATCGCTCCACTGGTTGATGAAGTACTTGAAGCCCTTGGCAAAGATGGCGCTGTTCCATCCTTTTTTGGGTGTCAGGCAATTGCGCTTTCCATTCGAGTGAGCCACATAGACCTGTTGTTCTACGGCACCCTGTTCGTGACTTGCGTAATAGACATCTCCTGTTGCATCATCCACGCCATACACATCTGCCACGTCATAATTTCCTGTTTCTACCTGACGCAGCAATTGTCCGTTGGTATTATAGAGATACAAATGCAACCATCCGTCACGCTGACTGGGCAGAAGGATGTAACGGTTTGTCACAACGAGACTTGAAACACACTCTTCCTTGACATATTTAGCGTCACGCTCTTCTATGAGCAGTTGGCAAAGGGTTGACAAGGGGTTGACCGCATAGATGCGCAGACAATCCTGATGGCGGTTGAGTGTTGTCACCATCACCTTGGAGGCATCCCCCATCTGCTTGATGCGAGGCACATAGCCATCAGCATCAATGGGTACTTGCAACTGGCGTGTCTGACGACTTGCAATATCAAAGCTCCACACCGAGGTTGTGGCATTGTCGGCACCAGCCACAGGATACTTGTAAGTATAAGCGCCAGGATACTCATCATACTGCTTGTATTCGGGATTCAGCCCTTTGAAGAGCGGCATGCTGTACTGTTTTACCTTACTCTCATCATATTTCACCCAGACCAGCACACGGCTGTCGGCTGTAAATATCATAGAGCGGTCGTTGGCAAACTCCTCCTCATTGACCCAGTCAGGGATTCCGTTGATGATGGCATTGCGCTTTCCGTCCTTCGTCACTTGCACCTCAGCATTATCATAGAGCAATTTGACCAGAAATATGTTGCCGTCACGCACAAAAGCCACCAATGATCCATCAGGTGAGAAAAGCGGAGTCTGCTGAGGTCCGTTTTTCGACAGGGGAACCATTCTGTTGCTTCCCATATTATACAAATAGTACTCTGCTTTGAACGAGTGGCGATAAATACTTTCCGTATGTGTCTGTATCAGCATCTGCCGACCGTTGGGGCTGACCATATAACCATCGATATAATCGACGCCGGCGGTTTTCACCACATCAAGGTCGAAAAGCACCGAAACGGTCTTTCCTGTTTTAAAGGAATGACTCTCTACCTTACGTCCGTCTGACGACAGTTGCGTATAAGTTTCACCATCTTGGGCAGTTTTCACCGCTCTGATGCCATCGCCGCGGTATTGCCATTTACTGATTTCCGCAAGATTCAGATTACCTGCAAACATAGCGCTGACTAATGGAAATAATAGCACTGCAGTCCAAAAAAATCTCTTCATATCTTTTCATTGTTTTATGTTATGTATCTTTCTTGTTTTGATGTTGCGAAATTACAAAAATTCATTGTCATCACCAAATATCTTCATGTATTTTGTGGAAATGAATAGAAGATAAGGGCAACAAGTACAATTCAACAGACAAAAAGATGGTTTTTATCGTGAGATTTCATCCAACTTACTTCTTATGCTGTCAGGAAGTCTCTCCTATGAGTGTCCCAATACCCAATAAGTTTTTGGGACTTACTGAGGACTCACTACGTAGGAAGAAGGATGATAACATCCCGAACTCATCCCGACGGCATCCCGAAGCCGAGCGCTAAGACTCTCGTCAAAAGTTGCGCCCGTCAGTCAAATATAAAAAGCAGAAAGTCTGCACAAAAAAAAAGAGCCTTTCGTTTGGCAATAAGAATTATAACCTGTAAATTTGCACCTAAGAAACCCAAATACCAAAGCAACAATGACTAATAACCAAGACGCCAAAGTACCCTCATGGGAAGAACTCGTCAACTCTATCTCAACAGGAAGTTCACATCCCGAAGCAACTTGTTGGGAAATATACAGATACCTGCGCAAAAACTACAAAACCATTGGCTCAGAAACTTCACGCACTTTATTATTTGCTTATATCAAACTGCGCACCGACAAACCGTCACTCATCAATTCCTGTATGATGGATATGGCGGTTAAGATTAGCACAACCTATACAGACTTTCAACTGCCTCGCTTTCTCGACATGTGCAACCACACTTCCTGTCTGAGAGATGAGGACCGCCAAAAACAAAAAGGCAAAGACGGAAAACTGTACCTATCCCTACAAGAACGAATAGATCGGGCCTTGCAATCCTACAGACTGCATCATCCTGAGGCACGCAATGAAAACTCCAAGGATATTATAAGCATGTACGCAGTATCATTGTTTGAGAAAATCAAAGCAGGACGCACCTGCCGGTTTGTCAAAATGGTTGCAGCAAATGGTATGTCGCTGATTGCAGACAGCCACCAATTCCCTTGCCGGCCTTACGAAATCATCGGAAAGGTTTACGATGTTTCCGTCACATCCAGCAAAGAAGACAACAAAAGGATTGTCGAGATTGCAGCCTCAACAAAAGCGCTAAACCACGTCTTTCCTATAAAAACCGGATATATCGACGGAATTGACGAGACACACGGACACATCCACATCTTTGACAATATGTCACACCATTACGTTGCCGACAGAAAAACAATTACCGCAACACTACCTGCACGAACAACCGTTCAAAAAGGAATGTTCATCCAATTCTGTCCTATTATCAGCAACGGAGACCCATTCAAATCGGCAGCAATCGTCAATATTTTAGACCGCTACAAAGGACACGAATCCTTTGGATCCTATTCTGCAAAGATCACATACGCAAATCCCGCACAACATTACATCAGATACACCATCCTGTCAGACATTCCAACCACTCCAGAAGGCACCATCTCCAAAGAAGGCTTCGCCAGTACATCAACAATGAAACCGGATATGGAAAAAGAAATGACCGTAGGGAAAAACATCCAACTGATTCTATTCCTCAAGCGCGGAATAAACGGTCAGAAAAGCAACCACGTGGCTGAGATTTATTAGTCAATATTCCTTTTTACGCCCATTTTCATGCTTTAAAACCGTTTTCTGCAAGTACTATACACCTTTTATATAAAGAAAACAACGTTTTTCTTTTGATATTCCGTAGGATTGCAGTACCTTTGCAAGCTAAAAGCACTATTTTAAACAGAGAATGAGTAAATACCAAAATAAAACATTCCCTCTAATTGCTGATATAGAGGGAGATTACAAAGATTTAACAAGCATCGAAGTACCGGAAGTCTTGCCAGTATTGACAGTACGCAACGTTGTAATGTTTCCGGGAGTTGTCAACCCCATCCTCGTGGGACGGGACCTGAGTCTTAAACTACTCAAGAAAGCAGAGAAAGAAGACTCACTCTTTGCCGTATGCTGCCAGTATTCAGCCAATACGGAATTTCCATCCCACAACGACATCTACAAGATTGGAGTAATGGCCAAACTCGTAAGGATTATCAGTTTGCCTAACAACAAGGTCACCGCCATCGTGCAGGGACTACGACGCATCGTATTGGGTGATGAAATACCCAACGACAACTTCATGCTTTCACACGTACTCCCATACGATGAGAAAATCCCAGAACAGGACGATACTGAGTTCAACACAGCCATAGGCACCCTGCGCGACGTTACAACAGAGTTTATCGACATGAACGATGAAATGCCCGATGAAGCATCATTCTCCGTGAGAAACATCGGCAACAACCTCATCGCGCTCAACTACATCTGTAGCAACTTTGTGGAAAACGTAAGCGAACGCATAGACCTTCTGAACACCTCAAACCTCAAGGATCGCCTCTTCATGATGATCAAACACATGAACAAGCAGCAAGAATTGCAGACCTTGAAACTTGAAATTCGCAAGAAGACCCACGAAGACCTCGACGAGCAACAGCGCAACTACTTCCTCCAGCAACAGATCAAGAACATTCAGGCTGAAATGGGCAATGAGGCTTCGCCTGAAAAGAAAGACCTGCTGGAAAAAGCTGCCAAAAAGAAATGGAGCAACGAAACCGCTAAAGTATTCAAGCGCGAGATGGAGAAACTCGATCAGCTCAACCCACAAAGTCCGGACTACAACATCCAACTGACGTACCTCCAGACTCTTGTTTCGCTGCCATGGAACGAATACACCAAGGATGACCTCAATCTGAAGCGTGCACAACGAATCCTTGACCGCGACCACTACGGCATGGAGAAAGTCAAGGAGAGAATACTCGAATACATCGCTGTGCTCTCGCTCAGAGGCAATCTCAAGTCGCCTATCCTTTGCCTCTACGGCCCTCCAGGAGTCGGAAAAACCAGTCTGGGCAAATCCATCGCCGACGCACTAAACAGAAAATACGTGCGCGTCTCACTTGGAGGACTACACGACGAAGCTGAAATACGCGGACACCGTAGAACCTACATTGGAGCCATGCCCGGACGCATCATCAAAAACATGCAGAAGGCAGGGACTGGCAATCCCGTATTCATACTCGACGAAATAGACAAGGTGACGCAGAATACCCATAACGGCGATCCTGCCTCAGCACTTCTCGAAGTACTCGATCCTGAGCAAAACAATGCCTTCCACGACAACTATCTCGATCTGGACTACGACCTGTCGAAAGTCATGTTTATTGCAACGGCCAACAATCTCGGCACCATTCCCAAACCCCTACTCGACCGCATGGAAATCATCGAAGTAAGTGGCTATATTACCGAAGAGAAACAAGAGATTGCTAAGCGGCACCTCATTCCACGCGAAAAAGAGAATACGGGACTGGCAGACAGCCGACTCACCTTCACCAAGGCTGCCACAGAGAAAATCATCGAGCAATATACGCGGGAAAGTGGTGTGCGCCAACTGGAGAAACAAATCAACAAGGCCTTGCGCAAAATAGCCTTTAAAGTGGCGGAAAGCGGAACCCTGCCTTTCTCTAAAATCACTCCCGTTGAACTCGAAGGACTGTTGGGCAAACCACCTTACTATCGCGACATCTATCAAGGCAACAGCTATGCAGGAGTGGTCACAGGACTCGCATGGACAAGCGTTGGCGGCGAAATCCTCTTCATCGAAACCTCACTCTCGAAAGGAAAGGGCGCAAAACTCACGCTGACAGGAAACCTCGGTGACGTCATGAAAGAAAGTGCCATTCTCGCTCTTGAATATGTAAAAGCACACGCAGATACACTTCATATCGATTATCGCATTTTCGACAACTGGAACATACACATCCACGTTCCAGAAGGTGCGACGCCCAAGGACGGACCATCAGCAGGAATCACCATTGCAACCAGCATCGCCTCTGCCCTGACCCAACGTAAAGTGCGTCGCAACACAGCCATGACCGGTGAAATAACGCTTCGAGGAAAAGTTCTTCCCGTTGGCGGCATCAAGGAGAAGATCCTCGCTGCCAAACGTGCCGGAATCACAGACATTCTGATGTGTCAGGAAAACCGCAAGGACATTGAAGAGATTCCTGAAGTTTATCTCAAAGGCGTAGAATTCCATTATGTCGAAAACGTACAAGACGTATGGAACTTCGCATTAACAGACGAGATAGTAGATAACCCATTGGACTTCACCATCCAAGACGACAACAAAGACAGCAAATGACATTTGAACTGCAACATACAGATTCTGCCAGCGATGCACGAACAGGCCTTATCACCACAGACCACGGACAGATCAAGACGCCTATCTTCATGCCCGTAGGAACCGTTGGAAGCGTCAAAGGCGTACATTTCTCAGAACTCCGCGAACAAGTCAAGGCACAGATTATACTTGGAAACACTTATCATCTCTACCTTCGACCAGGACTGGAAGTGCTCCGTCAAGCAGGCGGACTCCATCAATTCAATACATGGGACCGCCCTATCCTAACCGACTCCGGCGGTTTCCAGGTATTCTCATTGACTGGCATACGAAAACTCCGCGAGGAAGGCTGCGAATTCCGTTCACACATCGACGGTTCCAAACACTTCTTTACTCCTGAAAATGTGATGGATACCGAACGCGTGATAGGAGCAGACATCATGATGGCCTTCGACGAATGTCCACCAGGACAAAGCGACTATAACTATGCCAAGAAATCGCTCATGATGACCCAACGCTGGCTCGACCGATGCATCAAGCGACTCGACGAAACCGAACCACTTTACGGCTATCGTCAAAGTCTCTTCCCTATCGTACAAGGCTGCACCTATAAAGACCTCCGCCGAGAGGCTGCCAAATTTGTGGCAGACAAGGGTGCCGACGGAAATGCTATCGGAGGATTAGCTGTCGGCGAACCCACAGAAGTGATGTACGAGATGATTGAAGTGGTCAATGAGATACTGCCTAAAGACAAGCCTCGCTACCTGATGGGTGTAGGAACGCCACAGAATATTCTCGAAGCTATCGAACGTGGTGTTGACATGTTTGACTGCGTCATGCCCACTCGCAACGGCCGTAATGCCATGCTGTTCACCTATGAGGGCACAATGAACATGCGCAACAAGAAATGGGAGGCAGACTTCTCGCCCATTGATCCCGACGGCTGCGACATCGACCGCATACACACCAAAGCATACCTCCACCACCTGTTCAAGGCTCAAGAGTTACTTGCCATGCAGATTGCCAGCATACACAATCTGGCATTCTACCTGCGCCTTGTGACCGACGCACGCCAACACATCGAACAGGGTGACTTCGTGCAATGGAAACGCTCGGTGATTGACAACCTTGGTCGTCGAAGATAAGAACCCTACAGACACACTTACCGATGAAGAGAAAACTCAAAGAAATAGCTGCACGTATCAGACGCATCTGGTTGCGCCTGCTCATCCTGCTTCATCCCATCATCAAATGGCTCAGGAAACTCCCCTGGCACAAATTGCGATGGATGAAGAAATGCAATCCGCTGCATTACATCAAGCGCATCGACTGGTACATCATCAAGAAGTTCATTGGCACATACATCTACTCCATTGCACTCATCATCTCGATATCTATCGTGTTTGACGTCAATGACAACCTCACCAAGTTCACCAACTATCACGCACCATTGCGTGCTATTGTGTTCGACTACTATGCCAACTTCATCCCCTATTTTGCCAATCTTTTCTCGCCACTATTCGTTTTCATAGCGGTCATCTTCTTCACCTCTAAACTGGCAGGCAACTCAGAGATTATTGCCATGTTGGCGTGCGGAATGAGTTTCAAGCGCTTGCTCCGCCCCTATATTATCTCTGCAGCACTCATCGCCTTGCTCAACTTCTATCTTGGCGCTTACGTCATCCCTAAAGGAACGGTAGTCCGCCATGACTTTGAATCTCTCTATAAGAATAATAAGAAGAATACATCGGCAAGCAATATTCAGTTGATGGTGGATAAAGGTGTCGTCGCTTATATTTCACAATACGATGATGTCCACAAGACCGGATTCGGCTTTTCACTCTACAAATTTGAAAACAAGAAGATGGTAAGCCACATGACTGCCAGCGTTATTCAATACGACACGATTTCTGATTCACGCTACCATTGGAAAGCTCGCAGTTACAAGATTCGTAAACTGAAAGGTTTGAGAGAGGAAATTCAAAGTGGCATGGAACTCGACACCCTGATCCAAATGGAACCGATGGACCTCATCTTCTCCAAAGGTCAGCAGGAAACGTTCACCTCTCCTGAACTCAGGCAATACATCTCGAAACAACAGTCTCGCGGTTCAAGCAATGTTGTACAATATGAGGTAGAATACCACAAGCGTATCGCCTCATCATTCGCCTCCTTTATCCTCACCATTATAGGTGTTTCACTATCTTCAAGAAAACGAAAAGGCGGCATGGGACTATACTTAGGCATTGGCCTCGCATTGTCGTTCGCCTATATTCTTCTACAAACGGTATGTGCCACCTTCGCTATCAATGCTGACACACCACCGGCATTAGCCGCATGGATTCCAAACATTCTCTATGTGTTTATAGCATACTATTGCTACCGACATGCCCCTAACTAATACATTATTAATTTAAAATAGGAAAAGTGACATTCGAAGAAACATACCTCAACGATAATATCCTCGACGCGCTCTATGACATGCGCTTCGAGGAAATGACTCCCATCCAGGAACAATGCATTCCGCAAATTCTCGACGGGCGCGACCTTATTGGTGTCGCCCAGACAGGAACAGGAAAGACGGCAGCCTATCTCCTGCCTGTACTCAGCATGCTTGACGATGGTGGTTTCCCACACGATGCTGTCAATTGCATCGTCATGTCTCCGACTCGCGAACTTGCCCAACAGATAGACCAAGCCATGCAAGGCTTCGGCTATTATCTCAACGATGTGTCGAGTGTTGCCATCTATGGCGGAAACGATGGTTCTCGCTTTGACCAAGAGACCAAGGGACTTAAAATGGGCGCTGACGTGATTATTGCCACCCCAGGACGTCTCCTGTCCCATATTCGCATGGGACATGTAGATCTCTCCCGTCTTTCATTCTTCATCCTCGACGAAGCCGACCGCATGTTGGACATGGGATTCGCTGACGATATCCTGCAGATTGCCAAACTGCTGCCCGACAATCACCAGACCATCATGTTCTCTGCCACCATGCCCGACAAAATTCAGCAATTGGCACGTACACTTTTGACCAACCCTGTCGAGGTGAAGATTGCCGTATCAAAACCGGCAGAAAAGATTCAGCAGTCAGCATACGTATGCTACGAACCGCAGAAGATCAACATCATCCGCCACCTCTTCAAGGCAGGAGAACTTCAACGAGTCATCATCTTCTCCGGCAAGAAAGACAAGGTAAAGGACATTACTCGCGAACTCAAACGCATGAACATCAACTGCGCACCCATGCACAGCGACCTCAGCCAGCAGGAGCGCGACGATGTCATGTATCGGTTCAAGACGGGTCAGGTAGATGTGCTCGTTGCAACAGACATTGTGTCGCGAGGCATTGATATTGACGACATCTTGATGGTCATTAACTACGATGTACCTCATGATGCAGAAGACTACGTCCATCGCATCGGACGCACAGCACGTGCGCAACGCGATGGTATTGCCATCACTTTTGTCTCTGAATTGGACATGCGTGCCTTTGCCGACATAGAGCGTTTCCTTGAAAAGGAAATTGTCAAGATTCCTATCCCTGAAGGATTGGGCGAAGGTCCTAAATACGAGCCCAATGCACCACGTAAGAACACGCGCGGTCGTGGTGGTCGCAGCAACAACCGTAAGCCTAACGGCAACAAAACTCGCAACAAGCGACACAGCACCAAGCCATCGTCAGGTGAGCAACCTTCCGTAAAATCTTCCCAAGACTCTGTGACAAGCACACAGTCGAAAGACGGACAACAGAAGCGCAAACGTAGGAGGTCCAATGGCAATCACCACAAGAAATCCAATACGCCTCAAAGCAAGACCACTCCTGCCACACCAAAGTCTGAAGCTTGATTGCCTCTTTACGGTAAAAAATTGCTTTGCAGCAAACAATAAGAACTTACGATAAACTATAAAAATCATCCCGTTGGACTTGTCCTCTCCAGACACTCCAACGGGATGATTGTCTTCATGTGGTTTCCACAACCTCTATGCGTTTCGCTCAACCATTTTACTTATAACATGCTCTTATGCGCTGAGCCAAAACGCGTTATGACTGTCGGGAATCATATCAATCCATAGCCGTTACTTCACCGTCGCAACAGAGAAATAGTGTTTTCGTAAAGGTTTGGTTATTTTCTTACCTTTAAGAACTATCGTTTGCTTCAGTCTGATGTCCTGTGAAGAAGAAGCCACCTTAACTTCATATTTACCAGGATCAACATTCCATTGACGCTTTCCATTATTCGAATAATAGCCAAACTGCTCGGTATAAAGTTTAATCCCAACAGTTTTTGTTTCTCCAGGCTGAAGCGTCACACGTGCAAATCCTTGCAATTGTATCGGTCGGATTTGTTGCTTTTTGTCTGTTGGAGAGAGATAAATCTGCGCCACCTCATCGGCTTTCATCTTTCCTACATTAGTCAAGGAAAATGTCAATTCCACCGCATCGTTATCAGTAGGACACTCCTTAACCATGTTCAGATTTCCATACGAGAACTGCGTATAAGACAGTCCGTATCCAAACGGCCATTCTATGCGTTCATCCTGTTCGATTTTCTCATTATAACAGATTGGTTCATCTATTTCCGTGTTGGGATAGCTCACCGACAATTTTGCAGACGGCGAAATTCTACCATAAAGGATGTCTGCTACCGCATGACCACCCTCTTCACCAGGGTACCATGCTTGTATGACAGCAGCGCATCTCTTAGAGATTTTCGAGATAATCTGTGCACGTCCTCCAAAGACAACGAGCACAACAGGTTTTCCTGTTGCCAGCAGTTTTTCCACAAATTCCTCTTGCTTACCAGGTAAGCGTAAACCTTGTCTGTCTCTGTTTTCTCCGCAAAGCATTACATTTTCACCCACCGCAGCGATAATCACATCACTTTCGCGAGCCATGTCCAACGCCACTTTTTGATCAGCTTTCTCCCCAGAATCCACCTTACGGTGCAACAACTGGTATTCCCATGCACGCTTGTCACCTGTCTCTGCATATTTCGTCTCTATCTCTTCCGTCCAGTCGCATCCCCGAGCATAAGCCACGTCAACCCCTTCTGGTTTACGAGTTTCCATAGCCTCCTTCAGTTTCACGATCTTCGGCAGATTCTTGTCGCTCCACTGTTTCTGCCATCCTTTCCAGAAGTAGAACATGCTTGGGAAAGAATAGTCTCCACACATCGCCCACATAGAATTAGCATTAGGCCCTGTCAGCAGAACCCTTTTGACATTTTTCAAAGGCAACACCCCATTGTTTTCAAGCAACACAACAGACTGTGTAGCAATATCGTATGCCGTTTTTCTTTCTTCCTCCGAATCAAGCACCACTTCATCATCGCTATAGAGATAACGATTCTCGTCCATCATTCCTGCCTGTATTTTGAAACGTATGACATTCTTGACAGCCCGTTCCACGACTTCTGGTTTCACCAGTTTTTTCTCAATTGCCTCTTGCAAATATTTATAGTTGTCGCCTTTTGGAAAATCAACATCGTTTCCCCCATTAATCGCAGCAACCGCTTTTTCCAGTGGAGTGTCAAGGTTGGGAATCTGGTCAATGGCGGTATAGTCGCTCACCACCATCCCTTTGAATCCAAGGTATCCTCTTAGAATATCATTCAAGATTTCGCTGTTAGCCACACATTTTGTTCCGTGTACTGCATGATATCCAGGCATGATGACTTGGCTTCCCGCCAGTCGGATCATCGTCTCGTGAGGCAAGAGAATTTCTTCCATCATCACCTTTTCGTCAGCATCTCCTCCGCCACCATATCCAAGATAATGCTTCGAGCACACTCCCACTCCTTTCTTCAGGTCACCCATCTGCAACCCTTTAGCAAATGCCGTACCCATCATGGCCGAGAGATACGCATCTTCACCATAGGATTCTTCAAGCCGGTTGAAAGACGGTATTCTACACACATCCACCATAGGCGACAGTGACAGAATGCCTCCCATCCTTCGCAAGTCGTTTGCAGTCTGTTTGGTTTTCAGTTCAGCCAATTCAGTATTAAAGGAACAAGCCTGTCCGATTTGCTGCGGATAGATTGTTGCATCTTGCGTATTAACTCCCGATAGCACTTCTTCATGAAACAAAGCAGGAATGCCGTTCGGTGTGTTCTTTATAATCCATTGCTGCAAGGCAACAACTTTTTTTCTGATGTTATCAGCAGATTCAAGATTCTGACTTGCATATTGTGAGAAGTGTCCGATACCGTTAGGAATGATTTTCCGGCATTGTGCCGTATCCAGCTGACCATTCTGATCAAACAAGTCATCCATATAGATACTTCTCAACTGTGCGAGGCGTTCCTCTTGCGACATTCGTCCGTAGAGTTCATCAACCTGTTGTTCTATTCCCTTCTGCTGGTTGCAAGCCACCAACATCGTAGTGCACGCCATAGTGGCCATAATTTTCATTTTACCCATACCACATAATCGCTTTTACGTTCAACCTGTGGTTTCAAAGCATCAGGCGCAGCATATCCCACAATACAATTTCCAATACCCTCATATTCATCCTTTATTCCGAGTTCCTGAAGGATTTGTTTTCCCTCTTCCGTCTCAAAGGTCTCCTTAGCCCGATGAATCCAGCAGGAGCCCAATCCCAGACTTTGTGCTGCAATCATCATATTTTCCATGACGAGAGTACCGTCATATACTCGTGTTGCCACATCCTTTTTAGCAAGCACCACCAGAACGACAGGAGCTCCATAGAACGGGTCAGCATGTCCGCTGGTTGTATTCATGTTTCTTGCCATGACGATATCGAGGTTTATCCTGCTCAACCTATCTCTCATTTCTTTGTTAGTCACAGCCAGTATGATAGCCGCTTGTTTATTCATTCCCGAAGGAGCATAGGTTCCAGCTTTGACAATTTGTTCTATGAGTTCATCAGGAACACTTTTAGCCATATACTTCTTTACGCTTCTCCTTTCGATGATGTCTTGAATAGTTTTGTTCATAATCGGTAGTTTATTGTTAGATGGTTTGTTTCTTATCTTGCAAAATTACAAAAAAAGCAAGAGAATCAAGATAGAATGGTATAAAAGATAAAAAAAGACTGATATCTTTATGATACCAGTCTTCTTTCAATATGTATTTCTTATCTATTAGTTCTTGAAGAAATCTTTTACTTCCTCGTTGGGAACCATCTGCTCATCGAAGATGTAAGCACCAGTCTTAGGGCTCTTCACCATCTTGATAACCTTTGAATAAGCGCGACCATCCTTTGAACCTTCATGGAGGGTAGCGACGGTTTTCTTTGCCATAGTCTAATTGCTTAATTATTTAATCTCCTTATGAACGGTCATACGTTTCAGGATGGGGTTATACTTCTTGAGTTCCATTCTCTCGGGAGTGTTCTTACGGTTCTTGGTCGTTACGTAACGGCTTGTTCCGGGCAGTCCACTCTCTTTCATTTCTGTGCACTCCAGGATTACCTGTACACGATCGCCTTTTTTCTTGCTTGCCATAGTTTAGTCTCCTATCACTTTAATATCCTTCCAGTCCACGAAACCTTTGGCAACAGCTTGCTTCAAGGCAGCATCCAGACCTACTTTATTAATCATACGCAGACCAGCAGCACTGATCTTCAACTGAATCCAGCAAGCCTCCTCTACATAGTAGAATTTCTTGCTGAACAGGTTAACGTCAAAGCTACGCTTTGTGCGGTGCTTTGAGTGAGACACATTATTACCAATCTGTGCCTTCTTTCCTGTAATCTGACAAATCTTCGACATTTCTATCTACTTTTAACTTGTTCCTAAATTGTAACTTACTCCAAACAGGTTGCAAAATTACAAAATTTTCTAAACAACAAAGAACCCTACTTTATATTTCGGTATAATATTAACGTTTTTTAACGCTATTATACCCTTGTCTGTTCATCTTTCAGAAAATCGAGAAACATTTGCATGGCTTTGTTGGTTGCAATGGCCAGATTGATATCTCTTCCGTGGTCTTCCTGCACCATGAAAGTCACCTGTCTGTCGATATCTCCACAAGCGAGCCAGATCGTGCCGACGGGAATCTCTTTAGTTCCTCCGGTAGGTCCAGCGAATCCTGTTGCAGCAATGGCATAATTGGTATTGAGTGTCTGACATGCTCCCTTTACCATTTGTTTGGCAACTTCTTCACAGACAGCTGTTTGTTCTTCGAGCACTTGTGCGTCAACATGCAGCAGTCTTTCTTTGATTTCATCGACATACGACACCACTCCACCTTTGAAGTATTTCGATGCTCCCGGTGTAGCGATCATGGCTTCTGCTATTCTTCCTCCGGTACAGCTTTCTGCAGTTCCTACGGTTTTTTCCAATTCCCAGAGTATCTGACTGATTTCACGACTGATAATCTTACTTTCAAAATCCATATTCTTTCTTTTTATTTAAAGGTAACTTTACTGAAGGCAGGCGCATCGATGGGACACGTCTCTCCGTCCAGATATTTATAGTATCCTACAATACCAATCATTGCAGCATTGTCTGTTGTATAGCTGAATTTAGGTATATAGATAGTCCATCCGTATCGTTTGGCATGATCGTGGAATGCGTTTCGCAATCCATTGTTTGCGCTGACTCCTCCTGCCACAGCCACATGTTTGATTCCTGTCTGCTTGACCGCCATCTTCAGTTTCTTCATCAGGATATCGACGATAGTAAATTCGAGTGAAGCGGCAATATCTTCTTGATGGTGTTCGATGAAATCGGGATCCTCTTCCACCCATTTTCTCATATTATAGAGGAATGAAGTCTTGAGTCCAGAGAAGCTGTAGTTAAGACCTGGGATTTGCGGTTCGGCAAACTTGTACGCTTTAGGATTTCCCTGTCGTGCCAGTCGGTCTATGATAGGTCCTCCGGGGTATCCGAGTCCCATGACCTTTGAACATTTATCGATGGCTTCTCCTGCGGCATCGTCGATGGTTTGTCCGAGCACCTCCATGTCGTTATAGGCGTTAACCTTGACAATTTGCGAATTACCTCCGCTGACGAGCAGGCAGAGGAAGGGCAATGGCGGTTGCTGATTGTCATCATCACTTTCTTTGATGAAGTGAGCCATCACGTGACCTTGCAGATGGTTGACGTCGATAAGGGGTATTCCGAGCGATCTTGCAAATCCTTTAGCAAAGCTCACTCCGACGAGCAGCGATCCCATGAGTCCCGGTCCTCTTGTAAATGCCACGGCAGTAAGCTGTTCCTTGGAGATTCCTGCCTTTTTTATGGCTTGATCCACTACAGGCACCACGTTTTGCTGATGTGCTCTTGATGCGAGTTCCGGCACTACGCCGCCGTATGCTTGGTGTACGGCTTGTGATGCTGTTACATTTGAGAGCAGCACACCGTTTTTGAGTACAGCTGCAGATGTATCGTCGCAGCTTGACTCAATTCCCAATATGTAGATATCTTTATTTTCCATTGTTTAGTGTGACAGTATTTCTACTCCATGTTCTGTCATCAGCAGAGTGTGTTCCCACTGTGCAGACGGTTTCTCATCTTCTGTAATAACTTCCCATCCGTATGGGTCGTCAGCATCGATAAAGACCTCCCATGTTCCCATATTGATCATAGGTTCGATGGTGAACACCATTCCCGGTACGAGAAGCATTCCGGGATGTTTCTGCGCGAAATGGCACACTTCCGGTTCTTCGTGGAATTTGAGTCCCACTCCGTGTCCGCAGAGGTCTCTCACCACTCCATAGTGGTATTTTTTGGCATGTTTCTCAATGGCTTTTCCTATTTCTCCAACGAATCCCCATGGTTTAGCGGCCTCCATGCCTATTTCGAGACATTCTTTGGTCACCTCCACGAGTTGTTTCTTTTCAGGAGTTGTTTCGCCAATGATAAACATTCTCGAAGCGTCGGCATAGTATCCGTCGAGGATGGTGGTAAAATCTACGTTGATGATGTCTCCCTCTTCAAGGATATCTGTTGCCTTCGGAATACCGTGACACACCACTTCGTTGATGCTTGTACAAACGCTCATGGGAAATCCTTCATAGTTGAGACAGGCAGGAATGGCTCCGTGTGCTTCGCAGTATTCTCTACAGAGTTTATCTATTTCGAGCGTTGACATTCCTTCGTGTATTTCCTTTTCTATCAGGTCGAGCACTCCTGTGTTGACCACACCCGACCGTCTGATTCCCTCTATTTGTTCTGGAGTCTTCACAAGCTGGCGAGTGGGTACCAATACGCCTTGATTCTCCAAGTGCATAATTTTCTTGTCAAATTCTGTCGGCTGTACGCCTGGCTTACAATGCCACCTTCTTTTTACCATAATAAAAAAAACGTTTTTACGTGGCAAAATTACTAATAAGTGTCAGAATAACCAAACAATTCGTTGAAAAAAACGGTATTATCTGTTACTTCCGATTCTGTTTGATGATGCTGTAGGCGGCATAGAGTCCGAGTTCTCCTGCCTTGCTGAGGTCTGCCACAGCCTGTGCCTGCTGTTTGAGCGCGAGCCTTGCTATTCCTCTGTTGTAGTATGCTTCAGCCAGATGTGAATCCATCTCTATGGCTTTCGAATAGTCTTCTATGGCATGGAGATAATCTTTCCGCTGCACATAGACATTACCTCGGTTGTAATAGAGGATTGCACTGGGATTGTTCTCAATAGCCTCACTCAGGTCGGAGAGCACATTGGCAGTCTTCATACTGATGTCTGTACCCTGCGAAGCATTAAACGCGTTGAGTCTTGCCTGGCAGACTGCTCTTTGCCAATAGGCGAGTGTCTGTGTGGAGTCGAGTTGTACAACAGCCGTAAGGTCGTCTATTGCTGCTTCATTATTCTGGGTATCTGAATAGGCTACGGCTCTTATCAGCAGGAGTGCTGCTTTTTGTTTTGCGTCGTGACATTTGTCGATCGTGTCAGCCACCGAGTCTATCAGTGCGAAGTAGCGGTTTGTGGCAGCCTCGTCGAGTGTGCGCAACTGTCGTGTCACATAAAGCTGTCGTGTGCCGCCTTCGTTTCTGTTGAAGTCATCCACCCGTTGGTCGAAGGCAGTTGTTGCGTTCATCCGTTCTACGTCTTTCTGCATGGCGAGCACAAACATAGGAAGATAGTCGAGCGAAGCCTTTCTGTTTTGCACCCTTCCCCGGTAATCGCTTTGATATTCGTGTTCCACCTCCTGTACATCTTCCACAGCCAGTTGGTTGTATTTCTCGATATCGAGGTCGCTACGTTTTCTCATCTGTTTTTTCGAGAGTCTCGGCTGAATACCCAAGCGTTTGTTCATCTGTGCTTTGAAGATTCTGAATTCGTCGAGCTCTGCCTGTTTGCTCATACCGAGTTTTCTGTAACAGTCGGCACGGTGTTGCAGTCCAAACCAGAAGTTTGGAAATTCCGCAATGATTTTCGTATAGTCCCTTATGGCACCTCTGATATTTCCGGTATTCTCCAGCAGGAGTGCGCGGTTGAAGAGTGCCATGAGGTTATTGGGCTCCAGGTTGAGCACGAAGTCAAAGTCGAGGATGGCTTGGTTGTCATCTCCCACCTGTGCCCTCAAGAGTCCTCTGTTGTAGTGTGCGAGGAAGTTGTTGGGATCGAGGTCGAGCGCAGTATCATAGTCTGCCATGGTTCCCCTGAGGTTATTGAGGTTGAATCTGGCAATGGCTCGGTTCACATAGCAATCCACTCGTTTGGGCATGAGGTGGATGGCTTTGCTGAGATACTCGTCGCTCTCTTTCCATTGATGCCGTGCCATGCTGATGATGGCTTTCTGACTCCACAGCGAACCGTCGTATGGGTCGATAGCAATACTTTTATCGAGTGCGACAACAGCTTTTGTGGTGTCTTTCTGGAGCATATAGACCTCTGCCTGCATGGCATAGACTTTCGCGTTCTTGCTCCATCGGGTGAGCATGGTGTCTATCTGTGCCAGTGCCACATCATACTCTTTCTGCTGAATATGACAAAGCACTCTGTTGTGCCACAGATTTCGGTTCTCCGGGTCGTATTTCAGTGCTTTATCGTAGTCTTTCACGGCTCCGGCAAAGTTGTCTTGTCTGATGCGGCAGAGTCCTCTGAGTTCATAGACGCTGACCACAAACGGGTTTCTGCCAAGTGCCTCGGTACAGTCGTTTTCAGCTCCTTGGTAGTCGTCGAGATAGAATTTCGCCAGACCTCTGTAGAACCATGGTTCGTAGAGATACGGTTTTGCCGAGATCACCTGATTGAAATACTGTATGGAGAGCACATAGTCTTCATAGTAGAGTGCCGACTGTCCTACCATGAGCAGTCTGTCGGTATTAAACTGTGCCTTGCCGGTCATTGACGACAGGATCATAAGTGCAACAAGCAGAAGTTTCTTCAAACCTCTGCCCGTTGTCGTTGTCTTAATTACCCTTGTCATCATGTTTACAATCCGTTTTGCTTTACCTTATTACGGGAGCCTGTTTCGCCTGTATGTCTTTTGTGGTCGGTGATTATTTTCTCACCGCCATTTTAGTTTTGTATCCGCAGCGCACACGTCCTTGGAGTAATGCTCTCATCTTACTCTTGATGAGTTGTTTGCGGAGTGGAGAGATGCGATCCACGAAAACCTTGCCTTCGAGGTGGTCAAATTCGTGCTGCATCACGCGTGCAAGGTATCCTTCCACCCATTCGTCGTGTGGTTGCATTTTCTCGTCGAGCCATTGCACGTGAATGCGTGTCGGTCTGGTCACGCGCTCGTGGATGCCGGGCAACGATAGACATCCTTCTTCCGAGGTGTCGGTCTTGCTTTCATCGTATTCCACGATATGTGCGTTGATAAACACGTTTCTGAATCCTTTGTATTCAGGGAGGTCATCGCTGATCACATCAAGGTCGATGACCACCAGTCGTATGTCTTTTCCAATCTGTGGTGCAGCCAGTCCGATGCCCTCGCTCTCTGCGAGTGTGTCCCACATGTCGGCAATGAGTTTATCGAGCTCTGGGTAGTCGGCAGTAATATCCTGTGCCACCTTTCTCAACACCGGCTGTCCATATATATAAATAGGTAGTATCATTTCTTGTTGCTTTATTCGTCGTCACGATTTCCGTGCGCGCATATAGTCCTGCAGTATGATCGTGGCACTGATTTCATCCACCAGCGCCTTGTTTTGCCGTGCCTTTTTCTTCAGTCCTCCGTCAAGCATGGCCTGATGGGCAAGTACGGAGGTAAAGCGCTCGTCGAAGAATTCGATGGGCACATCGGGCCGTGCCTTTTTCCATCGGTTCACAAACTGCTGTACGCGCTGCAGGTTTTCGCTGGGCTGTCCGTTGGGTTGTCTGGGTTCTCCTATGACAATGCGCTCCACGGGTTCGCGTGCAATATAGTCGTTGAGGTATTGGAAGAGTTCTGCCGTGGCTACTGTTGCCAATCCTCCAGCAATAATTTGCAGAGGATCGGTAACAGCGAGTCCGGTTCTTTTCTTTCCGTAGTCTATCGAGAGTATTCTCACGCTAAGAATTTCCCTTTTTTATCCGTGGTTCTTTTTATTTGTTGTAGAGCAACCAAGCGCCGTTATACTTACCCTGGAGTTCGTTGCGGCTTGCAACTGCCTCACCCTTCGTATCAAACGTGGTAGCCACTACGCGGAAGGTGCCACCCTGGGTGTTGCGCACAATCTGTGCATCATAGCCGGCATTGCGGAGCTGCTGCTGCAGTCCTTCGGCGTTGGCCTGAAGTGAGAACGAACCTACTACTACGCTGAAAGCCTTGAGTCCGTTTCCGCTGATGAGGGTTACATTCTCCTGACGCACGTTCACGTTGTCAGTATTGTCAACCACCTGTGTGTCGTTGGCAGGTTTGGTCTCTACGGGTGCCACTACAACGGGTTCTTCCTGTGCAGGCTGCTGCTGTTGCTGCTGTTCTTCTTGTTGCTTGGCTTTCATGTAAGCCTGCTTGTAGGCGCTGTCGCCTGATTTACAACTTGTGAAAGCCATTGCGGCACACAGTCCTGCACATAGGATAATTTGTTTCTTCATTGTTTTATTTGTTTTAATTTTATAATGCTTTTTGAATATCATCTGCGAAATTACAAAATATCGTCCAAACTTGAAGAGAAAAGGTGCATAAAGTTTGTTAAATGGTATCAAATCGCATTATTTTATGAAAAAATATGGCTAAACAGCACGATGTTTTCAAAAAGATTGCCTATATTTGCAGCAACAAACATTATCAACCCTTTAAAACGAAACGACTATGAAGAATTTAGGATTTCTCGGTGCATTCCTCGGTGGTGCTCTCGCCGGAGCCGTAGTAGGACTGCTGTTAGCCCCTGAAAAGGGAGCCGACACTCGTGATAAGATTACCGATGCGGTAGATGACTTCATGAAGAAGCATAATATCAAGCTCAGCCGCAAGGAGATGTCTGACCTTGCCGCCGATATTGTTGACGCAGCACCTGAAGTAAACGAGTAATGCTGTCGAGCGACAAGAATGTAGAGACCATCGGACAACTGGTGCAAGCCGTTATCCGCTATTTGAACCTCCAGAAGGAGAGTATCAAATTTGACGTGGTCGGCAAACTGGTACAGTTGCTGACGGTAGCCGCTTTGGCTGCCGTTGGCTTTCTGCTGGTCATTGCCATCCTCCTCTATTTCTCTTTCGCCGTGGCATTCTGGCTGTCGGCATCGTTAGGCATGACCATGGCATTCATGCTGATCAGTTTGGCTCATCTGCTCTTGCTCGTGGTCGTTTTCATCTTCCGAAAGGCATGGATAGAGCGCCCACTGGTGAAGCTTCTTGCCAACATCCTGATGAGCGACGATCCACAATAGTAACCATGTGAGAGGACTTATTCCTATGCAGACCAAACAACAACAGGTGGGTATTCCACAGACCTTGGAGGACATTCGCACACGACGCGAACAACTCGCTGAAGAACTTGCTCAGGCGCGCAGCGAGATTAGCGGTCATTGGCACCAACTTGTCACTCCCCAAAAGACCAATACGCGCGGCGAACTTGTTGCTGCGCTGATTTCCAATGCCGTTACGGCATTCGACGCTTTCCTCCTTGTGCGCAAACTGTTGCGCGGCTACCACACCCTTTTCGGTCAGCGCAAGCGCCGTTAAACGATTTCCATTGCCCCATGAAAGATACCGTCCTTCTGTTACGGCCATTGCAGTGGGTGAAGAATTTCTTTGTCTTCGCCCCTTTGTTTTTCAGCAACAACCTGTTAAACAGCCATTATTTCCTACAGACACTGTGGGTGTTTGTTGCATTCTGCTTCGTATCGAGCAGCATCTACTGTTTCAACGACATCCATGACGTGGAGAACGACCGCCTCCACCCTAAGAAGTGCCACCGCCCCATTGCCGCCGGCAAGGTGAGCGTGGCTATGGGCTACGTCATCATGATGCTGACACTGGCAGCCAGTCTGATCACAGCCTGTCTCTCCGACTGCAACCACCTGCCCGTGGTCTGCGCCATGCTGGTGGGCTACTGGCTGATGAACGTGGCATACTGCATCCGCCTCAAAAAGTACGCCATCCTCGATGTGGCCATCATTGCCGTGGGCTTTGTCATACGCGTACTGATAGGTGGTTTTGCCACCGACATCATCGTATCGGGATGGTTGGTCATGATGACCTTCCTCCTGGCACTCTTCCTTGCCTTTGCCAAGCGCAAAGACGATTACCGCATCTACGAGCAGACGGGCACCATGCCGCGCAAGAGTATTGCGGGCTACAATTCCCAGTTTATCGACCTCTCCGTCACCATCGTGGGCACCATCACCATGGTGTGCTATATTATCTACACCATGAGCGACAGCGTGGTGAGCCATTTCGGTTCGTCCTACGTCTATCTCACCAACGTATGGGTATTGGCAGGACTGTTGCGCTATCTGCAAAACATGCTGGTCTATCAGCGTAGCGGCAGTCCCACCAAAGTACTGGTGAAAGACCATTTCATCCAGACGTGCATCGTTGGCTGGGTGCTCTCATTCTTCTCCATCATCTACCTCTGATTCTCCGTCTCACCTCATGAATACTACGTTTTCCACCGACAACCGCCAAGGGTCTCCATTGGTCAGTTTTATCATCACTTACCACAACGAACCGGCCGACATGCTTCATGCGTGTATCGAGAGCATCCTGGCATTATCGCTGGGCGACAGCGAGCGCGAGATTATCATCATCGACGATGGATCGGACGTGAGTCCCGTCAGCTTTCTGACCGACTGCATCGACGAGGTCATCTATGTGCGACAACGCAATATGGGACTGAGTCAGGCGCGCAACCGGGGCATCGACATGGCACACGGCTATTTCATCCAGTTTGTCGATGCCGACGATGCCATCATCGCCCCACCCTACGAACAGTGTCTTGACCTCGTGCGCTATCAGCAAGCCGACCTCGTGATGTTCTGCTGTTCCGACACCTCAGAGACGTCCTTCACTCCTGTCTCCGTCTCTCCTGTCAGTGGCAGTCATTTCATGCGCGAGAGCAATATCAGGGCTGCTGCATGTGGATACCTCTTCGCACGCCGCATCCTCGGCAGCCTGCGCTTCGAGCCCAACATCTACCACGAAGACGAGGCATTCACCCCGCAACTGCTGTTGCGTGCAGAGCGCGTCTTCAACACGCCCTACAAGGCTTACTACTATCGGGCACGCCACGACTCCATCACCAGGAGCAGCGACCAAGACACCATCAGCAAGCGCCTCGACGATACGCTGACGGTACTCACCCAACTCTATCGGCTGACCGATAAGCTGTCGCCTGCCGACCGTCCTGCCATGGAACGGCGCATCGCACAGCTCACCATGGACTATCTCTACAACACCATCATGCTGACACGCTCGGCAAAAAAGCTCGATGCCACCATCGACGCCCTCCGGCAACAGGGACTTTTCCCGTTGCCCGACCGTCCTTATTCCAAGAAATACACGTGGTTCCGACGCCTCGTGGGTAATGCCATCGGACGACGAGCGCTCCTCGCATCCCTGCCGCTCCTACCCCGTCACTGACCCGTCTCATCCTCCTATTCCATCTCCTATGCGCATCCTCCTCGTCAACGACTACAGTGGACTCCATGCCAACCTCAGTCAGGGGTTGCGCAGTCTGGGCCATGAGGTGACCGTTGTTTCCAACGGCAACGGATGGCGCAACTATCCTCGCGACATCTCGGTCATCAGAAGGTCACCCTCCCACATCGACGGGGTGCGCTACCTCCTCAACCTCTGGACGCGCATCCTTCCACGACTCACAGGCTATGATGTGGTGCAGCTCATCAATCCCATCTGCTTCGACCTGCGTCCCGAACGCCTGTTTCCTATCTACCGCTTCCTGCGACGCCACAACGGCAAGATGATTCTCGGAGCCTTTGGCGAGGACTCGATATGGGCAAGAACCTGCATCGAAGAGAAACCGCTGCGCTATAGTGACCATAACTTCGGCAATATGGTGCGCACCGATGCTGCCTCTCAAGACCTCCTTGACGTCTGGGTGAATACCCCTCACGAAAAACTCACCCGGCATATTGCCAACGACTGCGACGCCATCGTAGCATGTCTCTACGAGTATATGGCGTGCTACCAACTGCACTATCCTGCCAAGACCCATTTCATCCCCCTGCCCATCGTGCGCCAGACGCCACCCCCTATCCCGTCCCATCCCCGTCTGCGCCTGTTCATCGGCATCGACCGCAAGCGTAGTGCCTACAAGGGAACTGACATCATGTTGCGTGCTGCACAAGCCATCGTTGAGCGTTATCCCGACCGTGTAGAACTGCGCACAGCATACTCCGTGCCTTATGCCGAATACCAGTTGATGATGAACAATTCCGATGTCATCCTCGACCAGCTCTACAGCTATACGCCATCCATGAATTCCCTCCTTGCCATGTCCAAAGGCATTGTCGTTGTAGGAGGTGGCGAACCCGAAAACTACGAGATTATCCAGGAGAACGAGTTGCGTCCCATCATCAACGTTGAACCGACAGAGCAGAGTGTCTTCCATGCCCTTGAGCAGTTGGTGCTCCATCCTGAGTGTCTGCCACGTCTCAAGCGCGAAAGCATCACCTATGTAGATCGCCACCACGACCACCTGAAGGTTGCCCGTCAGTACGAAGCCCTCTACCAGTCCCTTTAAACAGATTCTCTTTTTATATTTAAGATTGCTGCGCCATAAAAATCCACGGAACAGTGTTTAGGTTAAAGGTTAAAGGTTAAAGGTTAAAGGTTAAAGGTTAAAGGTTAGAGGTTATAGGTTAAAGGTTAGAGGTTATAGGTTAGAGATTATAGTTGAAGATTATTATTTCTGGCCATAGGCCATATTTTATTAAAGATTTCCTCCAAAGATTTCTAGCCTTTAGGCTACCAAAAAAATCCACGGAACACACGGAGTACACGGAGAAAGATTTTCGTAGGATGATAAAGACCACTCCCTCAGACCTCAGACTTCAGACCTCAGACTTCATCTTAGTTGAAGATTTTGTTTACTACCTCCCTGAATTACAGATTATTTCTTGCGAAGCAACATCTCATTAAAGATTTCCTCCAAAGATTTCTTGCCGTAGGCAACTAAAAAAATTCGTTTCCCAAAACTGTTATCTGTTATCTGTTATTTGTAACGCAAAAATTCGTTTTCAGAAACTGTCAACTGTCAACTGTAACGCTTGGTGTGAATTAGCGTTGTCCAAGAAAACAGGAACAGTCCTCGCGAAACCTATTTTTCCTTTCCAAAAACTGTAATACTGTAAGCTGTAAGAATTGAAAGTCATGATGTCAATGACCTGTCACTGTGACACCCAATATGGTTTGTAGATGCCTAACTTTGGTTTGCAGATGCCGCATTTTGTATCTCCAACACCCAACATCTGTTAAAAAACACCTCCATTTCCACACTTTTATTCCAAAATCCTTGCACAATCCAAATAAATGCTTTACCTTTGCAGCACCAGAACCCGCCAAGCCTCTCAACGATGCTCAAATGAGCGGGTCGTTTTTTTATTAGCCATGACAACAAAAATACCGTTTAGCAAGTCATATACAGAAGAAAGCAGTCTAATAGCTTTGCTTCAGTCAAGAGGATTGTCCATAACCGATGAAAGCAAGGCTCA
>SAMEA3663023__coassemble_911_pt1 | contig 25466 bp, 19 predicted proteins | sample SAMEA3663023__metabat2_low_PE_009 | metagenome-assembled genome bin SAMEA3663023 (sample SAMEA3663023) | pig gut metagenome | biome: pig gut; feature: pig-associated habitat; material: faeces | place: France | collected 2012
AAGCAGATGCATATATGAGCTTCGATGCGTCTGCGTGTAAAATGAAACATTGGGCGTATCTCTATCTTTGATTTTGCTATACGGAAAGCCCGTTCTACGTGCCAAAGGTTGTGATATGCTGTATATACATCCTGTATTGGTATATCCGTATTGGTGAGATATCCTTTTAGGCCGTCCCATTTGGAGTCGTCGGCAATACGGTCATAATTGATGGCGACTTTCACCTCACCATCCATGGATAAGAACTTATTGTAACCTCTCTTGTTGATGTTACCTTTCGTAAGCGCGCCATGCTTGTAAGCCTTTTCCAACCTGCGTATTCCCTTCTCCCGGTTATAGGCATCTTTCTTTGCACGGTCATCTGTATAGCCGACCAGGAGACGGCGTCCGCCTCCTTTGTCATATTCTACCATCTGGCAGTCGCGCTTGGGCTGTTCCAGTATCCAGTTCTTGACTTCCTGACTTTCATTCTTTATCTTCGCACCTATTATATACTTGTAGCCGTGCGCCTCAAGTTCCGCTATATTTGCATTGTTCATCAGACCGGAGTCAGCCACCACAACGAAATTTTCCAAACCGTATTTGCTTACAAACTCGTTTATCGTCGGCAGCATCGTGTGACCTTCATATTTGTTGCCCTCATGAATGCAATAGGCAAGCGGATAGCCGCCCAAGCTTACAAGCAAGCCGAGTATGATTTGAGGATTACTGTGTCGTCCCTCTTTCGAAAAGCCAGTCTTGCGTAATTCGTCCTCATAATCCGCTTCAAAGTAAAGTGTGGTGACATCATAGAATAACACACCGATATTTCCACCGAACAGTTTCGCAGTATGGCGCACGCTTATGTCCTGTACGATTTCGTGCTGATGGTCGCTAAGCTTGTCAAGATAGCGATAGATTTTGGAAAGATCCACATCCTCGTCAAAGTGGTTTTTCAGATATTCCACCGTAGCAGCCTTGCTCGTTGGATATGCCAAACGGGCCTTTACAAGCTTGCGGAATACATCATCGTCAATACGGTTGAAACCAATCCTGTCAAACGTGCGGTCCAATATCAAGTCGCATCCGTTGAGAAGGATGTTGCTGACGTTGGACAGAACACGGCGGACTTCTTCTCGCTCACGGTCACACGCTTCACGCTCCTCACCATACAAATCGAGTTGTGGATGCCGCCGGGATTTTTCCTTGGAAATCCATTCTTTTGCTTCATTGACAAGATTTTCGACCTCATCTTCACTATATGCAACACCAATCGTGGCAAGTTCCTTCATCTTGCCACCGATTTTCTCAACAACAATAACTCCGATATTGCCAGATGGATATTTCTTTTTGCGGACAAACATAGTTAAAATATCTTTCGTGTCACCCAATATTAGGTGACACAAAGATACAAAATATTGTTTATCAACCAGTTATAAAATACGTATTTTGTGAGTGACGAAGTCAGGAAAGAGTATCTGCCTCATGTGGAATGTTATGTGGACGATTTTCGCGAAACAGATCATGAAGAGTTGTTGAATATTAATGTGCATAACATCAAGTCAATAGAGTATTCAAAGCTGCAAAATCCTGTTAAAAACCACCATTTTTGGGCTATTTTATTCATGAAATCCTCAGAAATCGAGCTCGACTCCCTTGTTTCGATGAATTTCCCTTTCCTTGGCGAACGAGGAAATGATGCGAAATAGTGATATCGCGAGTGCGTTTGGAAGGTAAACAAGTAAATTGAAGGGTGTTTTTCACATAAAACTGGGGATGAACATCAGACTAATGGCATGTAGAGTGGAAGTTAACGACCAACTTTCTTATGGAATCTTTGTATGATGGTTTTACTTTTGTCCTTTCAGGACGTACTGTTTTGTTTGTAACCGTGTCCGCAGGGTGTTACCCTGGGCTAAGGAAACCATTGGGCTTTCAGCCCGTCTCTGCTTGTATGAGGGAGTTATACTACGTAACTTTGTACTGTAAACTCGGTGTGTTCCGTGGATCCGTGTGACCTTTTATTGGTGGGAACGAAAAGCATTCAAAAGCCTCGGAAAAGAAGCGTGAATTTTAGCCAAGCGTTTCAGTTGTTTCAGTTTCAGTTGTGTTTCAGAGGGTAAGTTAAATTTCAAACCCGCTTTTTAAGACTTATAACTAACTAATAATCAATAATATATATATAGGAAGTGAAATAGATACCCCTCAAAAAACAACTGAAACAACTGAAACTGAAACGCTTGTTCATAAAGGACATTCGTCTAAAAGGCTTATTCTCAACAACTTGCACACTTCTGTCCAGCAAATGCGATTCATGTAACATCAGGAAAACAAACATTCCAAAGCCGCAAACCCTTGATAGAAGCCAGACTTTTGGGGCGTTTTCGCTCTTGAAAGCATCAAAAATCGAGTTCGCCCCCCTTGTTCCGATGATTTCCACCTTCCATGCAAAACACAGAAAACGCACTCATTCATGCGTTCTGGATGCCCTTGAAATGGATTTTGGGACATACTGGACACTTTTTTACGACCCTGCCAGACTGCAAAAAATGGCGTTTTTTCAACTACAACTGAAACCATCTACTACGACTTTCAAACGCCTATTACACCCAATCGCTCATTAGGATTTTGGAGAGAATGCATAATCTACGGATTTCCATCTCCTTGGTGTCAAGGCCTTATAAACTGGTTTCTGCCTTGTGAAGCAAGGTTATTCATGGGCATGCAAACATTTCATAATAAAAATGTCCTCGAATCGCAGGAAACGTATAGAAACGTATGATGGGCAAAACCGAATGTTGTATCTTTGCACCGTGGTTTAAGAGAGAATCACTTTCGCACAAAACATTCCGTCCGCGCACAGACATGGTCAACTCCTCAGTAAGTCACAAGTGACTCCACACTAAGTCCCAATATTTAGCGGACAATGATGGGACAAAGTTGGGAGAAACAAGGAACAGAACAGGAGAATACCACGATGTGGGAATGTGTAGAACGTTTTCGATAAGCCAGATGAGCAGAGTTAACTTTCCGTTTAAGTGAGCGAAAAATCAAACTCGCTTGAAGTTTTCCGAACGTGAGGAAAGTCAACGAAGTTAAGTTCACTTAAACTCTGCCATGGCGAGAAAAGGTGCCATGAAATGTAACCGAAAAAATATCACATCATGAAACAGCAAAACCCGAACAAATCCCGTTGACAACCCGAACACACAGGGAAGCAATAGTATGATTCGAAACTTGCAACGTTGCGTACGACAGCGCGCTATGCCTTACGAAGGAGGGAGTAAATGCCAATGCCCGATTGGGGTAAAACAGGCGGCTACTGTTGAGTCAGAGGCCTAAGTAGCTGAATCGCTTCTGCTACAGAGGGAACATTGGATATCAGCAATGAACGCTTGCCGTTGACATCGCGCAGTTGGCAGCGACGTGGATTGCCCACCGCAAAGTCTATAACACGCCCGAACGCTTCGCTTTGATAGTAGGGACTGTCGGCTTTGGAGACGAGATACATAGACATACGGCCTTGTTTGAGAATGATTTTCTCGCAACCCAACAGGCAGGCGTAACGACGCAAAGTCACCACATGCATCAGTTCCTGAGCAGCAGGCGGTACAGGACCAAAGCGATCTTCCATTCGACGACGGTAGGCTTCGAGTTGCTCGTCGGTCTGGAGATTGTCCAGTTCGCGATAGAGCAGCATGCGCTCGCTGTCGGATGGCACATACTGGTCGGGGAAATAGAGTTCGAGGTCGCTCTCCAGGGTGCAGTCGGAAACGTACGGTCCGTCGGTATTGATGGGTGTAGAGGCTTCTGCGTCTGCGACTTCGGCAAAGGTGGGCTCCTCGTTTTTCAGTTCTGTCATGGCTTGGGTCAGAATCTTCTGATAGGTCTCATAACCCAGATCGGCAATGAATCCGCTTTGTTCGGCGCCCAGCAGGTTGCCGGCACCTCGGATGTCAAGGTCTTGCATGGCAATCTGTATGCCGCTGCCAAGGTCGCTGAAATTCTCCAATGCCTCTAATCGGCGGCGACTCTCCTGAGGAAGGTCGGCAAGGGGAGGTGCAAGCAGATAGCAGAACGCCTTGCGATTGCCGCGTCCTACACGGCCTCGCATCTGATGGAGGTCTGACAAGCCGAAGTGGTTGGCACCATTGACGATGATGGTGTTGGCATTGGGAATATCGATGCCGTTTTCAACAATGGTGGTTGAGAGGAGCACATCGTAGTCGTAGTTGGCAAAATCGAAGATGGCTTGTTCCAGTTCGTCGGGCTTCATCCTGCCGTGACCAATCACCACACGTGCATCAGGAATATAGGTGTGGATGAGGTCGGCAATGCGCTGTAGGTCGTTGATGCGCGGATTGACAAAATACACCTGACCGTTGCGCGACATCTCGAAATTGATGGCATCGGCAATGATTTCCGGTCCGAAGGTATGTATCTCGGTATGGATGGGATAGCGATTGGGCGGCGGGGTCTGGATGATGCTCAGGTCGCGGGCACCCAAAAGGGAGAACTGCAGTGTGCGCGGAATGGGTGTTGCTGTCATGGTCAACGTGTCGATATTGGTTTTCAACTGGCGCAATTTCTCCTTGGTGGATACTCCGAATTTCTGTTCTTCATCAATAATAAGGAGTCCAAGATCATGAAACTTCACCGTCTTGCCGATGAGTTTGTGGGTGCCGATGATAATGTCTATCTTACCTTCCTCCAAATCTTTCAGTATTGCCTTGGTCTGTTTGGCGGAACGGGCACGCGACAGATAATCCACACGGACTGGCAGATCCTTCAGACGGCCTTGGAAGGTCTGGAAATGTTGGTAAGCCAGTACGGTGGTAGGCACGAGTACAGCCACCTGCTTGGAGTCGCAGGCTGCCTTGAATGCAGCACGCACCGCCACCTCGGTCTTACCGAATCCCACGTCGCCACATACCAAACGGTCCATAGGACGTGCTTTTTCCATATCGGCCTTGATGTCGTTGGTGGCTTTCAACTGGTCGGGCGTATCTTCGTAGAGAAACGACGCTTCGAGTTCGTGTTGCATGAAACAGTCGGCGCTGAAGGCAAATCCCTGCTCGCGTCGTCGGCGGGCATAGAGACGGATGAGGTCGCGGGCAATATCCTTCAACTTATTTTTGGTGCGCTCTTTCAGTCGTTCCCACTGTCCTGTGCCTAATTGCGAGAGGCGTGGCGGTTCACCGTTGTCCTGTGCTTTGTATTTGCTGACCTTATAGAGTGAGTGGATGGAGACATAGATAGCCCCGCCGCCGTTGTAGATTATCTTAATCATCTCTTGGTAGCCGTTGCCTTGTGGCATGCGTACCAAACCACCGAATTTGCCGATGCCATGATCTACATGGACCACGAAATCGCCTACTTCAAACTGTTGAATCTCTTTCAACGTGAGCGAGACTTTGCCGCTGCGGGCCTTGTCGGAACGCAGACTGTATTTATGGAAACGGTCGAATATCTGGTGGTCGGTGAAGATGCAGAGTCGCAGGTCGTGGTCGATAAATCCCTTGTGGATGGTTTTTTCTACAGGGGTGAAGTGTAGGGTCTGTTTTTCCTCATCGGCAGAAAAAATGTCTTTCAGTCGTTGCAACTGCTTCACGCTGTCTGCCAGAACATAGATGCGATAACCTTTTGACAGATAATCGGTGAAACTTTGACGCAGCAGATCGAAATTCTTATGAAACAGCGGTTGCTGGAGGGTGTTGAAACGCAGGGTCGCCTGAGGCACACCTGTGGCATGTGCACCGATTTCTATGCGACGCAAACCGCTGATGGCTTCGGTGAATTGAGAGCCGCTGATGAGCTGAGTCTCCTTTCTCATCTGCTGCATCGTCTCTTGTTGCTCCATTTCGGTCTGTCCTTCCATGCGCTCGGTAAGAGCTTGCGACGAGAATCCTTCACGGTATGTGCGGTCGATGGAATCGTGAACAAAGAGTAAGTCTTTTGTCACGAGCAAAGTCTCTTTTGACAGAAACGAAAAGAAAGGTACGCGTTCCTCTGATGTAACAGATAGTTCTGGAACAATCTGTATGCGGTCACGACGGTCGCGCGACAACTGATCGGTCACATCGAAAGTGCGGATAGAGTCGATGTCGTCACCGAAAAAGTCGATGCGGAATGGATATTCGCAACTGAAGCTATAGACATCGAGGATAGAACCGCGTAGGGCAAACTGGCCTGGCTCATAGACATAATCTACCTCATGAAACCCAAACTCACGCAGTTGTGTTACGATGATGGAAGTGTCAATATTCTGTCCATGCTCTAAGGATAAGGTTCGCTCGTCCATCTGACGACGTGAAATGACCAGTTCTGCCAATGCCTCAGGATAGCTGACGATGAGGTAACGCCCGTCTTTCATCATGCAACGGCTCAATACCTCGGTGCGGAGAATCTCGTTGGCAGCGTCTCGCTGTGCGTATTTGATGGCACGGCGATATGAGGAAGGGAAAAACAATACCTGTTCGTTGCCCAACATCTGTGTCAAGTCGTGATAGAAATAGCCTGCCTCTTCCTCGTCGTTGAGTATAAATAGTGCATTGGGCAACAGATTCTTCTGCGCCATAGTGGCAAACAGTACTGATGCGGCAGAGCCAGTCAGTCCTTCTAAAAACAAGGTTTTGATTTTCTTGTCAGACAGACTTTTTGCCGTAGCCCCCACTTGTGGAGCAACGGAAAGGAGTTCGATGAGGTCTTCTATCTTCAGTGTTGTCATTACTTTCAGGGATTGTAGGCTTCGTGAAGCCGAAAACAATGCAAAAGTAATAAAAAAAAGGCAACTGGAGAAGTAACCTGCAATGTAAATGAAAATAAAGTGCGTTTCGCTTTGTAGTTTAAGTCTTTTTTGCTAATTTTGCATCGCATTTTGCTTTTCCTTCAGGAAAAAGCATAGTTGCGCTGACTCAAACAAGAGGAATAAAAAGTAATCAGATAAATATGAATTTTCAAGTAACGAGCATGAAAACAATGGCAGGCTTGAAGCGCAATATGGTGGTTGCGCTCATGATGCTGTCTTCGTTGACGGTTGCCGCACAGAGCGGAATGACCGACACGCAAGTGATGCAGTTTGTGGCAAGGGAGGCGAAAGCCGGAACATCACAGTCGCAGATTGTCACCAAGTTGATGCAACGTGGAGTGAAGATCGATCAGATCAGACGTGTGCGCAACCAGTATGATAAACAGATCAGAAGCCACAATATGAGTGCTGCGGCTGATGCTGCTGTCGGTGATGCAAGCAACCGCATGCGGCATAGTGCATCGCAACAGCAGGAACTGGAGAACGGCAAGGTTAATACAGCTTCTGAGAATGCTAACGATGCCAGTGAAGACCATCAGTTGGCAGAGCAGGAAGTAATGGCTACCCAAGGACATTCTGCCGAGACTAATGGTAAGAAAGTGTTTGGACGTGACATCTTCAACCAACGCGCCCTTTCATTCGAACCCAATATGAATATCGCCACACCGCAGACCTATGTGCTCGGTCCTGGTGACCAAGTGGTCATCGATGTTTATGGCGCTTCGCAGAATACACACCAACTGACCATATCGCCAGAGGGTACGGTGACGGTTCCTGGATACGGACCGATTTATGTGAGCGGAATGACGGTGGCTGCTGCCAACGGAAAAATACGTTCTACACTCGGATCACGCTATGCCAGCAGTAAGGTGAAGCTCTCTGTGGGACAAACACGCACCATCATGATCAATGTGATGGGTGAGGTGAGGACACCGGGTACCTATACCCTCAGCGCTTTCTCTACTGTTTTCCATGCCCTCTACAGAGCTGGCGGTATCAACGATATCGGTACACTACGTAATGTTAAGGTCTATCGTAATGGAAAACTGATTACCGTGGTGGATATCTATGAATATATTCTCAACGGCAGATTGGCGGGTAATGTTCGTCTGCAGGACGGTGATGTGGTACAGGTTGGACCTTACGATTGTTTGGTTGGTGTCACGGGTAATGTGAAGCGCCCGATGTTCTACGAAATGCGAAAGAACGAGAGCGTGGCAACATTGTTGAAATATGCTGGAGGATTTACCGGAGATGCCTATAAGAAGGCTGTCAGACTGGTGCGTCAGACCGGTGAACGCTATTCGGTATTTAATGTCGATGAGTTTGATATGTCATCATTCAAAGTTGATGACGGCGATGCAGTAACCGTAGATGGTATGCTCAACCGCTATGAGAATATGGTTGAGGTGAAAGGTGCCATATTCCGCCCCGGACAGTATCGGTTGGGTGGTGAGGTTACTTCTGTGAGAGGACTGATAGAGCGTGCAGAAGGTGTTACCGAAGATGCCTTTACTGCTCACGCTGTATTGCATCGCATGAAGGCTGACCGCAGTCTTGAAGTGGTCTCGGTTGATGTACAAGGTATCCTGGCTGGTACCGTGCCCGATATTCCATTGAAGAATGAAGACGTGCTCTTTATTCCTACACAGGCAGAACTGCGTTCAGAGCGTACTTATACGATTACTGGTGAGGTGATGTCACCAGGAACTTACGAATATGCCGACAATACCTCGGTAGAGGACCTCATCATGCAAGCAGGTGGTCTGACAGACGCTGCAAGTACTGCAAAGGTTGATGTGTCGCGTCGTATTCGTGACCCCAAGGCCACCACAACCACACGAGAGATTGCACAGACATTCTCGTTTGCCCTGAAAGACGGATTCGTGGTCGATGGTAACAAGGGATTTGTATTGCAACCCTATGATGTGGTACACGTGCGCCGTAGTCCTGGTTATGTGACACCACAGAACGTTACTATCAAGGGCGAGGTAAACTTCCCTGGCGTACAGACGATGAACATGAAAAACATGCGACTGAGTGATGTCCTGGCCATGGCTGGAGGTGTGACCGAGAATGCCTATATGCGTGGTGCACGACTGGTACGTGTGAAAACGCAAGAGGAAAAGGAGCGCACTAAAGATGTGCTGACTGCACTCAAAAGAAATCTGAGTGAGCGCGACTCAGTTGCTATGGAAAACTTGGATTTGGAGAATACCTACGTAGTGGGTATTGAACTCGATAAGGCCATGGCTGATAAAGGTGGTGAATACGACATCATTCTGCGTGAAGGCGACGTGATCACAGTACCAGAGTATAATGCTACGGTCAAAGTGTCGGGTGACGTGATGTTCCCCAATACTGTTTCATATGTGGGTGACAAAGGTTATAAGTGGTATGTTAACAAGGCAGGTGGCTTCGGACTGCGTGCCAAGAAGCATAAGACCTTTGTCGTTTATACCAACGGAACTGTGGCACAGGTTGGACATGGCGCAAAAATAGAGCCGGGCTGTGAAATCGTAGTGCCAAGCAAACGTAAGCGTGAAGGATTGAACTTCGCACAAATGCTTTCTGCAGGAACCAGCTTAGCAAGTTTGGCAGCTGTGGTTGCCTCTATCGTCTCTATCACTAAATAATGAAAGGTATGACTATGGATGAGAATAAAAAGATGAATCAGGTGGAGGAAGAAAGCTCCATCGACTATGCTGCCTTGTGGGCTGCTGTCAAGCGTCGCAAACATCTCTATGTCGTTGTGCTGCCTGTGGCTTTCGTTCTGGCTTGTATCTATGCCTTGGGACTGCCCAACTATTATAATGTACAGGTAAAACTGTCACCAGAACTGTCGTCGAAGAGTAGTACCAGTTCGATTAGCGCTCTGGCAAGTCAGTTTGGCGTCACTCTCGGAGGTCGTGCTAATGCAGGTACAGAGGCACTCTTTCCTACGCTCTATCCTGACTTGATGAACTCGGTTGATTTCAAAACCAGCCTCTTTCCTGTAAAGGTGAAGCGTGAAGAAGATAAGAAGGTGATGACCTACTACGACTATCTGCTCAACGAACAGAAAACACCATGGTGGTCGGGAGCTGTCAAGGGGCTGATGAGTATCTTCGGCAGTAAAGAGAAAGAGAAGAATCTTAAGGTGGATCCGTTCCGCCTGACCAAGACACAGACTGAGATTGCGCAGGTGATAGATAAGAAGGTTGTGTGTGATGTGGATAAGAAAACAATGGTCATCACTATCGATGTAACTGACCAGGATCCGCTTATTGCTGCCACCATGGCTGATTCGGTGAAAGTGCGTCTACAAGACTTTATCACAGAGTATCGTACCAAGAAAGCGCGTCATGATTTGGCTTATACACAAAAACTCTATAAAGAGGCTAAGGAACGCTATACTCGCGCACGACAGAACTATGCTTCGTTCTCGGATGCCAACCAGGATTTGATTCTTGAGAGTGTACGTAGCAAACAGACTGATCTTGAAAACGAGATGCAACTGCAGTTTAATGCCTATAACACACTGGCTCAACAGATGCAGATGGCTGAGGCCAAAGTGCAAGAGGATACTCCTGCCTTTACAACCCTGCAGAGTGCTACGGTTCCTGTGAAGAAGGCTGGTCCTGTTCGTTCCAAAATGGTACTGATGTTCCTCTTCCTCGTGTTTATCGGAACAACAGCCTATATCCTCTATAAAGAGGGTGAACTGAAAAAACTGATTGGTATAGGATAATACCTATATTATATATACAAAGAAGCCGGTTCCTCATCGAACCGGCTTCTTTGTTATTAGCTATGTTGGAGAGTCGGCATGGATTTTCTTGGGCGATGCTCTCCGAAATGTATCTCCATTCCTCCATACTTGGCATGGAGGAATGGAGGGACTGATTGTTATTCCTTGATGATGGGCTCCAGCTCGCTGACGTTTCTTTCGATTTCTTCGTCAGAAACGGTGTAGTTCTGCAGATCGCCGCTGATAAACTGCTCATAGCTTGGCATGTCGATGAGACCGTGGCCAGAGAGGCAGAACAGGATGACTTTCTGTTCACCGGTTTCCTTGCACTTCTTGGCTTCGCGAATAGTGGCTGCGATGGCATGGCAACTCTCAGGGGCAGGGATGATGCCCTCGGTGCGGGCGAAGAGCATTCCGGATTCGAACGATTCCAATTGGGGAATATCCACACCATGCATCATCTTGTCCTTGATGAGCTGTGACACAATCATGCCGGCACCATGGTAGCGGAGACCGCCTGCATGGATATTGCTGGGCTTGAACTGATGGCCGAGCGTAAACATGGGTAATAATGGTGTGTAACCAGCTTCGTCGCCGAAGTCATACTGGAACTTACCGCGAGTCAGCTTAGGACAGCTATTGGGTTCGGCTGCGATAAACTCGGTATGACGCTCTCCGCTGATGTTATGGCGCATGAAGGGGAATGCTATACCTCCGAAGTTACTACCGCCGCCAAAGCAAGCAATAACAGTATCGGGATATTCACCAGCCATCTGCATCTGCTTTTCAGCCTCCAGACCGATGATAGTCTGGTGCAGACCAACGTGGTTGAGTACAGAACCTAATACATATTTACAATGGGGAGTGGTGGTAGCCAACTCTACTGCTTCTGAAATGGCTGTACCAAGTGAACCGGGATGCAACGGATCTTTGGTGATGATATCCTTACCCGCACGTGTTGACATGGATGGAGAACCGGTAACGGCAGCACCGAAAGTACGCATAACAGATGAACGATAGGGCTTCTGCTGCATGGTAATCTTTACCTGATAAACCGCACATTCGAGACCGAATATCTTGGCAGCATAGCTCAGAGCCATACCCCACTGGCCGGCACCAGTCTCGGTGGTCACATTGGTTGTGCCTTCTTGTTTGGCATAATAGCATTGGGGAAGGGCGGAATTGATTTTATGAGAACCCAGGGGGTTGACACTCTCGTTCTTGAAATAGATATGGGCAGGAGTGCCGAGGGCTTTTTCCAACTCATAGGCGCGTACCAATGGGGTAGAACGGTAAAAACGGTATTTGTCGAGCACTTCTTCGGGAATGTCTATCCACTCATGCTCCATGTCCAGTTCCTGTTTACTACACTCTTCGGGGAAGATATGTGCCAAATCCTGCCATGTTAAGGGCTTGTGGGTCTGGGGATGGATGGGAGGCAGTGGCTTGTTGGGCATGTCTGCCATGATGTTATACCACTGTGTTGGAATCTCATTCTCCGGTAGGAGATACTTCTTTTGTTTTGTCATTGTCTTATGGTTTAGTGTTTTGTACGACAAAAGTAATGAAAAATAATGAGAAAAAGAGGATAAAAACTAAAAAATTGCTAACTTTGTGTGCGATATGATGATATTAGCGATAGTTTTGGGCTATTTTTGCTTGCTGTTTGCCATCAGCAGATGGACGGGAAGGCATGCAGACAATGATACGTTCTACCGTGGCAACAGACAGTCGCCATGGTATATGGTGGCTTTTGGCATGATAGGTGCATCGATATCTGGTGTGACCTTTGTAAGTGTGCCGGGTATGGTGACACGTATTGATATGACCTATTTGCAAACATGTATGGGGTTTATCTTGGGCTATGTTATCGTAGCTTTTGTTCTCCTACCTTTATATTATAGGTTGAACCTGACCACCATTTATTCGTTTTTAGGGCAACGTATTGGACGAAGGGCTTATCGCACAGGGGCATCGTTTTTCCTCTTGTCGAAAATGACAGGGGCAGCGGTGCGTTTTTATGTGGTGTGCTGGATTTTGCAGCAATGTATCATGATGCAGATGCCTGATGGAATGCGACAGATAGGTGAGGGATGGCTTTTTACATTTACGGCGTTAGTAATGGTGGCTCTGATATGGCTCTACACCAGAAAAGGTGGCATACGCACACTGGTATGGACTGATTCGCTGCAGACTGCCTGTCTCTTTGGAGCGTTGATACTGATGCTTATTATGGTTACCAAACAATTGGAAATGGGGGTTGGTGATGCTGTATCGGCCATAGCAGATAGCGAAATGTCGCGCATCTTTGTGTTTGATGACTGGATGTCGAAGCAGAATTTCTGGAAACAATTCTTCAGTGGTGTGTTCATCGTCATTGTCATGACGGGACTTGATCAGGATATGATGCAGAAAAATCTTACTTGTAGTTCATTGCGTGATGCACAGAAAGATATGACGACGTATGGTGTGGCTTTTCTACCTGCCAACCTGTTGTTCCTTTCGCTTGGTGCTTTGCTCGTTATGCTTGCTCATCAACGTGGTATTGCAATTCCAGATATGGGTGACCAACTGTTACCAACTTTTGCTGCATCTGGGCTGTTGGGACCTGCGGTGGTTGTGCTCTTTATTTTAGGTATCTTGGCTGCCTCATTTTCAAGTGCCGATTCGGCTTTGACAGCTATGACAACAAGTTTCTGTGTTGATATCTGTGGGAAACCAAACGATGAAAACCTACGCAAAAGATCACATTTGATTATTGCTGTGATTTTTGTGGTCTTTGTTTTGCTTTTTCGTTTGGTGAATTCCACCAGCGTCATTGATGCCATCTATGTGCTCTGTGGTTATACCTACGGGCCTTTGCTTGGACTCTTTGCGTTCGGGCTGTTGACCCATAGGCAGACCAATGACCGATGGGTACCCTATGTATGCTTGGCTTCTCCTTTGTTCTGTTGGGGACTTGACGCTATTGTGGGATATTATACGGGCTATCGATTCGGTTATGAACTGCTGATGCTTAATGGTTTATTCACCTTTGTCGGTCTGCTGGCTCTTCGGCCGACGAGTAAGTGAATCGATGATGCAATACAAATATTGAATCATCCTTCGGTCTGAATAAACCGAAATTAAATATGATGACCGGTTCTCACATGAGAGTTTGCATTATTGATTTCTTAGTTTCTCAAAATACTCCGATGGTTGCATGCCCATTACCCGCTTAAAGGTGGTGGCGAAGTATTTCGGATCTTTGAATCCCACTTGATAGGCAATATCGCTGACACGCAAGTCTGGGTCTGACTGCGCTATCTTGCAGGCTGTCTTGATGCGCATGTCACGGATAAAGGTCGAAACATTCTTTCCTGTGGCTGCTCGCAACTTATTATATAAGGTGGAACTGCTGGCTCCAATGTCAGAAGCAAGCCTGTCGCGATCGTAGTCAGAATCGGATAAGTTGGCTTTGACAAGTTCGGTGACACGGTTTACAAACTCATTGTCTATTGGGCTGTCTGATGAAGTGATTTCCTCAATATGTTCGTCTTGATGGGTGGCATCAATATTTATCTTTTGCTGGTATTGACGGCTTAATAGCGTGTTATTGATATGAAGCAGCAGATCGGTCATGCGGAATGGTTTCTGCAAACAGATGTCTGCGCCTTCTTGCAGGGATAGTTCGCTGTCATTGGTGTCGGCATTGCCCGTCAGCGTAATAATTGGCAATTGATTCTTGGAATAATTTTGGCGAAAAACAGTTGTCAGACTAATACCATCAATTTTAGGCAGATTGGTTTCTGCCACTACAAGTTGGATATTTCCTTCTTTTACCAGTCGGAGCGCATCGGCACCATTGCTCGCTGTGAGTATGTTGTAGTATGGACTTAAGGCATGTGCCATCAGATTAAGCATCTCAGGATTATCGTCTGCAAGGATGATGTTGATGCTTTTGCTGCCATCTGCTGATTTCTCGGATTTTTTTATCGGGGTCAGCAAAGGCAGCAGATTGTTGGCATAGGTACGGATAAAACTCTCTGATGACTTTTGTTGATGATTGGTTTGTGCGTCGGTGAAGGCCTCTTTTCCTATGGGCAACTCGATGGTGACGGTAGTTCCCTGACCTTGAAGAGTTTTGTAGTGGATGTTGCCACCATGTAGTCTCACCATATCGTTGACGAGTGATAGGTTGGGGTAGGTTCCGGTAATCATGGACTCCTGAAAACTGGAGATAGATGGAGCATTGAATATTTTCTCTACTTCTTCGGGGATGATGCTTACGCCATTGTCGCTAATACGTATATATAGGTGGTCGTAGTCAGAATTTGTACTCACATCTAAAGTTACGGTACCGTCGGTACCTGTATATTTTGTGGTGTTATGCAACAGATTAAAGATGATTTTATCTATTTTGTCAGTATCTGCCCAACCAACCATCGTGTCTGGTTTACAACTGATGTCAAGGTTGAGGCCTTTCTTGTTCATTAACGGCGCTATGCATAGTGCGGTATCTCTGATGGATCGCATTACGTCGCATTGCCGTACATGTAGATTCATCTTACCCGTATAGATTAGTGTGGCCTCGTCCATTTGTTGCAGAAGACGCAATGATCGTTGGATGTTAAGGTCGATCATGTTTAACTCGTCTTGCAGTTCAGGATGATTGCCTCGTAGCTGTTCGATAGTGCTACTGATAATGGTCATTGGGGTTGACAGATTATTAGTTAGGTTGGAGATGGTACACTCCAACAGCATCTTATTTTTGCTTCTTAGATGGATAGAAAGCCTTCTTGATAACCAAAAATGGCCTCCTATCAACAATCCTGTGGCTATAATCAACAGAATGATGGTCAAGTTTGTCATATCTATAACTGTATTTTCGGTTGCGAAGATACGAAAATAAGTTTGAAATACATTCATATTCTACCATAAAAATCGTCAAAAATGCGTATTTTAGTTTGATTTGCGATAAATTTGGTGTATTAAACGTTAAAATCACGCATTTTAAACTATAAATAATAGAATATGAACGCGAGTATGAAATAATTGTAATAAATTTGCATCAGAAAACAAAACTAGTTGTGAGTTAATTTTGCATTATATAGGAACAAGAGGTTTCTAATGCAAAACCCAATATGATTTTTAATGGTTAAGGTTTATGGTTGATTAATTTAGTTTTAAACGTGAAAAGGCTCGCTGTGAAGCGAGCCTTTTCTTATTCATACTATTTATTTGTTAAATGCTGGCTCTGGGCTTAACCTTCTTTGGCTAACAGGTAGCGTTCGGCCTCTATGGCTGCTTGACAACCGGTTCCTGCGGCTGTTATAGCCTGTCGGTAGGTGGGGTCTGCACAGTCACCGGCAACGAAGATTCCTGGGAGCTTGGTACGTGGAGTACCATCGGTTTTCTTCAGATAGCCCACTTCGTCTGTATCAAGCCATGGGGCGAAGAGTTCTGTGTTAGGCTTGTGGCCAATGGCGAGGAAGAAACCGTCTATGGCAATATCAACTGTTTGTTCATCATTTTCTCCCTTGCGCTTGACGAGGTGTGCGCCTTCTACACCGTTTTCTCCGAAAAGTCCAAGGGTGTTGTGCTCAAACAGGATTTCGATATTGTCGGTATTCATCACTCGTTCTTGCATCACTTTTGAAGCACGGAGATATGGTTTGCGTACGATGAGATATACTTTTTTTGCCAACTGGCTCAGATAGAGTGCATCTTCGCATGCTGTATCACCGCCTCCTACCACGGCAACGGTCTTCTTTCGATAGAAGAATCCATCGCAGGTGGCACACGCAGATACTCCTTGTCCATTGTATTTACGTTCGTCGTCAAGACCTAAATATTTGGCTGAGGCACCAGTGGCAATAATCACGGTGTCGGCTTCTATCTCGCGTCCTTCTTCATCCCATAAGCGATAGGGAGTTTTAGAGAAATCAACCTTGGTGATGGATCCGTCGCGAAGTTCTGTACCGAAGCGTTCTGCCTGTTCTCTTAGATCCATCATCATCTGGTTGCCATCCACACCTTGTGGGTATCCTGGGAAGTTTTCTACCTCAGTAGTTTGAGTGAGTTGTCCGCCGGGTTGCAATCCGCAGTATTCTATGGGTGCAAGATTTGCACGCGACGCATAGATGGCAGCAGTATATCCGGCAGGTCCGCTACCGATAATCAGACATTTGGTATGTTCCATTACTTGCAATTCGTTTGTTATTGTTGGAATGCTATATTTAATAATAGGTGTCGCTTACAGCAATGTTTCAATCTGTTGAGCGATATGTTCTATCTTTTCTGTTGGTTCGAAACGGGCTATTACCTGTCCCTTCTTGTTAATCAGAAATTTGGTGAAGTTCCATTTGATATCTGCTTTTTCGCGATAGTCTGGGTCTTCTTTGCTCAGCATATCGTCAAGCACATGTGCTATAGGGTGTGACATATCCCAACCGGCAAATCCCTTCTGTTCTTTTAGAAACTGGTAGAGTGGTTCTGCATCGTTTCCGTTGACCTTGATTTTCTTAAAGCGCGGAAATTCTGTTCCATAGGTGAGTTTGCAGAACTCATGAATGGATTCATCGGTACCAGGAGCCTGTTGTCCGAACTGGTTGCAGGGGAAGTCGAGGATTTCAAATCCCTGGCTATGGTATTTCTCGTAGAGTTTTTCCAATTCTTCATACTGTGGTGTAAATCCACATTTGGTAGCGGTATTGACGATGAGTAATACTTCGTTGGCATACTCTTTTAGTGATACTTCTTTTCCTTTTCTGTCTTTTACAGAGAAATCATAAATCGTTTTCATCTTTATTTTATTAATTGTTTAATCTTGTTTGAAAAGTGTTTGGTTTATTAATCGCAAAGTTACGAATGTTCTGCGTGACAACCAAACTATTTAGCGTTTTTTAGTGGAATGGGTGTTATTGTGGAGAAATGCAGAATGCTTTTTGTCTGTTTGCTGATGATGAAATCATGGGTTAATCATTATGTTCCATTATATGGCACGTTTTCTCGCCATGGCAGAGTTCATGTAAACATAACTCTGCTCATCTGGCTTAACGAAAACGGTGGTATTAGCGTTTTTTTTTGTGTCTGATAATGAAATTTGTTTACTTGTGTAATGGAATAAAGTGTGTATGGTACTATTGCTTTATATGAGTATGGCGTTTTATGTCGTCTTAACTTAAATCGGTTGTTGGATCAGTCAATAATGTTTTCGGTATTCGTTAGACCAGTCGAAAATGTTTTTATATTTATAATGACTGAAATGGGGCTTAATAGAGTAGGTGAATGGATATAAAAATGGCAGGAAACCATAATTGGAATCCTGCCGGTATTTAAAAAACGATCGTTTTCGTTAAGCCAGATGAGCAGAACCGAACTTGTTCGAGTTATGCCATGGCGAGAAAACGAAGGATGAAATCCATGGTTATAATCCCCATCTGTTGGTTTGTTCTTGGATATTCACATTTTCGACAGCCTCTTCAATCTGGTCGGGGAGGTTGCAGAAGAAATCGATACCTGTACGATTCTCCAGTTCGCGTACACTCATGATATAATTCTTAATATTATCCTTGCTCTTGTCTTCGTCAAGGTTTTCTGCAAAGAGGGCAATAGCTTTGTAGCCTGTTACTGTCTTGCTGAGTACAGCCATGAAGAAATATTTAGGCACAGGAATCTTGTAGTCATCCTTACCGATATACTTCAGAATGTCTTCGCTCTTGTCGATGGTTCCTCCCTTGCAGACATAGAGTGTGTCGCTCCAGTCAGCCCAGGTGCGTACTATCTGCTCCATCTTTTCCCACAAGCCAGCATTGAACTTGTTGTATTGTGGTTGCATGTTGGTCAGATAGAAAGTCTGGTAGTTGCATTTGGTGGAACGCTGACGGTCAGCTGAAGGACAGATGTGTCCATGGTCGAAACCATTGTTTTTATATGGGTCTTTGCTGAACTGGAATATTGTGCAGTCGGGGTCGTTGGGATACTGACCTGTAGGAGAAGGAATCTCTGGTGTGGAAACGCCTGTGTCGTAACGTTTCACGTTCTCGTTCTGGTTGTAGTTGATGCTGGCATAGAGCTGATAGCAACTCCAGCGCTGTGCACGGATGCCGTTATCCCATTCTGTGCAGTAGTTGACGCCGGTCTCACCTGTCTTGTAGTTGAGCTCGCTGTTATGAACAATAACAGAACTGTTACCGTTGCTGTTCAATTTAGGAAACTCCAGTCGAGTCTGTGCCTCGGCAGGTCCGCTGGTATTACGGTTGTTGTTGACATTGGCTGGAATGACGGGACCGTTACTGGAATCATCGTCATCGCCACATGAAATGAAAATACCCATACTCAGCAGGCCGAGTACCAAAGGAACGAAAAACTTTTTCATAGAATACAGTTTAGTTATGTTTATTGTTAGAAACAAAAAAGGCGTGACCATCAGCATATGCAACTACTGTGGGCGCGCCTTTAATTCGTTTTTTCTGTGGAAATTATTTCTTTGCAGCCTTACCGTAGCGGCTCATGAACTTATCTACGCGTCCTGCAGTATCCACAAGCTTGCTCTTACCGGTATAGAAGGGGTGAGAGGTGCTCGAGATTTCGATTTTAACCACTGGGTAAGTTTCGCCTTCGAATTCTACTGTGTCGTTAGTCTTTGCGGTAGAACGCGAAAGGAACATATCGCCGTTGGACATGTCCTTGAACACGACGGGGCGATAGTTTTCTGGATGAAGACCTTTTTTCATTTTAATTGTTACTTATTTAATGTTGTAAATACAAATTCTCGCTTTGAGGTTGCAAAGGTACAAACTTTTTGCCAATCAACCAAATTTTATCCATTATTTGTGTTAAAATATACCGAAAGAGAAAAAATCTCTCGCTAATCTCGTTCTTTTTATATAACTTCGCACCATAATTTAAAACTTGCAATCACAATGAGAAAGTCATGGGTGGCCTTGGTGTTCCTGCTGTTGGCAGGAATTAATATTGTTGGTGCACAAAATAAGAAGACGGCAGTACATGCCATTGGTTTTTACAATCTTGAAAATCTTTTCGACACCTGCCATGATGTCGGACATAATGACTATGAGTATCTGCCTTCGAGCAAAACGCCATGGAATACGGAAAAATATCTCAGCAAACTGCGCCACATGTCGCAGGCATTGGCTGATATGGGTACAGATGTAGTACCTGGAGGTTGTGCGGCCATTGGTGTGGCAGAGGTAGAGAATTCTCATTGTCTCGATGATCTCTGTAACCAGCCTGAACTAAAGGAGCGCAACATGAAGTATGTGCATATTGAGGGTCCAGACCATCGTGGTATTGATTGTGCTTTGCTTTATAATCCTGCCATTTTCCAGGTGCGTAATGTGAAGCTTATACCTTATATATATTTATTGCCCCAAGACTCAGCACGTGCTACCCGTGGCTTCCTTGCTGTCAGCGGAACTATGGCTGGCGAGCATGTCACCATTGTAGTCAACCACTTGCCGTCACGTGGTGCCCCCTCGTACTATCGTGAACAGGGAGGCTTGCAGTTGCATGCTGTGAAAGATTCTCTCCTTGCAGATGATCCGAAAGTGAAACTGCTTATCATGGGTGACATGAATGATGATCCACGCGACTCTTCCATGGCTGTAGCTCTTGGTGCTAAACGTGAAATGGCAGAGGTGGAAGCCGATGGTCTCTACAACCCTTGGTGGAAAATACATGATACAGGTACAGGAACACTCTATTACCGTGGCAATTGGAATCTGTTTGATCAGATTCTCTTGTCGTCGAGTCTGCTCAACCAGAAGGGGAAAAAGCGTCCCAAGACACTTAAATTACATGATGCACAGATATTCCGTCGCGACTATTTGATTCAGCAAGACGGACCGTTCAAGGGCGCTCCCTTGCGTACCCATGCTGGTGGCCGTTGGCTTAATGGTTACAGCGACCATCTTCCCACCGTCGTGTATTTGGTGAAAAAGGCCAAATGATAGAACAACGAATCATACATATAAAGTCTGCATACTATTATGTCTAAAGAACATGTTACCGTCATCGGCATTGCCGGTGGAACAGGGTCGGGCAAGACAACCGTGGTAAAGAAGATTGTTGAGGTGTTGCCTCAACATTGTGCTTGTGTCGTTCCCCTCGACTCCTATTATAATGATACCACCAATATGACCGAAGAAGAACGTCGGCAAATCAATTTTGACCATCCCGATGCTTTCGACTGGAAATTGCTTACCGAGCAGATTAAGATGCTGAAGAGTGGTAAGGCCATCGAGCAACCCACCTATTCGTATCTTATCTGTAACCGTCTGCCCGAACCCATTCATATAGAGCCCAAACCTGTTATCATCCTCGAAGGTATCATGACGCTTCATTATAAGAAATTGCGCGACATGATGGACTTGAAGATTTTTGTTGATACCGATAATGATGTGCGACTCATCCGTAATATCCGTCGTGATGTGGTAGAGCGAGGCCGTACGGTAGATATGGTACTCGACCGATATGAGAAGGTGCTTAAACCCATGCATGAGCAGTTTATTGAGCCTACCAAGAAGTTTGCCGACCTCATCATCCCCTGGGGACATGAGAATCGTACCGGCATTCATATTCTGAAAACATATATCGAGGGTATTGTTACCAATGTGTAACCTTCATGTAGGAATATTAGCAGAATGACTACCATCTATCTCATCCGTCACGGCGAGACCGTTGATAATGCCCGGCAGATCATGCAAGGGCAGACACAAGGTAAACTTAATGATCATGGCATCCAACAGGCAGAAACCGTCAGCAAGCGGTTGGCAGAGGAACCTATAGATGCTGTTGTGGCAAGCGATTTACATCGGGCGGTGGAAACTGCTGAAATCATAGCACGGCCGCATCACTTGCCAGTTGCTACTACACCTCTGCTTCGTGAGCGCGACTGGGGAGCTTTTACTGGACGTTTCATACCTGATCTAAAAGGATTGGTATGGCCTGATGATGTGGAAAGTGAGGAAACGATGATGATGCGTGCTGTCGATTTCTTAGAATATATAACAGCCACCTATCCCGATCAACGGGTGGTGGCTGTGGGTCATGGCATTATCAATAAAGCTATCCTTGCTGTCTATGCCCATTGTCCGATGCGCGAAGTGCAACGGGTGATGAATGCTGAAGTGCGTATGTTATCGACGTCCGCCGTAACTGTGGCCTCCGCCCGTGCTGCGGCCTCCGCCGTTATTGCTACTGCTGTTGCCGACAGAGCGGGTGGCGCTGCTGCCGAATGAACGGTTTCCGCTACCAAAAGAATGGTTGCTACTGGTGGTAGGACGGCTGTTGTTGCTACCGCCTAATGTGCTTTTTCTGTCATTTTCACGACTGCGGTATCCTCCCAACGATTGTCCGTTTCTGTTGTTATCGCGATTGCTGTTCCAGCCGCGGTCGTTGTTTCTGTTGTTATCGCGATTGCTGTTCCAGCCGCGGTCGTTGTTTCTGTTGTTATCGCGATTGCTGTTCCAGCCGCGGTCGTTGTTTCTGTTGTTGTCGCGATTGCTGTTCCAGCCGCGGTTGTTGTCGTTTCTCCTGTCAATATAGCGATGGTGTGAGTTATTCTGTCGCCAGTCGCGGTTTACTGTGGTACGTGTAGAACTATTGCGCATGCTATGGTGATTATTACGGAAGTCACCTCGATCCCAACCATCCTTCATACCGAAGTGGTTGCGATGATGTTTGGGTGCATAGACATGGCGGCGTGGCTGATACCAACTGCGGTTTCCGTTCATTCGCCAAGAGTGCCCGCCTCGATAGGAAGCGTAGAATACTGGACGCCCGAAATAGAAGAAGTCGCGACGTGGATAGCGGGCATAAATGCCGAAGTGCCAATATCCTCCATGCCAGTAGAGTGGACGATAGAAATATGAAGCAGTTCGGTAGGCGGTCAGTTGCCAGTCGAACAGAACGAAAGCCAAGTCGCTATTGCGGCGCTCCCATCCCAGCGCATAAACATCATCGTAACTTGTAACGCCCATCAGATAGTCAAGGTTGATTTCATAGACGGCCTCATACTGGTCTTCTGTGAGATTGAGTTCGTAAGCCATTTTGTCGGTCAGGAACAAAGCCTCGTTACGGGCTTGCTCGTAACTCATAGCGTTGCCTGTAGCTGCGAATGTCAGCAGACTCATCAGGGCTATCATCATCTTCTTCATACCTTTATCTCCTATATTTTAATTGTTATTACTCTTTGGTTTTCACCAGACCTTTTGCAAGGGCTTTATCTTGTTCTCGATGCAAAGGAAAACATTTTTCCGATGTTTCGCAAAGGTTTTTCCCTAAACCATCGGGGAAAATCCCTAAACGCCAGATTGGGTGTTTATCAACTCAATAATTATCATCTAATGGTCATAATGCCATTCCTCCATATTTACCTATTTTTTATTTGGCAGCATTTGAGATAAAAGTCGTAGGCGAATGGACGGCACCGCTTTCGCGTACAGTTATTTAACAGCGTGCTGATGTGTTCATACTTTCACGAATGATTTACGTTGGTGTTTCGGACTTTTGAAAAAACAGCTTTTTCATACCAGCAACAGATAATCAATAAGATTTGGGCACAGGCTGGCATGAAGGTGTTGGCAGAGATAGCAGACATCTATCCACGTATGACGAGCATTCACGACAGCAGCCTATTTGACGGTAGCTTTGCAATGGATTTTATCAATCATGGCGATAAAATTATCTATTGTGCAATGTACCTGTATGTTGGCTACGTCAACGAGGCAACTAACTTCGCAAAAAGCCAAGGTGGAGGCGGTAGCGATACCAAAGATTGGGGACGTGAGAAGGACGAAGATGAGATAGAATGGATAAGACGATGCTTGCGACAAGCTACGAAGATGGTAAAATCAAGAAAGGGCAAAGGGTTAGGTCGATAACGAGAATCAGCCCCTCCTCTTTCATTAAAAAAGAGAGAAGGGCTGGAGTGTTTTTCTTACCTATTCTTTGTGTTTTCTCACAAACGGAAAGTGATAGGAATGCTACATTTCACTTTTACGGCTTTTCCATTTTCTGTCCAGGAATCCAATTTGGCATGGCTTTGACTACTCGTAACGACTCTTTACCCAGCGAAAGCGAGTACGAATCTTTTGCTAATTTGATATCTGTCAACACGCCCGTCTCATTTACGACAAATTTAACAATAATCGTTCCTTGTTTATCTAACATTCGTGCCATATCAGGATACCTAAGATTAGATGCAATAAATTTATTTAATGCTTTGTTGCCACCTGGGAAAGAAGGCTTTTGGTCAACATCGTCACCATTAAATATCTTATCTGCCCTATCTTTTAGCCCCATATTTGTTCTATATCTTTTTGCAGCTCTTCTCCCTCTAATAGCATTAAGTACAAAATTACCATTTGGTGTACCTCCTATTTCATTCAATATCTCATTCACAGACTCCTTCACAATCCTATGTAAGTCTGATTCTGTTAATCTTATAAGTTTCTTGTTCATGTGTTTATATGTATATTTATCTTATATTAAATATCACACAGAACATGCTTTTATCAGATTTTTTATGTATGTTTGCAGAATTAAGGATATTTATTGAAAAATTGAAAAATATGGCAAAGAAGATAATGATGTTGACGGGAAGTGAATTGCATAGTGTTATAAAGGAGTGTATTAACGATATTATATTGTGGAATGCCAAGAATGAAAATACAATTCATGAACAAATGGTAGACGAAGCCTTGATACATTCATATGAAGCAAGTGTGGTTATAAGGCATTTGTGCAGTTCATTCCAACTTGCCAGAGGATATTAGGCAATACAGTAGGAATACTAATAAATACTATGGATACGTTGATAAACGTAAAAATGAAAATAATTGTGACGTTATATTATTGTCATTGCCAACCGCAAACAGTGACATATTGAAGGAGATTACGCTTTCAATGGAAAAATCTTGTGGTTGGTTCCTATCTTGCAAAATCAATACTAACTTACAAGGTCACGAAGCATGGCAGTATGAAAAGAAAATAGACAATGACGCTACGCATGAGGTCTTGTCACGTCAGTTCATTTATCATCTTTGCCCAACGTCAAGATTATAAAAAATTCTTAGTGTAGGTCTATTACCAAAGAAAACAACTTGGGAAGCATTTATGTTAGATGATGAACATACCTATCGTGATAGGTTAGGACAACATTATGGATGGATGACTATTGATAGGGTTTATGCGTTTTTGAATGTTCTAAGTGATGATTTTCTTAAGAACAATACATTCAACTCTAAGGAAGTTTTTACTGACACATATACACCTCTAAAGATTATACAACCAAACTAATAGATAATGCAAAATTTTCATTTGACCCAAGAAGTGAAGATGCAGTATATACAATGGCGAATATACCTCCATCTGCAATAAGTATCGCAAAATGAGCAACCTACAATAGTTGCTCGTTTTTTTTCGTGATTATTTGTGCCAACATATATATCATTGCAAAAAAATATTTCTTGCGAAGCAACTTCTTCAAAAAGATTTCCTCCAAAGATTTACCTGTGGTTTGTTTTGTCGTGACTCAGCATAGTGAAAGCGCGCTCTCACTCTGTCTTCGCTACTCCAAAACATCTTGCCGTAGGCAACCCCAAAACATCCGTCTAAATTCCCTCTAAATTGGCATACGCCTTTGTTTTCTCGCCATGGCATAATTAAAGCGAGCTTTATTCTGCTCATGGCTTAACGAAAACAATCCGATGATTGATTTCTGTGTGACATTTCACCACTGCCTAGGAAGCACCAATGCCAAAAAATCCGTGTCATCCGTGCTATCCGTGTGTGCGTTTAATAATTTTAAGTAAATTTATCTATATTATAGTTAAATATAATTAAATTTCTATGCGTGACGTGCCAAAACTCTTGCATTCCGTGGGTGCCATGTTGTATATTTGTATTTCAAGCCGAGGATGATTTCCAAAACAAGAAAGAAAC
>SAMEA3663023__coassemble_927_pt1 | contig 24920 bp, 18 predicted proteins | sample SAMEA3663023__metabat2_low_PE_009 | metagenome-assembled genome bin SAMEA3663023 (sample SAMEA3663023) | pig gut metagenome | biome: pig gut; feature: pig-associated habitat; material: faeces | place: France | collected 2012
TCTTCTGGTATGTCTATGAATTTCATCGTGCAATTAGTATTTTGCGCACCCATGCAGGGGCAAGTTTTATATCATGGTTGAAATCGTTGTCGTTTACATTCTTTGCGTGCTCGACAAGCACGTTGCGTTCCTCGTCGGTTATTTTTTCTTCGCCTATGGTGCGCATGGCTGTTACAACAAGCATCATCAGCTCTGATTTATAGGCAAAGTTCTTGCCCGAAGAAGAATGTTTGAACAGGATGCCACGCCCGTTCCCGATCTTTATCCTACGTGGTGCACCGTTGGTCAGGAACACGACATTCATGGGCATCTGCGTGGACAATCCGAGACGATTCAAGGCATATGCTCCCATCGGTACAATCTTCGCCTTGTCTCGTTTGGCTATAGCCTGGGCAATGTCTTCAACAGATGGATAGATAATGCCAAGTCCATATTCCTTGTCCTCTTTGGGGTAATAATAAATGCCATGAGCTAACCGCACCAACAGTCCGTCGGTGTACATTCGATGGAATGTTGACTTCACGGCTGATGGTGTTCCGCAGTCTGCATAGTCTTGTTGGAAGACTATCGAACCACGTCCCTTTCCTCTAAGTCTCATTTCTATCTTATTTACAGTACTTTGGTTTGATGCCTGTGCCATGTTTTTGAAACCTTTTTATTATATTTTTGGTTCTTGTTTGCTTGCAAAGATATAGTATTTTCTTCTAACCGCCAATGTTTTATTGATTTTTTTTTGCTTATTATAGAGATAAAATTAACCTACGGTAAATCTTTGGAGGAAATCTTTAAACAATCATCGGAATTTAAACGGAATTTATACGGATGTTTTTGGGGGGGTGCGCGAGCGCAAGAAATCTTTGAAGGAAATCTTTAATGAAATATGGCCTTTGGCCAGAAATAATAATCTTTAAATAAAAATCCTTGACCAAAATGCGCTCGAGTACCTCGCAATCCGTGTGCGGCATTAAAAAATGTGGGGTTTTGTTTTGTACTTCGCTGTTTTATTCGTAATTTCGCATTTTGAAGGTTATGATAGACAGAGCGACGATAGACAAAATCATGGACGCCACCAATATTGTGGATGTGGTGAGCGAGTTTGTTAGCTTGCGCAAAGCGGGAGTTAACTATAAGGGATTGTGTCCTTTCCACGACGATAAGACACCGTCGTTTATGGTGTCGCCATCGAAACAGATTTGCCATTGCTTTGCCTGCGGAGAGGGCGGTAATGCGATCAACTTCCTGATGAAGCATGAGCAGATCACCTATCCTGAAGCGTTGCGGTGGCTTGCCAAGAAATATAATATCGAGGTGGAGGAGCGCGAACTGACTGCCGAGGAACAGAAAGAGCAGGGCGACCGCGAGTCGATGTTCATCGTCAACGAATGGGCATGTCAGTATTTCCATACCATCCTGCAACAGGATGTGGATGGCATGGCTATCGGTAAACAGTATTTCCGCAGCCGTGGCATCCGCGACGATATCATCAGTAAGTTTAAGTTGGGCTTTGCTCTCACCAAGCGTGATGCGCTGTTGGAGGAGGCACGCCGCAAAGGTTATAAGGATGAGTATCTGGTGAAGACCGGCCTGTGCTACACTGGTGAACATGGCACCTACGACCGCTTTGCGGGTCGCGCCATCTTCCCTTGGTTTAATGTGAGTGGTAAGGTGGTGGCTTTTGGCGGTCGCAAGCTCGATGCAGCCACCAAGGGCGTGCAACAGAAATATGTGAACTCACCCGATTCGGAAATCTACCATAAAGACCACGAGCTCTATGGCATCTATCAAGCCAAGAAAGCCATTGTCAAGTGTGACTGCGTCTATATGGTGGAAGGCTATACCGACGTGATTGCCATGCACCAATGTGGATTGGAGAATGTGGTGGCCAACTCCGGTACGGCACTCTCCATCTATCAGATTCGTATGTTGCACCGCTTCACGCAGAATATCGTACTGCTCTACGACGGTGATGCTGCCGGAATCCATGCAGCCATGCGCGGTACGGATATGTTGTTGCAGGAAGGCATGAATGTGAAGGTGTTGCTGTTGCCCGATGGCGACGACCCCGATTCGTTCTCGCGCAAACATACTGCCGAGGAGTTTCGCAAGTATATCGACGACCACCAGACCGACTTCATTCAGTTTAAGACCGACCTGCTGCTGAAAGGAGTGAACGACCCCTTGCGCCGTGCAGAAGCCATCAACTCCATCGTGCGTTCGGTGAGTGTGATACCCGATTCCATTGTGCGTTCCACGTATCTGACCGATTGTTCGCGCCGCTTGGGTGTGGATGAGCGCACGCTGATCACGCAAACCAATAAGTTTATAGCGCAAGAGCGCGAGAAACCCACGACGGAACGCCCGCAGGATGTGCAGGCGCCTGATGCGCAGACCACCTCAGCCAATGATGTAGCCTTTGCCGTTCAGGTGAACGCCACAGCCGAGGTGGAACGTCTGTTGATACAACAGGTGGTGCGCCACGGTGAAGAGATTATCTTCGATGACCTGGAGACAGAAGACGGTCAGACGGTCAGCATGAATGTGGCGCAATATGTGGATTATGAGTTTGGCTGCGACGAACTCTCGTTTGCCGAACCCCTCTATAATACGATACTGCACGAAGCCGTAGAGCACTCAGCCAATGCCGGTTTTCGTGCCGAAGCCTATTTCACCCAGCATCCCGATGTGAACATCAGCCAGTTGGCAACGCGTCTTGCCATCGACAACTATCAGTTGGGTCGGGGTTTTGAGATGAAACACAGCGGACATACCTTGCGCCAACGGGTGCAGCATCTGATGCTCGACTACCGTTATATCATCGTGGGTGAGCGGTTGAAAACCATCAACCAGCAACTCAAGACCTCGGCAGGCGATATGGAGAAGCTGCGCGAACTGATGAAGGCGTATATGGACACCAGCAAGATCTACCAGGAACTGGGGCGGCAGTTGGGACGCAACTAAAAGAGACACGGGCATGATGACATTCTCCATCTTCTATCTGACATTGATGATGCTGCTGACGATAGCCGTTATCGCAGCAGGCTTTATCGCTATCTTCCATGTATTGCTCGACAATCGTCAGCCGGTGAAGACCATGGCATGGATTATGGTAATCATCTTCTTGCCAGTAGTGGGATTGCTGTTTTATGTATTCTTCGGTGTGAACCATCGGCGTGCAAGGGTCATCAGTCAACGGTCAATGAATCAGTTGACGAAACGTTCGATGCTGGAGTTTGTAGGTCAGCAGAATCTGCGTGTTGCCGACCGCCATAAACAGTTGGTCGATCTGTTTGTCAACCAGTCGTTCTCATTGCCCTTCAAAGACAACCGCATCGACATCATCACCGAGGGCGAAGCCTTCTTCCGCCAGTTGATTGACGATATCAACCGTGCCACCCATCATATTCATATCTGCATGTATATCTTCGAAGACGACAGTCTCGGCAGACAGATCCTCGACGCCCTGCGAGCAAGAGTCAAGGCAGGTGTGAAGGTGCGTGTCATCTATGATGATGTAGGGTGTTGGCGCGTGAAGAATCGTTTCTATGAGGAGATGCGCGAGTCAGGCATAGAAGTCGTTTCGTTCCTTCCCGTTCGCTTCCCGTTGTTCACCAGTAAAGTCAACTACCGCAACCACCGTAAGATAGTGGTGATAGACGGACGGGTGGGGTATATCGGCGGCATGAATATTGCCGAACGCTATGTGAAAGGCATCCACGGTATGGCTTGGCGCGACACGATGTTGCGCATTGTGGGAAGTGGCGTCTATGCCTTGCAACGAGCATTTCTGGTGGATTGGTATTTTGTGGATCGCACCCTTATCAGCGACCGCAGCTATTATCCCTCGCCGGACGATGCCAGTCTGTCCAACAACTGTTTGATGCAGGTGGTGACGAGTGCACCCACCTCACTCTATCCAGAGATTATGCAGGGTTATGTGCGTATCATTCTGGCAGCCCGTCGCTATGTTTATATCGAAACTCCTTATTTCATGCCCAACGAACCCGTGCTCTTTGCGCTCAAGACCGCAGCCACGGCAGGTGTCGATGTGCGTTTGCTGTGTCCGTATAAAGCCGATGCGAGGTTGGTGGAGTGGGCATCACGATCCTATCTGCGTGAAGTGGAAGAAGCCGGAGTGAAGGTCTGTCTCTATCAAGGCGGTTTCCTGCACGCCAAGATGTTGGTGTGTGATGATGCGTTGACATCGTGCGGTTCCACCAATGTTGATTTCCGGTCTTTTGAAAACAATTTCGAAGCCAATGCCTTCATCTATGACGAAGGCACCGCCTTGCGTATGAAGCGTATCTTCCTGCGTGATGAAGAGCAGTCGGTGGCATGGGCAGACCTCCCCAGGCGCGTACATCCAAAGTTTGGCGTGCGTTTGTGGGAGAGTATCACTCGGTTGTTTTCGCCGTTGCTCTGAACAGTGTGAAATTGACGCTGCCGTACTGTCGGTGTTCAATGAAGTTGGGGTGTTCGGAAAAGTCATGGTCTTTGCCATGTTCAAAGACGAAGATGCCATCCTCTTTCAGTATGCCTTTCTGCAAGACGAGGTCAGGAATCTGTGGCAGTTCCTTGAGTGCATAAGGTGGATCGGCAAAGATGAAATCATACTGTTGGCGGCATGATTTCACGAAGCGGAACACATCGCCACGGATGGGAATACACGCCTTGGTATTGAGTTTCTTCAGGCACTCCTGTATGAAACGATGGTGGTCACGATCCATTTCCACGCTGACCACCGTCTGGCAGCCACGCGACACGAGTTCGAGGGAAATGCTTCCTGTGCCCGAAAAGAGGTCGAGTGCCTCCGCTCCATCGAAATCAACATACTGCGTGAGTACGTTGAAGATATTCTCTTTGGCAAAATCGGTAGTGGGTCGCGCTTTAAACGAGCGCGGAATGTCGAAGTGACGTCCCTTGTATATTCCTGTAATAATTCTCATCTTCCTTTTACGAATAATGTCATGAGGTCATAAGGCATTCCTTCTATCTGCGTCACGGCAGAACGGTTGAAATCGCCAGTGGGTAGGATGACATAGGCGCGCTGCACATATTTCTTCAGTTCCTCAATCAGCCATTGTTGTTCGGGAATATCGCCTACGAGAAATATTTCGTCGTGCCCCACCTTCATGCCCAGTTGTTTCCAAACGGAGAGCAGGTAGTAGAGGGCATCGTGCGCATCGCGTCCGTCGAAGGCATTGCAGAACTTAAAGCGGTTTTGTCCATAGCAGAACACATCCATGCGCTGGTCGTGGAAGTAGCAGTAGAGTTTAGCTTTCGTACCCATGTAACTCCTTTGGTGCAGGTGTCTCCATACGGGAGCCACCGCCGCCATGTATCTTGCTTCGGGGTAGTGGTCGGCGATGACGCTCTTCAGATTTCTGTTGATGGCAAAGAGCACCACGCAGTTGAGGTCGTCCATCACCGTATATCCCACACAATCCTGTTCGTGATTGGTGAAGGCGTGTCGGAACAATATTTCCTTTTCCTGTTCTTTAAACTGTTCGGTAGGAACGGTGAGTGTCGGTGCCACCACCGATACCAGTACGTGTTGGTAATTATCGTTTAGAATTTCTTCATCGCGGAATGCCTCACGAAGGTTTGCCGATAGTGAGATGCCGCTTTTCAGTGGGTAGGGGCTGAAAGAAATCTGTCCGTTGCCGCTGTCTAAAACAGAGAACGACAATGACTTACGGCTCACTCTGATGATGAGTCGTTTACGTGAAACGGGTTGGCTATAGTCGTGCATCTTGCCAGTGGTTTTAGTTGCTGACGATGCTTAGCAGGCATAGTATTGCCAGTATCAGGGCTGCCAAGCCCAGTATTGCATTCGTCGATCTATTAGACATATTCATTGCAAAGGTAGTGCAAACCGAGCGAAATGCAAAAGAAAAACCCGTTTTTCTTTTCATTTCCGAGGTGCCGCCTACCTACGGGCTTTAGTCCAAAGGTACGATTAAGTGAGAGAAAAACCAAATAAATTTTGGTTTTTCCGAGCGTGAGTACCTAAGACGCACAGCGTCAAAGGTAGTGCAAACCGAGCGAAATACAAAGAAAATCAAAAATTTTCTTTGTATTTCCGAGGTGCATCGAATTATCTCAAACTCCAATCCGTAGTAAAAATCACAGTCATCAACGTTAATCATCCCAAAATGCTTTTCTATTTCTGCAATATTTCGTAACTTTGACCACCGTATGATCATCGACGAACTGATTTACCGCATCAGACATAACTTCTGTCATGTGCCAACCGCCGAACAAGAGCAAGCCATAGGGCAGTTTGCTTCCTTCATGACCAACCGTCGTGAAGAAGCTGTCATGGTGTTGCGCGGTTCGGCAGGAACAGGTAAGACCACTCTTGCCGCAGCCATTGTGAAGACCATGGCAGAACTGCAACAGCGGATGGTGTTGCTTGCTCCAACAGGACGTGCCGCCAAGGTCTTCTCGCTCTATTCGGGCCATTCAGCCTATACCATCCATCGTCGCATCTATCGGCAACAGTCGTTGGAAGGGGCATTCTGCCTCAATTACAATAACACACAAGATACGCTGTTCATCGTGGATGAGGCTTCGATGATAGCCAACGCATCGACCTATGGCGATACCCCCTTTGCACAAGGTCAACTGTTGGACGACTTGATTCGCTTCGTCTATAACGGGCGCAACTGTCGGTTGATGCTCATCGGTGACCGCGCCCAGTTGCCACCAGTGGGCGAAGACGAGAGTCCTGCACTGGTGGGTGATATCCTGCGAGGCTACGGACTGCATGTCAGCGAGTGTGATCTCAACGAAGTGTTGCGACAGAGTCAGGATTCAGGCATCCTCTACAATGCCACTACCATCCGTCGGATGTTTGATGCCATGGAGGAATATGGCGACGTATCGTTGCCGAAGGTACGCTTCGAAGGCTTTGACGATATCCGCTTGGTGATGGGCGACGAACTCATAGAAACATTGGCAGGAAGCTATTCGGAGGTAGGACTCGACGAGACCATGGTCATCACCCGATCCAACAAGCGTGCCAATATCTACAACCAAGGCATTCGCAATATGGTGCTCGGACGGGAGGATGAACTGACCACTGGCGACCAGTTGATGATCGTAAAAAACAATTATTACTGGAAACTGCCCACCACCGGACAGGCTACCGATGCCAGCGAAACCTTTATTGCCAATGGCGACAGGGCAGAGGTGCGTCGTGTGCGCAACATCCGAAAGCTCTATGGCTTTCGCTTTGCCGATGTGACGTTGGCATTCCCCGATTATGACGATGCCGAAGTGACAGCCACCATACTGCTCGACACGCTGACATCAGAAGCTCCCGCACTGACCCGCGACCAACAGGAACAACTCTTCCAACAGGTGATGGCAGACTATGCCGACATTCCCACCAAGCAGGAACGCTTCAAGCAGCTCAAGCAAGACCCTTATTATAATGCGCTACAGGTGAAGTTTGCCTATGCCGCCACCTGCCATAAGGCACAGGGAGGACAGTGGGCACACATCTATGTGGATCAGGGATATATGACCGATGAGATGCTCACTCCCGATTATATCCACTGGCTCTATACCGCCTTTACCCGTGCGTCGGAGCGCCTCTATTTAGTCAACTGGCCCAAGACGCAGACCGACAATACGCATCAAAACCCTCAAGAAACAGCCCCATGATATATCTCAACGACCATTTAGACCAACTCGATGTGGAGCACGCCCTGTCACTCCTGTCGGAACAGCGCCGCCAACAGGCTTTAGCTTTCAAGCACGACCTTGGACGTCGCACTTGTGTGGCAGCCTATCTGCTGTTGTGCGAGGGACTGCAACGGGAGTTTGGCATCATGGAGCCGCCCGTATTCTCTTATGGCGAACACGGCAAACCGTTTATCGTGGGTCATCCAGACATCTGTTTCAATATGAGTCATTGTCGCGAGGCAGCCATCTGTGTGATCGATTCCCATCCTGTGGGCGTCGATATCGAGTCGATGCGCGGCTATCGTGAGGCATTGGTGCGCCACACCATGAGTGATGACGAGCTGCTGCAGATCGGACAATCAGCCAATCCGGAACTGGAGTTTGTGCGCCTGTGGACGATGAAAGAGGCGGTGCAGAAGCGTTCGGGCGAAGGCATCCGCAGCGATATGAAGTCTGTGCTCGATGGTGCGGGCAGGGTAGATACCGTGGTTAGCGCCGACCAGCGCTATGTGTATTCGGTGGCGTATAGTGATCAGTGAAAACAATATTATAGATAAAGATATGAAGACAATGAAACAATTATTATTGGCGGTGATGGTGATGATGACCGCTTCGGTACAAGCACAACAGGCAGAAGAGGGAGACCTCGATGCCAAGTATGCCACAGAATTGGTGAAGGTGGGTAGTGTGGCACCCGATTTTACGATGCAGACCATCGATGGAAAACCGTTCTCCCTGTCGGAACTGAAGGGTCGTGTGGTAGTGCTCGACTTCTGGGCATCATGGTGTCCCGACTGTAGAAAGGAAGCTCCTGCCGTTGTAGAACTCTATAAGAAATATAGCGACAAGGGTGTTGCTTTTGTCGGTGTGTCGATGGATACCAATGTTGAGGCGTGGCGTGCAGCGTGCGAGAAATACGGCATTACGTATCCTCAGGTGTCGGAGTTGAAGAAGTTTCATGATACCGAAATCTCTAAGGCTTATGGTGTGAAGTGGATTCCTTCTATTGTCGTGATTGATCAAGATGGTAAAGTGGCTCTTGCTACTGTTGTGACGGAACGACTCGCCAGTTATCTGGAGGCGCTCCGGTAACTTTTTATCACACGGAAATCACGGAAAGATTTTATCCACGGAAGACACGGAGAACACGGAAATCACAGAAAAAAGGATTTTGATTAAAGATTATTTTTAAGATTTTCGTTAAGATTTACACCATAGGTTATTTTTGTCGTGACTCAGCATAGTGAAAACGCGCTCTCACTCTGTCTTCGCTACTCCAAAAATTCGAGCATCTCCGATGCGATCCCTATAAAAATTCTTCCCAAAAGCGAGGTATTCGAGCGCATTTTGTTTAAGATTTTCGTTAAAGATTTTATTTGGCGCCAACAAGGTTTCTACTTTTGTCCTTACAGGACGTAGGTTAGGAATGTGCATTGTGTCCGCAGGGCGTTGCCCTGGGCTAAGGAAACCATTGGGCTTTCAGCCCGTTGTCCTTTGCCTTCGATGCTTCAGAATTGCTGTGTGAATTTCATTCGTGCAATACATGGGATATAACAACGAGCGACGCGCCGTGAGTCAACTACTCGCGGCGCGTCGCTTTATGATGTGGCTGGAAACAGGCAATTAGAGTTTTGCCAATTCCACAACCTTGTCGATAGCAGCATTCAGGCCGTCGGTATTCTTACCACCGGCAGAAGCGAAGTGAGGCTGGCCGCCACCGCCACCCTGTATGAGTTTGGCAGCTTCGCGAATCATCTGTCCAGCGTGGAGACCCTGCTCCTTCACCATATCGTCGCTCATCATGATGCTCAGCATGGGTTTGTCGGCACTGATGGTACCAATGACACAAAGCAGATGTGAGGGAATGGCTTCACGAATCTTGAATACCAAGTCTTTGGCAGACTGAGCGTCGAGAGGCAATACAGCCTTGATGAGCGTCACTCCGTTGAGCACCTGAGCCTTCTCCACGAGTTTGTCTTTGGTGCGCTCTACGGCTTGTGCCTTAAACTGCTCGATATCCTTCTTCATGGTGTCGTGCTCATCAATATACTTCTTGATGACACCCTGCAGATCCTTTGCATTGTTGAAGAATGCACGTACAGCCTTCAGTGTGTCTTCCAACTGATAGAGCATTTCCTCGCAGTCCTTGCCAGTCTTAGCCTCGATACGACGGATGCCGGCAGCCACGCTGCTCTCGGTCAGTATCTTGAAGAAGCCGATGCGACCTGTTGAAGTGGCGTGGATACCACCGCAGAACTCGCATGAAGGACCGAAGCGCACTACGCGAACCTTGTCGCCATACTTCTCGCCGAAGAGGGCGATGGCACCCAGTTGCTTGGCTTCCTCAAACGGAACGTCGCGATGCTCATCGATATGGATGTCCTGACGAATCATGTCGTTGACGATACGCTCCACCTGACGCAGTTCTTCATCGGTCACTTTCTGGAAGTGAGAGAAGTCGAAGCGCAGGGTATCGGCGCTGACATACGATCCCTTCTGCTCTACATGGTCGCCCAAAACCTGGCGGAGGGCATAGTCGAGCAAGTGGGTTGCCGTATGGTTGGCAGCAGAAGCGTCGCGTTTGTCGGTATCTACACAAGCCATAAATTCGGCAGTGGGATCCTTAGGCAACTGCTTCACGATATGGATGCTCTGGTTGTTTTCGCGCTTGGTATCGATGATTTCGATGGTTTCAGCCTCGTTGACGAGTACACCGCAGTCACCTACCTGTCCACCCATCTCTCCGTAGAAAGGAGTGTAGTCGAGCACGAGTTCATAGAATTCGTTCTTCTTCTGTGTCACCTTGCGGTAGCGCAGGATATGACAGTTGTATTCGGTATAGTCGTAGCCCACAAACTGCTGTTCGCCAGCCATGAGTTCGGTCCAGTCGGAGTTTTCCACAGCGGCAGCGTTGCGTGCACGATCTTTCTGTTTCTGCATTTCAGCGTTAAACTGTTCCTCATCCACCGAGAATCCGTTTTCGCGGCAAATCAGTTCGGTGAGGTCGAGTGGGAATCCGTAGGTGTCGAACAGTCGGAATGCCTGAACGCCATCCAATTGGTTTTTACCCTCAGCCTTGAGTCTCTCCATAGCATCGCCAATCATCGAGATGCCCTTTTCCAGTGTGCGCAGGAAAGAGTCTTCCTCCTCCTTGATCACCTTGGTGATGAGTTGTTGCTGGGCTTTCAGTTCGGGGAAAGCGTCACCCATTTCGTGTACCAGTGTAGGCACGAGCTTGTAGATGAATCCCTCTTTCTGTCCCAGGAAGGTGTATGCATAGCGCACGGCACGGCGCAGGATGCGGCGGATGACATATCCTGCCTTTGCATTGGAGGGCAGTTGACCGTCGGCTATAGAGAATGCCACGGCGCGCAGATGGTCTGCACAGACGCGCATGGCGATGTTGATTTCGTTCTGCTCCTTGCTGATGGGGTTGGCAGTCTCTTCCTCAAAGGTGAAATATTTCAGTCCTGTCAGGTCTTGCTCAGCCTTGATGATGGGCTGGAACACGTCGGTATCGTAGTTAGAGTGCTTGCCCTGCATCATGCGCACCAGTCGCTCAAAGCCCATACCCGTATCGATCACGTTCATGGAGAGCTTTTCGAGTGAACCGTCAGCCTTGCGGTTGAACTGCATGAACACGAGGTTCCATATTTCAATCACCTGTGGATCATCCTGATTGACCAGTTCGCGACCAGTTTTTCCACTGGCAGCTTTCTGTTCTGGAGTTCGCGAGTCAACGTGGATTTCCGAGCATGGACCACATGGTCCCGTATCGCCCATCTCCCAGAAGTTGTCGTGCTTATTACCATTGATGATATGGTCTTCTGGCACATGCTTCGCCCAGTATTTTGCTGCTTCTTCGTCGCGTGGGATATTCTCCTCAGGTGAACCTTCAAACACGGTCACGTAGAGGTCTTCTGGATTCAGTTTGAGCACACTGACAAGGTATTCCCATGCCATATCGATAGCGCCTTCTTTGAAATAGTCGCCAAACGACCAGTTACCAAGCATTTCAAACATGGTGTGGTGGTAGGTGTCGTGACCCACTTCCTCAAGGTCGTTATGCTTTCCGCTGACGCGCAGACACTTCTGAGTATCGGCACGGCGGCGTGGTTCGGGCTCTCTTGTGCCCAGGATAATGTCTTTCCACTGGTTCATTCCAGCATTGGTGAACATCAGTGTGGGGTCATCCTTGATGACCATCGGAGCCGATGGCACGATGGTATGTCCGTGCTGTTCGAAGAATTTCTTGTACGACTCTCTGATTTCGTTCGCTGTCATCATTGTCTTTTCTACAAAGTTTATCCCCCATCTGCCACATAGTGGCGGATGGAGGCATTGGTTATGTTTTGTTATTATATATTCTTCATCGTTGTCTTATAACTTGCCATCGGTTCAATGGGCAAATTCCCCGTTGTATGGCCTTGCACAGGTTGAAGCCTTTGCCTACCGATGCCACATGGCTATGAGCCACATGGTTATATATTATGCAAAATTACGGAATTTTTCTCCAACTGAAAGTTGGTGCAATACAAAATTATATATAATTAACAGTTACGCACGTTCATTTTTTCGTGTTAATTAAGGTTAATGGTGTGGAAATTTTCATCAATGGCAGATATCCCCCTCGTTTGTCCGCAGAAAAGCCATGATTGTCTTCTTGTTTGCAGACTGTTGCGGACGGTGTTATGGACGTTGGTATAATATGTTGAGAAACAGGAGTTTCGCTCGAAAATGCAGTCGATGCGAATGCAAAGTAAATTGATTTGCTCAGTAAAACAAATTGATTTCCTTTGCAAAGTAAATTGATTTGCTCGGCAAAACAAATTGATTTGCTGAGAAGAGCAACTTTCGTTTGAGACGTGAAGCAGTTCTTTAGTGCACGAATATCATCGTGACAGTAGGGCAAAATCAATGAATTTGCAAAACAGCGCACTATCCTTTTGACTGTCATGCACTTGCAACGGCCTTGTTTTGCTGGTCGCGAAACAGCGATGGCGATACGCCATATTTGCGCTTGAAGGCAGTGCAGAAGTGGCTTTGGTGCTCGTAACCCAGATGATAGCCGATGGTGGAAACGGGTTCGTCGGTATTGCACAGCAGTTGCACAGCCATTTCCATGCGCAGATTAAACAGGTAGCCGAACACGGTAGTGCCAAACGACTGCTTGAAACATTTCTTCAACGTACATTCGTTGGTGCCTACGAGAAGAGCCAAGCGGTGGAGACTGGGCATGCGCTGATAGTTGTGATGGATGAAAGTGCGGGCGTTGTCCATTTGGATTTGAAGTGTTGAGGTCATCATTGTTGCTTTTGGAATTAATGGTTTATTGTTTTCTTAGACGTTGTCCCTCCATCGGTTGGAAGAACACGCTGCAAAGTTATGTCAACTCCGAAAACCAAGCAACAATGCGGCGCGACGGGTCTGTGACCTGCCTTGCAGTCACGCAATAGTCACGTTGTTCGCCATGAAAATCCTCTATGTCACAGCATTTGTCTCTTGTTGCAAAAGCATTATGATGGTCGGTTGTTGGTCAGTTGGTGGTCGAATGGTGGTCGAAACGCGTCAGGATAAAGTCATCGAACACCCATTAAGTCATTGTTTCTCTGTCGGTTAAGCGGTATTGGTGGTCGAGTGGTCGATTTTTTCGACATCGCGTGTGCCTGTATGCGCACGTGTGCGCGTATGTGTGCGAGAAATAATTAAGGTCTTTATCTCTCTCCGCTCCTATAGATTTCCGCCAACTGTCACAACGAAAATGCGCCAACTGTCACAACGAAAATGCGCCAACTGTCACAATGAAAATGCGCCAACTGCCACAACGAAAATGCGCCAACTGCCACAATATGGAGGTAAAATAACAAGATTTAACGATTATATGGTGCTGATATACAATTAAATATCGTATATTTGCATCAGAATATATAAAAGCTATAAAAATGAAAGAATATAAGGCGAGAATTGCAGACAAAATATTAGCAGAAAAGTTGGAAGCGATGGGTGCAGTGCTTATCGAAGGACCCAAGTATTGCGGTAAGACGACATTAGCATCTCAGCAAGCTAACAGTATATTGTCTATGTCTGATCCCGACACCCTACAACAGAATATGGCCATGGCAGAAACCAATATCAAACTGTTGCTCCGTGGCGACACTCCACGACTTATTGACGAATGGCAGATAGCACCAAGGTTTTGGGATGCGGTGAGAAATGAAGTGGATCAGCGTGATGAAGATGGGCAGTTTATCCTGACAGGGTCTGCTGTGCCTCCAAACTTCGATGAGATATTTCATACTGGTACAGGACGTTTTGCTTGGCTCAAACTTCGTACCATGAGTCTTTGGGAGTCTGGTGACTCTACTGGTGAGGTAAGTCTTGCAAGACTGTTTGCCAACGATGCGGAAGATTATTTTGTGGAAGGCATCAATCAGATAGATTTAGAGCGTTTGGCTTATCTTACATGTCGTGGCGGTTGGCCAAAGGCACTGAATAAGAAGACAGAAAAGGCAGCACTCCAGCAGGCAATCGAATATTTTGAGGCTGTTACAAGCTTTGATATTTCTCGTGTCGATGATGCCAATCGCGACAGTGAATTGGCACGACGGATTATGCGATCGTATGCACGGAACCAAGGCAGTCAGGCTACTGCAGGAACTATATTGGCTGATATTATAAGTAATGAAAGTTCTGAGATCAGTGAGAATACCATCTATTCATATCTGAAGGCCTTGAAGAAAATTTTTGTGATAGAAGATTCTGTTGCGTGGAATCCTAATCTGCGAAGTAAGGCTGCTATTCGTACATCCGATACCAAGTATTTCACAGACCCTTCGATAGCTACTGCTGCATTAGGTTTTGGCCCCAACGATTTGGTGAATGACTTGAATACATTTGGTCTGATCTTTGAGACATTGTGTGTCAGAGATCTGCGTGTCTATGCCGATGCCATTGGCGGCACAGTATTTCATTATAGAGATAAAAATGGTTTGGAGTGTGATGCTGTCATCCATTTGCGTAATGGAAAGTATGGATTGGTAGAGATAAAGCTTGGTGGCGACAAGTTGATAGAAGAGGGTGCGAAGACCCTTACTGCTCTTGCAGACAAGATTGATACGACAAAGATGAAAATACCTTCGTTTAAGATGGTGCTGACAGGAGTGGGGCAATATGCCTTTCAGCGTCCGCAAGACGGGGTGTATGTAGTGCCAATAGGCTGTTTGAAGGATTGACAAAACCTGATCGGTCTTTGGAGTAAATTCAAAGCGGGACATTCCTAAAGGTAGTAGGAGTGTCCCGCTTTGTATGATATGGGTTCAAAACAGCCATTTGATAGACAAGGAAACAAAGTTTTTTCCTTCAAATGCAAAGGATGAATAAAAACAAAAAAAAAGTGGACGGGCACATGCCTCGTCGGCATCTCCCGTCCACCAATCATAGTGAGAGTGTGTTTTGTTAGGTGTTTATATTCTATCCATTTATTTCAGTGGTCTTAGAATATTCTTCAATACTGCAGGACGTGCATACTCGCCGTTAGGCAGCTGAATGGCACAACCATTCTTATTCGCATACTTGGCAGTGTTGCCCTCAGGATTACTCATCAAGTAAGGCTTGCCTAATGCAAGCAGAAAACCAAGATTGTTGGCAGTGGTAAATTCTTTAGCAACCATGGCCTCGAACAACCAAGTGTCGATCTGGTGAGTGACGTTATTGTTGGTCCAGGTACCAGCCCAGTCGATGATGGTTACTATATCACCTGATTTCAGCCTGTCTGCATAAACAGTACCCGTCGATGCAGCGTCGGTAACTGTAGCAGTTGACCAAATCATATAGGATTCTCCGAAGGCGTTACCCCATGCCAGATACAAGTAGAGAGTTTTTCCTCCGGTACTCCATTCTCCCAGATAGGTACCGCTGTTGGCTGTTTTCACAGTCCTGGCAGTCTTGTTGACGGTCAGAGGAATAGTATAAGCACCGAATTCTTTGAATGGTTTGATGCTGATACCCTTATCTGTGACATCGGCAGGGAAATAGTACCATCCTTCCTGATCTGGGTCGTAGAACAGGAAATCGTATGTTCCTGAGAACTGATCGGCAAAGTCGAACTGGCTCACATAGAGTGTCTTCTCTGCTTTACCTGACTTCACGGCAACCTCACCTACACGGCGCTTAGTAGCGTTGGCAGCAACCGAAACCTTGATCACATTGCCGGTGATGCTGGCGGTAATCCAGTCAGCCTTGCTCTCCACGGTGACAGGTCTGCTGTGGGAAACGGTAACAGTCTTGCTGCCGGCAGCGTTGCTCAGTATGCTGGCAACATTGGTGGAGAGGCTGAACTTCATGGCAGCCTGGTTTACGAAGAGGGTATCTTCCAGTGCACCGCTGGTCACCAAGATCTTACCCTGACGGGCAACGTCATAGTCGTTTGATGCAACTTCAACCTTGATAGAATCGCTCTTTGCGTTAACCGAAGCCTTAACCCAGTCGGACAGGCTCTTTACCGTAACTGAACCGACAGACTTTTCGATAGCTACGTTGTAAGAAGCGTCGAGGTCGGTGGCTGCGAGTTCATTGCTTTCCAGTGCGAGCATACCGCCAGTCTGTACGATACTTACCAGATAGGTGTCACCGTTGGCAGCCTTTACATCAATGTGTGAGGCACGTGACTCGCGAGTAGGGTTGGCTGTTGCACTTGCAGTCAGCACGTTGCCGTTGATAGTGGCGGTGAGCCAGTCAGCAGCCGAAGCAACTGTCAGTCCTTCGCCAGTGAGGGTAATATCTACCGAACCGCCAGTGGCAGGAATAGTCGTTTCCGATTTTTCCACCTGAATGGTGTTGACTTTCTCTGTGAAGTCGTCGTCGCCGCAGGAAGCCAGCGTGAGGCTTCCTATGGCAAAGACGATCAGACTATATATCTTTTTCATACGCTTATAAGTCTATATTATGTGATTTAATATTAATGCTTTCCCGGATAGAGCACAGGGTCCTTCACCAGTTTGATGACATTCTTCGCATTGTTCTGGTCAGTCAATGTCATTACGGTAGGATTGTTAACATCGTCAGTACTCAGCTTGAAAGTAGAGAGGAATGGTGTGTAAGCATCTTCGAAGTTACAGTGGAGCGAATAGTATGTACCGTTACTTACGTAACCGTTGAAATCGAAGGTGATGACATCTGGTGCGTTTATTGGAGCATCAACAGCGAATGTTGCAACACCGGCGTATTTACCTCCGCTGAGGAAATAGAAACCATAGTCACCTTTATAGGTTCCGATGTAGCAGTAGTTCACGTCTTCACCTTCGCTATCCTTACAACCATCAATGAATGACTGCAAACCAGGACCAGCTACTTCACCTATATTGCTCAGAGCAAGATACCAGTTGCCTGCCTGGAAGATATCGCTCAGATCCTTTGATAAGCTAAAGGTCTTCGACTCGTCGTTGGAGACTACGATGGTGTTGGCTGTCAGTACATCGTTGACAGTGGCAGTATCTTTTGCGTTGATGCCTTTGAGCGTATCGCCAAAGAGCTCGATAGGTTCGTTGAAGAGAACACCCTTGTCGGTAGATGTGAAGGGGACAGTCAGTGAGGCTACTTCGCCCTTATCATCTACATATTTCACTGAGTATTCGCTTGAACCAGGATAGAACTTAGCCCTTTTGTCACCAACAGTATAGGCAAGAATACCTGCGTTGGTCAGACTCTCAGCTATCTTAGATGCAGCATCGAAGTATTCAGCTACGGGACGGGTCAGACGCTCAAGAACGATGGTGTTGTTGAACTTCTTACCTTTGAGGGTAATGGTGTTCTGATCCTCGCTGATGTTCATGATGACAAACTCATAGTCGGCTTCCCATCCGTCAACATCTGTTGGAGCGCCGCTTCCAGCGGGGTCACCATAGATATGGAGCAGATCATTGTAGGTATCGAAAGCGAGTACAGGACCCTGGTCGCGCGTAATCTTATAAGTAGAAACTACTGACTTGTAGGAACCGTCAGAGTTTGTTGCAGTTTCGTTGTACATCTGTACCTTACCGTCGGTAAACTTCATGGCAAGGTTCAAACCGCCATAAGCATATTCCCGACCAGCATAGTAGTGCATGACCCAACCTTCCTGTGAGCTGGTCAACACTTCCTTGGCATTGGCAACTGCTTCGTTGATACGCTCTGCAGCCGACTTGTCGAAAATCTCGTCGTCATCGTGCAGACAAGACTGAAGTGACAGTCCTGCTACGGCAAACATGATATAGAAATATATTTTCTTCATAGCGTTGTCTTTACTTTAAGTGTTCGAAATCAAGTTTCTTGTATTCCACAGCACGACGCTGAACTACGGCACGCAACTCTTCAAGGTCGATGTTCCAGTTCTGGCGCATATAGGTGCGGATGTGAGCCAGTTTCTGTTCGATGATGGCCTGTCCTTCTTCGCCGGCTTTCTCCATCTTGGAATTCCATAGCGCATCATTGTTGGTCAGATACTGTGAGTAGAGCTCTGCATAGTCTTCACGAGGTTCGGCCATTGCGTAGTTACGGATGAAACCGAGTGGCAGTGCCTGTGTGTCGGTGTTGTACTGATACCAGTCACCGCTGACATAGTTACCTTCTGAGATGAGGTCAAACGAAGTATCGTATGGCTTCTTCTGGTTCAGAATGTGCTGGAACTCATGGTGCAGAGTGGTGAAGTACCACTGGTTCAGTGCTTCATAGTCGTCAAGCTTGATTGCAGAACCCAGGTTGTTCACATTGTAGAGGGTAATTTTGTAACCGCCCTCGGCAGTACCCATCACAACGGTTCCGTTGTTTTCAATGGCAAGTGAACCGATGAACTGCAGTACACGTGGGGTGTTGGCCTTCACGAAGTCAGGACCTGCTACCTCAGCGTATGCGTCATACCAAAGGTATTTCACTATCATGGCCAGCTTAGCACACTTGGCAGAGTCTGCTGGGGTCAGTGTGTATTTGTGGTCAATCTCGGTATCCTTCATGCGGTAGAGCACCTCTACGTTGTAAGGATAGGTGAAGTTTTCCAGCAACCACTGCTCAAAGGCATCGGGCTTGGCTTCGTCGTTCACAAAGATGCTGTTGCCGGAAGGCTGGTCACCGTCTGAACATGCCGTGAAGCTGAGTGCTGCAACAACGGCAAACAGGATGAAATATATCTTTTTCATTGTGTTCTTGATTTAGTGTGTCGTTACTTTTTAATCTCGTAGATAAAACCAGAGTCCTGCATCATGTTACCGCCCTGGTCTTTCACAGCAATACGGTCGTTAGGCTCCAAACCAGAGGTGATTACATCCTGAGGCAGCTGGATGGCACGACGTGGATCGTCAACAGTGAGTGAGTCGGTTACAGCAGAGATAGTGTAACTTGTGTTGGTCTGGCGACGGTAAATCACAATACCATAACGTTTCACGTCCTGCATACGGTATCCTTCGCCGAGTTCCATGATACGACGCAAGTGAAGAATGGCCTGAAGCAGTGCTTCCTGGTCTGAACCCTCGGCATCGATGGTATAGACGGGTTTTACGAAGTGCTTCTTAACGGTGGCTTTCTTTGGAGTGTAATAGTCAACACCATTGTAGAAGTCAACGATTTGCTTCAAGGTGAAGGTCTTCGGATAGTTCTGATAAATCTTCATGATGGTGTTGTAGTCATCAACGGCTTTCTGCAGTTCGCCACTCAGCGCATAAGCCTCGGCGCGCTCTAACAGAAGTTGCTCAGTGGTGAATACGGCATACTCAGCATGGGCAAATCCGATACCAGCCTGAAGGTCGGTGTATTCAAACTCATAGGGCACCTTGCGATGGAACAGTTTTGCCAATGCGGTGTTACTCCATACACGCTGTTTGAAAGTAGAGTTGGCTGCGCCGAACGGACCCTTAGAGGCGATATCCTCATCGTAGGTGATGCGGTAGCTGTGTGCGTATTTGTCACCGTATCGGTAAGGACCAGAGATGGCTCCCCATTCTGAATATACGGTCTGGAGCAGGAAGTTACACTTCTCGTCGGCAGATACCCAAGCCTCAGGACGAATCTGGTCGTTCATGTTAAGAGCTGAGTAGGCATCCCAATCACGGGCTTTGGCAGTAGGATCGGCACCCAATACTTCTGTTGCATAGGTGATGGCCTTGGCGAAGTCGCCCTTGTAAAGATAGAAACGAGCGGCAAATGCTTTGGCGGCATCGGTATTGAAGTGGAACTTAGGTTTGCTGTAGTTGCTGCTAACCAAAGGAAGACCACGCTGCAAATCCTTATCAATCTGACCATAGAGATCCTCCATAGTGCCACGAGTATATACTGTTCCTACTACCTTTTCTGGATGTGTAGGATAAGGCAGACCTAAATCTGTTGAAGCAGTAGCAGGATTGTAAGCCTTACAGAAAACGGTAGAGAGTTGGAACATAGCATAAGCACGGCAGAGCAGAGCCTCACCCAACTGTTCGGTATACTCAGCAGGGCTACCCTTTCCCTCAATCAGGTCAATGGCAGCATTGGCAGAAGCAATGGCGAGGTAATGACGGTTCCAAAGTTCCTGAGGTGATTCATCTTCACCTGTTTCAGTGATGTCTTCCCAGTTGTAAGCCTGAGCCTGAAAACGTGATGCTTCTGACCATGAAGGGTTGACACAGTCATCGGTATTGTCTGAATACATCTCCAGCAGATAGGCAGGGTGTGCGCTGGGGTAAGCACTTACCAATAGACTGCTGACATCGCTTGGAGTCTGAAGCTCCATACGGTTGTCGGGTAACTTGTCGAGCCAATCGTCACACGATGTCAAGGTAAGGCCCAGTGCAATGATTGAAAATCCTATATATTTTTTCATATTGTTGTTCTTTTGTTTGTTTCGTTATTCCATTACCTTGATTAGAAGCCAACTTTAAGAGTTGCAGTGAACTGCTTGGGCACAGGAGCTGATACACCACCAGAGCGGAAGAACTCAGGATCCTGACCGTTCAACTTCTTGTCGGCATAGATGAGGAAGAGGTTGGTGGCCTGCAACTTCAGAGAGAGGTTGGTCAGAGGCTTAATCCAATTCTTGGGGAAATCATACTGCAGAGAGATTTCCTTCATGCGGATGAAGTCACCCTTGGCAATGCGTACATCTGAGTAGTTGTAGGCATTGTAACCATAACGCAACTGTTTGTTGTTGGTGTACTGTGCATAACTCAAGATGACAGGTACGTTGGTCTTCTTCTCGTCGCCAGGAACCATCCAGCGGTTTTTGAACTCCTTGGTCATAGAACTCAGGTCGTTATAAGTGGCTGAGAATACAGGATCGAGGCGAACTACATTACCAAATGAGTAGGTGATGAAGAGGTTCAGGGTGAAACCTTTATATTTGAAGAGGTTGCCCAAAGAACCCTGTACGGTAGGATCGGTAGGACCTTCATACTTCAGGTAATCAACCTTGTCGCGCTCCTGGAAGTTGATGTTGTCGGTGGTGATTTCTCCTGCTTCGTTGTAGAAAGTAGGAAGACCGTTTTCATCAAGTCCTGCGAAGGGGATAGAGAACAGTGAACGTACGGGATAACCTACGCGGCGTCCACCGAAGTTGGTGATCATATCAATCACACGGTCCTGGCTTGCCAAATTGGTAATTTTGGTCTTGGTGTGAGAATAAACCAAAGAGGTGATCCAGCTGAAGTCCTTCAACTTGATGTTGGTAGAAGAAATAGAGAGTTCCTCACCATGTGATTTCATGTCGGCTGCGTTGGCCCAGCGGATAATCTGACCACCGATACCCTGTGTGGCAACAGGACCGATTTCATCGTAGTTCTTACGAGTATAGATATCAAACGATACGTTGATGCGGTCGTTTAAGAAACCTGCTTCAACACCGAAGTTGAACTCGTTCTTCTTCTCATAAGTCAATTCGCTGTTCTCAAGGTCTGAAAGCTGGATACCAGTTTCCTTATCGCTGGTGAAGATGCGGTAGGGGTTGAAAGCCTTGAATACGTTGGTTGAACTTGTATAAGATGTGGGAGGAGGTGTGGCGGTCAGAGAGTAGCTGGCCTTCAGTTTCAAGTGGGAAATGGTTGGCTCCCATGCTTTGAAGAATTTCTCCTGGTCAACATTCCATGAACCTGCAATGTTCCAAGTCGGTGTCCAACGAGCAGAACGGCTCTTACCCATGGCGTTTGAACCTTCATAACGAACGGTTCCGTTCAACACATAACGGTTGTCGTAACCATAGGTGGCGTTGGCGAAGAAGGCTGCCGAACGTGAGTTGGTGTTTGAAAGTGAATAGTAGTCGGTGTTCTCTTCCAAGCTCTTCTTGAAGAACTGATAGGTGTAGTAAGGAATTTCACCCTTAGCATACTGCATACCCCAACCGTTGAACCATGATCTTGAACGCTGGATTTCGGTTGTCTCCATACCACCGAACAGGTTTACGTAGTGGATGTCGGCAAAGGTATGTACGTAGTTGGCTGTTGCACGGAAGTTGTAGTCGCGCATGCGGTTGTCGGTGCGCTTGTACATACCACCTTCGGGCAGTACAGAAATAGGGCGAGAGTATAGTACGTCTTTATCAGTATAGAGGTACTTGTTGGCATCGCGGATGATGGTGTTGTCCATAGCGCGATAAGCCTCTGCCTGGTTTGAGTTGTCGAGAATCTTATATTCCTGTGAAGTGGTGGTGTATTTCAAAGCACCAAGTACAGCAATCTCCAAATCCTTGATGGGCTTGTATTTCAACTCTGCCTGGAACTTAGCATCGAGGAAGTTGACATCGATGAAGTTGGTTTCCAATTCGTGCAGAATGTTGAAAGCTGCATAGTTACTATGATAATAGGTGTCGGGATCGAGTGCACGTGAAGTGTTCAACGCATAAGAGTATGGGTTGATATCGAAGTCACGCTTTACATTACCTGATACAACATCGACGTCCTGACTCAGAGTACCAGGAGCGCGCTGACTACGGTAACTACCGCTACCGATGATGTTCAGTGACAGGTTGTCGAGAATCTTGTGGTTCACGTTCATGTTCAAGGTGTAGCGGTCAACCTTTGACTGCTTGTACCATCCTGGGTCGGTCATGGCACTGACTGAAGCATAGTAGTTTGACTTGGCTGTACCACCGCTCATGCTGACAGAGTGGTTCTGCTGGATGCTGGTAGAGAAAAGCTCGTCAAACCAGTCGGTGTTGCGGAACTCTGCATTTGCCAAATAGGCATTCTTGGCCTCTGTAGTATTAGCCAAAGCGAAAGCGCCAGTTGATGGATTGTAGGTGTTGATCAACTCATACATCTTACCATATACACCATAGTCGCTACCATTCAGTGTGTTGCTGAGGTTCAACCATCCTTTATCGTACAACTCACGATAGATACCCATCTGATCCTGAGAGTTCAGAATGTTGAAGTTGCCATAGGTAGGTTTCAAACGCATGGTGAATTCACCAGTATAGTTGATGTGTGCTGTACCTGCCTTACCTTTCTTGGTGGTTACTACAATCACACCGGCCATGGCACGTGCACCATAAATAGAGGTGGCAGAACCGTCTTTCAGAATCTGGAACGACTCGATATCATCTGAGTTCAAACCAGCAATGGCTGAAGAAATAAGGGTTTCTGGGTCACCTGATGACAATGCATCAGAGTCAATGTCGGTTACGTCTTCCATGATAACACCGTCAACTACCCACAGTGGCTTTGAGGAACCGTAGATAGAGGTGGCACCACGTACACGAATCTTTGGTGCTGTACCGAAGGTACCACTGACGTTCTGTACAGATACACCAGCAGAACGACCTTCCAGTGAACGCGAGATATCGGCGATACCATTAAGAATGGCATCCTCGGCATTCACACGGTCGGTAGCACCAGTAAACAGACGACGGTCGGTCTTCTGCATACCAGTTACAACCACTTCTTCCAGCTCTGCACTGGGGCGAAGGCTGATAGACATCTTGGCTTTAGGAGCCAGTGTCTGTGTTTCCATACCAATGTAACTGACACTAATCTTTTTACCTGCAGGTACTGAAAGACTGAACTTACCATCAGCATCGGTCACTGTTCCTGAGCGCTGGCCCTGAATAATGATCGAAGCACCGATGATTGGTTCACCGTCTTCCTGAGATACTACGGTACCTGTTACTTTTGTCTGTGCCAACACTCCTCCACATAGAAGGAAGATATTGACCAACAAGATAAGCAGTTTCTTTTCCATAAAAACTCTCATTTTGATTAAAAATTAAACATATCACTAAATTATACTCTGAATAACTATTTTGTGTTGTCTCGAATGACAAGCGTTGTGTTATCGTGAATAACTATTTTTATTCCCATTTAAGTTCTTTTCACAAATTAATATGGTGCAAAAGTACAGTAAATTGTTCTAATTACCAAATATTATATGATGTTTTTTATATAAAGCATGAAAAATTCCACGAATAAGGTAGAAAATCAACGGTAAAAGCATGAAAACGTAAGATAAAACATGGAATTAACAAAAAAGTGTTAGTTTGCAAAGATTGGTTAAAACCGTGTGCCGCTTTTTTACATATTTTAGGAGTATATCATCATATTAGAATGGCATGGAAATTTGATTTTTTGTTCACTTAATCGTATCTCTGCAACATAGTTGCGAAGATACTCACGTTCGATAATCTAAAAGAAAAACGTGTTTTTCTTTTGGATTTTGCTCACTTAATCGTATCTCTGCAACATAGTTGCGAAGATACTCACGTTCGGAAAACCTCAAATAAATTTGGTTTTTCGCTCACTTAATCGTATCTTTGCAAAGAAATAAACCGATACGATTATGGCACTCAACTTGAACAAGAATCTGAAGATGTATTATTCTATCCGCGAAGTGGCGGCTATGTTTGACGTTAACGAAAGCACATTGCGCTACTGGGAAACTGAATTTCCTACGCTCAAACCAAAAACTTCGGGACCGGCAAAGATACGACAGTATCAGCAAAGTGACATCGATCTGTTGCGCACAATACATAATCTGGTGAAGGTGCGCGGTTTTAAGATTGCTGCAGCCAAGAAAATTCTCAATTCCAACAAACGAGGTACTGCCAACAAAACTGATGTATTAAGCAGGTTGATTGATATCCGAACGGAATTGCAAGCACTGAAAAAACAAATGGACTATCTTGTTTGAGATGGTCCTTTTGTTTGAATATAAATCCTCATGAACAATTCTTTTTGTTTGAATACAAATCTATTCAAGTTTCGCAACTGAGGGAATTGATTGAAGTTAAAGAACGTTTTCGTTAA
>SAMEA3663023__coassemble_985_pt1 | contig 22802 bp, 20 predicted proteins | sample SAMEA3663023__metabat2_low_PE_009 | metagenome-assembled genome bin SAMEA3663023 (sample SAMEA3663023) | pig gut metagenome | biome: pig gut; feature: pig-associated habitat; material: faeces | place: France | collected 2012
GTGATTATTCTTTATCCTTGCTAAGGGAAGCATCGTGGCATCACCAAGTTTTTTTTGGGGGGTACGCACGTTCGTGAGGTCCTTAAGGTTCGGTTGACTATCTTTCCGCCCAGTCGCCACGGTCGAGGTTGCGGTAGCCTATGGCCTCGGCGATGTGCATGGATTCTACTTTTTCTGAGCCGGCGAGGTCGGCGATGGTGCGGGCGACCTTTAGTATGCGTGAGTATGCGCGGGCTGATAGCGAGAGGCGCTCCATGGCGTTGCTGAGGAGGCGGAACCCAGCCTCGTCAGGATCGGCGTACTTGTGTATCATGCTCTCTGTCATCTGTGCGTTGCAGTGTATGTCCTTGAAGTCCTTGTACCGCTCCTCCTGTATTGCGCGTGCTGCTATGACACGGCGGCGTATCTCGCTGCTCGGCTCGCCCGGCTTCGTCGTGGATATGTCGCTGAACGGTACTGGCTGTATCTCACACTGGATGTCGATACTATCGAAGATTATGTAACCCCGTATCGTTCGATAATTCGACTCTGTGAGAAGTGGAATTATTACCATTGCAGCGATTAAACATATTGTTGATATAGTCATTGCTTCTTGCCTCCACGTTTAGCCTTTTTCTCAATACCTTTGATGCTTTCCAAATAGGCTTGTTCAACAGGTGAGAGAGTCTTCACCTGGAATTTCCGATATTCTGCCAATGCCTTTTCCATTGCTTCTTCATGACTGACAGAACCACCATCCATCAAGAGCTCTTCTCCAATAGACGTAATGTTGTTGTCAAGTTGACGAATGTAATCTTCCATATACATGGGGCGATGTTTCAAAGCTTGGATTTCCGCAAAGTCGAAGTATCCAGAAACGAGGTTGTTCAGAATCTTCAACTCATCAGCAGATAGGTAGTTCTTGGCTATCTTTACATCATTCAGACAAGGTAACTCGCCCTTAAATGTGGTTAAACCCATAAAGGGCTTGTCTGCATCAGCCCGTTCATAAATGACTTCCGCTGACGTATGCCTGTGAGCTGCATAATGGAGCTTGTTTTGCACAATCTTGAAGAACAGGCGTGAGATGTCTGAACGCGGGTCGTAGTCAACAGCCGTCGCATAGAGGTCGAGCACCTGCCGATACAGCACTTTCTCGGAAGAACGAATATCGCGGATACGGTCAAGCAGTTCTTTCCAGTAGCTGCCACCGCCGAGGTTCTTCAAACGTTCATCATCCAGTGCAAAACCTTTTACGATATATTCATGCAGCCGCTCTGTTGCCCATTGGCGGAAGCGGGTAGCAGTAATCGTTCGAACACGATACCCCAAAGAAATAATCATATCAAGGTTATAATACGGAATCTCACGTGCGACTTCTCTATTACCCTCTTGTCGAACCTGTCGGAATTTCCGACAAGTTTCATCTTCCTCTAACTCACCTTCTTCGTAAATGTGTTTGATATGTTCAACAACGTTGGTGCGGGAAGACCTGTAGAGATCTGCCATCTGCTGTTGAGTCAACCAAACAGTATTGTCCGCCAATCTAACATCAAGCCTAACCACGCCGTCTTCCGACTGGTAAATGATTATGTTTCCTTGTTCGTCCATACCTTATATAAATACATTAACTTAACTTTTCTCTGATTATCTTTTTCCATCGATTCAATTGCCTTCTATAGACACCGACAAGGAACAAGTCATCAGTTTTCGGAACAATTATTGATGACAAACTTGTACATCCATTAAATGCACAGAAACTAATATTAGGAAAAATTGTATCAAAATGAATCGTATTGAGTGAAGTGCAATTTCTGAAAGCAACATCATCTATTTTTATCTTTCTTGATGAAATCGAAATTGAAGTGATTTTTTCACATTCACTAAAAGCATAACTACCAATTTTTATTAAACTAGATGGAAATTGTAATCTACGAAGATTTGTACAATATCTAAAAGCGTCTATTTCTATCGTTTTCACCCCTTGTGGAATTACAATCTCAATAAGATTTGTACAATTTTTAAATGCACTGTGCCCTATCACTTCAATGGAAGATGGTATTTTTGTCTTGTTGCAACCTGCAATTACTACATTACCCTTCCTTTCAATGACACAATTACTATCTTCGCTTTTATATATTTTATTGTTGGGATCAACTATTATCGATTCCAAACTAGTGCATCCTTCTATAATTCCGTTCCCTATTGTATTTACGCAAGAAGGCAATTCTAACGACAATAAACTTTTACAAAAACTAAAAGCGCCCTCTTCAATACAATCAATACTCTGGGGGATGTTAACCGAGTTGAGGCTCCAACAACTTTTAAATGCATCTTTCCCTATTTTATGCAAATTATTGGGCAAATTAATACTTTTTAAGGAGGTACATCCATAAAAGGTGTCTTGCCTTATTATTGTTATATCATTTGGAATTGATATATATTCAAAAGGACATCCACAAAAAGCGCCTTCTCCTATTTCAGTAAGGGTATCAGGTAATTTTATTTCTTTCAAATTAGCACAACCACAAAATGCAGCATTTCCTATACAAGTAAGTCCGTTTGGCAATATTATAGATTCTATTTTTGAAATATAGAACGCATTGTCACCTATTATTTTTGTTCCGTGATAAACCGTGTAACACTTTAATCCCATTGGCGCTTGAAGTAAACATGTTTTATCTTTCGTATATTTTACTCCCAATTCATCTACCCAGTAAGCTTCCTGTTTGTTATTCGTACCCATATACGCGTAATATTAAAAATTCCATCAATTATTAAATTCCCCTCTCTGACCAGTCGCTTCTGTCAAGATTGCGGTAGCCCACGGCTTCTGCAATATGGGGAAGTTGTACCTGCTCACTGCCATCAAGGTCGGCAATGGTGCGTGCCACCTTGAGAATCCTGCTATAGGCACGTGCAGAGAGTTTCAATCGCTCCATAGCCATGCGTAACATGTCCATGGATGAGGCATCAGGTTCGGCAAACTGATGCAGCATGCGCTCCGTCATTTGGGCATTGCAGTGGATGCCCTTGTAATCCATAAACCGTTCCTCCTGCATTTTGCGAGCGGCAATGACTCTGGCGCGAATCGTTTCGCTCGATTCACCGGGAGCCATCTGCGAGAGTTGTGCGAAAGGCACGGCTTGTATCTCGCAATGGATGTCGATACGGTCGAGCAACGGACCACTGATCTTGTTCATATACCGTTGTATCTGTCCGGGCGTGCAGGCACAACTGTGAGTGGGGTCGCCATAATAGCCGCAAGGACATGGATTCATGGAGGCTACAAACATAAACGAACAGGGATACTGCACGCTGTATTTCGCACGACTGATGGTGATACAGCGGTCCTCCAAAGGCTGGCGCATCACCTCCAGCACCGACCGGTTGAACTCAGGCAACTCGTCGCAGAACAGCACACCATTGTGTGCCAAACTGATTTCACCGGGTTGCGGATTCTGTCCGCCCCCAACCAATGCCACCTGCGAGATGGTGTGGTGTGGCGCTCTGAATGGTCGTTGCGAGATGAGACTGGTGTCGCGCGATAGTTTACCTGCCACACTATGAATCTGTGTGGTCTCCAAACTTTCGCTGAGCGATAATGGAGGCAGAATACTTGGCAGACGTTTCGCCATCATCGATTTACCACTTCCCGGAGGACCTATCATGATGAGATTATGTCCACCGGCAGCCGCCACTTCCAGTGCGCGCTTCACACTTTCCTGTCCGCGCACATCAGCGAAGTCGAGTTCAAACTGTGATTGCTGTTCATAAAACTCTTTGCGCGTATCGATAACCGTAGGGGCTATTTCCGATGAACCATTGAAGAAATTGGCGACATCGATGAGGGTTTCCATGCCATACACCTCTATTTGGTTGACCACAGCCGCTTCGCGGATGTTCTGTTTCGGCACGATAAGACCTTTGAAATGTTCGGCGCGTGCCCGAATGGCTATGGGAAGTGCACCGCGTATGGGTTGCAACCTGCCGTCAAGTCCCAACTCACCCACCATCATGTAATCATTCAGCCGACTCCCGTCAACCTTTCCGCTTGCCGCCAGAATACCGATAGCCAATGGCAAGTCATAGCCGCTACCCTCCTTTTTGATATCGGCAGGCGATAGATTGGCGGTGATGTCCATCATCGGCATCTTCAATCCGTTGTTCTGTAGTGCCGCCCTGATTCTGTCATAGCTCTCACGCACAGCAGTATCGGCAAGTCCCGTCAGGTGGAATTGCACTCCGCGAGTCATGCTCACTTCTACTTTTACCGTGGTCACTTCAAGTCCGTTGACGGCGGCACAAAAGGTATTGACTAACATATTTATAGTTCTTTGTAGCGTTATTGATGTACTGAAAAGTACGTTGCCATGCCGGTCATCATCCGGCACAGTCTGATTGTGGTCACAAAGTTAAGCAAAATTATGCAAATCCACAATATTCTTCCCACATAATATTGTTACACAGCAAGAAGTGGTAGGTAAGTACCTTGTCAGTCCTATCCAACTACCCTTCTGCTGAAATAGCAGGACGGTATGATATTTCCGTTTCTTTCGTAAGTGTGTTCCGTCAGAATTGAAATCTGATGACCGATTGAGGATAAAAATGACTTTTCATTTTGTTATCCACCTATTTTATTGTAATTTTGCACCCATGAACCAGATAGCTGACTATGAAATCATGGCTCCTGTGGGTGGTCATGACTCGCTGGCTGCGGCACTAAAAGCTGGAGCAGACTCGGTGTATTTCGGCATCGAGAAACTCAATATGCGTGCTCACAGCGCATCGGCATTTACTATCGACGACCTGCGGGAAATCGCTGCAACATGCAATGCACAAGGGGTAAAGACCTATCTCACGGTCAATACCATCATCTATGGTGAGGATATTCCGCTCATGCACGAGATTGTGGATGCCGCCAAAGAGGCTGGCATTTCTGCAGTGATCGCATCGGATGTGGCGGTGATGACCTATTGCAACCGTATCGGGCAAGAGGTACATCTCTCTACCCAACTGAACATTTCGAATATCGAGGCATTGAAATTCTATGCCCAGTTTGCCGATGTAGTGGTATTGGCACGCGAGTTGAACCTCGACCAGGTGGCTGAAATCTATCAGCAGATAGAAGAACAGCACATCTGCGGACCGAGCGGACAACAGATCCGTATCGAGATGTTCTGTCATGGCGCCTTGTGCATGGCTATCAGCGGCAAGTGCTATATGAGTCTTGACAATACCGGACGCTCTGCCAATCGCGGTGAGTGTATGCAGATCTGCCGCCGCTCTTACCTGGTGACCGATCGGGAGACAGGCATCGAACTGGAGATAGACAATAAGTATATCATGAGTCCGAAAGACCTGAAGACCGTGCGCTTCATCGACAGAATGATGAAGAGTGGCGTCCGTGTGTTTAAGATTGAAGGTCGTGCCCGCGGTCCCGAATATGTCAAAACCGTAGTGGAATGTTATAAGGAAGCCATTCAGAGTGTCCTCGACGGAACATTTACCGAGGAGAAGAAGGATGACTGGGACGAACGCCTTGCTACCGTTTTCAACCGCGGTTTCTGGGACGGATACTATCAAGGACAGCGCCTTGGAGAGTGGAACAGCCATTACGGATCGTGTGCCACAGAGCGCAAAGTATATGTGGGCAAGGGCATGAAATACTTCTCGAAACTTGGTGTTGCCGAGTTCTCATGCGAGGCTTGCGAGTTCTCAGTAGGCGACAAGATGCTCATCACCGGTCCTACCACTGGCGCACTCTATGTGACGGTAGAGGAAATCCATGACGATACCCATGCCGTGACAACCGCACAGAAAGGCACTCGCGTATCGTTCAAAGTTCCAGAGAAGGTGCGCCCTAGCGATAAACTCTTTAAGATTATCAAAAACAACGAAGATTAAAGACACCTATATTATATATTTATGACCATCAACGAAATTCAAGACGAGATTATCGATGAGTTTTCCGGTTTCGACGACTGGATGGACAAATATCAACTGCTGATCGACTTGGGCAACGAACAAGCACCCCTTGATGAGCGCTATAAGGTGGAAAGCAACCTGATAGACGGTTGCCAAAGCCGTGTGTGGCTACAGGCTGACTATGCCGACGGCATCATTACCTTTACGGCAGAGAGCGATGCACTTATCGTGAAAGGTATTGTGGCATTGCTCATCCGTGTGCTCAGCGGACATACACCGCAGGAAATACTCGATGCAGACCTGTATTTCATAGAGCAGATAGGACTGAAAGAGCATCTGTCACCCACTCGCAGCAACGGTTTGCTGGCTATGGTGAAACAGATGCGTATGTATGCATTGGCATTCCGCACTAAAGAACAAGGATAAACACTATAAAAGACTGACGACGATGGCAAAGAAAGAAAAGGAACTCACACCGATGATGAAACAGTTTTTCGACCTCAAGGCAAAGCACCCTGAGGCACTCTTGCTGTTTCGTTGCGGTGACTTTTATGAGACCTATTGCGACGATGCCATCACTGCCTCGCAGGTGTTGGGCATCACTTTGACTCACCGAAACAACGGTGCAGGCGCCAAAGGCGATGCCATGGCGGGCTTCCCGCATCATGCACTCGATACTTATCTGCCGAAACTCATTCGTGCAGGTATGCGTGTGGCTATCTGCGACCAGTTGGAAGACCCGAAGTTGACCAAAAAACTGGTGAAGCGTGGCATTACCGAACTGGTGACACCGGGTGTTGCCATGCAGGATAATGTGCTGAACTATAAGGAAAACAACTTCCTGGCTGCTGTACATTTCGGTAAAGGACTATGCGGTGTGGCTTTCCTCGATATCTCAACGGGCGAATTCCTTACCGGTGAAGGCACTGCCGACTATGTGGAGAAACTCATGTCCAACTTCCAACCGAAGGAGGTGCTCTATAACCACAACCGCAAAGCTGAATTTGAACGCAACTTCGGTGTGCGGCTTTGTACCTTTGAAATGGAAGACTGGGTGTTTACCGAACAGGCTGCACAACAGAAACTGCTGCGCCATTTCCATGTGAAGTCGATGAAAGGCTTCGGTGTTGACCATTTGAAAAGCGGCATGGTGGCTGCCGGTGCCATCCTTCAGTATCTGGAACAGACCCTCCATAACCATATCTCACATATCACATCGCTCAACCGTATTGAGGAAGACCGCTATGTGCGCTTGGATAAGTTTACCGTACGGTCGCTCGAACTGTTGGGCACGATGCAGGAAGACGGTAAGTCATTGCTGTCGGTGATAGACCGCACCGTATCACCGATGGGCGGTCGCCAGTTGCGTAGATGGGTCGTCTTTCCGTTGAAAGATCCTAAGCGCATCAACGAACGACTTGATGTGGTGGATTATTTCTTCCGTCAACCGGAGTTCAGACTGTGTGTGGATGATCAGTTGCAGCGCATCGGCGACTTGGAGCGCATTGCCTCCAAAGTGGCTACAGGAAAGGTTTCACCTCGCGAAGTGGTGCAGTTGAAAACTGCTTTGCAAGCTATAGCTCCCATCAAACAGGCCTGTCTGTCTGCCGACAATGACGCTATTGTGCGGGTAGGTCGCCAACTGCAGTTGTGTGAAGAACTGCGCGATAGAATAGAATGCGAAGTGAACAACGATCCGCCACAACTGGTGCAACGCGGTGGGGTGATACGCTCTGGCGTCAATACCGAACTCGATGACTTGCGCAATATTGCTTATTCGGGTAAGGACTACCTGATGAAGATACAGGAGCGCGAAACAGAATTGACGGGAATTGCTTCGTTGAAAATCGGCTATAACAATGTGTTTGGCTATTATCTGGAGGTGCGCAACACCTATAAAGACAAGGTGCCTGCCGACTGGATTCGCAAGCAAACGCTAGCGCAAGCCGAACGTTACATTACTCAGGAACTGAAGGAATACGAAGAGAAGATACTCGGTGCGGAGGATAAAATCCTTTCACTTGAACAACGGCTCTTTGCCGAACTGGTCACAGCCTTGCAGGATATCATCCCACAACTGCAGACCAATGCACAGGTGGTGGCCTATCTCGACTGCCTGTTGTCGGCAGCCAAGGTGGCTGAGGAAAACCATTATGTGCGACCGGTCATCGACGAAACCGATGTGATCGACATCCGTCAGGGTCGTCACCCCGTGATAGAACAGCAACTCCCGATAGGCGAACATTTCGTGCCCAACGATATTCACTTGGACCGCGAACGTCAACAGATTATGATTATCACCGGTCCAAATATGGCAGGTAAGTCGGCTTTGCTCCGCCAGACCGCCCTTATCGTGCTCATGGCACAGATGGGAAGCTTTGTACCGGCAGACAGTGCACATATAGGATTGGTGGATAAGATATTCACCCGTGTCGGTGCCAGCGATAATCTGTCGCTCGGCGAATCTACCTTTATGGTGGAAATGACCGAGGCGTCTAATATATTGAATAATGTTACACCACGGTCACTGGTGCTCTTTGACGAGCTGGGACGTGGAACGAGTACTTACGACGGTATCTCAATAGCATGGGCTATTGTGGAATATCTGCATGAAAACCAGCGCGCACAGGCTCGCACGCTCTTTGCCACCCATTATCACGAGTTGAACGAGATGGAGAAAAACTTCAAACGCATCTGCAACTATAATGTGAGTGTGAAGGAGAAGGATGGCAAAGTGATATTCCTGCGCAAACTGATGAAGGGCGGTTCGGAACATTCTTTCGGTATCCATGTGGCAGAAATAGCCGGTATGCCGAAGTCCATTGTGAAGCGTGCCAACGTGATTCTTCAACAACTGGAGGCAGACAATGCGCAAGTGGGCACGGCAGGTAAGCCTACTGCGGCTATTGCCGATAGCAGGGAAGGCATGCAGTTGTCGTTTTTCCAACTCGACGACCCTGTGCTTTGTCAGATTCGCGATGAGATATTAGGGTTGGACATCAACAACCTTACCCCCGTTGAGGCACTCAACAAACTGAACGAAATCCGTAGAATCGTTTCTGGGAAATAAACGATTCCGTATCTGAAAATCAGAAAAGTCTTTGTTTGAAAACATAGCCGTGGCGTTTCATCCTTACAGCATGGGCAGTGTAAGGATGAAGCGTGCACCGCCAACGTAGTCTTTGTCAACCACAATAGTACCACCAAGCAGTTCGCTGACTTTGCGGCAAATGGGGAGTCCGAGACCGAATCCCTGTTTGAACAGATCTACTTTGTAGAATCTTTCGAACACCTTTTCTTGATGAGCCAACGGTATGCCGATACCTGTATCGGTAACGGTAAACTGTAAGGTCTTCGACGCTTTGTCGGCATGGAAACCGAGTGTTACCGATCCACTCTTCGTAAATTTGATGGCATTGTCCATCAGTTGTGAGAGCACACGACACAGTGCAATCTTATTGGTCTTGATGGTGAAGTCGTCTGGCTCGGTGTTCTCGGCAATCAGTTGCAGTCGTCCCTTGTTCTTTTCTTCAGCATCTCCGATGATGGTTTTTAAGAAACTTCCAACGTTTACCATATCCTCACAAACAAACTTTTTATTGCTGCTGTATTGTGCAATATCGAGCAATTCGTTGAATATGGTGGTGATCATGTTGCTATTCTCATTGATGCTGTTCACCATCTCCGTATGTTCTTCGGGCGATATTTCGTATTCTGGATTGCCGATGAGTTGCGCATATCCTGTAATGATATTGAGTGGTGTGCGTATCTCATGGCTGACATGTTCGATAAATGCTGTCTTCATACGGTCCGACTCCGTGGCTTGCTCCAGTGCCACACTGAGTTCACGGTTCTTTTGCTCGATGGTTTTCTGATAGCGGCGGCGCATCAGATGGTGGTAGATGATGGATATGAGAGCCAGAGTGAGCATGACGCAGATGGTAAAGAGCGATGCTATCAACATCTTGCGGTTCTTGTCTGCCATGTGTTTGGTACGATTATAGATCGACATCTGCGTATCTATTTCGCTCATACTGTCGAAGAGCATGTCGGTATCCAGTGAGTCGCGACGCATTTTAATCTTGCGAAATTCATCAAGGGCAAGGTCATAGCGATCCATCATCTTGTAGATTTGGATGCGCACTCCCGGTTTGTCGATTGCTTCAATCTCGTTGTTGTCGGCGTTGATCAACTGCAGTGCTGATTGATAGTCGCCTGAGAAAGCCAGATCCATGGCTTTCATGAGTGCCACACCGTCGTTGTCAAATTCGGGATGTTTTCTTTGAATACTGAAGAAATCCCGATAGATTTTATCAAAGCTCCATCTGTCTTTATGATAGAAGTATAGTTTTCCTTTTAGTATGAGATAGGCTTTGTGGTATTCTGGATGATGGCTGGCACGGGTGAGATCGCCCAGTTTCTCTATCCACTGGTCTGCTTCTTTAGGCGAACCAACGAGTTTTAGTTCTGCCATCTGCGAATAGATGTCCATGCGCGACGGTGAATCCGTTGGTGCGCATTTCTCATTGGCTTTCTTATAGTAGTATTCTGCCAGTCGGTAGTTGCCTCTCAGGTGGTAAATGCTGCCGAGCGTGTAGTCGATGAGTTGTAAATAGGAGTCTTTGTTTTTCTCCTGTTCGATGTCTTTCAGAATGGTGTTCACCTTCTGCAAGGCTCTGTAGGTCTTGCCCAGATTGGCATCGAAAATCACTTCCTGACTGCGAATGGTATAATATAGCTCCTTATCATTGTGGTCCAGCAGATAGTCTTTCATCTGCTTTGCCGCTTTGTAATACTCCTTCTCGTCTTTGCCTTTTTGGTAGAGGTCAAAGTAGTGGAGTGTCATTTTTACATAGGCAGTATCTTGCGAATGGCGTGACGCTTGTGTGGTGATACTTCCACACAGTGACAGGATGATGAGAAGGAGCAGGTTTCGCATAGTGGCTATTCCTTTTTAGGTTTTCTGAACATGCAGCAGATGCCGATGATAATGAAGGGGATGGACAGGATTTGTCCCATGTCGAGCGGTAGCGAAGCCTCGAAAGCCTCTTGCACTTCTTTCGTGTATTCTATGAAGAAACGGAAAGTGAATATGTATGTCAGACAGAATCCAAAGAACCAACCGGTTCCGATGCGGTTTGTCATGCGCTTATGGAGTGCCCACATGATGGCAAAGAGAATGGCGTAGGCAATCGCTTCATAGAGTTGTCCAGGGTGGCGTGGTGCTGAATCGACGCGCTCAAAGATGAATGCCCAGGGCACATCGGTAACCTTTCCGATGATTTCGGAGTTCATCAAGTTGCCGAGTCGGATAAAGCAGGCAGTCACACCCGTAGCTATTGCGATATTGTCGAGTACGGTCCAGATGCTGAGTTTGGTGCGCTTCACATAGAGCCAGAGGGCTATCATCAGTCCGAGGGTACCTCCGTGGGAGGCGAGACCTTCGTAGCCCGTGAACTTCCATCCGCCATCTGCCATGAAATGGATGGGCAGCAACATCTCTACGAATCCCTTTCCGCTGGTGAGGAAATAGTCGGGTTGATAGAAGATGCAGTGACCGAGACGTGCTCCGACAAGTATTCCCACGAAGCAGTAAAAGAATAGCGGATCAAAATACTCGTCTTTGATGTGCTGTTCGCGATAGAGGCGGCGCACGGTGAAATAGGCCAGCGCCAGTCCGAGAAGCCAGCATAGGGAATACCAGCGGAATGGTCCGAATGAGATGCTGGGGTTCCAGACAATGAAGTTGATAAGGTTAAGCATGTCTCGTAGATGAATTTAAGTGATCAATGAGTGAGTGTCCGTTGCGCCACCTTTCATGGAAAGGGGCGCCATGACTTATACGTTGAAGCGGAAGTGCATGATGTCACCATCCTGCACGATGTATTCTTTGCCTTCAATGCCCATTTTTCCGGCTTCGCGTACAGCGGCTTCCGATCCATACTGGATATAGTCGTCGTATTTGATGACCTCTGCACGGATGAATCCTTTCTCAAAGTCAGTATGGATAACTCCGGCACATTGTGGTGCTTTCCATCCTTTGTGGTAGGTCCATGCCTTGACTTCCATTTCTCCGGCGGTGATGAATGTTTCGAGGTTCAACAGGGAGTAGGCTTTCTTGATGAGTCGGTTCACACCGCTCTCTTCCAGTCCGAGTTCTTCCAAGAACATCTGTTTGTCCTCGTATGATTCCAGTTCGGCAATGTCTTCCTCGGTCTTGGCGGCTATCACCATGGCTTCGGCACCTTCCTCCTGTGCCAGTGCTTCAACACGTCGGGTGTAGTCGTTGCCCTCTTTGGCATCCGATTCGCTGACGTTGCACACATAGAGCACGGGCTTTGCAGTCAGCAGGAAGAGGTTGCGCGCGCAGTCTTGTTCGTCTTTGCTCTCAAACTCTACGATGCGTGCGTTCTTTCCTTGGTCGAGCACTTCCTTATAGGCTTTGAGCACAGCCACCTCTATTTTTGCATCTTTATTGCCTGCAGCGGCAGCCTTTTCGGTTTTTGCCAAACGGCTCTCGATGGTCTCCAGGTCTTTCAACTGCAGTTCGGTGTCGATGATTTCTTTGTCGCGGATGGGGTCGATGGTGCCATCTACGTGGGTGATGTTATCATCTTCAAAGCAGCGGAGCACGTGGATGATGGCATCAGTCTCGCGGATGTTGCCCAGAAATTTATTACCGAGTCCTTCTCCCTTGGATGCTCCTTTTACCAGTCCTGCAATATCCACTATTTCACAAGTAGCGGGTACGATGCGTCCTGGGTGTACTATCTCAGCAAGTTTGGTGAGTCGCTCGTCGGGTACTGTGATTACTCCGACGTTGGGTTCTATCGTGCAGAATGGAAAATTGGCAGCCTGAGCTTTTGCACTTGACAGGCAGTTGAAAAGAGTGGACTTACCCACATTTGGAAGTCCCACTATACCACATTTTAAAGACATAGTTCTTCGTTTATTTCTAATTTAGTGCAAATTTATCAATAAATCGGCTAATTGCCAAACAAAAAACGGAATAATTATCAATTTTGCACAAATAGTATAACAGATGGCGCAATTATGGTGGTCATATGTCGGTGTGAATTCAAGTTAACAGGGGAATTATTGGAAAATGCTGGTTAAAAAAATGTCAAGATAAAGCGTTTTGGTAATACTTTTTCTGCATGAAGAGGTTGTGCTGTCGAGCAAGGAATAGGGCATGACGTGTTTTTGTCCTATACATTGCTGCTGTGTGGTGGCATCATTACCTGCCCATGTCACTTGTGTTTGATGGCAATTCAAATTGATTTGCTGACCAATTCAAATTGATTTACTGAGCAATTCAAATTGATTTGCTGAGCAATTCAAATTGATTTGCTGAGGAATGTGCCTTTTGTAGTGTTGCAAAGTGTTGGTGGTTAGCAGATTATGTGGCTTTTGGAAGATGACTTGGAAACGGTTGTTTTATGCCTTGTTGTGTCATGTGGGGGCAGAAGATTGTGGAGAGACGATGAAAACCGATGCACCATAGGAGAGCACGGGAAATGCCGTGCTTACAGTAGTTAGTGGGAGGATGCAGTCCAACAACAAGGGCTGCAACAGGCACGAATGCTGTTGCAGCCCCATATCGTTGATGGTTTTATAGGGTGTCAGTGCGTTTTATTTCACTTCCCAGATGTCGTTGGTTTCGAGCAGTTCAGCAAAGTTATGATACTTCTTCTGCTTCGATACCTCATCGAGCTGTACGTGTACCGACTCGTCGTAAGTAGGTGCGTCAACGTCGCGGATAACACCGAGGGCGATGGGGAAGCCGTTTTCGTTGGACATCATAGCCAACTTCAACTGCAGGGTGTTGTCCTCACAATGGGCGTCGTGTACCAATACATCATCGAGAGTATAGCCGTTTTCGCCGATTTTCACGACCTTCAGGCCGAAACCTTCCTGCACCAGACCAAATTCGTTGTTCTCACCGAACACGAGTTTCTCGCCGTGGCGCACATAGATAGCGTTCTTCTTGCGGCCTTCCTTGGTATATACCGACTCGTGGCAACCGTCGTTGAAGATAACGCAGTTTTGCAGAATCTCGCAAACGGCAGCACCCTTGTGCTGGTAAGCAGCCTTCAGGATATCCTGAGTCTCGGCAGCATCAGTGGCAACGCTACGGGCAAAGAAGTGACCGCGAGCACCGAAACAGAGTTCAGCGGGGCGGAATGGATCCTCTACCGTGCCATAGGGGCTCGACTTAGAAACGAAGCCACGGGGTGAGGTGGGCGAGTACTGACCTTTTGTCAAACCGTAGATGCGGTTGTTGAGCAGAATCATGTTGAGGTCGATGTTACGACGCATGGCATGAATGAAGTGGTTACCGCCGATGGCAAGACCGTCACCGTCGCCACTGACCTGCCAGATGCAGAGGTCTGGGTTAGCCACTTTCGCACCAGTAGCAATAGCTGCAGCACGACCGTGGATGGTCTGCATGGCATAGGTGTTTACGTAATAGGGCAGACGGCTGGAGCAACCGATACCCGATATGACTGCCATGTTGTGGGGTGCAACACCCACTTCTGCCATGGCTTTATGGAGCGACGCCAGGAAGAAATGGTCGCCGCAACCCGGACACCAACGTGGCTGTCCCTTCTTATAGTCTTGGAATGTATATTCACTCATAACGCTTTACTTCTTTAAAATGTCCTCAAATGCCTTTACCAACTCTGCCACTACAAATGGCTGTCCCTTTACCTGATTGAACTGGTAGGGCACCAAGCCATCTACATTGGCACGCAGCCAAGTAGCCAACTGGCCGAGGTTCTGCTCGGCAATGACCACTTTCTTATATTTCGAGAGTACCTCTGCCGTGTTCTTAGGCAGTGGGTTGATATATTTGAACTGGGCTTGTGCCACTTTGTAGCCTTTGGCTTGCAGTTCCTGCATCGCACTTACAAGGTGACCGTAAGTAGATCCGAAACCTACGATGAGCAGATCGGCATCGTCTTTGTCGCCCAGTACCTGCAAGTCGGGAACGGGGATTTTAGCCACCTTCTCGGCACGCAGACGACACATGTGGTCATGGTTTTCAGGATCTGTAGAGATGGCACCGGTATTACCGTCCTTCTCCAGTCCGCCAAGGATATGGGTGTAGCCCTCCTGTCCGGGGATTGCCCAGTAGCGAACCTTTGTTTCTTCGTCGCGGAAGTATGGGGTATAGTGGCCCTTCATCTCAGGAGTTACGTAGTGAGGCTTAATGGCTTGGAGTCCCTCCATGGTTGGCAACTTCCAAGCAGCAGATCCGTTGGCGATGAAAGCATCGGTGAGCAGGATGACGGGAGTCAGATGTTCGAGCGCTATCTTTGCTGCCTCGTAGGCGGCGTCAAAGCAGTCTGTGGGGCTCAGTGCGGCAATAACGGGCATTGGACTCTCACCGTTTCTGCCGAAGAGAGCTTGCAGCAAGTCGGTTTGCTCACTCTTGGTGGGCAGACCTGTAGAAGGACCGCCACGCTGTACATCGATGATAACCAGTGGCAACTCGTCGATCACTGCCAAGTTCATCGCTTCGCTCTTCAGACATACACCAGGTCCGGAGGTGCTGGTAGCAGCCAATGCTCCGGCAAACGAAGCACCGATGGCTGAAGCGCATCCGCTGATTTCGTCTTCACACTGTACGGTGATGACACCGCATGACTTGTGTTTCGACAGTTCGTGAAGAATATCTGTGGCTGGAGTGATAGGGTAGCTGCCTAAGAAGAGATGCAGACCTGCCTTTTCGGCAGCAGCAATAAGACCGTAGGCAGTAGCCTTGTTACCCGTGATATCCATATAGCGTCCGGGCACCTTGGTCTTCGATTCGATGCGATAGGTAGCCGGTACGGATGAATGGGTATTGTGACCGTAGTCGTAACCAGCCTGCACCACCTTAATATTGTTCTCGGCAATGGCAGGTTTCTTGGCGAATTTCTCACGCAAGAAATTGGCAACGAGGTTCAAGTCGCGGTTGAAGAGCCAGCAAACCAAACCCAGCGCAAACATGTTGCGACACTTCAGAATGGCTTTGTTGTCCATGCCACTTTCTGCCAGACACGCTTTCACCATAGTGGTGAGCGGGCACTGGATGACACGATCGGGATCTACATGGAGTTCGCCGAGATAGTCGGGAGTGGCAAACTGTGCTTTCTCCAAGTCCTTTGGACCGAATGAATCGGTGTCGATGATGATGGTGGCTTGGGGCTTGGCATACTTCAGCTGTGTCTTCAGCGCTGCAGCGTTCATGGCTACAAGCACGTCACACTGATCACCAGGGGTATAGACCTTGCCAGCACCGATGTGAACCTGGAATCCGCTGACACCGGTCAGCGAGCCTTGTGGGGCACGGATATCTGCCGGATAATCTGGGAAAGTGGAAATACCATTACCTACGGTGGCGCTCACCGTAGAAAAGATGTTTCCGGCCAACTGCATACCGTCACCGGAATCACCCGAGAAGCGTACGACTACCTGGTCGAGCTCCTTGATTTCTAATTCTTCAGCCATAAAAATAAAAATCTAAATTGCTAAATGTGTTTGCAAAGGTACGATTAAAAGCGGAATAACAAAAAGAAAAGCATATATATTTTGTTTTTTGCGCGTTTTGCAGTAATTTTGTGAATGAATATGAAGAAAAATAGCAAAGACTACGTACGTCCATACTTGCGTTTCCTGAGGTTGCAACGCGGACTTTCCGACAATACGCTCGATGCCTATGAGCGCGATTTGCAGAAGTTGTTGGGCTATCTGCGCGATGAAAACAAAGATGTGTTTGAAGTGCAGTTGCCCGACCTGCAACATTTCGCTGCTACACTCCACGATATCGGCATCGGGCCACGCTCCCAGTGTCGCATACTTTGTGGGGTGCGATCCTTCTTTCGGTTCATGCAGACCGACGGTTGGCGTGACGACGATCCGTCGGAACTGTTGGAGAGTCCGGTGCTCGGCACTCATCTGCCAGAGGTACTCTCCACCCGTGAGGTGGATATGCTCAAGGCAAGCATAGACCTCACCAAATGGGAAGGGCAGCGCAATAGGGCGATTATCGAAACGCTCTTTTCCTGCGGACTGCGTGTCAGCGAACTCGTCACACTCAAGCTCAGCAACCTCTTCATACAAGAGCGCTACATCAGAGTGGTGGGCAAAGGATCTAAAGAGCGTCTCGTACCCATCTCGCAGAAAGCCCTCGACGAAATAGAATTTTGGTTTGCCGACCGTCGGCAGATGAATATCAAGCCCGGCGAGGAAGATTATGTGTTCCTCAACCGACGTGGGGCGCATCTCACCCGAACCATGATACTCATCATGATCAAGCGCCAGGCTGTGGCTGCCGGTATTCAGAAAACCATCTCTCCCCATACCCTTCGACATTCGTTTGCTACGGCATTGCTGGAAGGAGGTGCCGATTTGCGTGCCATACAAATGATGATGGGCCACGAATCCATAGCCACCACCGAGATTTATACCCATGTGGATATGAGTACGCTACGCCAGCAGATATTGGAACATCATCCGCGTAACGTCAAAAACGAGGTTAAATAGGTATAAATGCTTGCAGAACACCGCCGTTTTATTTTGTCATATCCCGAAATCTGCGTAACTTTGCAGCCGAAAACAAAAATATAAGAAGATAAACATGTCATACCTTTTCTCATCAGAATCAGTATCTGAAGGCCATCCCGATAAGGTGGCTGACCAAATCAGTGACGCCATACTCGACCAGTTCCTGGCTTACGACGAGCATGCTCGTGTGGCTTGCGAAACCTTTGTAACTACCGGACAGGTGGTTATCATGGGTGAGGTTAGAAGCAGTGAATATATTGACTTGCAGGCCATTGCCCGCAATACCATCAAGAAAATCGGCTATACCAAGGCCGAATATCAGTTTGACGGAGACTCCTGCGGCGTGCTTACCGCCATCCACGAACAGAGCGACGACATCAACCGTGGTGTTGACCGTGAGGATGACGAAGACCAAGGCGCCGGCGACCAAGGCATGATGTTTGGCTATGCAACCAACGAAACAGAGAACTACATGCCTGTTTCGCTCGACCTCTCACATCTTATCGTAAGCACTTTGGCTGATATTCGTCGCGAAGGAAAGGAGATGACTTATCTCCGCCCCGACTCTAAGAGTCAGGTGACCGTACAGTATAGCGACGACGGAACACCCGAACGCATCGATACCATCGTCGTTTCAACCCAGCACGATGAGTTTGACGATGACGACGAGCGCATGCTTGCCACAATCAAGGCTGATGTGCTCAACATCCTCATACCACGCGTTAAAGCACAGATCAAGAGCGAGAAGGTGCTCAAGCTCTTCGACGATCAGATCAAGTATTACGTCAACCCAACGGGTAAGTTTGTTATCGGTGGTCCTCATGGAGATACCGGACTTACCGGTCGTAAGATCATTGTAGATACTTACGGAGGTAAGGGTGCACACGGTGGCGGTGCTTTCTCTGGTAAAGACTCTTCTAAGGTCGATCGTTCTGCTGCCTATGCCGCACGCCATATCGCTAAGAACATGGTGGCAGCTGGAGTAGCCGACGAGATGTTGGTACAGGTGAGCTATGCCATCGGTGTGGCACGTCCGATGAATATCTACGTCAATACTTACGGTCGTTCACGTGTGAATATGACCGACAGCGAGATTGCACAGCGCATCGAGAAACTGTTTGACCTGCGTCCAAAAGCCATCGAGCGCCAGTTGAAGTTGCGCCAGCCCATGTATCTGGAGACCGCAGCCTATGGTCACATGGGACGTCATCCCGAAGTGGTGAAGAAAACCTTTACCAGTCGTTATCATGAGACAAAAACCATCGATGTAGAGCTCTTCACTTGGGAAAAGCTCGATCGGGTAGAGGATATCAAACGCGAATTCGCACTTTAATTCTATTCCGTGCAACAGGCAGACAGCATTGCGCATAGTCAACATACGGCACATGCCGACACTGCGTCGGCAACTGGTGCTGCACCCGTGCGCCAACTGACACCGGCTCAGGTGCTCAGATGGTTGCCTCGCAATGCTACGCCTGCTCAGCAGGACTCTGCCATTCAAGCCCATTTCAAGCCGGCACCCATCCGATGGAGTACGCGCCCCGACACCCTGCATCTGCCGGGACATGATGCGGGTCACGATCTGTTGAAGGCAGAACTCCCGCAGTATTATCGCGAAGGATTCTTCTCCCACAATGCCATGTTCCACCCCGAACTCTCCGGTGGACGTATCGGCATTGCCGGTTCACCCGTGCCCTACAGCATCCATAACGATGACCTCATCACCTCTATGCTGGTGGTATGTTTCCTGGCTGCCGTTGTGGCATTCTCCCATGCCCGTCGTTTCGTGGCTCGCCAATTCAAAGCGTTCTTCTATCGACCTGCCGAAGGAATCACCGAGGTGAAGGAGACAAGTAGTGAGATGCGCTTCCAGTTTTTCTTAGGATTAGTCACCAGCCTGTTAGTGGCACTGGTGTGCTATTTCTATACGCTAAACTTTATCGGCACCACCTTCACACTTCAGTCCAACTACCAACTCATAGCCATCTTCTTTGGATTGACAGTGGCATATTTCACAGGTAAGCTCCTCCTTAGTACGTGGGTCAATCTGGTGTTCTTTGGAAAGAAAAAAAATGAACAATGGATAAAGTCCTCCTTGTTTCTTTTATCGGTAGAAGGAGTGCTTTTGTTCCCTGTCGTGTTGCTGCATGCCTATTTCGGTCTAAGTCCGGAAACCAGCATTACGTGCGTTGCTGTCGTGGCCATTTTGGTTAAAATCATGTCGCTCAGTAAGTGTCTGACCATCTTTTTCAATAGAAAACTCGTTAATTTGCAATTTTTTTTGTACTTTTGCACCCTTGAAATAGTACCGTTGCTTGTTTTTTGGAGTATAGCGGTATTCATAGGAAATTATCTGCAAATAAATTTTTAGGACACCGATGATCAAGAAGATTCTCATTTCGCAACCGAAACCAATAAGTGAAAAATCGCCATATTTTGATATTGCGGAAAAATATAACGTAGAGTTTGTATTCCGTCCTTTCATCAAGGTTGAAGGACTGGAACCTAAAGAGTTTCGTGCGCAGAAAATAAACATTCTCGATTTTACGGCAATTGTTTTCACTTCACGTCACGCCATCGACAATTTCTTCACGCTGGCAAAGCAGATGCGTATCACCATTCCTGAAGATATGAAATATTTCTGTGTGACAGAGACAATATCGCTGTATATACAGAAATACGTGCAGTATCGCAAGCGCAAAGTGTTCTTCGGAAATACTGGAAAGATTGACGATTTGCTGCCTACAATGGTTAAGCACAAGACAGAGAAATATCTTGTACCAATGAGTGATGTAAACAGTGGATCGGTAGCTAAGTTGCTGGAGTCGAAAAAACTGCAGCATCGCGAGTGCGTGATGTATCGCACCGTGAGCAACGACTTTACCGAACAGGAAGCAAAAGACTTCGATTACGATATGTTGGTGTTCTTCAGTCCTTCGGGAATTGAGTCACTCACCAAGAATTTCCCCAGCTTCGATCAGGGAAAAGTGGCTATCGCAACCTTCGGTCCTGCTACAGCCAAGGCTGCTCAGGATGCTGGATTGCGCGTCGACTTGGAAGCTCCTTCAAAGCAATATCCCTCAATGACTGGTGCACTTCAACACTATCTGGAAGAGCACAAAGGCTAACTGCGCAACATTGCGCTATCCCAATGGCGAGGTCTTATCCGTTAGTGGATGACCGAGCCTCTATATATAAATAAGGTATAGACAGATATCACCATGGCTACCCATACGCTCAACAAGCAAGAGCGGTTGTGTGGATTGCGACTCACAGAACAACTCTTCGACAGGGCAGGCAGCCGCTCTGTGGCTTCATTCCCTATCAGGGCAGTCTGGAGAGAGACTGAACGCCACGAGGGCGAACCGCCTGTCAAGGTACTGATGAGCGTATCTAAACGCCATTTCAAACGGGCCGTCAAGCGTAATCGCGTCAAACGACAGTTGCGCGAAGCATACCGACTCAATAAGCAAATTATTGTTGAGGCTGTAGAACAGCAGTCGGGGCGTGCACTGATGGTGGGATTTGTATGGCTTGCCGACGAACTCTTCCCTTCTGAGGTGGTGGCAGAGAAGATAAACAAACTGTTGAACCGCATAGCAGAGAAATTATGATGATGCAGTGGGTACGTCGTCTGATAAAGATTATATCGCGCATCTTGGTGTGGTTGTTGCTGCTACCCATCCGTTTCTATCAGGTGGCTATCACACCATATACACCGCCGTCATGCCGATTCACACCCACTTGCAGCGAATATGCACGTCAGGCACTCATCAAGCATGGCCCTGTCAAAGGACTTGCACTTGCCATTTGGCGCATCCTCAGATGCAATCCATGGGGCGGTTCGGGTTATGACCCCGTGCCGTGAACCATGCCCACAACTTGAAACAACATACAGGAAATCTAAAAACAATATAGTATATGAAGAACTTTGTAGAAGAACTTCGCTGGCGCGGAATGCTGGCACAGATGATGCCTGGCACAGAAGAACTGCTCCAGAAAGAAATGGTTTCGGCATACTTGGGTACTGACCCTACTGCCGATTCGTTACACATCGGTCATCTCTGTGGTATCATGATGTTGCGCCATTTGCAGCGTTGCGGCCACAAACCATTCATCCTGGTGGGTGGAGCTACCGGTATGATTGGCGACCCTTCAGGTAAGAGTCAGGAGCGCAATCTGCTGAACAATGAGACACTCTATCACAATCAGGAGTGCATCAAAGCACAGGTGGCTAAGTTTCTCGACTTCGATTCTAAAGAAGCAAATGCCGCCGAGATGGTCAACAACTACGATTGGATGAAGGACTTCACCTTCCTCGATTTCGCAAGAGAGGTGGGAAAGCACATTACCGTTAACTATATGATGGCTAAGGAAAGTGTGCAGCAACGTCTCAATGGAACTGCACGCGACGGACTGTCATTCACCGAATTCACCTATCAGTTGCTTCAGGGCTACGACTTCCTCTACCTCTATCAGCACAAAGGTGTGAAACTTCAGTTGGGTGGTAACGACCAATGGGGCAACATGACCACAGGTACAGAACTCATCCGCCGTACCCTTGGCAACGATGTGGAGACCTTTGCACTCACTTGCCCACTCATCACCAAGAGCGACGGTAAGAAGTTTGGTAAGACCGAGAGTGGTAACATCTGGCTCGATCCTAAGCGCACCACACCTTATAAGTTCTATCAGTTCTGGCTCAATGTGAGCGATGATGATGCGGAACGCTATATCAAAATCTTCACTTCACTGGAGAAGGAGGTGATCGATGCACTGGTCGAAGAACACAAACAGGACCCCGGTCGCCGTATTCTTCAGAAGCGTTTGGCAGAGGAAGTTACTGTCATGGTTCACTCGCAGGAGGCGCTTGACACCGCTATCGAGGCTTCGTCTATCCTTTTCGGTAAATCTACCAAGGAGAGCCTGGAGCGTCTCGACGAACAAACCTTCCTCGATGTATTCGACGGAGTTCCTCAGTTTGAGATTGGCAAAGACCAGTTGGGTCAGTCTGCCATCGAACTCTTTACCGTTGCAGCACCTGTATTCCCTTCAAAGGGCGAGATGCGCAAAATGGTTCAGGGAGGCGGTGTAAGTCTCAACAAGGAGAAGCTGACCGACCAGAATCGTCCTATTACAGCCGAAGATCTCATCGATGGAAAGTATATTCTGGCACAGAAAGGTAAGAAGAACTACTATCTGTTGGTAGTAAAATAATATTTTTTGAAGGAAAAATTTGGTGGAACGCCAAATTTTGCGTACCTTTGCAGCCGCTAACGGGTATGTATGTCCTATGGTGTAATGGTAGCACAACAGGTTTTGGTTCTGTTTGTGGTGGTTCG
>SAMEA3663023__coassemble_988_pt1 | contig 22658 bp, 20 predicted proteins | sample SAMEA3663023__metabat2_low_PE_009 | metagenome-assembled genome bin SAMEA3663023 (sample SAMEA3663023) | pig gut metagenome | biome: pig gut; feature: pig-associated habitat; material: faeces | place: France | collected 2012
TCACTACTGTGTTGTTGTCCTCTGATGAACAAGAGAACAGATGTGCTACAAACAAAGGTAGCAATAAAAAAAAGAATTTTTGCATAGGTCTTATTAATTATTGCTGCAAAGTTAAAGTTTATTTTCATACGAAGCACGAAAAAACTGTTAAAAAAGTATAAAAAGCAGTATTGATATAACGAAAAATGGCTAATTCTGTCCTTTTTATAGCTGTGTCAGATAGGTTTTTATAAGAAAGTATTTGCGGAAAAACGGTACAACTGTTTGTCTTGTATTGCCCATGATGATTGATTTAGTATTAAGGTGCCTTATTAATAATATGCTTTTCTATTGAAGGAGTAGTTTTAATAAAAAGAAACAAGGTAATTCTTCACAATGAAGATAACCTTGTTCCTTATAAGTTGTATAGAATGTTATAGAGGCTTAAATCTGACGTCCGTTGATGGCATATTTTTTATTGCCCTTCTCAATGATGATTTTACCATTCTTGACGTATTTGCGCGAAGTCTTATTGGGTGTGATAGTAATCTGTTCGATGCCTGTTGCCGATGAACAATAGACATAGATAATCAAGCAACATTGCTTGTTGCCAATAGAGAATGACAGTTTTTTCTCTACAGGTGCCTCAGTAAAACTAATAGAGTGAGAAACAGTAGTGTATGTATCGTCAACCTTTGCAGGGAATACATAATCTGTGCTGGAATAGTTAACTCCATTGACGTTCTTGATGTAAGCATCAACATCGTAGTTATCGTATCCTGTAAAGGTGACTTTCACCACTTTTTTCCCTTCTGGAATATTGATATCGTAGGCATTGGCAGAATACTTGATCGTATTGTTTTTTCCAGCACCATAGACTTTGCCTTTCGCATTTGACACGGTAAATCCATTGTTAAAATGGTAGGTGTTTAGACCATCTCCAGTGGATTCTTCTGAGTAGGTGACTGCAGAGAGCTCAAAGGCTTCACCTTCGCCACCTTGTGTGGCATCGATACGCTTTTTCCAGGCGGGATACTCTTCGCTGATGAGTTTCTGACACCAACTGCCGAGATACTGGTAACTGGCTCTGTTAGTAGCCATCAGCGAGGTAGCCACAGGTACACCCTTGCTATCGATGACCGGGTCGGTATCAGCATAATTATAGAGGAAACGATAGAAGAGGTGAGGGTACTCGTTTTTGTAGATAGAGAAGATGGGTTTGTAGGCATTTTCAGCTTTGTAGCTCGACGTAGCAATTTCGTTTTCGGTGTAAGTATAATCTACGCCGTTGTAGTTATAGGTACGCTTCTTGCCACGCTCTTCCAGTTTTTTGAAAAATTTGTCGTAGATTTTCTTGCCACTCTCACCGCCAATCTGTATGAATCGTCCCCAAATAGCGCTACCGCTTTTGTCGATGATACGACGGTCTTGCTCGCCTTTTGCATTTGTGAAATCTTCAATGGCCTTACCCTCTATCTTATGGTTGTCGAGCCAAGTCACAGCCGCTGTAATAGCCTCCTGGAGTTCGGTAGAAGGTTTCTCGACAGTCATCAAGAAGGAGATAAGGTTGGCAGATTCATATCCGCTGACAGAAGGCAGTTCGTGAGGGCGTCCTTCTGCTGGCAGAAAATCGACAGGGTCGTGCTGTGCACACCATGCAGCCTTGACACCATTGTCATCGATTTGGCATTTCAGAATCACGTTGATGGCTTTATTGAAAGATGTCATACACTTAGTGCGTATGGTTTCGTCTGCAATATTGGTGAAATCGCCCTTGTTGTTATTGATGTCACGCAAGAGTTTCATCACATTGGTGACGAGGTCATCGTTGAAGGTGATGTAGTCTTGGTAACTGCCGTTGCCCGACAGCGGCCAGTATTGTGACCATCCGCCGCATGATTTCTCCGAAGTGAAGATCATATCAAGACCTTTAGTGAAGGCTGTACGGTATTTTTCTATCTTTGTGGCTTGCCATACTTTTGCCAAGAATCGCATCTCCTGTGTTGTTGCCGCATTATCGAGACAGGAATGCTCATCGCGACTAGCCTTCAGGTTTGCTAACTGATCGGGAGTGAGTTTGTGTAGTTGATCATTTTTCATCCATCCTCCCGTCGTCTTCTGTACATCGAGCACAATATCGGCGATGGCTTTAGCCTCATCGGTACCATACCATTCGGCTCCCATTTTTCCGTTGCAGACATCAGCCCATGACAACGTGGTTATATCGGTGGCGTTGACACCTGTACATAGTCCTAGCAACGCAATGACTGTGAGTAAATAGTGCTTCATAGAAAATTATGTTTTAGTAAGTTTGTTGTTTCCTAGTTTGGTTGCAAAGTTACAAATAATATTCTTAAATAAAAGAAAAAGTATGATTTTCTTTGTTATTCAGTCTCTTTTCCCTAACTTTGTGGTTCATTTGAATATAAACATGAACGACTATATTGAGATAAAAGGTGCGCGGGTCAACAATCTTAAGAATATCAATGTGAAGATACCCCGCAACAAACTGATTGTGGTGACTGGAGTCAGTGGCAGTGGTAAATCGTCATTGGCATTTGATACCTTGTATGCTGAAGGTCAGCGTCGCTACGTGGAGAGCCTGTCGAGTTATGCTCGTCAGTTTCTAGGACGTATGAACAAGCCCGAATGTGACTTTATCAAAGGTATTCCGCCTGCCATTGCCATCGAACAGCGTGTGATTTCACGCAATCCTCGTTCTACTGTAGGTACTACCACAGAGATTTACGAATACCTCCGACTGCTGTTTGCCCGAATAGGTAGAACCTACTCGCCGGTTAGTGGTCAAGAGGTGAAGAAACATTCCACGGAGGATATCATCGCTTGTACCCAGCAATATGCGGCAGGAACTCGTTTCTTGATTATGGCTCCTGTAGTACTCCCTGAATCGCGTACATTGGGTCAGCAACTTAAAACCTACGTTTATAATGGATATTCGCGCTTGTTTGCCAAGGGTGAACTCTCGCGCATAGACGATTATCTGCAAGCGCATCCAGAAGCAGAAACGGCAACGACCGCTGAAGGTCTCTACCTCGTGATAGACCGTATGGCGGTAGATGCCGCCAAAGATGCTGTGTCGCGATTGACAGATTCTACAGAAACAGCCTTCTACGAAGGTAATGGAGAATGTCGGTTGGTGTTCATGCCTTCGATGATTTCCTATGATTTCTCTATGCGTTTTGAAGCGGATGGAATCACCTTTGAAGAACCTAACGACAATATGTTCTCGTTCAACTCTCCAGCCGGAGCCTGTCCTGAATGTCAGGGTTTTGGCAATATCATCGGTATCGACGAACACTTGGTGATTCCTGACACGTCACTGTCGGTTTATGACGGTTGTGTGGTATGCTGGCATGGTGAAAAGATGAAAGCATGGAAAGAGGAATTCTGTCGCAGAGCAGCCCTTGACGATTTTCCTATCTTTGAACCCTATTATAATCTGACACAAAAGCAGAAAAACCAACTCTGGCACGGCTTGCCGTCAGACCGCAAACGTGCTAAGGGAGAACGGGTGTCGATAGATGATTTCTTCCGCATGGTTACAGAAAATCAGTATAAGATACAATACCGTGTGATGTTGAGCCGATACCGTGGTAAAACCACTTGTCCGAAGTGTCACGGATCACGACTGAAGCCCGAAGCCAACTACGTGAAAATAGCAGGCAGAAGCATTAGCGACCTTGTGGAAATGCCCATTGTGCGACTGAAAACATGGTTTGACCAACTCGACCTTGAACCGCAAGATGCACAGATAGGTAAACGCCTTCTGACGGAAATCAACTCCCGTTTGCAGTTTATGCTGGACGTAGGTCTCGGATATCTCACCCTCAACCGCATGTCAAACACGCTGTCGGGCGGTGAGAGCCAACGTATCAATCTCACCACCTCGCTCGGCTCATCGCTCGTAGGATCACTCTATATCCTTGACGAACCCAGTATAGGTCTTCATAGTCGTGATACCGACCGTCTCATCCGTGTGCTCCGCCAGTTACAGGCCCTTGGCAATACCGTAGTCGTGGTGGAACATGATGAAGAGATGATGCGTGCTGCCGATTATATCATCGATATAGGTCCTGATGCAGGCCGACTCGGAGGTGAAATTGTGTTTGAAGGGGATGTTAAGCACATCAGCGAAAAGGAGTTGGAAGAGAATCCCCACAGTCACACGCTCCGCTATCTGTCTGGTAAAGATACTATTGTTGTGCCTTCTACCCGCAGACCATGGAATCGCAAAATCAATATCAATGGTGCGCGAATGAATAATCTTCGGGGAGTGGATGTGTCCATCCCACTCAATGTAATGACGGTGGTGACGGGAGTCAGTGGAAGTGGAAAATCGAGCCTTATCAAGGGAATCTTTTATCCCGCCCTCAAGCGATTGCTGGGGGATGTATGCGATGCGCCTGGCGAATTTAGCGGTCTTACCGGAGATATTGATGCAGTGAAACGCGTAGAATTTGTAGATCAGAATCCAATAGGAAGATCCACTCGTTCCAATCCAGCCACTTACGTCAAAGCCTATGATGCCATTCGCGAACTCTTTGCTGCCCAGCCATTAGCGCAGCAAATGGGCTTCACTGCGCAGTATTTCTCATTCAACGCAGAAGGCGGACGATGTGAAGAGTGTAAAGGTGCGGGTGTCATCAATGTGGAGATGCAGTTTATGGCAGATCTCGTATTGGAGTGTGAAGCATGTCACGGCCACCGCTTTAAGCGCGATATCTTAGACGTGCGCTTTGAAGGCAAGAATATTGATGAGGTATTGGGAATGACCATTTCAGAGGCCATTCAATTCTTTGGGGAATACAACCAGAAAACTATCGTCAGCCGACTCAAACCGTTGGAGGATGTGGGACTGGGTTACATCAAACTCGGACAAAATTCATCTACGCTATCGGGAGGAGAAAACCAACGTGTGAAATTGGCATACTTCATAGGGCAGGAGAAACAGTCGCCTACGGTGTTCATATTCGACGAACCTACCACTGGTCTTCACTTTCATGACATTAAACGACTGCTCCGTTCTTTCGACGCACTGATCAGTCGAGGCCACAGCGTAGTCATCATCGAACACAACCTTGACGTCATCAAGTGTGCCGACTATATCATAGACCTTGGTCCCGACGGTGGTGACCGTGGTGGTAACCTTGTATGTGCAGGCACACCTGAAGAGGTGGCAACATGTGAAACGAGTGTGACAGGACGTTACCTCAAAGAGAAACTCTAACGCTTGCCCAATTCCCAAAATGCTACAGCCGATGCTGCTGCCACATTGAGTGAATCGACTTGATGGGACATGGGAATACGCACTACGTAATCGGCATTACTCACTACATCGTGGGGGAGGCCGTCTCCCTCTGTTCCCAAAACGATGGCTAGCCGAGGCTCTTCCTTCAGTGTCTCATGGTCTAAAGCTACGGAGTCGTCGGTCAGCGCCATGGCTGCTGTCTTGAATCCATAATCATGAAGTGAACTGATAGGGCCGTCTATCCATGTCCAAGGTACGAGAAACACCGATCCCATTGATACGCGTACCGCTCTGCGGTTGAGCGGGTCACATGAGTTTCTGGTCAACAGTACACCGTCAATGCCCAATGCAGCTGCCGACCGGAATATGGCTCCGATATTAGTGGTATCTACCACGTTATCAATAACAGCCACCCGTCGTGCATCGTGGCAAATGTCTTCCACCTGAGGCATGCTCCATCGCTTCATGGCACACAATACACCTCTTGTCAACGCATAGCCGGTCAGTTCTGTGAGAAGATGGCGTGGTCCCGTATATACTGGCACATCACCTATTGCAGCGATGATGTCCCTGGCGTCACCTGTAATATGCCGCTCTTCACAAAGCAGTGCTATCGGTTGACAACCTGCCTGTAATGCTACTCTGATGACTTTCGGACTTTCTGCAATGAAAATGCCTTCTTCTGTCTCTTTAACCTGTCGCAGCTGTGCTTCGGTCAACTTACTGAAAAGTTCGATACCTGGATGTGAGAGTGATGTGATGGGTATAATCATGAGTTAGTAATGTCTTTTTGTATCAGACTGCAAAATTACTACTTTCGTGGGAAATAATCAAGAAAACGAAGCATGAAATCTTACTAAGACCTTAACCGCAAATCCAATTGGGCGATTGGTGGTTAAGTTTGATGGGAAACATGGCGAACAGCCTGATTTAGAAAACGAGAAACGGCGCGGTGGGGAATGCCAACCGCGCCGTTTCTTAAATATATGAATACAGATTACTGTTGTGCACGAAGTGCTTCCAATGATTCTTTCAGTGCTGCAATCTTCTCCTCTGAATCGCTCTGCTTCTTGCGCTCCAGGGCAACGACAGCCTCAGGAGCATTGGCCACAAAGCGCTCGTTAGAGAGTTTCTTCATGACGCCTGCCAGGAATCCTTCAAGGTGCTTCAACTGAGCCTCTTGCTTTTCTATCTCGGCAGCAATGTCAATCATGTTGCCAAGAGGAATGGCAAACTCATCAGTTCCTACCATGAAGGCAGCAGCGGTAGTGTCTTTCTCTGCCACAGTATCGATCTCGCTGATATTGGCCATCTTCACAATCACATCGGTGTAAGCTTCGTAATGGTTGATGCCCACTACCTGCAGAACGAGTGCCTCTTTCGGGGCGATATTCTTCTGGTTGCGTACCATGCGTACACCCGACACAATCTGCTTCACCAACTCAATGTCAGCGGCAAGAGCCTTCTCCTGATCCGTGGGGGCATCAAGGTGCAGACTCTCACGCATGATGCTTTCGCCGTTCTTGCGCTCGTAGAGAGCCTGCCACAGTTCTTCTGTGATGAACGGCATGAAGGGGTGAAGCATCTTCAAGAGAATATCGAAGAAATGGAGTGTAGCCTCGTAGGTCTTTTTGTCGATGGGCTGTGCCTCGCCATTGATGTAGGCAGGCTTCACCATTTCCAAGTACCAGCTTGAGAACTCGTCCCAGAAGAGTTTATAGACAGCCATCAGGGCTTCAGAGATGCGGTATTTGGAGAACAGATCCTGCAGTTCCTCGTTGACCTCTTTGAGCTTAGCTTCAAACCATGCTGTTGCAGTCTTGCTGGCCTCGGGTTGTTCAATGTCTGCCACCTGCCATCCTTTTACCAGACGGAAGGCATTCCAGATCTTATTATTGAAATTACGACCCTGTTCGCAGAGAGAGTCATCGAAGAGTATATCATTGCCTGCAGGAGCAGAAAGCATCATTCCCATGCGTACACCGTCAGCACCGTATTTTTCGATGAGTTCGATGGGGTCGGGACTGTTGCCGAGAGATTTCGACATCTTACGCCCCAGCTTATCACGCACGATACCTGTGAAATAAACGTGTTTGAACGGCATCTTCCCTACGTATTCATAGCCAGCCATGATCATGCGGGCAACCCAGAAGAAGATAATGTCCGGACCAGTAACAAGGTCGCTCGTGGGATAATAGTAGTTGATTTCTTCATTGCCGGGATTGTTGATGCCGTCAAAGAGTGAGATGGGCCACAACCAAGAGGAGAACCATGTGTCGAGGGCATCTTCATCCTGACGTAGGTCAGCATCGGTTATAGTAGCATCTTTCTCCTTGGCCAACTGCAGGGCTTTCTCGCGGGTTTCTGCCACAACGAAATCACCTTGCTCATTATAATAATACGCAGGAATGCGATGACCCCACCAGAGCTGACGGGAGATACACCAGTCTTGGATATTCTCAAGCCAGTTCTTGTAGGTGTTCTTATATTTCTCAGGATAGAACTTGATCTCGTCGTCCATAACGGGAGGCAACGCAATATCTGCAAAATGCTGCATGCGGAGGAACCACTGGAGAGAGAGACGTGGCTCGATAGCGGTGTCTGGGTTGCGCTCAGAGTAGCCCACCTTGTTGGTGTAGTCCTCAATACGCTCCATCAGTCCTGCCTTTTTGAGGTCTTCTGCTATCTTCTTGCGGCAGTCGAAGCGGTCCATACCTACATAGAGTGGAGACTGCTCGGAAATCGTTCCGTCGGCATTGAAGATATCGATGGTCTCAAGATTGTGGGTCTTGCCAAGCATATAGTCGTTGGTGTCGTGGGCAGGAGTAACCTTCAAGCATCCTGTACCAAACTCAATATCCACATATCGGTCTTCGATGACAGGAATCACACGACCTACAAGGGGTACGATGACCTTACGGCCCTTGAGCCATTGGTTCTTCGGGTCTTTCGGGTTGATACACATAGCGGTGTCACCCATGATGGTTTCAGGACGTGTGGTGGCCACAACAGCATAATAGCCTTTGGCATCCTTATGAATGATGTTGCCTTTTGCCAGCAGGGCTTCTTCATTGTCCAGTGAGGTGAGTCCGTCAACATAGTATTTGAGATGGAAGAGATGGCTTTTCTCTTCACGGTAGATAACCTCCTCGGTAGAAAGTGCTGTCAGGGCTTTTGGATCCCAGTTCACCATGCGTAAACCACGATAGATGAGTCCCTTGTTGAAGAGATCCACAAAAACCTTGATGACGCTCTCCGAACGTTTCTCGTCCATGGTGAATGAAGTGCGGTCCCAATCACATGAAGCTCCCAGTCGGCGCAACTGCTTGAGAATGATGCCTCCATGCTCGTCGGTCCATTCCCATGCGTGTTTGAGAAACTCGTCTCGACTCAAATCGTGCTTTTTGATTCCCTGTTCTGCAAGTTTCTTCACCACCTTGGCTTCGGTAGCGATAGAAGCATGGTCGGTTCCAGGAACCCAACATGCATTTTTACCTTCCATACGAGCACGTCGTACAAGAATATCCTGAATGGTATTGTTCAACATGTGGCCCATGTGCAACACGCCAGTGACATTGGGGGGCGGGATGACAACAGTGTAGGGTTCACGTCCGTCTGGTTTTGAGGCAAACAGCTTGTTGTCCAACCAGTATTGGTACCATTTCGATTCAACCTCTTTTGGGTCGTATTTACTTGCTAATTCCATATTAAATATAATAAATCTTCTTTAATAATGTGCAAAGGTACTAATAAGCAAGGAAAATGCCAAATAAAATTTTGGTTTTTCGCTTGGTTCTTAGTACCTTTGCACTATTGTAATTATAATGACAATGCATACAAGAGAAGAAAAAATGGAAGCTTTCGGGCGAATGCTCGATGTTCTCGACACACTTCGGGAAAAATGCCCGTGGGACAAAAAACAGACCAATGAAAGCCTGCGTCCCAATACGATAGAGGAAACTTATGAGTTGTGTGATGCACTCATCAAGGATGATGTGAAAGAGATCTGCAAGGAGCTCGGAGATGTGTTGCTCCATGTGGGTTTCTATGCCAGAATGGGAGAAGAAAAGCAACAATTTGATATAGCCGATGTCTGTAACCATTTGGTTGATAAACTGATATTCCGTCATCCTCATGTCTATCACCCTTCGCAGGTGGGAGCCTCTCATCCCCTGCCATTGCCTTATGGCGAGAATGGTGAAGCCAGTGAATACCAGAAGGCTGACAGTGTAGAAAAGGTGTTGGACAACTGGGAGCAAATCAAACAGAAAGAAAAGGACGGCAACAAAACCGTACTGGCTGGTGTACCTGCCTCGCTGCCTTCTATCATCAAGGCTTATCGCATCCAGGACAAAGCACGCCATGTGGGATTCGACTGGGAAGACCGGCAGGATGTGTGGGCAAAGGTGCGTGAAGAACTTACCGAACTGGAAACAGAACTCAAGAAAGAGGATAAACAGCGGTCGGAAGAGGAATTGGGAGACTTCATCTTCTCTGTCATCAATGCTGCCCGACTTTATCATCTCAATCCGGATAATGCCTTGGAACTGACCAACCAGAAATTCATCCGACGCTTCAATTATATTGAGCAACACAGCCTCAAAGTGGGTAAACCGCTCACTGAGATGACGCTGGAGGAAATGGACCAACTTTGGAACGAAGCAAAAGCACAGGAATAATCAACCCAAAAATTTAATAAAATGATGATGTTAACCAAAAGAAATTTGATTCCATTTGCCGTGGTAGCCATGGCAATTGTGACTATCTGCAGTTGCGGAGGAAAAGAAAAACGTGTGCCTTTTGACAGTGGCGACTCAACAAGCAACGTACTTCAAGACAAGACAGTATATGGTGTCTGTGGAGACGGAACTGCCATGCATACCTTGCAAATCATTACTGACCTCGGAGATACCGTGACCTTTGATATTGCAGCGGCTGTGGATAATAATAAAGTGTTTGGAGGACTCCAGGCGGGCGACAGAATTGCCGTAGTGCCAGGAACTGACAAAAATACAGCGGTCTGTGTCATCAACCAGACCTCATTGCTCGGAAATTGGGTGATGCCCAATCCGCTTGACGGAAGTGATGAAGTGGGCTTCAGCATCAAAGAAGGTGGTGTGGTGGAAGGTATTGAACAGAGTTCCATCATCTACAAAACCTGGCGTTTGTTCAACGGACAACTTGAAGTGGTGAGCGAACGCGAAAGCGGTGGAGGCATCGAAGATATTGCCTTGTATAATATCATCAAACTGACTGCCGACTCTCTCATCATCAAGGATGCTGAGGATATCTTTGAATATGGTCGTCAACAAACTAAGAAAGAACACTCGGATATCAAACTTGAAGAGGCTTCGAGTGAAGACTTTAAAATATAATTGCTGTTCGAAATACTAACCGACTGTTCTCACATGGAACCATTTCGTGTGCATATACTTGGGTGCGGAAGCGCACTGCCTACACTCCGCCACTTTGCCTCATCGCAAGTGGTGGAGATGAGGGGAAAACTGTTCATGGTAGATTGTGGAGAGGGTACTCAGATGCAACTGAGACGCTCACGTATCCGGTTTACCAAAATTTCTGCTGTGTTTATCAGCCATCTCCATGGTGACCATTGCTTCGGACTTATTGGCATGCTGAGCACATTCGGACTCCTGGGACGTACGGCAAAACTCGATGTCTATGGACCTGCACCACTGGGAGATGTGATGCGGCAACAGATGAAGATCTTCTGCCATGATTTCGACTATGAGGTTGTGTTTCATGATGTTGATACCCGACAGCAACAAGTGGTCTATGAAGATCGTTCACTGACCGTGGAGACTGTTCCCCTCGAACATAGAATGCCGTGCTGTGGCTACCTCTTCCGCGAAAAACCGACCTTGCCGCATATCCGACGCGACGTGCTGGATGCCTACCATATTCCCGTGTCTCAAATCAATAATATCAAGGCGGGAGCTGACTGGGTGAGTGAAGATGGTGAACGGGTGAGCAATAGCCTGCTCGTTGAACCTGCCGATCCTCCTCGTAGCTATGCGTATTGCAGCGACACACGCTATATTCCGAACCTTGCATCGAGAATCAAAGGGGTGAGTGTGCTCTACCATGAGAGCACCTACACAGAGGAATATGTGGCCCTGGCTGAGAAATACATGCACTCCACAGCTCAACAGGCTGCCATGGTGGCACGTGATGCTGAGGCTGGAAAATTGGTGTTGGGACATTATTCGTCAAGGTGTGAAGACGAAAAAATACTGCTTGACGAGGCCAAACAGATTTTCCCTGATTCCATGCTTGCCAACGAGGGATTGACCATTGATGTGTAATAAATCGGTGAAAACAAGAGTGAAAATTTTGATATTTCAAAGAATATTCTTATTTTTGCAACAAATTATAAATAAATAACCGTATCACATGAGGAGATTGCTATTGTTGATAGCACTTTTTGCAACTGTAATGTTGACGCTGTCTGTTCAGGCTGCGAATAGCGACATGGTGTCTGTTGCGCGTGAGGCAGGCAACGAAGAAATCCATATTTCTGTAGCGAAAAATGCTGTTCATGTGATGGGCGCACAAGGCAAGATATTGGAGGTCATTTCATTGATCGGACGCCATGTGATGACTGTTAGAATAGATAGTCCTGCGCAGAAAATCGAACTTAATCTTCCAAAAGGGTGTTACATTATCAAGGTTGGCAAAGTGACAAGAAAAGTCATTCTCTGATTTTCGCAATTCTTTCTCTTGTCATCCTGTTTGCAGCATGTAACGGTCACCATGAGAAACAAGATGTTGAGACAATAAAGAATGTCATCGGAGAAATGAAGTCCGAACAATATGTCATGGATGCGCAAAGCATCAGGAAATATATTGTGGAATCATGCCGGCAATATGCGTCAAGCCGATATAAATTCATGGCACAATACTATGAAAACAATGGGGCGTTACTATGGACTGACCGCTATGGACTGCGACCGCAAGCGGATTCTCTCATTGCCCGATTGCACCAAATAGATGAATATGGCTTTTCTCCACAGGCTTTTCAAATCGATGAAATAGAAGCGGATGCACAACGTGTACGTAACTTGGATTTCGATCAATCACATCCTGCTGGAAAAATATGTGCGAGTCTGGAATATAGACTTTCTAAGGCTTATCTCCGCCTTGTCACAGGACAGCGGTATGGCTTCGTCAACCCACACAAGGCTTATGTCTTTCAAACGGCTAAGGCGGATACCACAGGGACAATGAGAGGGAAGATGACGTTGCTCTACGACTTACCTGTTGAATACCCTTCCGCTGAGTTCTATCAACAGGCATTCAATGGGGTCCTTGCCAATAGGGTGGGTGAGGAGATGGATAGAAACGAACCGACTGATCCGCTCTATAAAGAACTCAAAAGGAGACTCCACGATGCGAAAGGACCTGACCGGCGCCGTATCTTGGTCAATATGGAGCGTTGCAGATGGCGCAAAGCACACGAAGTTTCTCTGAGCGGACGTCGTGTGGTGGTAAACATACCGGCATTCGAACTTTATGCTTACCAGGAGGACCAATGCCTCTCCATGCGCATAGGCTGTGGAACAAGCGAAACACGTACACCTCTGCTTTCTAGCGAAATCACCTATTTCCAAGTCAATCCCGAATGGGGCATCCCGCAAAGCATCATCAATAAGGATGTGGCACGACACGCAGGAGATAGTAGCTATTTTGCAAAACATAGATATCACATCATCGAACGGGCTACAGGAAAACATATAGATGCCCGATTCGTGACCCGACAGATGCTGACCAATGGCATATGTCGCGTTGCACAGGAGGGTGGACCTGGCAATGCCATGGGACGTATCGTATTCCGATTTAAAAATAACTATTCGGTCTATCTGCACGACACGTCATCACCGGGCTTCTTTGCCAATGCCGTTAGAATGGTGTCACACGGATGTGTGAGGATACAGAAACCATTTGAGTTCGCACAATACCTGCTCGAAGATGCTGATGAATGGACGCTGGAACGCATACGTATCTCTATGGGAATCCGACCCGAGACACAACGTGGACGTGACTACATCCGGAAACACCCGTTGCTGGAGGAGAAAACCTATCGCCTGGTGTCTGTCATGCGACTGTCACACCCCGTACCCATATACATTGTGTATTATACAATCTACCCCGATGCAGAGGGACAGCTTCAATACTATCCTGACGTCTATGCTTATGATGATGCGATCTGGAATGAAATAAAAACGATATCATGAGTCAGGAGAAATTCAACGAAAAACAACTCGTAGAACTTCTCAAACGACCTGAAACAAGACGTAAGGCTTTTGAGATTGTGGTACGCCAATATAGCGAAACGCTCTATTGGAAGGTGAGACGTATGGTCCTCACACATGATGATGCTGACGATGTGATGCAGAACGTGATGCTGAAAGCATGGACTAATATCGACTCTTTCCAACAACAGTCACTCCTTTCTACATGGCTTTACCGTATTGCCATCAACGAGAGTCTTAACTTCATCAGAAGCCAACGTAATAAAGCGGTGAATATCGATGCTGACAAACAAGCAGAACTGGCTGACAGACTCATGGCTGACCCTTATTTCGATGGGGACGAAACAGCTGCGCAACTCCAACAGGCCATAGCCTCGCTCCCTGATGTGCAACGCACCGTTTTCAACCTGCGCTATTATGACAATATGAAATATAGCGAGATGAGCCAGCTCCTCGATACAACTGAAGGGGCACTGAAAGCGTCTTATCATATTGCAGTGAAGAAGATCACCGAGTTTTTCAATCAGAAGGATTAAACCTTTTGCGCCATTGTACGTCAAACAAAAAAAAGAAACAATGAACGAAGAGAAATATATACACCAGCAAATGAAAGGAAAACAACCTTTCAAAGTGCCAGAAGGATATTTCGACGATTTGGCAATGAGAATCATGACAAATCTACCCGATGCTGAACAGCATGGTGCTACACCTACTGTTGCTGTTAATAAACATCGGACGGTAAGATTATGGATATCGGCTGCTGCGGCTTGTCTCGCTGTCATGGTAGTAGCTACCGCTCTCCTTTTCCAACAGGATTCTCCACAACATGTCTATAAGGTGCAAGCTGCAGAAATGTCTGGCGATAGATTTGTTGATGAGGCTGCCGACTATGCCATGATTGACAATACTGACATCTATGCCTATCTCGAAGATAATTGATGACCCACAAAATCCTGCAACAATGAAGACTAAGTTTCACACCATACTGTTAATGATCGTCATGGCTATGATGACGTCAGTAGCCTGGGCTCAAAACAACCAAAAGTTCTCTCCAAAACAATTCGATGCAGAACTCACGGCATACGTGATAAAGAAAGCGCACCTCACACCGCAAGAGGCTGATAGACTCATCCCTTTGATGAAACAGATGCACAGCCGCCAACGAACGGTGTTTGTAAGAATTAGAAATACGCACAAGACGCTACGCGAACACCCTAACGACAACGAGGCTTGCCGTAAGGCTTTGATAGAGCGCGACAAACTGAATATTGAACTCAAAACCATCGAACAGAAATTCCATAACAAGATGATGCGGGTGGTTCCTGCCAGCAAAGTCCTTGCTGCCGTTGAGGCTGAAGACCGCTTCTTCCGTCATGCCATGAAACAATGGAAAAATCGTCCACCAAAGAAATAACGCTTCACCGTCACGCGGATTTTTTTTATTCCCACCATGTCCGATTCCTTTTAACGTCACACAGATATTCTGGAACAGTGAGAGCAGAGGAAAAGCTCCATTTTATGGCACCTTTTCTCGCCATGGCAGAGTTTAAGTGAACTTAATTCTGCTCATTTGGCTTAACGAAAACGTTCGGTTTCACTTTGTCGAGTCGTGACAGAATAAGCCAAAGGCAAATCACAGAAACGTTGGTGCTCCGGAAAATAATCCACGGAACACACGGAGTACACGGATGTTAGTTAAAGATTTTCTTTAAGATTCTAGTTTAGATTTCGAGCATCTCCGATGCGATCCCCAATAAATCCCTTCCCAAAAGCGAGGTACTCGAGCGCATTTTCGTCAAAGATTATAGTTAAAGATTATGTTGTAGCTGCCTACCTGAGTGATAGATTATTTCTGGCCATAGGCCATATTTTTATTAAAGATTTCCTCCAAAGATTTCTAGCCTTCAGGCTATAAAAACCATCCGTATAAATTCCGTTTAAATTCCGATGATCCGCGTCTCTCACTCTGTCTTCGCTACTCCAAAACATCTTGCGAAGCAACTCAATAAAATCCGTATAAATTCCGTCTAAATTGGCTACGCCTTTGTTTTCTCGCCACGGCATAATTAAAGCGAGCTTTATTCTGCTCATGGCTTAACGAAAACAATCCGATGATCCGTGTCCTCCGTGTGCTCCGTGGATAAATTCCGATGATTGATTTCTGTGACAATATAAAAAAGATGCGCCCAAGTATATCACCCGGACGCATCATCATTATTCTCAAATTATTATTTTGTAAACCGTACAACAGCAACAGGACGGAGAATTGCTTTATTAGTAGTTAGACTTAAATCTCTCTTAACTTTAGAGCTGAGTAGATACCCTCTAATCGTTCCGTTGTCATCATAAAAATAATCATCTGTCAACAATTTAGGTTCCGGAATTTTTAGATTTATCGCACCAAATCCTGTCGAATAAACAGCATCCATTTCTGCTTCATTAGGCAAGTGCCAACCAGTTATTTCATTTTCAGATGCGATTTCCGACAATTTAGAATTGATGGAATTACGAGCTTCTTCTTGACTCATCGTACCATTACATACATCAGAATACTGATTCGGATGCAACAGCAATACCTTGATAGCATTACTTTCTTCGGTGCGACTCAATACATAACACCCTTTATAAAGGGTACCAACCTCAGGAGCTGTTTCATTGATAGTAGGACCAGATCCTCCATCCTGAGTATTGGTCTCATCGAAGTTAAAGACGATATCCTCAGTACCCTGCCATGTAGCCCCCGTGATAGTACCCGTCACATGAAAATTTTGTTTCTCAGTATAGGTAGCATTAATATGATATAGATAGTTGCTTTTCCATTTATCGGTCAACTGATAGGTATAACCTTTAGCATTTCCATTCGTTGTCATACTAATCTTCACAGAGGCAGATGCAGCAACATCAAACAACACGTGTCTTGGTGTTTTCAACTCCCATGTACCCGATTCCGTACCAGATTTTTCCAGTGTGATCACTTCAATATTCACATCTTTCATTGTACCGTCAAAAGTCATACTCTTACACGTCTTCGACAGCGTCACACTCACAGCAGTGACATCGTCAGGAACCTGTTTGATGACGATAGATGCAATCTTCGACACACAGCGATTCATCAACAGGTTGATAGTGTTAGCTTCCCCTTTCGTCGTAGTCACCGAACTTTTAGCCATCATCAAGTCCCCATGCTCTTGTCCGTCTTGCAAGGTAATCACAGACGCAAGTGTAGCCTCATTCACACTGGGCAACGTATATTTCCCCTCTGCCACACCTCCGAAGGCATACACATCATACACACCTTCTACCAAGTCATAGACAACACTCGCGTCAGCAGATTCGATACGCCGAAAGTCAATACACGCCTTGTTGGCATCAAACAGATAAACAGCCACAGGATACGCCACTTCTTCAGCCCCACTCTCCGAGCGAGTGGTAACAGTCAAACTACTTTCTGGGTTAACCGGGGTTACCTCAGAGAATTCTTTTTCACAGGATGTCAAGAGGGTCATTGACACCACAGTCATGACAATACTCACGACCAATTGAATGTTCTTTTTCATTGTTTAGTTTTATGTTTTGTTGTTATTGGTTCTTCATCTCCTTTTTCTATTAATCAGACAAAAGTACAAAAAATCACAGAAACAAAGAAAGAAAATTAAAGGAAAATCAAAAAAAATCCACGGATCACACGGATCACACGGAGTGTTTAGTTTAAAGGTTATAGGTTAAAGGTTATGGGTTATAGGTTAAAGTTTAGTGGTTAGAGTTTAGTGTTTATAGGTTATAGAGGATGAATAATTTCTGGCCATAGGCCATATTTTAACAAAGATTTCCTCCAAAGATTTCTAGCCTTCAGGCTATAAAAAACATCCGTCTAAATCCGTCTAAATTCCGATGATCCGTGTCCTCCGTGTGCTCCGTGGATAAAATTCCGATGATCCGTGCCCTCCGTGGATAAAAACAATCCGTGTGACATTTCAGATGTGGATAGTAAGGAGTTGAGTGATGTCAGTGAGATAGTTAGGACTACGGTGATCAGATTTCACCATCCAGGCTTGCCGTTCCGTACCTTCCACTGCCAATCGAATGGTTTTCAATCCATAACGGTGGTTAAGGCGGTCTGTCGTATTCATCAGACTGTTGCGCTCTTGCCGATTATGAATCGTATCAAAAAGGTCGGTCTGCATAGGAGTCGCTGACACAATATCACTGATGACAACACCAGCCTTCTTGTAAAGGATATCGGGATGATAGATGGCTGAAAGCACGCGTAGAGCTGCTTGAGTCAGTTCCATGGTGTCTGATGTGGGGAGTAACAAAGACACCGATGCAGTATTGTTGTATTGCGGAAGATCTTCACGAAACCTGTTGCTATAAAGAAATACACTCACCGTCTTGCCTGCAGATCCGTCTGCACGCAACTTATTGGCGCAACTGGCGGAAAAAGAGGCTACTGCTGCCTTTAAGGAAGCAAGGTCGCTGACCATATCACCAAAGCTACGACTGGTGCAGATGGTCTTTCTGCGCACAACCTCTGACGTATCGATAACAGGAATACCATTGAGTTCAAGCCATGTCTGTACTCCTGGCTTGTGTAAATGTGACTTCACCCATGCCTCACTCTTGTCTGCAAACTCCAATGGCGTACTGATGCCGTGATAGTTGAGACACTCAAGGGTATGACGCCCTATGCCCCAAACATCAGAAAGGTCGAACATCGACAGGGCCTTACGACGCTGTGCGGTACTCTCAATGAGACATACGCCTTTGTAACCACGATATTGCTTGGCAAACTTACTACCCATCTTGGCCAATGTTTTAGTAGGGGCAATGCCAATGCTGACAGGAATATCTGTCCATAGTTGAATCTTACGTCCTATGTCGCGCATCATACCGACAAGGTCGAAATGACCTCCATAGCCTGTTAGATTACAGAAACTCTCGTCGATACTGTAGTTCTCCACCTGATGGATGGAATGGCGTAAGATACTGGTGATACGCTTGCTCATGGCGGCATAGAGATACATATTACCTGAAAACACTTCTACATGATGGGCCTTCACAATGTCTTCCACCTGGAATATCGGGTCACCACGATGAAGACCAATGGCTTTGGCTTCAGGGGTGAGCGCCACAATACAGCCATCGTTGCTCGACAAGACCACCAGGGGCTTGTGGCGCAAACCAGCATGGAATACACGTTCTACCGAACAAAAAAAACTGTTGCAATCTACCAGGGCATACATGGTCTCAATGGGGCTTGTGGATGATATAGGTGACGGTGCCCCAAATACTGAATGAATCATTGGGGGTGATCTCTATCTCTGGATAGTCGGGATTGGCAGGAATCAGCCAACCGGTATCACCACGGCGTTCAAAACGCTTGAGGGTGTATTCCCCATTCAGTTCACATACTGCAACTTCCGAAGGAGACGGAGTGCGGTTGCTCTTATCCACAATGACAATATCGCCATCCATAATACCGGCATCAATCATCGAACGCCCTTTGACACGAATCAGATAACAGGCCTCTGGATTGGCACACAACATCTTCAGCAGGTCGATGTCCTGACTGCGCTCGTCGTTGTCAAGGGGTAGAGGAAACCCTGCCACAATACGTACATCGAAGAAAGGCAAGTGCATCTCTTTGAGACGAGTAGCGGGATATACGTTACCCCACGACAAGGTATTGGCGGATGCCTCGTCTCCCTGTATGCTTCTGATGATGCAACGCTTGATAAACTCTGTTTTATTCTCCTGTGAATCAATGATATGTGCTACGTCGCCTGGTACACGGAAAGTAAATGATTTACTGTCCGTTGGTGGCCGCCCTGCACCTTTCCGGCGCCCTCCCCATTGCTTGTCTTGCTGTTGTTCTGTCATGAGTCTTGGAATTGATACTGCAAAGTTAAGAAATAATTTTGATTTCCGTCATACACTTTTCAAAGTTTAACACTATACTGTATAACCTTAACCTTGACCTTAACGCTAACCCCAAAAAATCCACGGAACACACGGAGGACACGGAGTGTTTAGAGTTTATAGGTTAGTGTTTAGTGTTTAGAGATTTTAGTTCAAGATTTGTTTTATGTTGCTTACGCAAGAAATCTTAGAGGAAATCTTCATGTAAAATCTAAGGACCTAAACGGTCCAGAAATCTATTTAAGATTCTATTTCCCTAAAATATTTCTTGCGAAGCAACATCTTAAAGAAGATTTCCCCCAAAGATTTCTTGCGAAGCAACCCCCCCAAAAAACATCCGTTTAACATCCGTCTAAATTCCGATGATCCGTGTCCTCCGTGTGCTCCGTGGATAAAAAAACGTGTGCTCCGTGGATTTATAATATTTCTGGCCTCCGGCCATATTTTATTAAAGATTTCCTCCAAAGATTTCTTGCCTTCAGGCAACTAAAAAAACATCCGTATTAATTCCGTCTAAATTCCGATGATCCGATGATTCGATGATCCGATGATTATTTTCTCAGACTTCCGTGCGATATTTGTCGAAGAAAGTCGTAACTTTGCAAATCAAAACCCATTCAGTGCGATGATGCACCACAAACAGCATCAAAACAAAGAATAAATATGATGAACGAAACAGTAATATCAAGTCTTCAGAACCCACAGGTCAAACGACTGGTTCTCCTACAACAGAAATCATCAGAGCGCCGCAAACAAGGCGTCTTCGTCGTTGAGGGACTCCGCGAACTACAACACTGTCAGGAGGCTGGCTATCAGATAGAGTCCGTCTTCCTGTGCCCTGAGTTAGCAAAAGACACCAGACCATCTGCACCACACCTCTTCACCGTGACACCTAAGGTCTATGAGAAAATCGCATACCGAGGATCTACAGAGGGAGTCGTTGCCGTGGTCTTCGACAAACCACTGACGCTGAACGAACTGAAACTGTCTTCATCACCATTACTCGTCATCTTAGAACGCGTAGAGAAGCCTGGCAACCTCGGAGCGGTACTCCGTTCTGCTGATGCTGCACAGGCTGACGCGGTGATCGTCTGCGATCCACTGACAGACCTCCACAACCCTAATCTGATACGCAGCAGTATCGGGGCAATTTTCACCGTACCGACCGTTGCCTGTTCGTCAGAGGAGTGTATCCAGTTCTTGAAAGATAGAAACATACAGATTCTGACAGCACAACTGCAGGATTCCCACCTCTATTATGATGTCGATATGCAACAGCCTACTGCTATCGTCATGGGTACTGAAGCCACAGGACTCACCCAACAGTGGCGGGAGGCGGCATCAGCACATATCCGCATCCCTATGTTGGGACGCCTCGACTCCCTTAACGTCAGTGTCTCTGCGGCCATCCTCCTCTTCGAGGCGGTACGACAGCGACAGATTGCAGCACTATAAAAATGACTTTCTATGAATACTACCCTTATATACGACTTCCTCAAGGCTATTGCTGTCAATAACAACAGACAGTGGTTTCAAGAACATAAAAACGAGTATCAGACTGCACGACAGGAGTTTGAAACGGAGGCTACACAACTGATACGACAGATTGCTTCCTGCGATCCTACCGTGGCACACCTCTCTGTGAAAGACTGCGTCTATCGTTTCAATCGCGATACGCGCTTCTCACCTGATAAGTCTCCCTATAAGCGCCATTTCTGCGTGTATATCTCTGCCCATGGCAAGAAATCTCTCCATGGCGGCTATTATGTGCATATAGAACCGGGACAGTGTATATTGGCAGTAGGCACCTATTGGCTACCTACCAATATCCTGACGGCATGTCGCAATGAAATCATGGCCAATGAAGAGGAGTGGCTGCGCTGTGTGGAGAATCCCGACTTCCTACATCTCTTTGGTTCTCCCGATTCTGCCACTTGGGAGGATGCGCAAGGGTTTGGTATGACGCATCTGAAAACATGTCCTGTGGGATTTCCACGCGACTATGCCTACCTGCGCTACCTGCGTCAGAAAGACTATTGTTGCTGGCGACGTGTTGACGATGATTTCTTTGCTCAACCCGACTGGATGCAACGCGCCATCGAAATCTTCAAAGTGGCGAAACCCATGATGGATTTCATCAATAGTGTGGTCGATGACTATGAATAAACGGTTGCTGGTCATCGCTGTGCTCCTGATGGTCGTCATACATCAGGTAATAGCACAGATATTGCCTGATACAACAATCCTGGTTGAAGGCCTACCGCAACATCATTTCCCTTCATCTGTACCACCGGGTAACTATAGTGGGATAACACCATTGGGCAACAACCGATATGCTGTGGTTGACGATAAGGCTGCTACCAGTGGCTTCCATGTCTTTACTATGATGGTTGACTCTGTTTCTGGTGAACTCACGGATGTCCGTCATGAGGGCTTCCGTTCTTCTGCCATTCCCAACCGTGATGAAGAGGGCATTGCGTTGTTCACTCCCGATAGCACCCTGTTTATCAGTGGTGAACACGATAATGAAGTTCTGGAATATTCCCTTGCAGGACAGTTGACTGGACGTCGCCTCGATATCCCCACCGTAATCCGTCAGGCACATGCCAACCAAGGTCTGGAGGCCCTGACCTATCACCCTGCCTCTCACCATTTCTGGACGGTTACAGAAGCTCCACTCGCTGGTGAGACCTCACAACGCCTGTTGCAGTTTTCTGACAGTCTTACCTGTTCTGGGCAATGGCGCTATGTGATGGATGCCCCACAAACCAATAAGCGCAGAGGTACCGATGTCTATGGGGTGTCTGCACTGACAGCGCTTCCCGATGGTCGCTTATTGGTATTGGAACGTGAGTTCTTTGTGGCCCAACACTATATCGGCTCTTTTGTGACCTGTCGCCTGTTTCTGATTGATCCCCTCCATACAGCGGAAGACGCGGTGCTCCCCAAACAGTTACTCTACTCTTGGACCACGCGGTTGAATCTCACCACCCAGCATATTGCGAACTACGAGGGTATGTGTCTTGGGCCACGCCTCCCTGACGGTCGTCAGGTCCTTATCCTGGTCGCCGATTCCCAGAATCAGTATAAAGGGGTATTGAAAGATTGGTTCAAAACCTTACTATTGTCTTACTGACTTTATCCACGGAACACACTCTAATAATCCACGGAACACACTCTAATAATCCACGGAACACACTCTAATAATCCACGGAACACAC
>SAMEA3663023__coassemble_1115_pt1 | contig 18481 bp, 9 predicted proteins | sample SAMEA3663023__metabat2_low_PE_009 | metagenome-assembled genome bin SAMEA3663023 (sample SAMEA3663023) | pig gut metagenome | biome: pig gut; feature: pig-associated habitat; material: faeces | place: France | collected 2012
AGTGATAACTTCTTTAACTTCAATCAATTCCCTCAGTTGCGAAACTTGAATAAATAACAATAAATATTACATCAAAATGAGTACAATTACAATGTTCATCATCGTCGCCTTTGTTGCAGGCTACCTCTGTATAACCCTTGAAAGTCTGACGAAAATCAACAAGGCAGCCATTGCGCTGCTCATGTGTGTGGTCTGCTGGACCCTGCTGATGGTATCACCTGGAGCATACTATCCCGATGTAGCCTCTGACGGCGTACTCCACCACATCTCCGAAGTGATCGAACACCATCTGGGCGATGCCGCAGGCACCCTCTTCTTCCTAATGGGCGCCATGACCATCGTAGAGATAGTCGATAGCAACGGCGGATTCAATTTTGTGCGCGACATCATGAAGACACGCTCCAAGCGCAAACTCCTGTGGCGTGTGGCTATTGCCACCTTCTTCCTCTCTGCCATCCTCGACAACCTCACCACCTCCATCGTCATGATCATGGTACTCCGCAAACTGGTACAGTCGCGTGAAGAGCGTCTCATCTATGCCGCATTGATCATTATCTCCGCCAACTCAGGAGGCGCATTCTCGCCCATTGGCGACGTCACCACCATTATGCTGTGGATCAAGGGAGTGATCACCACTCAGGGCATCCTTACTGAAATCTTCATCCCCTCGTTGGTATCGATGTTGGTGCCCGCCTTCATCCTGCAATATTCGTTGAGTGGAAAGTTTGATAAAGAGCAGAACCTCGTCACCGCCGAAATCAGCCAGTTCACCAAGGTGCAACGCAACATCATCTTCTGGCTCGGCGTAGGCGGTTTGGTCTTTGTGCCCATCTTCAAGAGCATCACCCATCTTCCTCCGTTCATGGGCATCCTCCTCGTGCTCGGCGTACTGTGGACCGTGACCGAGATCTTCCATCACAATACTAGCGAAGACGACACTATGGCAAAGCGCGTCAGCGACCTCCTGTCGCGCATCGACCTCTCCACCATCATGTTCTTCCTCGGCATCCTCATGGCAGTAGCCGTGCTGCAGGAGATCGGCGTCCTCACCGCCTTGGGCACCGGACTCAACGAAGTCTTTGTCGGCAACTACTATGTCATCAACGGCATCATCGGTGTCCTCTCCAGCATAGTCGATAACGTGCCCCTGGTAGCAGGCTGTATGGGTATGTATCCCGTAGTCGAGACAGGTGCCATGGCCATCGACGGCATATTCTGGCAGTTGCTCGCCTACTGTGCTGGAGTAGGCGGTTCGATGCTCATCATCGGTTCTGCAGCCGGTGTTGTTGTCATGGGCTTAGAGAAAATCACTTTTGGTTGGTACTTGAAGCGCATCACGTGGATTGCCTTCGTCGGCTATCTTGCAGGCATTGTGACCTATTGGTTGCAACAGGCATTGCTGGCATAACTTCCAGCCCATAAGTCCACACTGTCCAATGCTGATGTTGGATGATACCTCATCAGTTGCTGTAGCCAATGTGGTGCAGCGTCTGATGAGGTTTATTTATGATTTTCAAAAATATTCGACCACTCGACCACCGCTGAGGCATAATGCGCTATTGCGCAATGCTTTAAGCGGTGGTCGATGACTTTATATTTACGTGTTTCGACCACACTTCGACCACCAGAGAATATCTTGCCCATGTTTATCAGGACTTTTGCCGATGCCTGATAAAAATATTATCCAACGTTTGATAAAGGTATTATCCAACGTTTGATAAAGGTATTATCCAACGTTTGATAAAGGTGTTATCTAACGTTTGATAAAGGTGTTATCCAACGTTTGATAAAGGTGTTATCCAACGTTGATAAAGGTGTTTTCCAACGTTTAGCAAGTGTATTCTCTAACGTTTGGCAAAAGATATTGCCAACGCTTGGTATCGATGTTGACAAAGAGTTTGCTTGTATATGTGGCCGATAATCTAACAATCGACCGCTCTATAATAATCTCTATGTTAGTAAGTTACGTGGATACGTGGTCGAGTGGTTGAAATATTGTGAAAAACTATAACTTTGGTATATGAGAACGGGGTGAAGCGCCCTTACCTCTATTCCTTTTCAATAACCTCCACAGGAATCCAGAACCAGAATTTAGAACCATTATCCACTTCGCTCTCTACGCCGATGTCGCCATGGCAGGCGGTGACGATGGACTTGCAGATGGAGAGGCCGAGGCCTGTGCCCTGCACAAACTCGTTGAGCTTGACGAAACGATCGAAAACTGCTTTTTGTTTGTCGTGGGGTATGCCCGTTCCGGTGTCTTCGCAGAAGGCATAGATGCCCATCTGACCGTTGCGCTTCTCCAGGCGATAGCCTACCCAGATGCTGCCCTTCTTCGTGTATTTCAATGCGTTGCTCACAAAATTGCTGAATATCTGGCGCACGCGACCGATGTCGATGGATACCCTGAGTTTCTTCAGGGGCTTGGAGGTGACGAAGCGCAGATGGTGGCGCTGCACGCGGATCTCGATGGACTGACAGAGGTATTCAAACTCTTCGGCAAAGTCAACTTCGGCGGGCTTGACGTCCATCGGGTTGTCGTTGATGGTGGAGGCTTCGAGGATGCCGTTGATGAGACGCACCAGGATGTCGCAATGGGTGCGGATGATGTGAATAAAGCGTTCACGCTCCCCGGCTGATTCTGCATATTTCAGCATGTCGGAGAAGCCTACAATGGAGTTGAGGGGCGTGCGCAGTTCGTGGGTCATCTGGGCGAGGAAGACGCTCTTCTGCTGGGCGCTGTTCTTGGTTTTCTCGCTGATCTCGACCACTTCTTTCTTGATATTCTCCAGTCTGGTGATGTCGTGGAGCATGCCGCTGTAGCCCAGGGTGGATCCGTCGTCGCCTTTGCGCAAGCGACCGTAGATGTCGTGGGCGCACGGACCTTTGCTGAATGCGGAGGAGTTGAGCTGCCGCTTCACGTGGAATGGTCCTTGGAAGAGGCCGATGCTCTCGTCGCTGATCTTGTATTCGTCGTAGAGTTCCGGGGGCAGCTGTCTGAGGTATTTCTCAAACTCGATGACGTAGTCTGCATGTTTCAGCGTGTGGGAATAGTAGATCATCTTATTGCGTAGATCGAGATCCCACATCGTCCAGTCGGAGTGATTCAACATGAATTTCAGTCGCTTCTCGTTATAGTCGATGTATCGCTGGAGCGTATCACATTCGTGCTGACACATGATGAGATGGTGGTAGGTGTCGCTCTGGGCTTTGATGTCGTAAGCCATGAGGAGGTAGTTGGAGACACGGCCGAAGTAGTCGAAGAGTGGGACGACGTTGTATTCCACGCATGCCTCGCGACCATGGTCGCTGTCTGCGGGGGCAAGGTGGCAGAGGAAGATGGGGTCGTGGCGACTCTCGTTGAAGGCGTCGGCAAACATCGGCATGTCGAAAAGTGAAGTCTTCTGCAGCAATCGTGCGTTTTTCGCATCAGCTTTACAGATGCGTTTCATCTCTTCGTTGCTGTTTTCTATCCATCCGTTTTGGTTATAGACTGCCATGGCCACCTTTGAGAATTGGAAAAACTGCAGGAACTTCCGCTCCATCTTGTTGGCTTCGTGGATCAGTCCTACGTTGTGGGTCTTATCGACTATGGTGGCATAGATGTTTACTGGCTGTCCGTAGGCATCCTGCTCGACGGCGAAGTGGCCGCGCAGGTGTTTCCATATCGGCTTGTCTTTAGTGCCGGCATTCCATCGTCCACTCAGTTCCACGTGTTTGTCCATGCTGCCGTCTCTCAGCTGTTCGAGCCGTCTCACCCAGTTGTTGCGTTCGGCAGGGTGGAGGCGCTGGCTGAAGTCGAACCACGACATACCCTCGTCGGGCAGCAGACTGCCGTACTGATTGACCAGTATGCGCGAGGTAAGGTCGTACTGAAATACGTAGTGGTAGCCCATCTGCAGGGCACGCGTCATCATGGCATCGAGTTCGCTGTTGCGCTGGCTCTTGGCGCGCACCCTCCCTCTCGCTATGCGGGTGCCCATATAGCACATCAGGGCAAACATCACCGCGCCAATCATCAGATACCCCCACATGGGGATGGTTTTCTTACGGATGCGCTCTGGATGCAGCCATTTGTCGTTGATGAGTGCCACCCGTCCGTGCTGTTTCAGTTGGGAATAGACATAGTCGATGTCTGCGATGAGTTTCGTATCGCGTCCGATGACATGGATCTCGCTGACGGGTATGCCCACATCGTTGAGGATGAGTCCCGACTTGTCCATATTGAGTTGTCTGATTTTCCATTTCAGCGGTTCTTCACCCCATACGTAGTATTTGAAGTCGTGTGCCAATACGCCCATAAGGGCTGTCGTGGGCGACTGAAATTCCAATTGGCTGAGATAGGATGAGTCTTCTTCAAGAAAATAATGTTCCGTATAGTCGGCTGGTTTCAATACCGTACCGGCTTCCACCAGTTCTTTGAGTGAACTGTTGGACGATGTTGTGCCGCAGGTGACTGCCACGATGCGGTTGTAGTTGATGATGTTGCGGGTATAGCAAAAAGGCGGTTTCCTGTAGCGTCCGACATTGGCAAAAATCAGGTCTGCATCGCCACGTTCGAAGGTCTTGAGGGCATTGGCCCACTCTTTCAGTACGAATTTATAAGGGATGTCGAGTTGGTCTAATATTTCTGTCATGATCTCAACATTGGTGCCGGCAGGCTTGCCTGTGTCGTCTTGGAACTCATAGGGCGGCTTGTCCCAGTCGCCCACAATGATGACGGGGTGGGCCGCCTCGTATCTGCGCTGGTACTGCGTCTTCTGGCGCGGTGCGTCTCCCCATGCCGTGCTGACGGTCAGCAGGGCAGCAATCAATGTCATGATATGTCTCAGAAAACTAACTTTCATGGTTAAATGAACTTCTTACGTTTGATAAGTGATGCCTGACAGGGAATGCTGACCCATACGATGGTGCCCTGTCCTGATTCAGAACTGATTTCCAGTGTTCCGTTCATCATCTCTGCCAGTTGCTTGCAGACGGGCAGACTGATGCCGATGCGCTCGTCGATGCTGCCGCCGGTATGCTGCTTGATGAGTTGGAGCTCGCGGTCGCTGATGCCGTCGCTGGTGTCTTCTACGGAGATGATGAGACGGCGACCGATATAGTCGAAACGCACTCTGACAAAACCGTGCTTCGTGTTGAAGGCGGCATTGCTGATGAGCGATGTGAGCAGATGGGCTATGTTGTTGCCGTCGATATTGAGAACCAGTTGGTCGTAGGGTATTTCCATGATGAAATTGACACCGTTGGGGTGTGCCATGTCCCATCCCCGCTGACAGTTTGTCTTGAAGAGTTCGGTAAACTCAGTGGGTGTCGGGGTGATCTTCACCATGTCGGAGTCGATGCGCGAGTAGAAGAGTATCTCGTCTATCAGTCGCAGGAGGTGGTCGGAATTGTCGAGTATCTCTTTGGTGAATACATGCTCGTCCTCTGGGGTGATGTCGGTAGAGAGCATTTCGGCAAATCCCACAACGGCGGTCAGCGGTGTGCGTATCTCGTAACACATATTCTTGAGGAAGCTGTTTTTGGCATGCTCAATCTCGCGAGCGGTGCTGTAGGCTTCGTCCAGACGCAGTTGGTTGGCTTTCAGTTCGCTGATGTCGTAGCAGATGCCAAAATAGGCGTCTTTCTCTTCAATATCATCATGAACAGGTGTCATGCAGAATCTGAGCCACAACGGGTTCTCGCCCGAACGGATGACGGTCATCACCTCCATGCAGAAAGGTTCCTGCGAACGGTTGTCCATCTTGCTCAACAGGTGCATGACGCGTTTCTGCGAACGCTCGTGAACCAATGTCATGCAACGGGTCTGGGTCAGTTCGTACTGCACATGGCTGAGATTGTCTTTGACACACAGCGTATGGGTTTCTGGAGAATAGTGCACTATGCGCATACCGCTGACCTTCAAGAGGTAGTTGGTATGGTCGATATAGTTGTCGAGCTGATGCTGCAGGTCTCGTTTCCTTGCCAATTTATCTTTCCATTGCTTCTTGATCTCGATGTGCTGGCGGATGTCCTCTACGACCACCAACAGATTGTTGGCGTGCTCGTTGGCTTCGTCGCAAGCCACCATCATGTGAATCTCAAAGATCTGTGTGCCGCTCTGGTTGATGATATGGCCCAGCTCCTTGCTGGTGAGATGATTGTCGAAGTCCACCTTCCGACACATCGATACACCGTCCAACGCTTCGATGTGATCCTCTTCGAGTTCGAAAAGTGTACGGAAAGAGGGCGACTGGCGGATGATGTCTTTCTTGTCGCACTGGAAGAGGCTGCATGCCTTTTCGTTGATATTGGTGAGCTGTCCTTCTGCGTTGAACACGATGATGCCGATCGTCGAACTGTCGAAGATGGTCTTGTAGCGAATGAGTCGCTCTTCGGCATCCTGCTCCATGCGGAGTTCGTCGGTAATGTCTTTCTTCGTGCCAAGAATGACAATAGGGTTGCCTTTCTTGTTGCGCTGCAGGACGGAGAGCTGTATCTGGAAGTCGTGTTCCTGATTGTCGCCTGTTTCGGCATCCATCGCCTTGATGTCAAGCGATACCTGTTCGTCGGTGATGTTCCCGTCTATGAGTTGCTCGATGACACGCATCAGACGGTTGAAGTCGCCAGGGTAGTAGCGGTGGGAGAATTCTTTCGCAGGATAGGTGATATAGTTCATGCTGTCGCGATCATACCAGTTGAAGGACTCGGTGTGGACGTTGTAGGTCCACATTCTTACGCCGCTGGCTTCAAGAATCAGCGACATACGCTGGTTCTGCAAGTCGTAGGACTTGGCAAGCTGCCTGTCTTTGCGACGGAAGTAGTATAGGCTATACAGCAATGGTATGGTCAGCAGTGTGGCAATGCCCATCAGCCACCATGCCCATGCCGGCATCTGCCATTCGCCACGATCGGGGTAGAACCATTTGTTCTGCAGCGGTTCGAAGCGGTCTTCGGAATTGAGCAGGGTATAGACACTGTCTATCTGGTTTAGTAATTGCTGGTTGTGGGATACAAAACGCGCCTCACCCAGGGGGATATCGACATCGGTAATCTGGATGTTGTCGAGGTCGTACGTCCGCTTCAGATACTCCAGCGACGGCTTGTACCAGATGACCTGCCCCTGTTCGGTATCGCTCACTCTGAGAATGGCCTCGTTGATGTCTTTCACGGGGATGGCATTCGCTCCCCATTCGTAGTCAATCATCAGGCGATGCACCATACCGCTGTCGAGGACAGTGACCCGCTGCTTGCTCAGGTCGCTGAACGTATGGATGTTGACGGGTTTGTCGATTGGTGTTGCCAGACTCATGGTGATGAGTGATATGGAGTTGCGGCTATAATGGCCGAAGCGACTGAAGAATCCTGTTGATCTGACGACGATAAGGTCGGCATTGTCATGGTTGAGGTCTGCCTGGTTTTGTGTGGCTGGCTTTAATACAATGGTATAAGGGATTTTGAGCTTCTCAAAGATCATCTTAATGACCTCGATGTTGTAGCCGTCGGGCTTGCCCTGCTCGTTAAGAAAGGAGTAGGGGTACATATCCCAACAGTCTTCATAGATCAGCGGATGTTCGTTGGTGTATGTTCTTGTATGATTGTTGGAAGACGAAGCATTGGCAGCCATAGTGCTGAAAAGGACTATGGCTACCAATGTATATATGAACCTTTTGTTTGGTTTTCTTTGCATCTGTTGCTGAGAATATCTTTATAGTTATTCAGCCACAAAGATAACCAAAATAGGTTACATTACAAAATTTTATTATTCTTTTTTATCAAATAACGTCAATATGAAGCTTATAGTGGGTATTCGTCGAAAGCATAGAGCACAGTAGAGAGGTATCGTTCACCGGTATCGGGCAATAGGGTGACAATGGTTTTCCCTGCGTTCTCCGGGCGCTTGGCCAATACCGAGGCGGCATAGGCTGCTGCTCCAGAAGAAATGCCTACCAGAAGACCGTCCTGCTGTGCCAGTTCGCGACCTGTGCGGATGGCATCGTCGTTGTCGATGTCGAGCACTTCGTCTATCAGCGAGGCATCATAGGTCTTGGGCACGAAACCTGCACCAATGCCTTGAATCTTATGTGGACCGCTCTGACCACCGTTGAGAACAGGCGAAGAGAGGGGCTCTACGGCAACAATCTTTACGTTGGGATTCTGCTCCTTGAGGTATTTGGCAATACCGCTGACGGTTCCTCCTGTGCCTACACCGGCTACGAAGATATCTACCTTTCCATCGGTGTCCTGCCAGATCTCAGGACCGGTTGTGGCATAGTGGCGTGCTGGATTGGCACCGTTTTCAAACTGCTGCAGGATGACACTGCCTGGTATGCTGTCGCGCAGTCCTTCGGCGGCCTTGATGGCTCCTGCCATACCGTCCTTGCCACTGGTCAGCCGAACCTCGGCTCCGTATGCCTTCACCAGATTGCGGCGTTCGATGCTCATTGTTTCGGGCATGGTGAGGATCAGTTTGTAGCCTTTTACTGCCGATACCAATGCAAGGCCTACACCAGTATTGCCACTGGTCGGCTCGATGATGGTTGCACCGGGTTTGAGGATTCCCCGCTGTTCGGCATCTTCTATCATCGCCAATGCGATGCGGTCTTTTACACTGCCGCCAGGATTGAAATATTCCACCTTGGCAATGATGGGGGTCTGCAGTCCATGGGAAGCAGAGAACTTAGTGAGTTCGAGTAATGGGGTATGGCCGATCAGTTCGGTCAGTTGTTTTGCGATTCTTGCCATAGTTATTTAGAATTTACGGTTTATATTTTGTCGAATGCATGGGATAGGTCGTCGATGATGTCGTCGATATGTTCTGTACCGATGCTCAAGCGGATGGTGCTGGGGGTGATGTGCTGCTGTGCCAGTTCTTCGGGACTCATCTGTGAGTGTGTGGTGGTATAGGGGTGGATGACCAGACTCTTCACGTCGGCAACGTTGGCGAGGAGGGAGAAAATCTCCAGTGAGTCGATAAACTTCCATGCGTCTTTCTCGTCACCCTTGATCTCGAAGGTGAAGATGCTGCCGCCGCCTTGAGGGAAATAGCGCTTGTAGAGCTCGTGGTCGGGGTGTGAGGCGAGCGAAGGATGGTTGACCTTAGCCACCTTGGGATGCTTGCTGAGGAATTCTACCACTTTCAGCGCGTTCTCTACATGGCGTTCTACGCGCAGACTCAGCGTCTCCAGACCTTGCAACAGGATGAAGGCATTGAAGGGAGAGATCGTGGCACCGGTGTCACGAAGAATGACGGCACGGATGCGGGTGACGAAGGCTGCTGCTCCTGCAACATCAGCAAATACTGCACCATGGTATGAGGGATCCGGCTTGGCCAGTGTGGGATATTTATCGGCATTGGCTTTCCAGTCGAATTTTCCACCGTCAACGATCACGCCGCCAAGACTTGAACCATGTCCGCCGATGAATTTGGTGGCTGAGTGAACGACGATGTCGGCTCCATGTTCGATAGGACGGATGAGGTATGGGGTGCCGAAGGTATTGTCAATGATGAGGGGGATGTTATGGCGGTGTGCCACTTCTGCTACTGCTTCGATATTGGTGACATCGGCATTGGGGTTGCCAAAGGTTTCGGCATATACTGCCTTGGTATTGGGCTGAATGGCAGCTTCAAGTGCATCAAGGTCGTTTACATTGACAATCGTGTTTGTCACACCTTGGTTGGCAAGTGTATGGGTGATGAGATTGAACGAACCACCATAGAGGTTATCGGCAGCAACGATGTGGTCACCGTTCAATACGATGTTTTGCAGTGCGTAGGTTACGGCAGCTGCTCCACTGGCTACAGCCAGTCCTGCCACACCGCCTTCCAATGCGGCAACGCGGTCTTCGAAGACTCCTTGGGTTGAATTGGTCAGTCGGCCGTAGATGTTTCCTGCGTCACGCAGACCGAAACGGTCGGCAGCATGTTGTGAGTTGCGGAACACGTATGATGTAGTCTGGTAGATGGGTACGGCACGTGCATCGGTTGCTGGATCGGGTTGCTCTTGACCTACATGCAGTTGGAGTGTTTCGAAGTGAAGTTTCTTGTTGTTGCTCATAACTTGTTTCCTTTCTTTTTAGTTTGTGTTTATATTGTTTTTTATTTTGTGTCGTTCTCTGTAACAGGTGATGGAATGTTATGCTGTCGCTTCATCCTGTTTGTCTGATTGACGTTGCAAAGGTACGGCGAAATCTGCATACCCGAAATACCCTATATGGGGCATTCCGCATACCATGTTTGTGGTATTCTTCAAAAACAGCCTATATAAATAAGGTGAAACCGCCTCTCTCTGATGCAGGGGGAGGCGGTTTGGGGTGATTTTTCGTGTTATCTCTGTGACAAATATCAGCGTTTTGATGTCACGTCTTTCTCGTATTGTTGCACGCAGGCCATATACTCTTCACCTACGGGCACGTTGTTCTTCATGTTGAAATAGTCGAATACTGCACCAAAAGGCATTGATTTGGCTTCTTCCATCAGGGCAAGGCGCTCGAAGTACTGGCCGTTGTCTTCATACTCACGGAGCAGGGCTTTGGGTTCAAGCAGTGCCTGGAGAATACATTTCTGTGTGGCGCGAGTGCCTACGATATAGGCGCCGATGCGATTGATGGAGGCATCGAAATAGTCGAGGCCGACGTGTGCACGGTCGAGCGCGTCTGAGCGAACCAGTTCTTTGAAGAGGTCGAGCGTCTGATCGTTCATGATGGTCACGTGGTCTGAATCCCAACGTACAGGACGGCTGACATGGAGCATCAGTTCGGGCACGTACATGAGAAGGGTCGATACAAAGTCGCTAACGTTCTCGGTCTGTTCGTAGTGACCGGTGTCGAGGGTGTACATCTGTTTGCGGGTAGCACAGTAGGCGGTATAGAAGTCGTGTGATCCTACAGTATATGATTCCAGTCCGATACCGAAGAGTTTGGCTTCGAAGCAGTTTTTCACTCCATCGAGTTTCTCTGCCATGATTTGGTCGAGCGAGTCAGCCAACAGTTCACGGTATTTCTTACGCTGTACAGGAACATCCTTGCTACCGTCATGAACCCAGATGTTCATGATGCAGGGGTCGCCCTGTGCCTTGCCCATGGCATCGGCAATACGGCGACAGCGCTTGGTGTGCTCTATCCAGAAGTCGCGAATGGCTTGGTCGGGGTTAGACAGCGAGAGACTGCCGCTCTTGGGATGTGAGAATGATGTGGAGTTGAAGTCGAGCTTCATATTGTTGGCTTTTGCCCAGTCTATCCAACTCTGGAAATGTTCTACACCGCATTGGTCACGGTCAACGAACTTTCCACCGAAGTCACCATAGATTTCATGGAGGTTGAGACGATGGTTTCCTGCTATCAGGGTTTTTACAAATTCGATGTCCTTTCTGACCTCGTCAATGTTTCGGGCTCTTCCTGGATAGTTTCCCGTGGTCTGTATGCCACCGCTCAAGGCATCGTTGCGCTCAAATCCCACTACATCGTCAGCTTGCCAGCAATGTAGTGAAATCTGTTGCTTTTCGAGTAGTGCAATAGCCTCGTCTGTATCTACACCGATGGCAGCGTAGCGCTCTTTCGCTACGGCATAAGCCTTTTCTATCAGATCTGTTTTCATTGTTTTGTTAGTTTTATTATTGTTGTTTTGTAATTTTCAAGAATTTCGAGTATGCGGCATCCCATGCGTCTTTGTCTTTAGGTTCGTAGCGTTGCATCTCGATGGAATCGGCTATGATGCGTCTCATCTCCCAGATAGTAGTCACACCTCCTGTTGCTTGGGCTTGCATCATGATGTTGCCGATGGCTGTACCTTCCTGCGGTCCTGCTATAACGGGAATGCCTATGGCATTGGCTGTCATCTGATTCAGATGCTTGTTGAGTGATCCTCCGCCGATGATGTGGAGCACGTGGATAGGACTTGTCGCAAAGTCTTTCAGCCATCTGAATACCTGTCGGTAGCGAAGTGCCAGAGAATCGAAGATACAACGGCAGATCTCTGCAGGGGTTTGCGGTATGGGTTGGTTGGTGTTGCGGCAATAGTCCTGTATGGCTGTGGTCATACTTGTTGGGTTGGCAAACGAGGTGTCGTCCGGATTGATGAGCGAACGGAACGGCGTCTCTTTCATGGCCAATGCCTGCAGTTGGGCGTGTCCCATCTGTCTGACCTCTTCATCCCATTCCTTTCTGCAGCGTTCGTAGAGCCACATGCCACAGATGTTTTTGAGGAAACGTGTCGTATGTTCTATACCGCCTTCATTGGTGAAGTTGTATGCCTGACTTTGTTCGTTGATGATGGCCTCTGGTGTTTCTATACCCATCAGACTCCAGGTACCGCTGGAAAGATAGGCAAAGTGCTTGTCAATAGCAGGTACGGCTGCCACGGCACTGGCGGTATCATGTCCTGCTACTGCTACTACGGGTATGGATCCCAGTCCAGTGAGGTGCTGTACCTCTTCTGTCAAATGGCCTACGATAGTGCCTGGTTCTACGATGTCGCCAAACTGATTACGTTGTAATGCCACAGTTTCTAACAGTGCGGGGTCGAGGTCTCCAGTCCTTGGGTTCAACATTTGTGATGTCGATGCGATGGTACGTTCACAGATGTTTGTTCCTGTCAACATCCATGTTAGGGCATCTGGAATGAAGAGAATCTTTTTGGCGTGACTTAGCGCTACATTGCCTTCCTGTCGCATGGCATAGAGTTGGAACAACGAGTTGAAATTCATGAATTGTGTTCCTGTTGTCTCATATACTTGTTGTCTGCTGCACACTTGCTCCAAGTATTCCTCCATGCGTCCTATAGTATATGGATCGCGATAGGATAGGGGATTGCGCATGATGGCATCATCTTCGCCCACGAGTACGAAATCCACACCCCATGTGTCGATGCCTATGCTGACGATGTTGAGTTGTCGTTTGGCAGCAGTTGTGAGTCCCTTGATGATTTCCTGATAAAGGGCGAAGATGTCCCAATAGACATGTCCGCCAGTGGTGATGAGCGGATTGTCGAAGCGTGTCAGTTCCTCTTGTTGTAGCTTGCCGTTGGCAATGGCGCCTATGATGGTGCGTCCGCTTGTTGCTCCGAGGTCAACGGCAAAGTGGTATTGTTGTTGCATTGTCTTTGGTTTCTTGAGTCAGTAGATGATATGACGGTTTTCTTAAAAGAAAGACGGATGACCGCTGTTTCTGTCATAGGTCATCCGTCGTTTTTTTGTTAGAATGTCATGGGTTTCCCGTCAAATGTGAAATCATCAAGTATGTATTTGTCGGATGGCTTCACATCGAACATATCTGGTGTTTCTACCTTTATGCGTTGCATGGAGATGTTGTTGCATCGGGATGGAGGCAGATCACGGTCTCCTTTTTGGAAGAACTGTGTCCATGGGTGGATGAATAGGAACCGACGGCAATAGCCTGTAATGTCTTCTACCGTCACATATTCATAGTGCTGAGGGGTGTCGAGTCGCATCTTGAGCCACAGCACGCGGTTGGCATTGTCGGTATGGCAACGGCGCAGTATGATGTTGCGGTCGTGGAGAGATTCTGATCCTAGCGTCAGACATCCATGAACAGTACCATAGTGGCAGTCTTCTATAAGAATGCGTTCACATGGACCGTTGGTGGAGTCACGGTCGGCCCATGTTCCCTTTCCGCCTTTCAATACCACGGCATCGTCACACACATTCATATAGCAACCGCTAACTAAAATATCGGTGCAGGCATCAATGTCAATGGCGTCTGAACTGGGGGCACCGCGTTTCGGATCTGGAGGATAGATGCCACTTGTAGGAGCATAGATATAACAATCGAGGTAGCGCACGTGGTCGCTTTTGTAGATGTGGTTGGTCCAGAAGGGACTATTGATAAGTCGCACATCCTGAATGGTAACGTTGCGGCAGTTGGATAGATAGGTCAGTCGTGGGCGTTGCTCATCCTTGTTGGTGCATTTTGCATTCCATGAACGACGTGTCCAGAATGCCTGCCAGTAGCGCAGACCATTACCGTCGATAGTGCCGTTACCTGTGATAGTGAAACCGTCGATTCCGTCAGCATTGATGAGGGCAGGGAAGTATTTGCAGGTTTCTCCTTCTATGCGGGTGGTCAGTACAGGGAAATCGATGATGTTGTCTGAACCTTTCAACTTTCCTCCTTGTTTTATATGCAGATGTGTGCCTTGACGGAAAAAAAGAGCGCCGGTGAGGAATGTGCCCTCAGGTACAACTACCACACCGCCTCCTTCCTTGGCGGCCTTGTCTATGACCTTTTGCAAGGCTGTTGTTTGTACGATAGTACTGTCGTTGTTCACGCCGTAGTCAGTAACCATATACTGTCTGCCGAGTGTTTCCGGATTGATCTTTGTTTTGTTTGTAAACCATGCGTCCATGACTGTTCCGTCAGGCCATGTGGCTGGTGTGGCCTTCTTTTTGGCTTCAACTGTTATAGTGGTCAGAAACAGTGTGACCATGATGATGCACTTAAAGACACCGGATGGGTAAATGTTTTTCTTGTTTGTCATTTTGTTTATGTAGTTTGTTTTAGTAGATAATCTATTATATCCTTAGGGGGGATTTTGTGATGTGTTTGCAAAAATAAGCAATTCTTTTGAAACAACCAAGCGAAAGGCTACCTTTTCTATTTCGTTTTTGTTTCCTTGTGTCATGATATCCTGTCAATTTGTAGGACGTGTGAGATAGATTTTGTATCTTTGCACGTCGAAGGATATGAAAGAAATGCCAAAATTATGAAATATAAGGTATATAGTCAGAAAAAATGGGAACGAAAGGTAGGGCAAAACCATACAGCAGTAAAAACCATAGGTCCGGATACTGCTTCATCGTTCTATCTGCTGCTAGAAAAGGCATGCACTACTGCCGACCCCGTCAATGTCAGATATGATATGGTCAGAGATGTGTTCCGACGTGTTGTGGAACAGGGCATTGCTGACTGCCGCATCGCCTTTGTGGGAGCATTTGCAAAATTAGACTATTGTATCAAGGAATATCAGATACCATATCGGGTGGCATCGCTCATACAGTTGACGCGAAAAGAACTCTTCCCTGAATATAACAGAAAGGGCATTCTTACGGAGTCGAAGCTGGCAGATGCTTTTCCTCATAACCTCAAGGCAACTGCATTGTTGGTCTATCATATCTGTGGAAAGAAACCGTTGCCGGAATCGTTAAAGCGGTATTTCCCCATTGCTGACAGAAAAACCACTTGGGGAAAATTCGATGAGCGTGTCATGCGTGTAGTTGTCGAACGGTGGGACGATGATTATATCTGGGTAACGGAAGAGATGAACAACAGTACGCTGAAGATTTGCTATGGTAAAGACAATAGAATATTGACGCGTGAGGGAAAGTTTGATTGGGGCTATTTGAAAGATGCTTTATGGGATGGAGCACAGCTCAATCTGGTGCGTCTCCGTAAGGACGATAGGGGTAAAATATATTATCCAGAATTAATAATCCTAGAACCTGACTATCTGGTCAATATCACCAATATTGCCAACTGTTTCACCACTTATGCAGAGTCGGCTGTCGTCAACCTCATCAATAAAATCAAACCACAGTCTAATACACTTGCCATCCATCTCGGCCTTCTGGCTGGTCGTATGCTTGACGATACCATTCATGGTCGCCATGTGTCTGTTGACGAGAGTGTCCGTGAGTTCGTTAAAGATAATGTGTTGGCGCTGATAGCCTGTAGCGAGGTTAGGCAGGGTTTCGCACAGTTTAAAAATGATGCTGCCGTGCAACAGCGGAATATCGATAAACTCATTGGGCATGATTTGCCTCAGGCTATTGGTGAATATAACAGTAATGATGTCATGCTCGAACCGACTTTCTTCAGCGATGTGCTCGGCATACAAGGTCGTTTCGACCTGCTCTATGAAAAGGATGGGGCATATACCATTATAGAGCAGAAATCAGGAAAAGGCGAGTTTGTTGGCTATAATACTCCTGGTTATGATCCCGATGTGCCACGAGCTCGTGAATGCCATGCTGTACAGATTATCCTGTATCGTGCACTTTTCCAGTATCAGTTCAATAAATATGCCGAACAACTCAAACATCTGATGCTGCTCTATTCCAAGTATGAAAAAGGTCTGCTCATGGTACCGCAAAGTCCCGAACTGCTGTTGCGTGCCATTAAGATACGTAATATGATCGCATGGTCGGAAATAATGTATGCCCAAGAAGGTATGGATATCCTAACCCAACTCACCCCCGATAAGCTAAACAGCAAAAAGTCGACTACAGGATTGTGGGAGAGATATACACGGCAAGAACTATCGGACTTGCTTGATCCCATCGGACGAGCTACAGATCTTGAACGTGCTTACTATCTTCGATTCATGCGATTTATCGAGAATGAGACTCTCCTCTCAAAAGTGGGTAACCGAGAAAAGGAGGACTCTGGGTTTGCCAATATCTGGCATGCTACTCTTGAAGATAAAAAAGCGGCAGGAAATATTTTTGATAGCCTCAGTATTGATAGTATGGAGAGTCATCAAATAGGTGTTTGTAGTGTCACTTTCAAGTTCAACGACACGGAGTCGGCTGATGCAACCAATTTCCGTGTGGGCGATATCGTTATCCTCTATCGTTATGAGAAAGAACAGGTGCCTGATGCCTGCCAGCAGATGATTATCAGGGCGAACATCGAGGATATTGGTGAGCAACAGATACGTCTTCGACTTCGTTATGCCCAGAATCCCAGAATCTTTGATGACCATCAAGATGATTGGTGGGCGATAGAACATGATATGTTTGAGTCGTCTTCCAATGCATTATATAGCGGTATGCATAGTTTTCTTTCTGCGACCAAAAGTCGGCGTGATCTGATTCTATTGCAACGCGATCCTAAGATTGATACTTCGTGTGTGTTGAAAGGCAACTATGGTAACTTCAATACCTTGACTCTTCGTGCAAAGCAAGCACGCGACCTCTTCTTGATTATCGGACCGCCAGGAACTGGAAAAACTTCCTATGGACTCGTCAATCTCCTCAAGGAAGAATTGTTGGAAGAAGGTACCAGCGTGCTGTTGTTGTCATATACCAATAGAGCGGTTGATGAGATATGCAGCAAACTGGTGGAAATACGTGAAGAGAATGCTGATTTCGATTTTATACGTATTGGTAGTGAACTCTCTTGCGCCAAAGAGTATTGTGATTATCTGCTCAGCAATAAAGTCAAGGAGAAAACAGGAAATGCTGTCAAACGGTTGATAGATACTACAAGGGTGTTCTGTGGTACAACAGCGGCATTTAACGCCAGTCTGTCTATCTTCTCTCTCAAACATTTCTCGCTGGCCATTATCGACGAATCGTCACAGATTCTCGAACCACATCTCATAGGATTGCTAAGTGCGCATGATGGTCCTAAGGAAGCTATAGATCGCATCGTACTGATTGGTGACCACAAACAGTTGCCCGCTGTTGTGCAACAATCGGAAAGAGAGTCGGCTGTCAGCGAAACCATACTACATGATATTCATCTCACAGACTGTCGTAATTCGTTGTTTGAACGCTTGCTGGCTCATTTCAAGACCGCAGGTGGTTATGATTCACGATTTGTCTATATGCTTACCAAACAGGGACGTATGCATCGGGATATTGCCGATTTTCCAAACCATGCCTTCTATGGTGACAAACTCGATGTAGTGCCGCTCGGCCATCAGTTGTTGCCACAGCTCCAAGTGAACTCCGATAATGGTATTGTCAAGATGTTGGCAACACATCGTATCGCTTTCGTGGCAGCAGAACGTCCACGTCTGTCTCCATCGGTAAAAACAAATGCTATTGAGGCACGGATGATTGCTGCAACGGTTTTTCAGATCTATAAACTGACGGAACATTCGTTTTCTATAGAAGCGACTGTTGGCGTCATCGTACCCTATAGAAACCAAATTTCAACTGTGCGTAATGCAATCGATCAGTACGGTATCTCCGTCCTTCACGATATTACCATCGACACGGTGGAACGTTATCAAGGTAGTCAACGCGATTATATCGTTTATGGTTTTACTGTTCATCAGCCCTATCAACTCAACTTCTTGACCAATAATGTTTTTGAAGAGAATGGCGTGATTATCGACCGCAAACTCAATGTGGCTATGACTCGTGCTCGGTTGAATCTGATTATGGTTGGCAATCCTGCTTTGCTCAGCATGAACCATACCTTCAGTCAGTTGATGGAGTATGTGCGTGGAAAAGGTGGTTATATTGATGTGAAACCAAATGACTATTGTCTGGGACGTTTCCAAATATAGAAATGATTTCTGTTTTATAGGCCTTTCTGTAGATGTGGGCTTAAAGATTGGAAATAAAGAAAACGGCTGCCATCCGATATGGAGGCAGCCGTTGCTTATTTTATTTGGGAAATGTTACTTTCGTATTATGCCCATGGATTCTCTGTGGGATAAGGCAGAGACTTAGGCTGGTTGTAAGCGATATCCTTCACGCCGAGATACTTGAACACCTCGAAGAGAGTCTTGCCGATGTGAGAGAAGGCAACG
>SAMEA3663023__coassemble_1154_pt1 | contig 17490 bp, 17 predicted proteins | sample SAMEA3663023__metabat2_low_PE_009 | metagenome-assembled genome bin SAMEA3663023 (sample SAMEA3663023) | pig gut metagenome | biome: pig gut; feature: pig-associated habitat; material: faeces | place: France | collected 2012
AGGGAGTGATAACTTCTTTAACTTCAATCAATTCCCTCAGTTGCGAAACTTGAATAAAGATTATTCTCAAGATTTTGATACACAAGCAAAAACGGGCTGAAAGCCCAATGGTTTCCCTAGCCTAGGGCAACACCCTGAGGAAGAGCGCATTTTGTTTAGGATTTTTGTTTAAAGATTTTTGCTATCACCCTACCCAGGTTTTACTTTTGTCCTTACAGGACGTAGGTGTATATGTTACATCAAGTCCACAGGGTGTTACCCTGGGCTAAGGAAGCCATTGGGCCTTCAGCCCGTCGTTGCTTGTGTATCCAAAATCATATTCTTAAAGATTATGTTTACGGAGGCTGAGTGAATAAATCATTTCTGGCCTCCGGCCATTCTTTAAAGAAGATTTCCTCAAAGATTTCTTGCCTTTAGGCAACAAAAAAAAATCCGTATAAATTCCGTTTAAATTCCGATGATCCGCCAAAGCCACGTAAAGAAATGATTCACCCATTTGATGGGAGTCAGAAACCACCGGTAGGTGCTACATTCCTTGCCACCGAACCGAAGGATGAAGTCACGATAGGGATTCCTACGAAACGGCATACCTACGTTGAGGAAACGCACATGGTCATAACCCGCCTCGTGGGCATCCGTCATCGCCTTCCATAACGTCACAGCGAGAGGATGCAGTGGCGCCATCGATTTCCGACGCGCAGCAGAATACCAGAGATACACATCGTTTTCAGAATAGATACATACCGCAGCACCGATCACATGTCCATGAAACAAGGTGATGAAGATCTGACAGTGACCGTCATCCATCAGCGAACGGAAGAAGGATGCTGGTGGTTGATAGTGGTAGGGCTTCAACCAGTTGTACTGACTGAGGAGTTTGAAGAAGGCATTGAATTCCTCGTCATTCTCCACCTTCTTGGTCACCGCACCTCGCGCGATACCGTTCTCTATACGGTGTAGCAGGCGTTCTGAGATACGGTCCTGTGGTGGGGCAGAGTGGAGGGAGTTATGCACAGACATCCATTTCACAGGGAAGAAATCCATGCGCCGCAAGGCACCATAGCCAAACATCTTCTGCTCGAAACCTAACAGTTCAAAATACAACACCTGGTGTTGCAGTTTGTTCTTGAGTGCACTGACCATCATGTCAAACACCTCCTCCCGGTTGTTGACACCGCGTTCATATTCCCCTTCTCCTATGACCCATGCGTGTTGCATGAGGAACGGTGGTATCCAGAGTCTGTGTTGGCGCACCACCGCGAGTAGGTGGGCGACAACCTGTTCGTCATCGTCGCTCACCACGACCATATAGGGTTTCTGTCGTTGTGCGTCTTCGTAGATCTGCATCAATTGCCTGCTATGGAAATACTTCCTGCAGGGGAAATCGGGCAACTCTACCACATGCTCATAGATTCTCGTTCTCATCATCTCTTCCTTTTATATCACACAGCTCCCACCGATCTTTTTTAATCCACGGAACACACGGAGAACACGGAAAAAGATTCTAGTTAAAGATTTTCTTTAAGATTATAGTTAGGATGTCGAGCCTGTAAGGCGATCCCCAATAAATCCCTCCATAAAGCGAGGAACTCGAGCGCATTTTGGTCAAAGATTTTAGTTAAAGATTTGTTTTATGTTGCTTACGCAAGAAATCTTAGAGGAAATCTTCATGTAAAATCTAAGGACCTAAACGGTCCAGAAATCTATTTAAGATTCTATTTCCCTAAAATATTTCTTGCGAAGCAACATCTTAACAAAGATTTCCTCCAAAGATTTCTTGCCTTTAGGCAACTAAAAAAAATTCCGTGCCCTCCGTGTGCTCCGTGGATTATTCAGAGTGTGCTCCGTGGATTATTCAGAGTGTGAGATTTCAGATGACTCCGGTAGATTGCAGCTGTACAGCCATTTGCTCTTGGAGCTCCTTGGCCTTTTGGCCAGCAACCTCAGCGAAGTCGCTACCCGTTGAGGCATAGATGATGCCACGTGACGAGTTCACCAACAAGCCACAGTCGCTGGTCATACCATAGCGACAAACCTCCTCCAGACTACCGCCCTGAGCACCAACACCGGGAACCAACAGGAAATGCTCCAGAGCCAGTTTTCTGATGTCTTCAAACATGCGACCCTGGGTGGCACCCACCACATACATCATATTGTCCTTCGTGCCCCACTGCTGACTCTTCTTCAATACCTTCTCAAACAAACGCTCACCCTGTTCGTCGGTCGTCATTTGGAAATCGAGAGAACCCTTGTTGGAGGTCAGCGCCAACAGGATAACCCAGTGACCCTCATAACCGAGGAAGGGAGTCACACTGTCTTCACCCATGTAGGGAGCCACCGTCAGCGAGTCGATGTCATACTCCTCAAAGAAGGTACGTGCATACATCGCAGAGGTATTGCCGATATCACCACGCTTCGCATCAGCGATGATGAAATGATGGGGGTAGTTCTCCTTGAGGTATTTCACGGTCTTCTCAAACGATATCAAACCCTTCACACCAAAAGCCTCGTAGAAGGCCAGGTTGGGCTTGTATGACACACAGTAGGGGGCTGTGGCATCGATGATGGCTTTGTTGAACGAGAAGATAGGATCTTCCTCATTAAGAATATGTTGTGGCACTTTCTTTAAGTCTGTGTCGAGACCTACACAGAGGAAAGACTTCTTCGTCTTGATCTGTTCGATGAGTTGCTGTCTGTTCATAATCTATTTTTTTGTTTCTGTTTTTGGAGGTTCTTTTTGCTGGTCTGTTGTACGTTTCATAGAGGTTATGAGGTTCACGAATTCCTCGGCGGCAACAGTCTTCTTGTTGTCATCCTTCTCGTCGTTTCGTCTGGTATAAAACTGTCCCATGTTATTATTGATTTAGAGTTCGTTCTCCTTCATGCGCTCGGCATTCTCTGCCACGGTGAGGGCATCGATCATCGCCTGGATGTCACCGCCGAGGAATCCCTGCAGGTCGTGTGTCGTATAACCGATACGGTGGTCGGTGACACGACCTTGTGGGAAGTTATACGTACGGATCTTGGCAGAACGGTCTCCGGTAGAGACAAGCGATTTTCTACGTGATGAGATGTCATCCACATATTTCTGATGCTCCTTATCGTAGATGAAGGTATAGAGGCGCGACAACGCACGCTCTTTGTTCTTAGGCTGGTCACGGGTCTCCGTACACTCGATGAGGATCTCTTCGGTCTCACCGGTATTCGGATTCTTCCACATATAACGCAGACGCACACCCGATTCTACCTTGTTCACATTCTGTCCTCCTGCACCGGAACTGCGGAAGGTGTCCCATTTGATCTCTCCTTCGTTGATATGTACTTCAAACTTATCGGCTTCGGGGAGTACGGCAACAGTGGCGGCACTGGTATGCATACGACCCTGGGTCTCGGTAGCTGGTACACGTTGCACGCGGTGTACGCCTGATTCGTATTTCAGCGTACCATAGACATCAGCACCGCTCACGGCAAAGTCTATTTCCTTAAAACCGCCTACTGCGCCTTCCGATACCGAGGTGATGGAAAGGTTCCATCCCTTCGAGTCGCAATAGCTCTTGTACATCTTAAAGAGGTCACCGGCAAAGAGGGCTGCCTCATCACCTCCTGTTCCTGCGCGGATCTCCATCTGCACATTCTTGGCATCTTCCGGATCTTTCGGGATGAGGGCGATCTTGATCTCTTCTTCCAACTGGGGTTGGAGGCGCTCGTTCTCCGAGAGTTCCTCACGTGCCATTTCCTTCATCTCCGCATCGTCCTCATTGGCAAGGATATCCTTGGCTTCCTTGATACTGTTCAGACAGGCGATATAACGCTTGCGGGCATCCATGATATCTCCCAAGTCTTTGTATTCCTTGGTGAGCTTGACAAAACGGTTCTGGTCGGCAATGACAGAAGGGTCGGTGATGAGTGTTGACACTTCCTCAAAACGTGCCTCTAGTCCGTCGAGTTTCTGTAATATGCTGTTACTTTCCATTTAGTAGTTGAATGTTCCGAATTCTGATTGTATAGTAAGACTCTTCTGACCTTCTTCGATATGGCCCACGACCTGTGCGTCGATGTTAAACGACTTACTGATGGCGATGACGCGCTCTGCCACTTCTGGACGTACGTAGATCTCCATACGGTGTCCCATATTGAATACCTGGTACATCTCACGCCAGTCGGTGCCTGAACATTCGTGGATGGCATGGAACAATGGGGGGACGGGAAACATATTGTCTTTCACTACACGACAGTTGTCGCTCACGAAATGCAATACCTTGGTCTGGGCTCCACCGGTGCAGTGTACCATGCCGTGTATCTCTGGGCGCAACTCATCAAGGAGCTTCTTGATGACAGGAGCATAGGTGCGGGTGGGGGAGAGCACGAGCTGTCCGGCATCCACAGGGGATCCCTCTACAGCGTCGGTCAGTTGGTATTTACCGCTATAGACGAGTTCGTCGGGTACGGCATGGTCGAAACTCTCTGGGTATTTCTCTGCCAGGTATTTGGCAAACATATCATGGCGTGCTGACGTCAGTCCGTTACTGCCCATACCGCCGTTGTAACGCTTCTCGTAGGTGGCTTGGCCTGTTGACGACAGTCCTACGATGACATCACCGGGACGGATATTGGCATTGTCGATGACATCGCTGCGCTTCATGCGGCAGGTGACGGTAGAGTCCACGATGATGGTGCGCACCAGGTCGCCTACATCGGCTGTCTCACCACCTGTGGGATAGATGCCGATTCCCATCTCACGCAACTCTCCCAAGAGTTCGTCGGTGCCGTTGATGATGGCGGAGATGACCTCACCGGGAACGAGTTTCTTGTTGCGTCCGATGGTCGAACTTACCAGGATGTTGTCAACGGCTCCTACGCAGAGCAGGTCGTCGGTATTCATCACGATGGCATCCTGTGCGATACCCTTCCAAACACTGAGGTCACCAGTCTCCTTCCAATAGAGGTAGGCGAGTGATGACTTCGTTCCTGCACCGTCTGCGTGCATGATATTACAGTATTCGGGATCCCCTCCTAATATATCGGGGATGATTTTACAGAAAGCCTGTGGGAAGACTCCTTTGTCGATGTTCTTAATGGCGTTGTGAACATCTTCTTTGGCGGCACTGACACCGCGCATCATATATCTGTTGTCCATAATCTAATATTTAAATAGGTGGTTGTCTTATTTCTCGTGCCAGAACTCCCAACTGGCAAAAGCTTGCAGCAGGAGCATCTCCAGGCCGTTCTTCACATTGGCTCCGCGCGCTGCTCCTTTCTTCATGAAGAGGGTCTCGTCGGGGTTGTAGATGAGGTCATAGAGGATGGTGTGGCTGTCCATCGCGTCATAGGGCAGCATCGGACAGGCCTCGGTCTTGGGATACATGCCCACTGGGGTGCAGTTGACGATCACATTATATTCCTTGATGACATCAGGGGTGATGCGTTCATACTGTATCGTGTCGGGGCGCTCGTATCTGCTGACAAACACGGTCTCAAGTCCAAGGTTATGCAACCCGTAGTTGACGGCCTTCGACGCTCCTCCTGTACCGAGGATAAGGGCTTTCTTATGCCATTTCTTGTCGAGCATGGGTTCTATACTCTTCGTGAATCCTATCACGTCTGAGTTATAACCCTTCAGCGTGATCTCTTTCCCCGTGTGTGTCACCCGTATCACGTTGACGGCTCCGATGGCGCGTGCCTCTGGAGAGATAGTGTCCAGGAAGGGGATGACCTTCTCTTTATAGGGGATGGTCACATTGAGTCCTTTGAGGTTCGGGTTGGAGTCGAGTACTTCGGGAAGTGAGTCGATGGTCGGAATTTCAAAGTTCTCATAAACTGCATCGATGCTTTCATCAGCAAATTTCTGATTGAAATAGCTGATGGAGAAGGAGTGGCCAAGGGGATAGCCGATGAGTCCGTATTTATCCATTTGTCTATGTATTGTTCTATTTCGTTGCTTGATACATGGTGCAGATGCCGAAGGTCAGTCGTCGGAAGGAGGCTTCGGCAAATCCTGCTTTCTTTAGTATTCCTACCATCTGTTCTCCCTGTGGGAACACCTCGATTGTACGGGTGAGGTACGAATAGGCGGAACTGTCTTTAGAGATGAGTCTGCCATAGAGGGGGAGCACGGTATGGGAGTAGAGGTGGAAGAGTTGGCGCATGGGGAATGCCACGGGAGTGGTGAGTTCCACGATACTCAGATGGCCTCCGGGTTTCAATACCCTGCAGATCTCTCGGAGTCCTTGGTCGAGGTCTGCGAAGTTACGGATGCCGAAGGCTGCCGTCACGGCATCGAAGGTATCGCTGTCGTAGGAGAGATGCAGACAGTCTTCTTTGTGAAACGAGATGATGTCCTGCAGGCCTTCCTGCTCCACTTTCTGACGCCCGATCTCCATCATGCCCTCGCTGATGTCTGCCCCTATGAGTGTGGTGGGTTTCAACAGCTTGGCGGCTAAGATGGCGAAATCGCCTGTTCCTGTGGCAATATCGAGGATGGCCTGTGGCTGATAGGGTGCCAGTTGACCGATGGCTTTCTTCCGCCATCCCCGGTCTATGTCCCACGAGAGACGATGGTTTAGGGTATCGTAGGTGGGAGCGATGTTGTCAAACATCTGCTCCACCTGCGTTGTCTTCTCGCCCTCGTGATAGGGCTTGATCGTCTCTTGCTGATACATCCTTTATCTTGTCTTCAGATAGTTGGCAACATTCTTCTCGATGCGTGCGGCGATATCGTCGTTGTCGCTGGCCTTGACAAATTTCTCTCCGGTGATATGCTCATAGAGCTCGATATAGCGCTCGCTGACGCTCTCTGCATAGGCATCGGTGATCTCTGGCATGGTCTGGCCGGGCTCGTTCATGAAGTTATGTTCGATGAGCCACTGGCGTACAAACTCCTTCGACAACTGCTTCTGGGGCTCTCCCTTCTCAAATTTCTCTTCGTAGCCGTCAGCATAGAAGTAACGTGAGGAGTCGGGGGTGTGGATCTCGTCGATGAGATATACCTTTCCATCGCGCTTTCCAAATTCGTATTTGGTATCTACGAGGATGAGGCCCTGCTTGGCGGCAATCTCCTGTCCGCGTGCAAAGAGGCGACGGGTGTAGTCTTCCATCACAGCATAGTCTTCTGCTGATACGATACCCTGTGCGATGATCTCCTCGCGTGAGATATTCAGGTCGTGACCCTCATCAGCCTTTGTTGTTGGGGTGATGATAGGCTCTGGGAAACGCTGGTTCTCCTTCATGCCTTCGGGCAGTTTCACACCGCAGATCTCTCTGCATCCGTTCTTGTAGTCTCTCCATGCCGAACCGGTGAGAATGCCTCTGATGATCATCTCCACGCGAAAACCTTCACATTTCAGACCGACAGTCACCATGGGGTCTGGTGTGGCGAGTTTCCAGTTGGGGCAGATGTCGCTGGTGGCATCGAGGAATCTCGCTGCAATCTGGTTGAGCACCTGTCCCTTGAAGGGAATACCTTTGGGCAGGATTACGTCAAAGGCCGAGATACGGTCTGTGGCAACCATGACCATCAGGTCGTTGTTGATGTTGTAAACGTCGCGTACCTTTCCGTGGTACACACTCTGTTGTCCTTCAAAGTTGAAGTCAGTCCTTGTTAATGCTTTCATCTTTATTTGGTTTTTTATCAAACTTCTCGTAGGCGTTGACGATACGTGTCACGAGTTTATGGCGCACGATATCTTTTCTGTTGAGTTCCACCACGCCTATTCCTTCGATGCCTCGCAGGATGGAGAGCGCCTCTTTCAGTCCGCTCTTCTGTTCGTGTGGCAGGTCTATCTGTGTCATATCACCCGTGATGATCATCTTGGTGTTCCATCCCATGCGTGTCAGAAACATACGTATCTGCTGGGGGGTGGTGTTCTGTGCTTCATCCAGTATGACGACCGCATCAGACAGGGTGCGTCCGCGCATAAACGCCAATGGCGCTATCTGTATGATGTGCTTCTCCATCATATCCTGCAGTTTCACCTGTGGCAACATATCCTCCAGGGCGTCATAGAGTGGTTGCAGGTATGGGTCTATCTTATCTTTCATATCACCGGGAAGGAATCCCAGTTTCTCTCCGGCTTCTACGGCAGGTCGTGACAGAATGATTTTCTTCGCTGTCTTCTCTTTCAGTGCTTTCACCGCCAGGGCAATAGAGAGGTATGTCTTTCCCGTTCCTGCCGGTCCCACGGCAAACACCATATCGTTATCGTTATAGGCATCTATCAATGCCTGTTGGTTCTCCGACCGTGCCTTGATAGGTCTTCCTGCCATAGAATAGCAGACGGCACCGTCCGGTACTTCGTCCTTGGTACGGTGTCCTTTCACGATATCGAGGATGTCCTCTGCTTGCAGTGCATTGAATTTCAGCACGTGTTGCCTTATTTTCTCGGCACTCTCTTCAAATGCCGCCATTTGTTCCTCATCGCCAAGCATTCTGATCACATTGTCTCGTGCCACAATGCGAAGTTTAGGAAACAGCGCCCTCATCATCTGCAGATGTGCGTTCCCTGCTCCATAGAACACCACAGGATCAATATCCTCTAATACTATATGTTTCTCTATCAAAATCTTCCTTTTTTCAATTTCGTTGCAAAGGTACGAATAAGTGAGCGGAATACAAAAAGAAAACTCGGTTTTCTTTTTTATTCCCGAACGAGAGTACCTTCGATCGCAGGTCAAAGGTAGTGCAAATCGAGTGAAATACAAAATAAACCTCCGTTTCCTTTTTTTATTGTGCTCCAGTAAAAAATCCACGGAACACACGGAAGACACGGAAAAAGATTCTAGTTAAAGATTTTTGTTAAGATTTTGTTTTAGATTTCGAGCATCTCCGATGCGATCCCCCCAAAAATCCCTCCATAAAGCGAGGAACTCGAGCGCATTTTGTTTAGGATTTTAGTTAAAGATTATATTTGTGGAGGCTGAGTGATAGATTATTTCTTGCGAAGCAACATCTTAAAGAAGATTTCCCCCAAAGATTTCTTGCGAAGCAACCCCAAACCATCCGTTTAACATCCGTCTAAATTCCGATGATCCGATGATTCGATGATCCGTGGATTACATATCCTCCATCGACAAACCTTGGTATTCAATATTGAATTTCTTGAATTTACCTGTAGTCTGAAAGAAATGCTCAGCTTTATCTTTTAAGATACCGAGGTTGATATCCTGGGCTTGGCGTTTTACCTCATAAAAAATAACTTTCTTTTCCAGTTCATCGGCAGCGATAATATCAATTTCGTTCTCGCCTTTTCTGTCCCACCAGGAAGCAATCTGAGTATATTCTTCACTTTCTATCATCTTTGCCGTAAAATATCTTTCCAGAACCTTACCGGTGTATGTGGTGTAGTTCTTGTCAATAACCATCTTTAGTTTTTTATTGGCGCCAACCTCTATCATATATCCATATTTATAGATGTAGCGAAACCAAACGCGAAGGAAGTTGTCTTCTATCTGATAACGTATGTTTCGATTGGTCTTTTGAAACATCGGGGTATAACGGGATATCAAGCAATAGTCATTCTCCAGTTTGGTGAGATAGCCCGCAAGTTCTGTTTTCATGATACTTTCAATTTCACTACGAGTCGTGTGACCAGAAGCGATAAGTTGTAATATCTCGAAATAACGGGCATAGTCTTTGCCAAATTCTTCTATCAGCATATTTTTCCCTTCGTATATGAAATAAGAGTTTTTGGCAACAAACCTCTCTGTCATCTCTTCCTTGGTCGTGGCTCCTGCATCCATCATCATTTCAACATATTCTGCCACACCGCCAGTGTAACTGTATAGTGCCAGTAAATCTTCGTTGGTGTAGGATGGATTATATGTAGAGATGATTTCCTTGATAACAGAAGGGGGAAATGGAGTGACTTTTATTTCTCCAGTCTGCCTGCCGTAGAGAGGTTGTTTGTTGTTTTTAAAGATGATGTTCATCAACGAATAAACAGAACCGCAGACCACGAGATTGATATGAGCTTCCTGTTTGTTGAGATCCCAAATCTTTTGCATGTCTGAAAAGATTGAGGGATTAACCCGCTTGAAATCTTGAAACTCATCAATGACGAGCGTGATAGGACGAGTCTTGGACAGTTGCAGCAGATATTTAAAAATGTCTGCAAAACGTGTAACCTCGCCGAGAATAGGAAGCTGTAGCTTGCTTGTCATCTCTTCGATAAAATCTCTGCAGAGCTCTGCTTCTGATTTTCTTGCAACAAAAAAATACAGCATATCCTGCACATCCTCGTATGCTTTTATCAACAAGGACGTCTTTCCGCTACGTCTGCGTCCAGTCACGATAGTGAAACGAGCCGTTTGCAAAGACAGGTTTCTTGTTTCTTGCAACTCTTTTATTTCGTTATGTCTTCCAAAAAATTTCATAATACTACATATTTAGAACTTCATTTTCGATGGAAATTTTTCCGAAACCGCCATTTCTGAAACAGCGGTTTCGAATGCAAAGATAATAAAATTACTTGAATATCAACCTGTTTGTTCGTCGTTTTAAGTTTTTTTATTTATTCCCTTCATGTGTACTCGGTAAAAAATCCACGGAACACACTCTAATAATCCACGGATCACACGGAGAACACGGAAAGAGATTCTAGTTAAAGATTGTCTTATAGATTTTATTTAAGATTTCGAGCCGTAGGCGATCCATAATAAAACGCCTCTATAGAGCAACGTACTGTTGCGCATTTTGGTCAAAGATTATAGTTAAAGATTATGTTGTAGCTGCCTACCTGAGTGATAGATTATTTCTGGCCATCGGCCATATTTTTATTAAAGATTTCCACCAAAGATTTCTAGCCGTAGGCTACAAAAAACACGGAATACATAGAAGACGGATGTTAGTTAATTTTTGCTATCTCCCTACTAGGTAATTACTTTTGTCCTTACAGGACGTAGGTGTATATATTGCATCAAGTCCTCAGGGTGTTACCCTGGGCTAAGGAAACCATTGGGCTTTCAGCCCGTTGTTGCTTGTGTATCAAAAATCATATGTCTTCGCTACTCCAAAACATCTTGCGAAGCAACTCAATAAAATCCGTATAAATTCCGTTTAAATTCCGATGATCCGTGCCCTCCGTGGATAAAAAATCCGTGTCCTCCGTGTGCTCCGTGGATTATTCAGAGTGCCCTCCGTGAGACATAAAAACTTAAAGTGAGAGATTTTCTTGGTTGTTGCTCATAAAATATGTACCTTTGCAGCCGATTTTAAGATAACAACAACATGAAAGCAGCATTATTCGACTTGGATGGAGTCGTCTTCGATACAGAACCCCAATACACTATCTTCTGGGGACAACAGTGCAGAGAGTTCCATCCAGAACACCCCGGACTGGAACACGAAATAAAAGGCCAGACACTCGACCAAATCTATGACGCATGGTTCGATGGACCCCTGAAAGACAAACGAACCCTCATCACAGAACGCCTGAATAAATATGAAGAGGAGATGGACTATCTCTATGTGAAAGGCTTCGAACAAACCATCAAACTACTGCGTAGCCATGGCGTGAAGACCGCTGTCGTCACCAGTTCCAACCAAGCCAAGATGGAGAATGTCTATCACCGACATCCTGAGTTCAAAACCTATTTCGATGCCATCCTTACTTCCGAGGACTTCGAATACTCTAAACCGCATCCTGACTGCTACCTGAAGGCAGCAGCACGCTTTGGGGTTAACCCCACCGACTGCGTGGTCTTCGAAGATAGCTTCAATGGACTGCGCTCTGGACGTGCCGCAGGCATGACCGTCGTGGCACTGGCTACAACCAACGCACCGGAACAGATTGCACCACTCAGCGATGAGGTTATCAAAGACTTTAGTGAATACATCCCAAAACTCTAATAATTAATAAGATATAATGGCAGGATATTTGGTTAGTGACACCCGAAAAGTCACATCATGTCGATTAAAGGAAATGAAACAAAAAGGTGAGAAGATTGCCATGCTCACCTCTTACGATTTTACGATGGCAGGTATTGTCGATGGTGCTGGCGTTGATGCCATCCTCGTTGGCGATTCCGCTTCTAATGTCATGGCTGGCAATGCCACTACACTCCCCATCACCGTCGATGAGATGATTGTCTATGCTCGTTCGGTGGTAAGAGCTGTCAAACGTGCCTTTGTGGTCTGCGATATGCCCTTCGGTAGCTATCAGGTGACTGCCGATGATGGTGTACGCAATGCAGTACGCATCATGAAAGAGACAGGTTGCGATGGCGTGAAGATAGAGGGTGGGGCAGAGATTGCCGATATGATACGCCGCATCGTCGGTGCGGGCATCCCCGTAGTGGGTCACCTCGGTCTCACCCCACAGTCTGTGAATGTCTTCGGCGGCTATGGACTGCGTGCGAAAGAGGAGGCTGAGGCTGCCAAACTCCTGGCTGATGCCCATGCCCTTGAAGAGGCTGGCTGCTGTGCTGTCACCCTGGAGAAGGTTCCTGCTGCACTTGCCACACAGGTGTCTCGCGAACTCACCGTTCCTACCATTGGTATCGGTGCAGGTAATGGCTGCGACGGACAGGTCCTCGTGGTACACGATATGCTGGGCATGAACAAGGGCTTCAAACCGAAGTTCCTCCGCCATTACGCCCAACTCCATGATACCATCACTGATGCTGTAGGACAGTATGTGGGTGATGTGAAAACAGGCGATTTCCCCAACGATAACGAGTCTTACTAATCGCACTATATCCCAATGAACGCACAGAACACCCCTGTTCATATCCGTCTCTGGCATAGAGAGTTCTGGCAGATGGCTTTAGCAAACCTGCTGTTGTCTATGTCGGTCTATATCCTCTATCCGCTGTTGCCGCAATGCTTGGAGGATAACGGACATTTCACGGCGGTAGAAACAGGGGGCTCTATGGCGGTCTTCGCCTTGGGCTTGTTCCTCTTCGGTCCCTTCTGTTCGTTCCTTGTGCAACACTATCGGCGCAACAAGGTATGCCTCTGGTCTATCGTCATCATGGCGGCATGTCTTGGTGTCCTATGGTATCTCTTTGACGGTGGGTGGCCCTCTGCCACCTTCCCCCTCGTCATGCTGTTGCGATTGGTACAGGGTGCCACCTTCGGTTTGGCACAGATGATACTCTCCAGCACCCTCGTCATCGACACCTGTGAGTCATACCTCCGTACCGAGGCAAACCACAGCATGTCGTGGTTCGGACGTTTCGCCCTGTCCCTCGGTCCATTGGCAGGGCTTTTTGCCACCCGCCATTTCCACATGCCTGTTCCTGATGCGTTATGGATGGCGGTAGGCTGTGCCTTATTCGCTTTCCTGTTGATCCGCATGGTTAAATTCCCGTTCCGTGCTCCTTCCGATCATGTCACTTTGTTCAGCACCGACCGTTTCTGGTTAGGCAGTGGCTTCATCCTTTTCGTCAACCTGCTCCTCATCTCCGTGGCAGTAGGTATGGTCCTGGCATTAGCCACCACCATCGATTTCTATGCCGGTATCATGGTAGGCTACCTCTTCGCCCTGTTAGCCTGTCGTTTCGTCTTCCGTGATGCAGAACTCAAGAGTGAGGTTGTCAGTGGCCTCATCCTGTTCTTGGCAGCCCTCCTCCTGTTGATGGTACGTCCCACAGCATCCTCCGACTTCATCGCTGCCGCCCTGATAGGCATCGCCATCGGCCTCATCGGTTCCCGTTTCCTCCTGTTCTTCATCAAACTCAGTCGCCATTGTCAGCGTGGCACCTCCCAGAGCACCTATATGCTGGCATGGGAGAGTGGCATCGCCCTCGGCGTCGGCATCACCTACGCCCTCCCTGCCTCCCGCTACACCACCTCCCTGACCACCTCCCTCATCCTCGTCTCCCTCGCCATGCTCATCTACAACCTCTACACCCACCGCTGGTTCGAACACCACAAAAACCGGTAATCTTTCAACCTCTAACGATAACCTTAACCCTAACAACACGGAGTGTTTAGTTTATAGGTTATAGGTTATAGTTTATAGGTTAGTGGTAATGGGTTATAGGTTAGTGGTAATGGGTTATAGGTTAGTGGTTATAGTTTAAAGTTTATAGGTTATAGTTTAAAGTTTATAGGTTATAGTTTAATGTTTATAGATTCTAGTTAAAGATTCTCTTTGAGATTTTCATTAAGATTTCGAGCATCTCCGATGCGATCCCCAAGAAACCCCTCCTGCAAAGCAACGTACTGTTGCGCATTTTGTTTAGGATTTTAGTTAAAGATTATGTTGTGACTGCCTACTTGAGTGATAGATTATTTCTGGCCATAGGCCATATTTTATTAAAGATTTCCCCCAAAGATTTCTTGCGCTCGCGCAACCAAAAAAATATCCGTTTAACATCCGTCTAAATTCCGATGATTCGATGATCCGTGTCCTCCGTGTGATCCGTGGATTATTCAGAGTGTGTTCCGTGGACCTTAAACCCAGGGCAGAACGGCTTCCGTGGATCCAGGTCACAGTGTCCCACGACGAGAGCCTTAGGGTACCGTTCCTTCAGCTCCTTGATGAGTTTCCACAGTGCAATCTTCTGTTCAGGCGTCCTGGTATCCTTGGGAGTCTTCCCATCCACATCCAGTCCCCCGACATACGCCACTCCGATAGAGTGTTTGTTATGGTTCTTACAGTGGGCCCCCACCAGATCCTCCGCTCTACCTTTCTCGATGGTCCCATCCGTCGGAATCACATAGTGATACCCACATCCTTTCCATCCCAATGACCGGTGATACCGATCGATGTCCTTTACTCTCAGCGTGCTCCCCGCTTTATTAGCGGTACAATGCACAACAATCAATGTTATTGTTCTCATATTACTTTCAAATTTTTTAATTTAACCTTTCAACCTTAACCTTAACGCTAACTTTAATAAAGGATGTTAGTTGAAGATTATTCTAAAGATTTTTGTTAGGATGTCGAGCCTGTAAGGCGATCCATAATAAATTCCTCCCATAGAGCAACGTACTGTTGCGTATTTTGGTCAAGATTTTATTTAAAGATTTTGGTAGGGAGGGAAAATCTAAAACAAAAATCATAACTGAAAATGCGCTCGAATACCTCGCTTCTTGGGACGATTTAAAGATGGATCGCATCGGAGATGCTCGAATTTTTGGAGTAGCGAAGACAGAGTGAGAGCGCGCTTTCACTATGCTGAGTCACGACAAAAATAACCTATGGTGTAAATCTAAAACAAAATCATGACGAAAATCTAAAACTATGGATTGTTATTTAAAGATTTTATTTGGAGATAAACTGCGAATCCACAATATTTCTTGCGAAGCAACATTTCATAAAAGATTTCCTCCAAAGATTTCTTGCGAAGCAACTCAATAAAATCCGTATAAATTCCGTCTAAATTCCGATGATCCGTGGATAAATTCCAGATGATCCCACCCAAACCCTCCCTTAATCCGCATCACAGCTGAGTCATAGCCCCGCCGGCAGCACCAGTGATCACCAGTTCTATCACTCTCAGCACATACAGCGCTACGCGCTTCCAATTAATTCTCATACTCGTAGTTTTTAAATATAAAAATAGGATTAGTTGCATAAATCTCTCTTGTGGTTATCTGTTACCCCTCCAATCCGCCACCAGGGTTCTGTTCAGACGAATCCCCACCAGTCACCGTCTCGAAGTAGGCAGTGAGCGTCTGATTGCTATTCACCGTGATGGTACGTGACGCAGAGGTGTCGTTATCACTCCATCTCTTAAAGGTGTAGTTCTCCGATGGGGTAGCAGTGATGGTCACTTCCGTGCCAGCCTCATACTTACCGCCGCCGGTCACACTGCCACCGCCCATCGGGTTCGCCACCAGTGTCAGCGTCTTCTTCGTGTCTGTTGGGGTAGTAGGCGACACCACCTCATCAGTCTTTTCCTTGTTAGACTTCTCGTCGGGCGAGAGGAAGATGTCGGTCGAACCGCCATAGCTGTTCACCGCCTCTTCGTACGCCTCATCATTCTGGTATGCCTCCAATAGCTTGTTCTCCACGATGAGGTACTGAGCCGATATCTCCGTTTTGTTTTTTCTCTTCTGGGAGTGAATCCATACCATACCGTGGTTGCCGAAGTCATGATTCTGCTGTGCTGCGAGACAGCCCTCCTGGATAGAGAAGCCACGAACATCTGCAAGGGACAGTAGCTTCGTTTCGCTACGTCTCACGAGTACCACGCTACTGGCATCCACATTCACCATCGGCACGTGTGTCACGTCGTTCACCTCTTGTGTGAGGAGGAAATAGGTGATCTGGTCCCCGTAATCATACCCCCTGTTGTTCTGCACCACGGCATTCGAGAACTCCGCCACGGTGGTCTCTGCTGTGATGACCAGGTCGCCGAGGTCGATGTCTGTCACTGCCTGGTTACCCTTACCGGTCACCGATATCGACTTTACCTTACCGTGTGTGATCTCATAGGGTGCAACGATGCAGATGCCTGCATTCACGTCAGGTTTGGTGAGATACACAGGAGAGTGTGAGAGGTTCGACGACACGAATTTATGGTAGTCGCTACGTCTGTTGCGTGTACCGCCGAAGGCGAGCTTCATATAGGGTTGCAACACCTGATATTCTCTGATGATGTTCGCCCATTTCATGCGCTGTTTCAGCTGTTGACCCGTCTTCGCGTCTTTCTTCTGGGTGATCTTCTCTGATACCACCGTCTGTCCACCGTTTCGTTTGAAGGTGAGATTACCTGCTGAACCACAAAGTTTTGAAATAATACCGTTTAAAATTGCCATAATGTTTGTTGTTTTAATGTTGATTTTGTGCCAATATTGGCGGAATGAATTTAACAGAACTTTCGCATCCATGCTTCCTCGCCACCAGCAAGGAACTGCATCGCTCCTTCCTCGTCGCATTTTCGCTCCTTTCTCGTCGTTTTCTCGTCGCTCTTTCGTTCGTTTTTCGCTTGTTCTTCGTTCGGTCCTCGATAGGTCTTCGATAGACTAACGAATAAGCAACGAGAGACGAACGAGAGACGAACGAGGACCTAACGAGAAGTGAACGAGAACCGAACGATAACTGGTAGGGTGTTCATCGGAGGATGATGCGTTTTAGTGCATCTTCCTTCCCTCTTCCCTGTTGTTGGATTTCTGATTTTTGTCATAATCTTTGGTTTTAAACTGTTTTAGATTCTCGTGGTGTCTTCCCCTCATCATTCAGGGTCCATCACCTGTTGTCGTTTGCAAAGGTACAAAGTCTGAAAAGGTGACTGTCCAACAATGTCCAACATTGTCCAACAATGTCCAACATTGTCTAACATTGTCCAACATTCTCCGTTATTCGTCTAAATCAACGCAGAACACCTTACATAGAAATTTTACTGCGCCAGGAGTAAGAAGTTGTCCTTTGCGCTTCACACCCAACTTTTCCAGATCATCACGATAAGGCTCAATCCATCTTCCAAATGTTTTAAGACTGACGCCTAACTTGTTGGCGAATTCATACTTGTACAGAGTCTTGTTTTTGCGGCACAGTTGCAAATATCCGTGGCTTATTTTTGTAGTATAGGTCTATATTTTCT
>SAMEA3663023__coassemble_1388_pt1 | contig 13394 bp, 15 predicted proteins | sample SAMEA3663023__metabat2_low_PE_009 | metagenome-assembled genome bin SAMEA3663023 (sample SAMEA3663023) | pig gut metagenome | biome: pig gut; feature: pig-associated habitat; material: faeces | place: France | collected 2012
CTTTGTTGGTATAAGTAAGTGGGATTAAGGATGTACGAGGGTTCCAATTTCCTCACCTTCCATGACTTTCTTCAGATTGCCCACCACGTCCATGTTGAATACATAGATAGGCAGATTGTTGTCCTGACACATGCAGATAGCGGTAAGATCCATGACCTTCAAACCGCGTGACAATACTTCTTTATAGGAGATTTCGTCAAACTTAGTAGCGGTTGGGTCCTTTTCGGGGTCGGCGGTATAAATGCCATCTACGCGTGTGCCCTTCAGCATCACGTCGGCTTCTATCTCTATGCCACGCAGACTACTGCCGGTATCGGTAGTGAAATAGGGGTTGCCAGTACCTGCAGAGAAGATGCATACCTGTCCTGCTTCCATCGCCTCGATAGCTTTCCATTTGGTGTAGAATTCGCCGATAGGCTCCATGCGGATGGCTGTCAGCACCTTGTTCTTCACACCGATAGCTCCCAAAGCTGATGATAGTGCCAGCGAATTGATTACTGTGGCACACATGCCCATCTGGTCGCCTTTCACGCGGTCGAAGCCTTTCTGACTGCCGCTAAGTCCGCGGAAGATGTTGCCACCGCCGATGACGATACCAATCTGTACGCCCATCTCACTGACTTCCTTAATTTGTCGGGCATAGTCGCTGAGGCGTTCTGCGTCGATGCCGTAACCTTGATTGCCCATCAAACTCTCACCAGAGAGCTTCAGGAGGATTCTCTTAAATCTTGCCATATTATCTTTGTTTTTTATTGATTATTGTCTATCATCATGTAGTAGGGGTGTTCAGATCACAAACGATACTTCTTTGAAAGCATAGCGGCGTCGCTCCCCATCTTCGGTCATCAGTACCAGGTGTCCGTCTTCCTCCACATCTTCTATGCGTGCCATAAAAGCGCCTTGCGCATCGCAGTAGGGGTGAAAGCCTTTTCGGCGGTATAGGGCCTGCATGTAGCGTTCCCTTACATCCTGCAGCATATAGCTTTCAATGCGACAGATAATATCTTCCAATAGTGCTTGCCGGTTGGTTTCCTGTCCGGTTATCTGCCAGAGCGATATGGGGTTTGGGGCATCGCTTTGAAATTCGCGTTGGTTTACGTTGATGCCTATGCCCGCAATGCTATCGCATATCTGCATGCCTTTCAGTCTGTTTTCTATCAGCATGCCACAGATCTTAGCATTTCGCCAATAGATATCGTTAGGCCATTTCACGCTTAAGTCGCCTATATATTGTCCTAATGCGTCGGTCACCGCCAGTGATACTGCCATAGAGATATGAAACTGTCGGTTGGCTGGTACGTGTGTGGGGTGCATCAATACCGAGAACGTGAGGTTTTTGCCTCGTTCCGATTCCCAATGGTTTGATCCTTGTCCGTGTCCATCTGTCTGATAGTTTGCCCATACCACACAGTCTTCATCACCGCCATGTTCTCTCAGCCATCGGTTCGTGGAATCTGTCTCCTCGATATACACTATTTTTTCTTTCATAGTACAAAGGTAGTGCAAACCGAATGGAATACAAAATAAAAACTCGTTTTTATTTTTATTCCTGAGGTGCCGCCTACTTAAGAAATCCTTTCAAAGGTAGTGCAAACCGAATGGAATACAAAATAAAAACTCGTTTTTATTTTTATTCCCGAGGTGCTGCCTACTTAAGATGGTAATCACTGGTTAGTGAAAACCAAAATAGGATGGTGGTCGAATGGTGGTCGAAAACCCCACAAAATGACAATCGACCACACCTATAATAGATTGAAGGATAGTATGATGCAAGTATCGGTGGTCGAGTGGTCGAATTTTTTTGAAAACTGAATTAACTATATGTGTAGGTGGTACGACCATTCGCCTGTGATTTCTCTTGCTTACAACAGCAGGCAACTTGCTGTTTTGATGGCTGTTTGATAGCAGGTGTTTGATGATAACGCGTGCGCGTACGCAAGCATGCGTACCTTTATTAAATGAAACAAGGTATATGAAATTTTAGTGTGAAAACGGTTTTCTTCTGCATTTATGATCCTTTTCTGAGGATATTCAACTATTTTTTTGTAATTTCGCAACCATGACACAAGAAGAACAATTGAAAACCGACGAACGCTATATGCGTATGGCATTGGTGGAAGCTGAAGCTGCTGGAGCAGCAGGTGAAATACCTATTGGTGCTGTAATCGTATGTCAGGGCAGGGTTATTGCCCGTGCCCACAACCTCACGGAAACTCTCAACGATGTTACTGCGCATGCTGAGATGCAAGCCATAACGGCAGCTGCAAACGAATTGGGAGGGAAGTATCTGACCGATTGCACACTCTATGTTACCGTAGAACCCTGTCCTATGTGTGCAGGTGCATTGGGCTGGTCGCAGATTCCGCGTATTGTCTATGGTGCTGCCGACGATAAACGAGGATTCCATGTCTATGCCCCCAAGGCATTACACCCTCGTACAACGATAAGTGGCGGCATTCTTGAGGAAGAATGTCGCCAACTTATGCAAGATTTCTTTAGAAGCAGACGATAGTTGTCATCGTGTGACTATCGTACTGGTAGTGAGGTTTCGGATTTATTCACCGATATACTTTGCGATGGTTTCCAAACACTTTTCTCTGCTAAATGGCTTCGACATGAAATCGCAGCAGCCTGCTTCAAATGTGGCTTGGCGGTCGGTTTCAAAAGCGTTTGCAGTCAATGCGATGATGGGGAGGTCTGGATGTTTCTCCTTGATGAGGCGTGTTGCCTCAAGACCATCCATCACGGGCATCTTCATGTCCATCATGATTAAGTCGAATTGTTGTTGGTCAGACAGTTCAACAGCTTCTTTGCCGTTGCTGGCGCGTACCACTTCATATCGATTTCTCAATACGTAAGTCATCAGCACGTAGTTGCTTTCGTTGTCTTCTGCTACTAAGATACGTTTCATATTCATTTCTTTTGTTTTATTCTTATTTTCTGTCTTTCCAGAGTTTGGTCATATCCTCCAAGGTCTTGCCTTTGGTCTCAGGTACCAACTTCCATACGAAGAGGGCTGCCAGCACACAGATAACACCATAGAGGCTATAGGTGAACCAATAACCCAGACTGTTGGCCAAGGGGACAAACGATGTTGATACGATCCAGTTGAATATCCACTGGAAGGCTACGGCAATGGCTACTGCTGCACCGCGGATGGTATTTGGGAATACTTCGGCGATGAGTACCCAGCAGATGGGACCCCATGAGAACATGAATGATGCTGAATAGATCATGATAGATACCATGCAGACGAGCTGCAGTTCGGGATTGCCGAAGGTGCATGCTACACCGATAGCACCTATTGCCATGCCGAGAGAACCAACGATGAGCAAGGGCTTACGACCGAGCTTCTCTACAGTGAAGATTGCTACACAGGTGAAGCTCAGATTGACGATTCCGTTGAATACGGTAAGCATCATAGGATTGTCGAAACCCATGGCTTCATAGATGCGTGGGGCATAATAGAGCACAGCATTGATACCTACTGCCTGTTGGAATACCGACAACATCACACCAACAAAGATGCAAAGGAATCCGTAGGTCATGAGTTTCTCGGTCTTCTCTGTTACGGTGTTCTTAATGTCAAACAGAATCTGTTTGGCTGCTGCTGCACCATTGATCTTTGCAAGGATGCGCTCTGCTTTGGCATCTTCGCCAATCATAGCAAGATAGCGTGGTGTCTCAGGTACAAAGCAGATGAGGATGGCAAACAGTCCGGCTGGAATCATTTCCGATCCAAACATATAGCGCCAGCCAGTCTCGATAGCCCATTGGGCTTCTGTGCCGTTGAGTATTTCGTTCAAACCGCCACCAACACTTGCAATGGCTGGGGCAATATGGTCGCCAAGGATGAAGAAGTTGACGAAATAAACCACCAACTGTCCGAAGATGATAGCAAACTGGTTCCATGATACCAACATGCCACGAATACCACTTGGCGCAATCTCACCAATATACATGGGGCAAACAGCAGAGGCAAGGCCTACGCCGATACCACCTATCACACGATAGAGATTGAACACGATGAGCAGGGTGAGGGTGGGTTTGCCTTCGGGCAACAACATGCTCTCAGGACACATAGAACCCCATGCCGATATGAAGAACATGATGCCGGCGAATATCAATGAACGTTTTCTTCCAAATTTTGTAGCAAGCAAACCAGAGATGGCTGAACCGATGATACAACCGATGAGGGCACTTGAACTGGTGAAGCCATGCCAGAAATCGGTATATTGGAAGTCTTTAGCTCCCATAAAGAAGGCTTGAAGTCCTTTCTCTGCGCCAGAGATTACTGCGGTGTCATAACCAAAAAGAAGGCCGCCTAATACGGCAACCATCACAATAGAAATCAAATAGGATCTGCTTCCTGTTTGCTGCTGTTCCATAGTTTTTGTTTTATAATTATTGAAGTGTATGATTTGTTTGCACAAAAGTAACATTTTTTTGGAACTAACACGGCCTTTTTGCTTGCTTTTTAACGTTTTTTTGAGGAATAATGCATAAATGCATACGTTATAGGGGATTTCCTGCTAACTGGCTGCGTTTTGGTGATTGATGTGCTCTTTTTCTAGTTCCTATTAAAAATTGGGAAACGAATGGGAAAATAAAGGTAGCAGAAGGGAGAAATTCGTACCTCTAATCTTCCATAGTCATGGCACTTTTTCTCGCCATGGCATAATTAAAGCGAGCTTTATTCTGCTCATGGTTTAACGAAAACGTCCAATTTTAGCTACTCGCATTATGAAAATAAATAATTATATAAGGTTTTATTTGGTTTTTCGCTCACTTATTCGTACCTTTGCACCCGCATTTGAAAATGTGAACCGCCGTGATGAAGACGGGGAGCATCTGAAAGATGTCATATTATTAACAATTTAATTAAATCATCAACAATTATGTATTTAGATTCAGCTAAGAAGAAAGAAATCTTCGAGAAGCACGGACAGTCGGCTACTGACACCGGTTCTATCGAAAGCCAGGTAGCTCTGTTCACCTATCGCATCAGTCACCTCACCGAGCATCTGAAGCAGAACCGCAAGGATTTCGGTACAGCTCGTAGCTTGACCAAAATGGTAGGTCGTCGTCGTAAACTCTTGAAGTATCTCTACAACAAGGACATCAACCGCTATCGTGAACTGATCAAAGCCCTCGGACTGCGTAAGTAATAACGAAAGGTACATAACAAAAATTATCCCGCTGACTCGTAAGAGAAAGCGGGATAATTTTTGTTATAGCATATTGACGTGATGTTTATCTACCGTCAGCATGATGCTTGATTACATTGTAGTATCAATTATTCGCTACAGAACTTTTCGCAGAATTTCGTGAAGGGGAATCATTACGAAATCGCGTTCTTCCATTAACGGGTGGGGAATGACTAGCTCGGCACTGTCTATTCGCAGATCGTCATAGAGCAGTATGTCGATATCGATTGTGCGGTCAGAATAGCCATGATGTCTATCGGTTTTGCGCTTACGACCCATATCGCGTTCAATGGCTTGCGTCAGCAGAAGCACTTCGTGGGGCGTATGATTGGTGTGACAACATACTGCGCCGTTGAGGAAACGGTTGGAAGATTCAAACCCCCAAGGTTCGGTCTCTATCCATGATGATCGACGAATGACTTTGCCGATGCGGCGACCTATCTGTCTAACTGCCTCGTCGAGCATTTCCTGACGGTTGCCCAGATTGGAACCTAAAGCGAGATACACCTCATGGAGGTGATCGTCGCTTGTTGTCTCTGTCTGTTGCTGAGAAATGTTAGTCATTAAGGATGAGCATTGCATCGCCATAGCAACCGAACATGAAACCATTTTTGACGGCAGCTTCGTAGGCGTTGTAGATGAGATCGTAACCACCGAAGGCGGCGGTTGCCATCATCATGGTTGATTCGGGATGATAGAAATTGGCTATCAGCGAATCTGCCAGATTGAAGTTGTAGGGTGGGAAGATGAACTTATTGGTCCAACCAGAAAACTCTTTCAACATGCAGTCGGTGCCGACGGCGCTCTCTGTAGCACGTAGGGTAGAAATGCCGACGGCGCAGATTTTACGGCCTTCCTTCTTGGCATTATTGACTGTAGAGCAGGCTTTACTGTCGATAATCATCTGCTCGGAATTCATTTTGTGCTTGGTGAGGTCTTCTACCTCAATGGCGTCGAAACTGCCAAGACCACAGTGTACGGTGATGTAGGAGAAGTCGATACCACGGATTTCCAAACGTTTCATCACTTCGCGGCTGAAATGGAGACCTGAGGCTGGAGCAGTAACAGCTCCTTCATGGCGGGCATAGATGGTCTGGAAGTTTTCTTCGTCTTCGGGAGTTACATCACGTTTGTCAACGATATAGCGTGGTAGTGGGGCAGAGCCCAAGGCAAAGAGCTCGCGCTTAAACTCATCGTGGGGACAGTCGTAGAGAAAACGCAATGTGCGTCCACGGCTGGTGGTATTGTCGATGACTTCTGCTACCATAGGCCCGTCTTCATCGAAGAAGAGTTTGTTGCCAATACGTATCTTACGTGCTGGTTCTACGAGTACGTCCCAAAGACGCAGTTCCTCATTGAGTTCGCGAAGCAGGAATACTTCAATCTTTGCGTCGGTCTTTTCTTTGGTGCCATAGAGGCGTGCAGGGAACACCTTTGTATCGTTGAGAATCATTACGTCACCTTCATCGAAATAGTTGATGATGTCGCGGAATAACAGCGGTTGATTGGTGTCGTTTCCTTCATCATCTTTCTTGAAGATGTCGAATGTTTCGCTTTTGCGGTGTACAACCATCAGGCGACATTCATCGCGCCGATATACTTTATCAATGGTTCCGTCTTCATTTTCGAATGCTTTGTGTGGTGGCTCAAGGGCTACCTGTGACTCGGGCAACTTGAATTTAAATTGTGACAGTTTCATTGCTTATAGTTTTTTTAAGTTGTTTTTTTCTTCTTGATGTCTTCTATGTCTTGTTGGGCAAGCCATGCAGGGAAATCGTCCATCTGGATGCAATGTTCGATGCTGACTTCGCCCAAACGGGTGCGGCGTAGTGCGGTGAGGTAGGCACCGCTTCCTAATGCGCGACCGATGTCGCGTGCAAGCGACCGGATGTAAGTGCCTTTTCCACATACCACTCGGATGGAGAGCTGCATGAGCTGTTGGTCGAATGACTTTACCTCAATCTCGTCGATATGTACGGTTTTGGCTGCAAGCTTCACTTCTTCGCCGTTGCGCTTCATGCGGTAGGCACGTTCACCGGCTACCTTGACTGCCGAATACTGTGGTGGCACTTGCTGGATATCACCGAGAAATTGTGGCAGCGTGTCGTCGATGAGCTGGCGTGTGATATGCTGGGTGGGGTAGGTCATATTGACGGTATGCTCTTTGTCGTAGCTGGCTGTGGTAGCACCGAGTTGCAGCGTGGCTGTATATTCCTTGGTGTGGTACTGCATGCGCTCAATCTCCTTGGTCATTTTGCCGGTACATAGTATGAGTACACCAGTGGCAAGGGGATCGAGTGTTCCTGCATGTCCCATCTTCACTCGTTTTACGCCAATCTTACGGGATACGAGATAGCGGATGTGTGCCAACGCGCCGAAACTCGACATGCGATAGGGCTTATCGATATAGATGACTTCTCCTTGTGTAAAATTCATATATTTTATTTAGAATATGTCCTAACCAGGTCAGGGGCATAAGGTAAATGTGAGTATTAAATGAGTGAGCAGATGATGGTGATAGCACCTGCTATGGCACAATAGATACCGAAATAGATGAGCTTGCCTTTCTTCACGATGTTGATCATCCACTTGCAGGCAAGGCATCCAGACAAGAAGGCTGCAACGAATCCTACTACCATGGGGAAGGTGTCGATGCCGCCAAGGGTTTCTTCTCCTTTCAGTCCTTTCAATAGGTCGAGTAATGCCTCACCAAGGATGGGAGGGATGACCATGAGGAACGAGAACTGTGCCATCTTTTCTTTCTTATTGCCTAATAGGAGACCTGTGGCAATGGTAGTGCCAGAACGGGAGAGTCCGGGCAGTACGGCAAGAGCCTGACCTAAACCGATGATGAAAGCATGCAGTGGACTGATGTTTTCACGCTGACGGGGCTTGGCAAAGTAGGAGAACGACAGAAGTAGTGCTGTTACGAGAAGCATGCAACCTACTATGAGCAGGCCCGAACCGAATATTTCCTCTACTTGGTCTTTGAAGAACACACCCACGATGCCCACAGGTATCATAGAGATGATGATGTTGAGGGCGTATTTGGTTTCATCGTTCATCTGGAATTTGAAGAGTCCTTTCAGTATCCAGTCGATTTCTTTCCACAGAATAACTAAGGTGCTCAATACCGTGGCAACATGTACCATGATGGTGAAAGTGAGGTTGTCTTCACCGTTGATGTCGACGAGATAGGCGCCAATGGCGAGGTGACCGCTACTGCTGACGGGGAGATACTCTGTCAGTCCCTGGATGAGTCCGAGTATAAGTGCTTCAAACCAATTCATTGTGCGCAACCCTCCTCTGTTTCGTTAGCTGTTGTCTCGGTGTTTTTGGGCTTGCGCATCACACCATAGATCATGAATACAAACCCGAACAAGCAGGTGATAGGAGCTATGGTGATGCGGCGTGTGCTGAAGATGTCGGCATTGTATGCCTCTAAGTCGGAACCGCTGCCACTCATCAGAATGAATCCGATGATGACGATAGCCATGCCTAATGCCAAAAGCAGATAGTTGGTGCGGTCAAAAGCGAGATTTCTTTTGTTCATAATGTATTGTTCGCAAATTGATGTGTTGTCAGATTTTGTAGAGTTCGCCAGCTGTCATTCTCAAGAAACGGTTGACGGCAAGCCATGCACAGAGGGCTGTGATGAGCAAACCGAAGAGAAATACTGCTACGCCGGTGATAGTAAGTTCCACCCAAGTGATGACGGTTAGTATGCCAGGCTGCATCACGTAGAGTCCGTAGAAGCATCCGCCCAATACGGCAATGGCTATGAGTGCAGCGATGATACCCACTCCCATGGCATGGTAAAGGAACGGACGACGGATGAATCCCCAAGAGGCACCCACAAGTTTCATAGTGTGGATGAGAAAACGTCGTGCATAGACGCTAAGTCGGACAGTATTGCTGATGAGCGAGAAGGAAACGCATGTCAGCAGGATGGCAAGCACAAGGAGGATGATGCTGATACGGCTCAGATTGTAGTTGACTTGATCCACAAGGTCTTCCATATATGCTACGTCGCTAATGCGGGCATCCTTGCGTAACTCTTTGGATATGATGCGCAAGGAGTCGCGGTTGGCGTAGTTGGCATTGAGCCATATCTCCAGTGTGGCAGGAAACGGGTTGAAGCCGAGAAACTCTGATGGGTCGCTGCCCAACTCCTTAATCTGTTCGCGCTGTGCCTGTTCTTTACTGATATAGTCGATATGGTGTGACCATGGCTTATGATAGAGATCGCGGCAGAGCAGGTGGCCCTGATTGACCGTGACATAGTCTTTCAACATGACGCTCATGGTCAGATTTTCTTTCATGTGGTTGGATAAGTTGCGTGCCAATAGTACGGAGAATACCACCATTCCAAGCAAGATAAGCACCATGGCGGTACTGATGCATAAGGTGACTCCCTGCATACCTCTACGACAACTGATAGCTTTTCTTTTTTTTGCCATTGTTCCTAAATGTCCGTAATATACCTAATTACTTGCAAAATTACAATAATTCACTCAGATTGCAAAACAAATTACGTTTTATTTGCTAATTTTGCAGTCGATAACAAAACATTTGGATTTATGAGTACAATTATCTATCCATCTCCCATCTTCGGTCCCATTCATAGCCGACGCTTGGGAATTTCGCTTGGCATCAACCTGCTTCCTGCCGATGGCAAGGTTTGCTCGTTTGACTGTATCTATTGTGAATGTGGGTTCAACGAGGATCATCGACCTAAACAAACGATGCCTACAAGGCAGGATGTTGCAGAAAAACTCCAACTGACACTACAGCGTATGAAAAGCGAGGGACAGTTGCCCGATGTGCTGACGTTTGCTGGTAATGGTGAACCGACATGTCATCCCCATTTTCCGGAAATTATAGATGATACCATTCGTTTGCGTAATGCATATTGTCCGGATGCCAAAGTCTGTGTGTTGAGCAACTCTACGCAGATTCATCGTCAATCGGTACATGATGCGCTGATGAAGGTGGATGACAATATTCTCAAACTCGATACCGTGGATAGCGCTTACATCCATCGGGTGGATCGTCCGGCTGGCAACTATGACGTCAACCAGATTATTGAACGTATGAAGGCTTTCAACGGACATGTCATCATTCAGACGATGTTTATGCGTGGGGATTGTAATGGTGAAAGTGTGGATAATACTGCTGAGGAATATGTGGTTCCTTGGCTTGAAGCGGTCAAGACGATTGTACCTCAACAAGTAATGGTTTATACGATAGACCGAGAAACACCTGCCCATGGACTTCTCAAAGCTACCCATGAACAGCTTGATGCCATTCGGGATCGGGTTGTTGCAGTTGGCATCCCTTGCTCAGCAAGTTATTAAATGCATTACGGGGGGGTATTTGTTTGGCATAACCAGAAAGAGTCCGGAAATTGAAGTCTGCCATTCTCGTCAGGTTTGACATTTTTTCGTCGTGTCTTCGATAACTTCTCGTTCATCTTTCGTTCTTAGATAGATCCTCGTTCGGTTCTCGATCGGTCTACGATAGACTAACGAATAACGAACGAATAACGAACGAGAGACGAACGAGAAGCGAACGAGAAGCGAACGAGAAGTTAACGAGAACCAGTCGGGTGTTAATTGAAGACTCATGGTCCTTCTGTTGTAACCAGTTTGGGTTGTTGAATGTCGTTTCTGTAAACATAAACACCTTTTTTAATTGTACGATCAATAGTTTGTTACCAGGTGCCTTCTTGTTTGAGAATTTATTCTCAGGTTGGTTTGCAAAGATACAATATCACAAAACCCAGATGTCCGCCTTTGTCACTCTCTATGCTTGTTTTTTATTTTATTTAACTTATTTATAGACTCTTTTGCATAGACTCTGCGTAAAAAATAACTAAACGCCTTTGGTAGAGATGAGTAGTCAATCAATAGATGCTGTATCTTTTGTGGATAACAAGTCCATAATAGGTTGTTAGATGGAATGCAAAAACAATTTATCGATATTTGCTGATTTTGCTTTGAGATCCTAACAAAAACAAAATCATCCACAATACCAAATGTCTCGGTATTGCGGATGAAAGTATTATGATGTTCCGGCTACAAACAAACTGTAGTGGATGGTTACTGTTTGTTGTGCTCGGTGGAATTACCAAGCGGTTGGACTACATCTTAGAGATGATGCCAAGTTTGGTACCTTCGATAAACGAAATGATGTTGCGCACCTCTGGACCATCGGGCACCTGATCCTTGATCTGGTTGACGGCATCGAAAACTGATGTTTGACCGTGGAATACCAAGCGGTAGGCGTTGGCAATATGCTTGCGAACACGTGGGTCTAAACCTGCTGCTTCCATGATGACATTGTTAGGACAGCTGTATTTCACAGGTTTGCCACTTGCGATGATGTAGGGAGGAATGTCTTTCGAAAAGGTAGTACCTGCCTGGATCATGGCGAGGTCGCCCACACGAGTCTTGGCATTCTCCACCACCGAAGTGCTGTAGATGACACCATTACCAATGACGCAGTCACCGGCAATCTTCGTACCATAGCCGAATACACAGCCATCACCCACTACAGTATCGTGGGAGATATGTGCACCTTCCATCAGGAAGTTCTTATTGCCCAATACGGTTTTGCTTCCTGCGTATGTGCCACGGTTGATGACAACATTCTCGCGGATGGTATTGTTGTTGCCAATTTCCACAAAGCTCTCAGCACCTTCGAAATTGAAATCCTGAGGTAAGGCAGCAATAACTGCGCCTTGGAACACTTTGTTGTTATTGCCCATGCGTGTGCCGTTGAGGATACTTACGAAGGGGTAGAGTACGCAGTTGTCGCCAATCACTACATCGTCTTCAATATAGACAAAGGGGTATATTTTGCAGTTGTCGCCAATCTTTGCTTTGGGCGAAACGTCTGCTTTGGGACTGATAATACTTGCCATAATTTCTGATTTATATATTTATATAGATCCAGCAGCTAAATCGCCATGACAATGATGGTTGATATGCTTCCTGGATGTATCATCCGATGATTATTTTGCGCCACCTCCTAATGCATAGTAGAGATTTACCACTGCCTGCATCTTGTAGAAGTCATCAGCTACCTTTGAGAGTTGTACGTTGAGCAGTGAAGACTGTGCCTGGATTACTTCCAGATAAGAACCGCCAGCCTCTGACATCAACTTACGTGTATCCTCCACATTCTTCTCGAGTACGGCGATGCGCTTAGCCTCCACCTTACCCTTCTCGTCAGAATAGTTGTAGAGCACGAGGGCATTGCTCACCTCGCTACCTGCCTTCAACACGGCATCCTGCCAAGTATTGTAAGCCTGCTCGTACTGTATCTTAGCCACCTTCAAGCCGGCAATGATTCTACCATTCTGGAAGATTGGCTGAACCAATGAACCAACAGCAGAAAGCAACCACTTGCCTGGATTCACAATACCTGCACCAGCAGAATTGGTGAATGCACCTGTACCAGAGATGGTGATAGATGGATAGAACTTGCTGCGGGCAGTCTCTACGCCATAGAAGCACTGAGCTAAATTCATCTCGGCTGCGTGAACATCGGCACGGTTGTTGAGCAACTGGATGCCTACACCGGTAGAGAATGTTGCAGGAAGACTCTGATTCTCCAACTTGCCACGGGCAATGGAATGAGCCTGGTCGCCGATGAGAAGACTCAGGGAGTTCTCTGTCTCACGAATCTGGCGCATCAGGTCGGTCTTCTGAGTCAACACTGCATAGTAGTTGCTCTCGGCAGCCTGCACGGAAGTTCCGCGATAACCAATCTTGGTATCCTTCAGCACCTTCATGGTCTCCCAGGTATCCTTGGTCAATCCTTCCATATTGTTAACCAGCTCCACCTGCTTGTCGAGCATCAACAAGGTATAATACATGTTGGCGATGTTGGCGATGAGGTTGGTCTGTACAGACACCTGATAGTCCTTCAACTGGAGCAGAGCCATCTGGGCACTGCGCTTCTGAGAGAGCAGGTTGCCGAAGAGGTCAACCGTCCAACTGGCTGTAACAGGCAAGCTGTAAGTCTTGGTAGCAGCGTTACCATCCCAGGAAGCGATAGTTCCCTGAGGAGTGAAAGACAAAGAAGGCACGAATGCCAACTTGGCACATTTCAACTGTTCCTCTGCCATCTTCACGTTCAAAGCCGCATTGAGGAGGTTGACATTGTTGTTCAATCCCTTCT
>SAMEA3663023__coassemble_1394_pt1 | contig 13318 bp, 11 predicted proteins | sample SAMEA3663023__metabat2_low_PE_009 | metagenome-assembled genome bin SAMEA3663023 (sample SAMEA3663023) | pig gut metagenome | biome: pig gut; feature: pig-associated habitat; material: faeces | place: France | collected 2012
GCATGGGTGCGCAAAATACTAATTGCACGATGAAATTCATAGACATACCAGAAGATAGACAACGTGAAGCTATCAATACCGTGGCATTGCAGACCGGATTGCCGCCGTCAAGTATCGAAAAGGACTGGTGGGTAACGCAGGTGTTGAAAGCCCTTCATACTTTGCCATATGCAGAACATATTGCTTTCAAAGGAGGTACAAGTCTCAGCAAATGTTGGAACTTGATTGCCAGATTCTCCGAAGACGTGGATATTGCACTCAGCAGAGAATTCCTTGGCTTTAGCGGTGAATTGTCGAAGACTCAAATCAGCGACAGACTGCGTCGCGCTGCCTGTTCTTTCGTAAGAGAGAAGATGCAGCATGATGTAAGGAAGGCTTTAGTGGATTTGGGCATACGAACAGATGCTTTTTCTGTGGATGTTATAATCACACCAGTTACGACAACAGACCCAGAGATGATAACTATAACCTATCATAGTTTGTATGAAGCATCACCATATATCAAGAATACGGTAAAGATAGAAATCAGCGGCAGATCGATGATGGAGCCTATTGAGAAAAAAGCAATCAACGCTGCTATTGATGTCCATTTCAGCAAAGCTCCATTTGCAGAAAAGCCATTTGAGGTGAACGCCGTCATCCCCGAGCGTACTTTCCTTGAAAAGGTGTTCTTGTTGCACGAAGAGTTCAGAAAGAACGAGGTCAGAGTGGAGCGTATGTCTCGCCATATATATGATTTGGCAATGATGATGGATTCTGAAAACAAAATTGCTGACCGTGCAATCCACAACGAAGCCCTGTATAAGGCGGTACTTGAACATCGCAGAAAGTTCATCGGACTTAAAGGATTCAACTATGATGAGCTTTATCCTGCCACATTATGTATCGTGCCCAACGAGGAAATTGCAAGACTATGGCAAGATGACTACAAGTTCATGTGTGAGCACATGATTTTCGGGCAGGTGCCTTCTTTTGAGGAACTGATAAGCAAGTTGTCAATACTCAACGACCTAATAAAACACTTAAACTACAGAAAAATATGAATATAAAAGAAGACAATCCATGTACTCATGTATTTCCGTTTAAATTCCGATAATTGATTTCTGGCCAAAGGCCATATTTCATTAAAGATTTCCTTCAAAGATTTCTTGCGCTCGCGCAACCCCCCAAAAACATCCGTATAAATTCCGTTTAAATTCCGATGATCCGATGACCCGATGACCCGATGTTCCGATGTCCCGACAAAATCGTCGAATCGCCACATTTTTTCGCTATTTCTTTGTTTTTCATATTTTTTCCTTGGATATATTGACATTTTTTCATACTTTTGTTCCGTGATAAGACATGAAACAGTGTAACAAGCCAAATAATAAACCCTATTATTAATTTAATTTCAGTACAATTATGAAGAAGTTATTTTTAGCCGTAGTAGCAATGATGATATCAGCAGCTACCTTTGCACAAAATGAAGTAGGTCAGCTCACTATCCAGCCTAAGGTTGGTGTCAACATCGCCAACATCACAGATGTCAACGACGCCGATCCCCGTATTGGTTTGGCTGCCGGTGCAGAATTTGAGTATGGACTAACAGACAATATCGGTTTGAGCGCTGGTGTCCTTTATTCCATGCAGGGTGTTAAAACTATCATTGTTGATGATGATTGCACTTCGAAACTCGATTACCTGAACGTTCCTATCCTTGCCAATTTCTATATAGCAAAAGGATTTGCTGTGAAACTCGGTGTACAGCCTGGTTTCAAGCTCTCTTCAAAGGCGAAATTTAAAGGATCTGGAGGATCAAAAGAGGTAGATGTTGATGGTTTCAAAAGCGTTGACCTTTCTATTCCTGTAGGCCTCTCTTATCAGTATCAGAATATCGTGTTTGACGCTCGCTACAACTGGGGTGTTACAAATCTTGTTGAAGATAGCGATTCAAAGCATAGCGTATTCCAGATTACCGTTGGCTACAAGTTCTCTTTATAATAGCAACATGATAGTCAATCATTATATCCACAAGGTAGGTTCTCCCAGAACCTACCTTGTTTAATATCCCACACCTATTTATATATACCAACTCGAAAAATCTCAGACATTGCACAAAAATCGCCATTTGTGCGCAAAACGTCGGTTTTTGTGCATTTTATTTGGCTACATACCAAAAAAAGATTACCTTTGCACCCGATTTCGAAATTTCAATAACTCAAAATTTATATGGCTTTAAAGATTGTCGTTCTGGCAAAACAAGTGCCAGACACCCGAAATGTGGGTAAGGACGCAATGACCGCTGAAGGTACCGTAAACCGCGCCGCCTTGCCTGCTATCTTCAATCCCGAAGATTTGAACGCCCTGGAACAAGCCCTTCGTCTGAAGGAACAAAACCCAGGCTCAACAGTTGGAATCCTCACCATGGGTCCTCCACGTGCAGGAGAAATTGTCCGTCAGGGACTTTACCGTGGCGCCGATACCGGTTGGGTTCTCACCGACCGCCTCTTCGCTGGTGCCGATACCCTTGCTACTTCTTACGCTTTGGCCACCGCCATCAAGAAGATTGGCGATGTGGATATCGTACTCGGTGGTCGTCAGGCTATCGATGGCGACACCGCACAGGTAGGCCCGCAGGTTGCCCAGAAACTGGGACTCAACCAAGTCACCTACGCTGAAGAGATTCTGAAAGTAGAAAATGGAAAGGCCACCATCCGCCGCATCATCGACGGAGGTGTGGAGACCGTAGAAGCTCCCCTGCCTGTTGTCATCACCGTCAACGGAAGTGCAGCACCCTGCCGTCCGCAGAATGCCAAACTGGTGATGAAGTACAAACGCGCCACCTGTCCTATGGAGCGCCCCAAGGAAGGCACTCCCTACGACTACCTCTATGAAGAGCGCCCCTACCTCAACCTCAACCAGTGGGGTGTGGCAGATGTTGACGGTGACGTAGAGCAGTGTGGTCTTTCAGGATCACCCACCAAGGTGAAGGCAGTGAAGAACATCGTGTTCCAAGCCAAAGAGTCAAAGACCCTGACCGCTTCAGATGCCGACATTGAAGGAATGATCAAGGAATTGTTGGACGAAAAGATTATTGGATAAGAGATATGAATAATGTATTTGTATATGTTGAGATAGAAGGTACGCAGGTACAGGAAGTATCTCAGGAACTGCTGACCAAAGGTCGCAAGCTCGCCAATGAACTCGGTGTAGAGCTCCACGCTGTGGTTGCCGGCACCGGTATCAAGGGTAAGGTAGAGGACCAGATCCTCCCCTATGGTGTTGACAAGCTGTTCGTGTTCGATGGCGAAGGACTCTTCCCCTACACCTCAGCTCCCCACACCGATATCATGGTCAACCTCTTCAAAGAGGAACAGCCGCAGATTTGCCTCATGGGTGCAACAGTCATCGGTCGCGACCTCGGTCCCCGCGTGTCATCATCACTCACCAGCGGACTGACTGCCGACTGCACCGAACTGGAAATCGGTTCGTTTGAAGACAAAAAGTCTGGCAAGACCTTCGACAACCTGCTCTATCAGATTCGTCCCGCTTTCGGTGGTAACATCGTAGCCACCATCGTCAACCCCGAACACCGTCCACAGATGGCAACCGTTCGTAGCGGTGTGATGCAGAAAGCCCTCTACGACGGACAGGCCAAAAACGAGGTCGTATATCCTGAAGTATCAAAATACGTAGCTCCAGAAGCCTTCGTTGTAAAGGTGCTCGACCACCACGTAGAGGCAGCCAAGCACAACCTCAAAGGCGCACCTATCGTAGTAGCCGGAGGATATGGCGTAGGATCTAAGGAAGGCTTCGACCAACTCTTCCAGTTGGCAAAAGTACTCCATGGCGAAGTAGGAGGATCACGTGCCGCTGTTGATGCCGGATGGATAGACCACGACCGTCAGATCGGTCAGACCGGTGTCACCGTACACCCCAAGGTATATATTGCCTGCGGTATCTCTGGTCAGATCCAGCACATCGCTGGTATGCAGGATTCAGGCATCATCATCAGCGTCAACAACGACCCCGACGCACCCATCAACAAGATTGCCGACTACGTCATCGTGGGCAATGTCGAGGAGGTAGTGCCGAAGCTCATTAAGTATTACAAGCAAAATTCGAAATAAATAATTTGGGAATTTAAAGAAGTTAAGGGAAGTTAGAGAAGTTAAGAGACAATAGCTTTTATGGCGTATAGTTTTGAAAATATCATAGCTTGGCAGAAGGCTCATGCTTTTGTTTTGTTCGTTTATCGAGTAACGAGACATTTTCCAAAAGATGAGATTTTTGGACTGACATCTCAGTTCAGAAGAGCAGCTGTGTCTATCGAAACAAACATTGCAGAAGGCTATAAGAAACTTAGCAAAGCTGACAAACTCCGTTTCTTCAACATTTCGCAAGGAAGTCTTGAGGAATGTAGAGATTACATTATCTTATCTAGAGATTTAGATTACATCTCGCAAATTGAATTTGAAGAACTCCATACTGGCCTTGTAACGACAAGTAAATTTCTCAATTCATATTGCGAAGCTATCGTTAACAATAATGCTCTGAAGAAAGAAGGAATGTAGTTATAAATAGTAGATCAAGGAAGAAAGGTGTTGTCCCTTAACTTCCCGAACGACCGTAGGGAGTGATAACTTCCCCTTAACTTCCCCTTAATTCCCACAAAACAAAAAAATATGGCAAACTATTATAGTGATCACCCCGAAATCGCGTTCCACCTCAACCACCCGTTGATGGAGCGTATCGTAGAACTCAAGGAGAAAAACTACGAAGACAAAGCCAAGTTCGAGGACGCACCCGTCGATTACAACGATGCCATCGAGAACTACAAACAGATTCTCGACATCACCGGCGATGTGGCTGCCAATATCATTGAACCCAACTCAGAGAGCGTTGACCTCGAAGGTCCACACCTTGAGAACGGTCGTATGATCTATGCCTCAAAGACATTCGAGAACCTTGACGCCACCCGTAAGGCTGGACTCCACGGTGTCTCAATGCCCCGTCGCTACGGCGGTCTCAACCTCCCCAACACCGTATTCTCTATGCTCAGCGAGGTCATCTCAGCAGCCGATGCAGGTTTCCAGAACATCTGGAGCCTCCAGAGCTGTATCGACACCCTCTATGAGTTTGGTTCAGAGGAACAGCGTCAGAAGTACATCCCGCGCGTATGTGCCGGCGAAACCATGTCAATGGACCTCACCGAGCCCGATGCCGGTTCCGACCTGCAGCGCGTCATGCTCAAAGCCACCTACGACGAGAAAGAAGGTTGCTGGCGCCTGAATGGTGTGAAGCGCTTCATCACCAATGGTGACTCAGACATCCACCTCGTACTCGCCCGTTCAGAAGAAGGCACCAAAGACGGTCGTGGACTCTCTATGTTCATCTACGACAAGAACCAAGGCGGTGTTGACGTGCGCCACATCGAGCACAAGCTCGGTATCCACGGATCACCCACCTGTGAGCTGACCTATAAGAACGCTAAGGCAGAACTCTGCGGAAGCACCCGTCTCGGTCTGATCAAGTACGTCATGGCACTGATGAACGGCGCCCGTCTCGGCATCGCAGCCCAGTCTGTAGGTGTAGAACAGGAAGCCTACAACGAAGGACTCGCCTACGCCAAAGAGCGTGCACAGTTTGGTGAGAAGATCATCAACTTCCCTGCAGTCTATGACATGCTCTCACGCATGAAGGCCAAGCTTGACGCAGGTCGTTCACTGCTCTATCAAACCGCCCGCTACGTAGATATCTACAAAGCCCTTGAGGATATTGAGCGCGACCGCAAGCTCACCCCCGAAGAGAAGCAGGAGCTCAAGAAATACCAGCGTCTGGCAGACGCCTTCACTCCAATGGCAAAGGGTATGAACTCAGAATACGCCAACCAGAACGCCTACGATGCCATCAGCATCCACGGAGGTTCAGGCTTCATCATGGAGTACAAGAGCCAGCGTTTGTTCCGCGACGCCCGCATCTTCTCTATCTACGAGGGAACCACCCAGCTTCAGGTAGTAGCCGCCATCCGTTACATCACCAACGGCACCATGCTCAACAACATCAAGGACATGGCAGCCGCAGAAGTTTCTGAGGCACTCCAGCCCCTGAAGGCACGTGTTGAGAAGCTCATCCCCGTTTATGAGGCAGCCCTCAACCGCGTCAAGGACCTCAACAATCAGGATGCCCACGATTTCCTTGCCCGTCGTCTTTACGACATGACCTGTGAGATTGTGATGTCGCTCCTCATCCTCGACGATGCCACCCGTGCTCCAGAGCTCTTCACCAAGTCAGCCAACGTATATGTTCGCATGACCGAGGAAGATGTTCTTGGCAAGGCAGCCTACATTCAGAATTTCCAGGTAGAGGATCTCGCCAGCTTCCGTGCTGCCGAAGAATCTGCCGCCGAGTAATCTACTCCCCCACTATACCAATCACCGCCGTAGTCAACCACTGTGGCGGTGATTTTTTTTCACCTCTACCATAACAAGACCTCTCAGATTCCCATCAATGATTCCACTGGAATGTTAAGCGTTTTGATGCAATCTGTACCAAAAAGAAAAACGAAATCTCATCAAATATCTCCCTCGTTGTTTTACAACAGGTTATGGAATTAGCGCATACCAGTCATTGACTTTACTTACTCTTCCAAAAGGCATAATACCATCACACACAACTTTGCAAGTTCGAATATCCCCGGATTGCTATTACTTCACTCGTCGGTTCCACTTCGTGGCACATTTTCTCGCCATGGTATAACTCGAACCAGCTCGGTTCTACTCATCTGGCTTAACGAAAACGTTGGATTGCATCCATCGTTTTCTGGCCATGGCATAACCCGAACCAGTTCGGTTCTACTCATCTGGCTTAACGAAAACGTTTCATTTCATGGCACAGCTTCTCGCCATGGCATAACTCAACAAGTTCGGGAAGAAAAGGCTACCATCACCCACAGGTTTGGCAGTTTCTCGTCGAGTTTTCGATAGTTTCTCGTCCGAGAGTCGTTCTTCTTTCGTCAGTCTCTCGTTCGTTTTTTGCTTGATCCTCGTTCGGTCCTCGATCGGTCTTCGATAGACTAACGAATAAGCAACGAGAGACGAACGAGAGACGAACGAGGACCTAACGAGAAGTTAACGAGAACCGAACGATAAACTAACGAGAAGAAATCAAGCCCTGGTCGGGTGTCAATCGAAAAACCATGATCCTTCTGTTGGAACCAGCTCGAGATGTTTGATGTAATAATTGTAAACATAAATGAGAATTTTTAATTTGTAAGACTTGTGGTTTATTGCAAAGGCTTCTTTCTGGTTATGAAAATCAGCCTTGAGTTCGCGTGCAAATATACAAAATCACACCCCCCGTTGTCAACCCTTTGACCTAAAATTTAATTTTCTTTAACTAATAATTTAGATTTTTTAATATTATAAGACGATTAAATATTATAAACATAGACACATTTTTGACGAGAGATAAACTGTCTATCAAGGTGCCTGTATTCCGTGGATAATAAAAAGAATCCGAGTCCCTGTCAGACCACGACATTAGATTTAAACTGGTACTAAATACTGTGTTTTAGCGCATGACGTCATCGCGACTGGCGATTGGCATTTTCTCCAACAGAGATTGGCGTTTTCGCGACCAGTGATTGGCATTCTCTCCAACAGAGAACGGCATTACCTGTTTTTCAACGAATGCTGTTGTCTAGTAAAACACGATTGACAGATTGCGCGGATAGAGAAAGAGTCTCATTCTCAGCATCTCAACTATAAAATAGCCGTGTAAAGAAATTGAATAATAATATCACATGCCTGTAAAATAAACTCTGCTATATCAAAATCTTTGAGCAGAAGCCATCTACTGACCTCAAAATGCTTATTTTTTTCAAACGGAGTTGCATGCTGAGGAAGGTGTATCCGTTAAAGTGCCCCAATGAATTATACACCTTAGACCGATGGTTGAGTAGATTACAGATGACAATGTGGAGTCAAATTGCTCCACAACCCGAAAATATTTCTCCAAAAGGAGTATGTTTTTCAGATTTAATTTGTATTTTTGCCATGTCATATCAGAGTTTTGCTTGTTTTCTTTTCGCAACACTAAGATAAGTGAATTCTTCGACATGGCAAAATCCTGGGCCGCTCGGCTCTGCCGCTTGGCTTGTCCAAGTAACTGGCTCTACTGCTTGCCAAAGCAAGTAACCGGCTTTGCCGCTTAGCTAGTCTAAGACTTTTTGTTGCTCAGGTACTTAAAAAGTTTAATTTATAATAGTGTTGCGGAATAAAGGATAAAGATATTCAAATCTTAGAGACATGACCAAAGAACAGCGGACGGCAATAGCTCGCATCTTCAACGACATGATTAAGGCTGATAATATCATCGAGGAAAGCGAGGTAAAGAACATGAAACGGCTCATGTCCGAGTATGCCATCACTCACCAGGAGATGAGCGATGCACGCAAGATTCGTTTCTCAGATGCTGTCAATACACTGAAGGAGTTGTCTGTCAGAGAGCGGAAGGCATTCTTCGACCATATATACGATATTGCCCTGAGCGATAACATCTGCGTACCTCGCGAAGCTCTTCTGCTCATTGCCTTGCAGTACTGTCTGATGGAGGATGCCAAGAAGGCTGATGGCACTATACCCGCTCCAAAGCCATATCTTATTTCCTGTCCTACTGGCGAGGCCAGTTTCAACGACCAGTATATGGTCTATCTAGAGAGTTCCTACGATGAAGAGCGTAATGAGGAACTGAAACAGCACTTCCGACTGCTGGTCACGATTACACGCCTCTGCGGGTTTAACTTCATCTACATCCCCAAGATGGTGGAGGAGTTTCGGGGCATGAATGAGCAGTATGTGAAGGATGTCATCAGCTATATGGCTCCCAACCTCGAAGAAGCTATCATCCAGCAGGTGTACGATCGCTTGTGCGATATGACGACAGTCGATTTTTTCCGCAATGTGCTGTACGAACGCTTGCAGGTGAAGGCACTCCACAACACACCGCCTTCTCTCCTTATCAATATCGGTACATCTGTCGTGCCATTTTGCAGCGCTGGCGGTTCGATACAATACTACACGGAGTTTCTGTGCATCCCCATCTCGTCGGGCATCTTGACTCTGGTGGATGACATCCTGGGATTCTATCAGAGCAAGGTCAGCATCCGCCAATCGATAACCATCAACGACAGCAAGGGCCAGTTCAAGTATTTCGGATTCTACAAGGCCCTCTTCGATTTCCTTGTGGCTCCTCCACCAGTGGCTCCCAACTTGGTGTTCCTGGGACAAGACATGAAGACTGGCCGCTATCAGGTAGCCTTCAAGTTCGACGATGGGAACGAGAAGAAGGTGACGTTCACGCCCAAAGAATATGACATCTATCTCCAGGTTGCCCTGAAGACCTATAAGTCTCGCACGAGGGGACTGCCCGTCACCTACGACAAGCATATCAAGCCCACCATAGCTCATCTGAAGAGCAAAATCAGTAGCGACATTCCCGACCTGAACTATTCCGACCAGTATAAGCCGGAAAGAGACGGCAATGCCTACGTCATGCGTTTGGACAAATCGAAAGTATTTGTAAGAGTGCGCACTTCCAACTGCGGTTATGACTATGAGGATATCCCCATTCTGAAGTATGACAAGAAGTGATTTCCATACCCCTCGGCAACGTTGCAGCCTCAGCACTACTTTTTTGCCATCTTTGCATGGCAATGTTGCTGTTTTGATGCTTTGTACAGATAAAGTCCTTATCTTTGCAACAAGAAACAATAAACTAAAAGCAAAGAGTATGGAAAAGCAAATTATCTGTATGGGCAACTCCTACAAAAATGGTGGAAGATGTCTCGCCGGTATTGAGATTCAAGACACTGCTTCTGGAGTTTCAATTGTAAGAAACCAATATGGCCTACCCAACTGGATAAGACCTGTAATGTCGAATGGTGATAATGGTCTCCCCGAATATCTCGTAGGCTCATTCTCTATGCTAGATATACTTGCTGTAGACGTTACAGATGCCGTTCCAACTGGAGCACATTGTGAAAACGTGCATTTCAATTCTATCAGGAAAGTTGGTAGAATTGGACAGAATAGTCAAAACCTCAATCCTCTTTGCGACACATGGCATTCCTTGATTTTTGGTAACAGGGGGAAGGCTGTTCCAAATAAAGTATTTGAAAATGGTAGCTATTCGCTTATGTTTATCATGCCAGAAAGTCCAGTCATTACGATGCAGTATGATGTTTATGGTCACGAGAAGTATCGCATTCAGTTCACTTACAATGGTACACAATATGACTTCCCTTTGACAGATACCAGATACATTAACGCACTTCGCTATAGAACCAAGAATTGCGGGCAAAGGAATACAGGCGATTTGTATCTCACGCTATCGCTTGGGGTTAACCATTACGATTGGCACTATAAATTGGTTGCCGGAGTTATTGATTTAGCAGCTTAATAAAACTATGGATAAAAGACAGTTATTTTCGGTAGGACATTCCAACCAAAGTATAGAAGAATTCTTCCAACTTCTGGAATCACAAAGAATAGATTGTATTCTTGATGTGAGGAGTATGCCCTATAGTAAATACACGCCACAGTTTAATGAGGAAATCCTCAAGACGTGGTTCAAAGGACACGGGGTTTTATACGTACCTTTTGGCAAGCACTTTGGTGCAAGACGCTCCGATTGTCTTAAAGAAACGGAATTCGTAAAAAAGGGTGTCAAGGAGAAGAAATTACAGGTCAATTTTGAAATGGGTGTCAAGACCACTAATTTTTTAAGCGGTGTCGAAAGGCTGAATAAAGCACTAGATCAAAACAGACGAATCTCGCTGATGTGCTCGGAGGCAGACCCTCTGGGATGCCACCGATTTTCTTTCATCTCAAGGTACTTCTATGATTTAGGCTGGGATATTCAGCATATCATGCACGATGAAGAAACAGGAGACCCCATTGTTCGCTCTCACCAAGAACTTGAAAAAGCGATGATACTTGACTATGTAAAACGGAATAAGTTAAAGTCGGTGGGAGGCCAGATGGCTGATTCGCTCTTCGCTGATTTTGGTGACGGATATGACGAAAAACAGCAGCGAACAGATGCTTATCGCTTGAAGAATTATGAAATCGGATGGATACCGGACTATGGTAATGATGAAACTACAGAAGAATATTAAATATCGGAATAATTATGATTACACTATTGACAATTGGATTCACCAAGAAGAGCGCAGAGCAGTTCTTTGAGCTTCTTAAGAAAAATAAAGTAAAGCAACTCGTTGATGTGCGCATCAGCAACAGTAGTCAGCTGGCTGGTTTCGCTAAAGGCAAAGACTTGGCTTATTTTGTGAAGCAGATATGCGGTATTGACTATAAACATGTCACAGACTTTGCTCCCACAAAGGAACTCCTTGATAGGTGGCATAAGGAAACAGTTACTTGGCCAGAATATATCGAAGAATATACAGGTATGCTCAAGCAGCGTGATATCATCAAGAAATATGGTGTGAAGCAGTTCGACGGTTCATGTTTCCTTTGTAGCGAAGAGACTCCAGAGATGTGTCATCGCCGTTTGCTCGCTGAGTATATGAAGGAGCACTCTGTTGAAGAAGTAAAGATAGTTCACTTGGTATAACCCATATCTATGGATAAGTATTTCATTTGCTTGGCAAACTCCTACAAGCGTGGAGGACGTTGCATCGCTGGAGTGGAAATCGTTTTCGACAACAACGATAGATGGAAACTTGTTCGCGATGATGACGGCAGGCCACGATGGATACGTCCGATTGCTAGAACCATATACGGTGAAATCCCCAACTTTTTGGGAGAAAATATAAAGGTATTTTCAATAGTAAGGCTTACAAATGTAGTACCTTGTCCAGAGAAGGCTCATACGGAGAATGTTTATTATTCACATATTGAGCAATATAATTATGCCATTTCGCAGGATTCAAACGTAATAAATCTGCTTATTGACACGAAGCATCAATCGTTATTTCATAATAGGGGACGTGCCGTTTCTACAAAAATGATTGCAGGAATCAACTACTCTTTGATGCTAATCCATCCCGACAAAGCAAGTGCATATATTGATGAGAATCGAGAAAAGTCCAAAAATCGTATGAGGTTCACATATTATGGTACAGAGTATGACTTTCCCATAACAGACCCGACGTTCATTGACTGTTTGAAGAAAAGCGCAGACAAGTATACTAACATAAATGATGTATATCTAACCCTATCATTAGGATTGGAATTTGAGGGCTGGCATCATAAGTTGGTGGCAGGTGTGATAATACCAACTGATTCTACGAAGCTCCATGAAGTAGGAGGTGTTTCATACATGGCACAACAGAAACATATCCATCACAATGCTTATGCAAAGTGGACTACAGGAGATGAAGAACAACTATCTGAACTTGTAAAAAAAGGCGTTTCCGTCCAAGAACTGTGTCAAATATTTGGACGCAACGAAGGTGCAATACGTTCACGAATAAGTAAGTTAGGATTAGATGTTGACGCTTCTTCGCCACACATATTTGATAAATGGGCAAATAGTTCTAATCTATCGCTGAGTAATCAACCGAATTGGTTTGACGAATACGAACGAAAACTTACAAGTCTGCTTGACAAAAAGAACAAAATAGAAGAGCAAATTAATGAAGTCCGTGCAGAAATATTGCAAAAAATGGAGTCTCATGGCTTAGAAGAACTCCATTCTGATCAATTCTCTGTAAGCTATACCCCCGCAAAGACGGTTATGCAATTTGATAGTCGTACATTCCGTATAGAAAACGAGGAACTATACTCAAGTTATTGTAAACCTAAACAGCGAGAGGCGTCAATTGTTGTAAAAAGAAACATAAAAGAACAATATGACTAAGTTCACTAGTGTCTCTTAAAATTGTTAAAACTCAAAATTAAATATCTTATGCACAACGTTTTAGCCCTGCGATACCCTGTCCGGGTTTTGAAATGCTTACCTTTGCATCTGATTCAAAATCGGAGCAGATATGCATACTGGAATACCCCAATTCGGGATAAAATAGCGATTAGTTGCATGTGAAGACAGATACGTGAATTCTCTTCCCATACCATCAGACATGGGCTATATATAAAGAATCGAAAGAGATTATTCTGTCCTTAGAACAATGTAAGTTGCTTCGTGTCTTCGATGCAGTATCCTTGCAATGCCTTTGGCTTGTTATCAAAGAAACAATATGCTCCCAAGGCAGAAATAAGGTTCATGATAAAGTTGCTTACAGATCTATGGCGTGAATGTACAATCTGTGCCGTATTCTTCAGCATGTCGTTAATGGTTTCGATAATGTATC
>SAMEA3663023__coassemble_1400_pt1 | contig 13273 bp, 13 predicted proteins | sample SAMEA3663023__metabat2_low_PE_009 | metagenome-assembled genome bin SAMEA3663023 (sample SAMEA3663023) | pig gut metagenome | biome: pig gut; feature: pig-associated habitat; material: faeces | place: France | collected 2012
GATAACAGTAACTAACTGATTATCAATATACTTTATATTTGAGGAGGTGAAGTAAGCGCATATAGAAATAAGAATACATAATCAAATGGAAAGCGTGTAGCTCAATGAGTTACACGCTATTTGCATTTTATAGGCTCATGTTTGTTATGTGCTTATTATTCCTTTTTTTACGGTTTTTTTGTTATATGTGTGTAGCACGACAAAAACGTAGGAAAAGCCAGACTAAAACCTACTTATTCCTATTAATCCGTACTTAATAGTCGGTGACGTACAGGATACGAAAATGGGCGTTTGAGGGCTGTTTCAATTTGTTACATGTCACATATTAACTCATAAAAAACAAAAAGATGCCATAATTAGGACTTGAAATCAAAAGAAAGTGCGGAATCTGCGGAAAGATGTTTATCATCAAGACGCTCGATAGCCTTTATTGTTGCAAGATTGGCAGGATACTTCATACACATAAATCCTTCTCTTATTGCTAGTGTGAGAGAGTAATCCATAAAGTTCGGACGGTTCTTCAAACCTATGGCTTCCATCATACTCTTCACACTCATTTCTTCTTTACCGATTGCCAATACCAAACGTGTTACATTCTCAGAAGACGGTTGTATGTCGATTGAACTTGTACGGGTACTTGTATGGGTGTTGTTCTCGTCATCCTTATACCCAATCAGCATATATCGTTCTTCAGAAAGTCAGACACACGAAGCCCATCTATGTCTTGAAGTCCTATTGCAGTACGCCGAGCCGAAACCCGCTCACGTTTATGTGGCTCTGCCACACGTTCGTAAGCCTCAAAGTCAAAATATTTCTGCTTTTCGCTCATATCTCGTCTTACTTTATTCTTATAACGTTTCCGATTTCTGCTCTATTGCTCAGTTCCGTATCTTCTCTCTTCCTTCAGACATCTTAAATGTGATATCAACTCCGCATCTGCAGGCAGCCACTTTACACTATTCAGCTCATCCTTAGTGAGCCACTTTGCTGCCTCATGCTCATTCAGATGTAGAGAATCTGTCATCAGTGAACAAAGATAGCAATGCATGGTAAGATGAAACTGCGGATAGTCATACTCTACAGTACAAAGGAACTCATCCACGCTGATCTCTGCAGATAGTTCCTCGTGAATCTCCCGCTTCAGAGCTTCCTCTGGTGTTTCTCCAGCCTCCAGCTTCCCGCCAGGAAACTCCCACCAGTCCTTCCATTCGCCATATCCTCGCTGTGTGGCGAATATCTTATCATCTTTGCGAATAATCGCAGCTACGACTTCTATCTGTTTCATAATTATGCCATTTCTTTCATTCGTGCGAAGTGCATCACGCTGCCGGGAATCGGTTCCACCATATTCCAACGTATCTGCATTTGCATCCTATTTCCTAAATTCTTGTACTCCCAGCCGCTCAGGGTAACACGACCCAAATAAACATATCCCATTGTGCGAGTCTTGTCCTCAACAAAGTTCTTTTGCTCACGGACAAAGAGCAGCATGGTCTGTGTCTGATGGATATAAGCCTGACCTTCATTTGATTCAGGCTTTACTCGGTTCCGAGTATCCCATTGGAATAGATAGGGTGACAACGCCTTGTCGTCGTAATCAGTCGTAGAGCCCTCTTCACGATTCTTGATGATATCGACAAACATAGCCTCCACATTCAGCAGTTTGTTGCGTTCCATACCCTCGCGAGCTGGCGATTTTCGTGCCAACGTCGATGTTCCGATAGCAACCTGAATCTGTGCCTTTGTATATACGCCATGGAGCTTCAATGGGAAATTTGGCAACAGGGAGTTATCCGGCTTCTCGTAGGCTTTGTTCTCTTGAAGCATCACTCCTATCACCTCAGCAAGCTCTTCAAAGAATAGTTTGTCAGCAGCAAGGGTATCAACCATATCTTGGAGGCTTACAAATCTTCCAGCCGTCTCAAAAAGGTCGTAGTAGAGCATCAGCAATCGCTTTTGATCAACAGCATTCATTCTGTTTACTCTCACTTTGAACGCTCGTTTTGCAAGTTGTTCGATAAAGCTCAAATAGGAATACGAGTCCGTTGCAGACCACTTACGGAATACGGCACGACTTAGCTCTTCATTAAAACGAGATTGCTCTTCGCACACCCCAGCCTCAAACAATATCTGATTCCACGTTCTCCCTTTGTAGAGCTTATCTACGGGCATCTGATAGATTCTTACGAAATTGGAGAGCGTAAGCGGAACTGAGTGATGTCTCTCGAAGTTCTGTACCAATGCGATGACCTTTCGTACCGTAAAACGCTGAATAGCCCCCTTGATATTGTTCAGGATATGCTCCTTTGCCTTTGGCTCCAGTATAATTCGGCAACCTAAAGGCAAGTGAGGGCAATCGCGTTCCATTTCCTCTACGACACTCATTGACGTTCTGCCGAGCATCACACGCATACGGTCGGTATAATTGAATTCAGCTCGACTGTTACCTACAAAATCAAGTATATTAACATGTGTCTTTCCCTCTGCTTTGCGGAGACCTCGTCCAAACTGCTGGATAAACACAGTGAGACTCTCCGTGGGACGAAGGAAAAGAATTGTATCAACCTCGGGTATATCTACACCCTCGTTGAACATATCCACTACAAATAGATAGTTGATTTCCTTATTCTTCAATCGTCTGTAAAGCGGTGCTCGCATCTGTGCGTTTTCACTGGTCAGCACATCGGCTTTCAATCCACATAGCGTAAATTTGGAAGCCATATATTTGGCATGTTGCTGGTCAACACAGAAACACAAAGCCCTGACATCACGAATATTGGTCAGATACTTCTGCAAAGACTGCAAAATCACAGCAGTACGTGCATCATTGTAACTATAAATACGAGAAAGTTCAGATGCCACATAATGACCTTTGTCCCAGGCAACCTCTGAATAATCAACGGAGTCTGTTATACCATAGTAATAAAACGGAGCCAGCAAGCCTTTGTTCAGTGCATCATCAAGACGTATCTCAGCAGAAATGGTACCATCAAAGTCTTGTGTAATGTCTTCTCCATCCATTCGCTCAGGAGTAGCCGTCAATCCTAAAAGCACTTTAGGTCTAAAGTGGTTAATTATCTTACGATAAGAAGATGCTGCCACATGATGAACCTCATCAACGACAATATAATCATAATAGTCTTCAGGTAATGACAAACTTTCCAAACGGTTGTTCAATGTGTCCTTTGAGGCGAACACATATTCATAATTTGCAGGTTCTTCGCCTCCATACCATTTCTCGCCAAAGTTATAGTCAGAAAGTACTTGCCGGAAAGTCTGGAGACTCTGTCGGAGGATTTCTTCCCTATGAGCCACGAACAACAGACGGGCACGTTCGTGTTTCTCTGCAAATGCCTTGTAATCGCTGGCAGCCATTACGGTCTTGCCTGTTCCAGTTGCAGCGACCACCAGATTCTTCCAATGATTCCGCACCTCGCGTTCAACCTGAAGTCGTTCTAGAATCTCTTGCTGATAATCGAAAGGACGAATTAAGCCCTTAAGTGTCGAGAAATCTATTTCATTATCTACTTCTTTGTTTAAGGCAGCTTTCAGCCTCTCGTTATCTTCGCCATTCACAAAAGTCTCGTAACCATCTGCCCACCATGAAGCATCAAATGCACCAAGAATGGTCTTCATCATTCGTGGCTGCTCCATTTGCGTTACCTTCACATTCCATTCTGCACCTGTATTAAGTGCTTGTTCGGAGATATTTGAAGAACCTATATATGCTGTATTAAAGCCTGTATCACGAAGGAAAACATAAGCTTTTGCATGAAGGCGCTCAGAGGAGATATCGTATGTAATTTTTATTTCTGTATTCTTCAACGATGACAGCTGGATAATGGCATCATAATCAGTAGCCTGCATATAGGTTGTTGTGATTACCTTCAGTTGCCCTCCTCTGTTGGTAAACTCTCTCAACCGTGGCAAAATAAGAGCAAGCCCACGTTTCTTGATAAACGACACCATCAAACGGATTTCATCAGCTGAGGCTATTTCTTTCTGTAACTCCGTATACATCTTCATCCCCTTGCCTGTAAACAGAGCCCCGTTTATGAGACCCTTCATTGGCATCATCTCCTCCAGACGTTTTGCCAAATCTGGATAATCCGATTGAGTCTTATCAATTACTGCTGTCAAAATCTTGGCCTGAGCAGAAACCAAGTTGCCAGAATTCAAATGGAACTCATTAACCAGTTTACGAATGATGGAATTGGCTAACTCCAGCCCCCTTTTGACAGATGAATCTTCTTGTTCGTCTTCTTCATCAGTCTCATCATTTATATCAACCATATCCGACAGCACCTGTTCAAAGATGCTCGTCAAATACATCGACAGCAACTTTGCCACCTCATCCTTCTTAATGACCCGCTCCCCGATGTAAAACCGGTTCTGGTCAATCGAAGAGATTTTCTTTTCGAACAAATGGTTGATTATCTGCTCATAAATTCCAATCTTCATAGGCGTAACTATTGTTTTTATTTTATAATGTACCCTTCCTGGTCATAACATTTATGATAATTCATGATCAACTCAATCAACGACTGCAATTTTGTATCAGTACACCGAAGTGTATGAAATTTGTTGTATTGAATATTATACCTAGTTGCAGAACCTTGAGTCAATCGTTGTTCAATATCAGAAGGGATTAAGAACGATGCACGATCACCAAGATATTTTTGGAATTCTGTCAGGAAGATGTGAATTCCTGCTAAATCGAAATCACCGAAGTGTACGTACCTATTTGGAATACCCATAAGCCAATTACGCAGGTCTGTCGATTGTGGATAGCGAGAGACAAACAGCAGCGGCATATTACCCAGCACAGATTCAAACAATTTCTTTTGCTGACGAATCCTACGGAAGTTCTCCATGTTCTCAATACCCACAACGACTATGTCTTGAGGAATAGAAAATTGCTGCCAGTTGTCGATGAACACAAAGCTGCCTTCATGTGGATTGACAACAAAATCTTTGTCGCAAAGTGAACATGAGATGGGCTCGTAGCTATTAACAGGGAAGCCAGGGCAAGAGCGAACTGTCATTAACTTAGAGTTTCCTGTTTCTGCCGCCAAAGAAGCACGAGAAACGAAACTGCTGACTTCAAGCATTCGATAGCTTTCATCCTTGTCTATGAGATATCTTTTCAAGGCCTCAACGTCGCGAGCGCGATATGATTTTCTCGAACCATGAGTCACGACTGACAACAGCCCTTCTGCCATCAGTTCATCAAGCAGTTTGCTGCTTAGCTTTGAACCAGCCACCTGCTCACCAGAAATCAATGCTTGTATGGATGCGCTTATTGCCATAATTCAGTCTTATTTTGTTCGTTTCAACAACTTGTCCACTCTTGTCTTTACACCATGCTTACTGAGTAGATAGGTGTATTTGTAATCGTATGGGTTATATGACGTTGGCGAACTGTTAATGAGATAGATGTTACGCGAATTGGCAAACTGTAGAATGCCTTTGATGTTATTGGGATGAAGTCGCCCAATCTCATCCATCATACAATGTACGATGAAATTGCCATTCTTCCTTTCTGCTTTCTTTTTGAACACGTTGATAAGCATGATATTCACCATTGCCTTAACCAAAATGTCAGTTCCATCAGACCCCACATTATTGATACGTTCTACCCAGTTCGTATCATTATCGTTTTCTTTCACTCTGAACTGCAGACGGAATGCATCGCCAAGTGATACCGTTGGGCGACTTTGTTCATCCTGCAACTGATGGGAGAGACTCTTCAGGTAATCTACAACCTTGCGGTTCACCTCGTCACGATTGTCGCTTGAGAAAAGGTTGAGTTCACCAATCGACAACGCATTCTCCACTGTATAGTCATGAATGGACATGAGCAACTGCATGAGTCTGTCGGATGACTCATTGGCTCTGAGTTCGATACTTTTAATGACACCAGCAAAGTTCTTCTCTACAAAATCCCTGTTGATATCGAGTATCACGCTGTCCACATCTGATCTACGCTTCATTAGCGCACCAATTTCTGTAGAGATACGTCCCAGAATATCTTTATAATGCTCACTGGTGCGACGGCGGAACTCTTCAATTTTGTTGTTGTCCATAAAGTCTTGCAAATCAACAGCAATCTGCAAATAATCATTATCTGTTACAGGCATCGTATTGAAATGGAACGCATTCTGAGGCTTGAAGTGGCGATTGAAGTTGATAACAGTATCCTTCAGTTTTTCTATCGTTTCCCGCTTCTGATTGACTATTCCTCTCAATTGGCTGATGAGTTGTTGACAGTCCTGATGGCCCACTATCAGTTTGTCATCTGAGAGGAATGTGTCTGGCACAAGATGCTCGTTCTCCACCATTTGATGGTATTGGTTTAGTCCCTCACGTCTGTGCGTCAAGTCCTTCAGAATCGACTTCTGACGTTCTTCCAACTCCTGCTGTTTCTTCTCGATACGGGTACGCTTGTCTTCATAGCGTTGACGCATCATTGCAAGCTGTTGCTCAATGTCCTTGATACTCTTCTTGATTACAGGTTCTTTCGCAAACAGATTTTGCTCTGCATCACGATATCTGATGACCGTTGGACGTTCTGCTTCTATCTGTTTCGACAATTCCTTGAGAGCGTCTAAAGCTTTGCGGTATTGTTCCAGCAGCGTCACATCCACGCCATTTCCTGCCAGTTCTGCTTTCTGCTGTTCGTCAAGTTGAGACATTTGAGCATCGAACTCTTGATCTCTAGTGGTCGCTTCTTTGTCCTGCAACACCTTGAATGCACGCAATTCTTCGTCAAGGGCTTTTGAGGTTTTGTTGAAGGCTGTATCAAGGTCTTTGAGTTCCTTTTTATTCTTAGCCTCTTTCGCCTCGCGAACTTCTTTTTCTGCCTGTACTTTAAGCAGAGCCTCATTGAAAGCCCGTTCACGCATTTCCTTTTCCTGTGCAATCAGATCTTGCTCTTCCATCTCCAACTTGTGTTGCTGATTTTGCAGATCCTGACGCTTTACGGGAATCTGTTCTTCTTCCACTTTCAACAATGTTGCTTGCTGACGGAGCGGATTGAGCTGAACAGCATATTTCTTTCCAAGTTTCGAAATGTCCTCTTGAAGTGTGACAGGCAGTTGTGTCAGTTCTCGGTTTGTCTGTTGCAGTTGCTCTTCCAAATGTTTCTTCTCTGTACGATAATCATCGGGGGTACGATGTACGGCATCAATGTTGTCTAAGTTCAGCTTGACACCAAATAAGCCATCAGATGCTGCTTTTACAAATTGGGGTTCAAGTCCTCCGGCATATAGGATTCTTTCTTCATCAACCACTTTTCCGATGGTCTCTTCCCAACCTTCAGCATTTTCTGTTAACCATTGATACAACGAACCGTCAAGATTTGAAAGCAATTCTTCAATCTTGGTGATTTGCTCTCTATACTGTGATCGGTTAGTTTCTAAACGTTCTTGCTCGCGCTGAGAGACCTGTTTCAGTTCTGCTTCTTTCATCTCATACTCAGTGGTGATCTGAGCAATCTGACTCTTTACGGCTGTTTGTCGTGCAGCGTTCTCCTTTTCTGTTACCTCCAATTTCCGAAGCTGTTCCTTTATCTGAGTCACTTCATAAGCCTTGGGATGCCACAAGCGCAAATCTTTTACGGTATTGTCAGCCCTGTTTTGTTCTTTCTGTAACAACTCCAGTCGCTCATCCGATTCATGCCGCCAATTGTTGAAGGCATCCATTAGTGAGTTTCTGTTTTTCGTTCGTTCATCCTCTAGCAGCTTTCGTTCCTTTTGCAATGACTCTTGCTTCTGATAATAGGCTTCTTTTTGAGCATTTTCAAATGACTGACGGGCATTCTCCAGCTTCCCTTTGGCGATATTGTATTTTTCCTCTATCGACGCATGGGTTTTCAATAGGTCATCCAATAACATTTGCTTATCAGCAGTCTCTTGTTTGATGCTTTCTTCACGAGCGGCCAATGCAAGTTTCTCTTCGATACCCAGTGCTTCAAATTCTTTTCTTGCCTGAACGATCTCTTTCAGTTTACTCTTTTTGCCTCCCAATTCTTGGTTCAGCGCATCTTTTTCCTTTTCATATTCTGCTGTAAGTTCTTTTTCACGGGTGCGCTCTTTATCGATGTCTGTTTTTAGTTCAGTAGCCTCAGATTCCAAGAGTGGTATCTTCTCTTCGCTTTCAGCCACAGCGTGATTCAACATCCGCCATACATCTAATAATTGCTGGTCGAGAGCCACGATTCTCCTCCCCTGTTCAGCAATCTTCACTGCCTGTTGGCGCACAGGGTAGTTACCGTCACGAGTCTGCCTGAACCAGCAGTCTATTTCGTCATACTCGCGTTCAAAGTCAGTCACCAGTCTTCTATAAGTCTGCAGGTCGATGGGAAGATCCTCATCTGCCATAGATTGTATGATGGTGTTCTTCACGAAGTCGGCATCCAGTTTGGTGTTCAGAAATACGTTCTGAATGCTTCGTGGAATATTCTGATAATGGGCACTCTGCACCAAGGCATAGCGAGTGTATTTGTGGTCGTGAGTATTGCCAAAGATGATATCCTTAAACATCACGCCAGAATCTATTCTTGCAGATACAGACACGTTTTTGTCGATTCGCTCGCGTATTTTAACCCAATCGCTCAACACTTGTTTGTCTTCATCTACGAGCCAATCACGCTGATAAGGAGCATCTATGAATCGCCATGAGGCACGTCCCTGATAACGGCTCACCAAAATAGTGTATGCCCCATTGTCGCGCATTACCTCGTAAAGGATATAAGAGTTTGACTGGCGGAAATAGAACTCGTCAAACGACTTTTGAGCTTGCTGTATGCCAAGGCGATGCTTATCAGCATTATAAAAGAAAAGTAATGCCCTCAGCACAGTACTCTTGCCCACACCTTGGGTTCCCGTGAAATGTACGTTGCCATCTACAGAAATTTCAGCGTAGGGTATATTGGCGCTATTGATAAATATGATCTTATTCAGGTATTTCATCTTCGTTGGCTATTTGAATCATGTTAACCAGTTCTTCAGCATAGTGAAATGCAGATGTAATCTTATAGGTTTCGTCCTGCTCACTGACACACTCGGCAAAGCCCATACTCTGCATTTCCTGCAACAGTTTGTTCACTATCTCTAAATAGGAGCCTACGCCATATTTCTTATAGAGATGACCTGCTTTCTCTTTCAGTTCAATGTCCAGGCTGATCTGCTCTATCAGATTGCTCTTTCGGAACTGATAGCCCGCCGTAAACGACTGGTTATAGGTCTTCAGGAAGTCCAGATAGTCAAGCCATTTCGAAAAACTCTCTAACTTTTGTTCTATGGATTGTTTACCCTCACCAATACGTGAGAAGTAAAAGTAGCCGTTGCCACTCTCCAATTGCAAACCAATCTCTTTGAAGAAGTCTGCATAATCGTCGAAGTTCTCCTCAATATCCTCGTACAGATGACGGATAGAGGCTTCAGTACTGTCCACCGAAAGGAATTCTCCGCGGCTCAGTCGCTCGTATATTCGTTGAGTATTATTTCGCATAGATGATAGGATATTCAATGTCTTGATAGGTGGCGTATTTCCCTGTCATTCGGCATTCTTCAGGATGCAAAATGACCAGTTGGCAAAAGAGAGCTGCGTGATCTTCTATATCACGCTTGGTCTTATAATCATATCTCAGGATGAAATCAAACAGGTTGTAGCTCGAAGCAGAAAAGGCATTCCATACCTCAGCAGGATCGACACCTTTTAACCGCTGCACATGGTCTTGCAAGTCCTCGTCTGTCAGCGGTTCCGCCTCTGTCCTGGCTGTTTTCCGCAGACCATTGCGCTCGGCTATCCGTCTCAGAATGCTTACTATCTGGTCATTCTCTCTAAGCATTTCCAAAGAGAGCCTTATTTTGCTGTATTGGCGGGATTCCATCCATAGCGGATTACTTTCATCCAGCACCTGCACCAAATTGGTATCTGTCTTGATAAGCAACTGGTCTTGCAGATATTTCAGCTTACGTATCTTCTTATAGAGTTGGTTCTGCTGTTCTATCTGGTTGATATAAACAATAATCTGCCTGTCTATTTCCATCAACGCATGGTACGCCTCTACAAAGTCGTGTTTCACGTCGCTGCACGTCTTTGCCATGTGTGGATCATTGGCCATCAGGAAGAAGGCGTACTCATTGTCCATCAGTTTCTCACATTCACGTATCATCGAACGGATACTGTGACTTTTCTCATCAAGGTTCTGAAGTTTCTTTTTCTTGATAATATAGTTAGGCTCTTGCTTATACGCATTATCCATATTGCGTTTCAGGTCCACCACATTCTTCAGAGTCCTGAATCCCGTTTTCTTCAGTAGTTGCCGTACACTATCCTGATATCCTGCCTTACGGTTGGTATTCGTTTCTTGTAAGAAATAGCCAATGTGTTCTTTTAGAGTGTTGATACATTCCTGTACGCTCAGAACACTAATTTCCTCGTTCACGTTCAATACTTCTTCAAAGAAATTGAGATAGTCACTCTCAATCTCTACTGTATTACCCGTTTCCACTAGTACACCATAATCCAGCAGTTTTCTCAGTCGGGCTTCATTACCACCCACCAATTCCAAAGCCAGTCCTTGCGGAAACTTCATCAGTTTCCGCTTCTCAAACATCTCGCTCAGTAATCCTTGTTCTCGCGAGAGTGTTTTAGTAAGCTCTTCTATGGTTCTGAAATGTGATAGTATCTCCATAAAGTATCAAACTTTCAAATGTTCATACAGCTTCAGCCGCAATACCTTACCATTTGGGAACTCGAACTGGAACTTCTTGCGGTTGAAGTGTGGATTGTTCTTGTGGATGATACGGTGGTAATTGGGACTGATGATAATGATGTTCGTGGAGTTGTCATTCAGCAACGACCAGTCCACCGTCTTCTGCAATATGAATCCATTGTCGTAATCCATCAGAGTTATATTTCGTTTTTATATTCTTGTTTACTTCTAATAGTATTCTTGGGTATCTTTCTCCAAAGACTGTGGTGCTATTATTTCCCAGTGTCCACCTTTATCTGGCCCAATGCGACGGATAACACATTGTTTTTTCAATTTGGTCATGATACGCTGTACCTGTCTTTCAGAAAGAGAACACATCGCTGCCAGTTTTTTTGTGGATATGGTTGAATTCTTAGATATGCTTGCAAGAATGTTTTCTACGACATTTTCTATGTTTTCTACGACATTTTCTACGACATCTGAGGTTTTTTCTACGTCATTAAGATCTTTTCCTACGACATTTTCTACGATATCACCGCCATCTTTACCGCCATTGTTATTGGTATAACTCTGTGAGACTCTCACATCAACCTTGAATGCCGTGATAAGATTAACGTTGAACTCTGCGGGTTGGTTGCCATTTTCCTTCAGGTCAGTCTGGACTTGGCCTACACCTCGATTGAACATATTGACATAGCCCAGCGTCTTCATGGCACTAGCTACAAGTGGGTTGCGATAATCGTTCACACTTGGGAAATTCTCAGGACGTGCATTGCCATACAAGCCGCCCGCATTCAGAATCTCCAGATGGCTGGCAAACTCATAAAAGCGAAGTGGCGTATTACTCTGCATATCGCGGTGCATACAGGCGTTGAGAAGAAGCTCTCGGATAGCCTGATAGGGGTAGTTGCTGACCATCTCCTCGCGAAGGATAGAAACAAAAACGGGTTTCTTCTTGATGACTGACAACTCCAAAAGTGATTCCAGGCGTGGTAACAGTTCGCAATAGTTGCCTTCCAACTGCATTTCGTTCTCTACCTCACTGGTCACGTCCTCGCCCTTGAAGCATACATACTGCACATAAAGACCCGGCATAAAACGGCGTGGCTTGTAGCCAAACAGTACGACTGCTGCGTATGTGGGGCATTGGTGCTCAGTGTCATACATGCCCACAGCGGCCATCTGTTCCTCGATAGGACGAGTATCAGAATCCACTAACTCATTACCTAATAGCGGTATCAAATACTTTGTGCTTAGCAAGTCCGTATTGACATCATTTAGCTTGGCAGCCAAACAGGGCATCGTGTCGAACGTGGCCATGAAAGACATTCGACGCTCTGCCAATATGCGCTCCTCTGCTTCCGTAGCTATGTCACGACGAGGGCCGATACGAATAAAAGTTCGTCCACGATAGCGTACAGGAGGCAGGTCGGACGGACTAACTTCAGCAACCAATAAGTCACCTTCTGGGAACTGGAAACGGTCAACACTCATAACAGGTATAGGCAGGATGTTTCCGTTGCTGCGTATGGCTGCAATCTTCTTCAGTAAGTCATCAGTGACCTTCAACCCCGACAACTCTCCGTTGTCGTAAGCACCCAATATCAGGTAGCCATTCTTGCGCGAATTGGGCAGATCGTTAGCAAAGGCACAGATAGCCTCCTGGAACTTATCCATGTCACCTGTTGACGTGGTTCGCTCCACTCGATAGGTTTCCGTGCTATGCAGCAGTTCTTGTATTTCGTCTTTTGTTATCATTTGACTTCGTCTTCTTCCTTCTTGCAAGGCATAGCCAAAACAAACTTTAGCTCTGCTCTTGCTTCGTACGTCATTTCGACTTATTTCTCTTGATTGAATTCTTCCTGTCTCACCAACTCCTGCACAGGCACTTCAAGCGCATTGGCTATTGCAATGAGGGCTTCAAGGCTGGGCTGAGTGGTATTGGTGACCCATTTGGACACAGTAGCAGGATCCTTACCGAGTTTGTCGGACAGCCACTTATTGTTCAAGTCGCGTTCTACGAGAACAACTCTTATACGATTTAACTTTGCCATGATAGATTTCTGTTGTTTGACGGCAAAGTTAAAAAAAATAATCGAGACAAATGCTGATATGCTCAAAAAAACTCCATAAATAAGCCAAAATTTGATTAAAAGACCAATCTTTTGATGAGTACATGACAATATTCATGCTTATTATTAAATATAATGTGTATTTGAAATATCTTTTGAAATGACTGACAACCATATGGTTTTCTCCGCGGAAATCGCATTCATATATGGAGGCAATGATAGTTCGGAGGAGGATGTATTTGGTTCGGAGAAAAGTTCAGAGAAAATCATAAAAAGTTCGTTTCTCCAAATGCTTTGAGATTGTCTCAATTTGAAACTAAATTTTGGTCACTCTTGCTATCTCTGCATTAAAAAAATGTCAAGATTGGCAGTTTTTTAATGTAAAACTTGTGTAGTAGAATAAAAAGAAGTACCTTCGCATCATAAAAAGTTGCCAATACTGGCAAAAATATAATGCAAATGATGGAGATAAAAAGAG
>SAMEA3663023__coassemble_1444_pt1 | contig 12715 bp, 9 predicted proteins | sample SAMEA3663023__metabat2_low_PE_009 | metagenome-assembled genome bin SAMEA3663023 (sample SAMEA3663023) | pig gut metagenome | biome: pig gut; feature: pig-associated habitat; material: faeces | place: France | collected 2012
TCGCATATCAACCACTTACAACGATTGTTAATCGTTTTTAGTGGACACTAGTGATCATTTTGGTAGCATGCTTTTTAGTTATACTCTTAAAAAAGCTACATCAAAAACGGATGAGAACGGTATATATAAACTCACGGTCTATCGCAAGGAAAAAGAAAGAAGTGCAGATCCAGGAGAAGGAAGTAGCTATTACATAGTACCAAACGTGAACAAGAAAAAGTATTTTATCACTTATCTATACGAAACTGAGAATATTGAAGGCTTCTGGACAGATAGATACCATATAATTGACGATTATGTTTTATGGGAAGCCCAATATATTAAAGTGATTGCAAAAACAAAGCCTAAAGGTGCCAAGAGATACCAAATAGAATGTGAATTAGAAAGGCCTATGGGTTATTATGGCAAAAAATCTATCTATTCGGACACAACCTACTTTCAAGTGCCCCTACATCAAGACTTGAAGTTTACGATGACGTGGGACGGGAAGTATAAAAGAACCGTTTTCGTGAAGAAAGACAATCTGCCCAAGCAAATAGATCTCTCATACATACCGGAATGACCTGTAGATTGAAACGGCAAGGCTATTGACTATACAAAACGGCTCAAATAGACAAGTGTTTTTCCGCTATGCGATTAACAGGTCTGCGTTGTCATTTATTGTCGTTCAACAAGTTTTCTGTCATGAGAATTGTGTATTACCGAGTGAATTGTTCAGGTTTAAAAAACTACAATTATTGTAATTGAAATCGCTCTCACACTTCTATCCAGCTACTCCAATGAGGCACAGAATACCAGTAGTAGTATGTCGGCATGATTAGAATGAACTTTGAATATGCGCATCAACAACAAGGGCACAACCGTCATGGTTGTGCCCTTGTAGCTATAGGGATAGGATAGAGGTGGGTTAAAGCTTCTGTTCCACTTCGATTTCTGTAAAGGTCTCGATGATGTCGCCCACCTGGATATCGTTGAAGTTGACGAGTGAAATACCGCACTCCAAACCAGTGGCAACCTCTTTGGCATCGTCCTTATAGCGCTTCAGTGCATCGATGGCAGCGGTGTGAACCACAATACCGTCGCGGATGACACGAGCCTTGTCCTTGTTGTGTACTTTTCCTTCGGTCACCAAACCACCGGCAACAGTACCAACCTTTGAAATCTTGAACACCTGTTTTACCTCGATTTCACCAGTAAGAATTTCCTTCTTCACCTTGTCGAGCATACCCTCCATAGTAGATTTCACTTCATCGAGTGCATCATAGATGATAGAGTAGGTGTTGATCTCCACGCCTTCGCGCTCTGCCAGTCGGCGTGCATCAGCAGAAGGACGAACCTGGAAGCCGATGATGATGGCATCTGATGCAGAAGCCAGCATGACATCGTTCTCGCTGATCTGACCCACAGCCTTTGAAATGACGTTGACCTGTACCTTCTCAGTAGAGAGTTTGAGGAACGAGTCGCTGAGTGCTTCGATAGAACCGTCGGTATCACCCTTGACGATGATATTGAGTTCGTGGAACTCACCCAAGGCAATACGGTGTGAGATATCGTCGAGTCCAAGTGTCTTAGTGGTACGGAGCGACTGCTCACGCTGCAACTGTGTACGCTTGTTGGCTATTTCTCGTGCTTCCTGCTCTGTCTCCATCACATGGAACGAGTCACCGGCAGTAGGTGCACCATTCAGTCCGAGAATGATAGCGGGCTCTGCAGGTCCAGCCTTTTCAATGCGCTGGTTACGTTCGTTGAACATGGCTTTGATGCGTCCGAAAGCTGTTCCTGCAATCACCACATCACCTTGTTTCAGTGTACCGTTGCTTACCAGTACGGTAGAAACGTAGCCACGTCCCTTGTCGAGTGACGACTCGATAATGCTACCCGTAGCCTTTCTGTTGGGATTAGCCTTGAGATCGAGCATTTCTGCTTCGAGCAGTACCTTTTCAAGGAGAGCATCAACGCCGATTCCCTTCTTGGCAGAGATTTCCTGACACTGGTATTTACCGCCCCATTCCTCTACGAGGAGGTTCATATTGGCAAGGTCTTCACGAATCTTGTCAGGGTTTGCACCGGGCTTATCAATCTTGTTGATGGCAAATACCATTGGCACATTGGCAGCCTGAGCATGCGCGATGGCCTCCTTGGTGGTAGGCATGACGCTGTCGTCTGCAGCGATAATGATGATGGCGATATCGGTCACCTGAGCACCACGGGCACGCATGGCGGTGAACGCCTCGTGACCTGGAGTGTCAAGGAACGTAATTTTTCTACCGTCTTTCAGTTTCACATTGTAGGCACCGATGTGCTGGGTGATACCTCCTGCCTCACCGGCAATCACGTTGGTCTTGCGGATGAAGTCGAGCAGCGATGTCTTACCATGATCGACGTGACCCATCACGGTGACGATAGGTGCACGGCTGACGAGGTCGTTCTCGTCGTCGGCTTCTTCGGTGATGGCATTTTGCACTTCAGCACTTACGTATTCTGTGGTGAAACCAAATTCCTCTGCCACGATATTGATGGTCTCTGCATCGAGGCGCTGGTTGATACTTACCATGATACCGATGCTCATGCAGGTGCCGATTACTTCGTTGACACCGACATTCATCATCGTGGCAAGTTCGCTAACCGTTACAAACTCGGTCAGCTTCAGTACCTTGCTCTCTGCAGCCTGTTCGGCCATCTCGCTATTGAGGCGCTCTTGTACGGCATCTCGCTTTTCGCGGCGATACTTCGCACCCTTCTTGTTCTGACTCTTTGAGGTGAGACGGGCGAGCGTCTCCTTTACCTGACGTGCTACAGCCTCGTCGTCAACTTCCAATGGCTTCTGTACTGGACGGTTCTTCTTGTTTTTCTTGCCGCCGCCCTGTTGTCCGTTTTGGTTGCCGCCTTGCTGTTGTCCACCGCCACCTTGGCGCTGTTGTCCGCCTTTGTTCTTTTTGTTGCCGCCTTGCTGCCCGCTCTGGTTGGCTGCAGCCTCTATGTCAACGCGTCCGCTACGGATGCGCTCACGCTTCTTGCGCTCGCCACCATTGCCATGCTGTGCATTCTTTTCCTCGCGTTCCTTACGGCGCTCCTCCTTCGATTTCTTCTTCGGACGAGTGCTTTGGTTGAGGGTGCTGAGGTCGATTTTACCCAGTACGTTGACCTTTGGAGCGTATTTTGTTTCGCTCTTCAGGGTGAATACCTTGGTTTCGGAAGCTTTTTCAGCATCCGCAGGCTTGTTTTCTACTGTGGCAGGCTTGGCCTCTTCGGCATTGGCAACGGGTGCTTCTGCCTTGGGCTTGGCTTCCTGCTGAGGCTTAGCCTCTGTTTTTGGCTTGGCTTCCACTTTGACGTTAGGTTTAACCTCTTCTGCCTTGACAGCCTTCTGCTCGTGGTTTGCAGGAGCAGCAGGGGCAGCCTCAGGAGCTTTCTGCTCAGCGACAGGTTTTGGTTCTTCTTTCTTTTCTACAATAGGCGATGCCTCTGTCTGGCTCACGGCAGCAGCCACAGGTGCAGTATCGCTATTGGCGGCCTTCTTTTTGCCTACGCTGTCGAGGTCAATCTTGCCCAAGGGTTTAAACTGTTGGCGTTGTTCCAACAGGTCTTCAGCCTTGTTGCTTTTCTTCTCGGCCTTCTCTGCCTTTTTATCCTTGGCTTTCTTCGCAAATATCATTTCGGCCTGTGTCTTCACAGCCTTGTCACCACTGAATGCACCCACCAGAGCCTGGTATTGTGAATCGGTGATTTTGGTATTTGGCGTCATTTCTTCTTTGACTTCGCCAAGTTCTTTCTTGTTTTTCAGGAAATCAACTGCCGTTTGAAGTCCTATATTCAGTTCTGATAATACTTTATTTAATCTGACACCCATTTAATTTATTGCTTTACAATTCTGTTTTATTCTTATTATTCAAACTCCGCACGGAGCACGTTGAGCAGGTGGTCAACCGTTTCTTCTTCGAGGTCGGCCTTTTCGATCAGCATTTCGCGTGGAGCGTTGAGCACGGCCTTAGCGGTCTCCAGACCGATGGCCTTGATGGCGTCGATGATCCACTGGTCTATCTCGTCAGAGAACTCGTCGAGGTAGATGTCCTCGTCGTCGCTGTCTGAACCGTTGGATACACGGAATACGTCGATGGTGTATTCGGTCAGCATGGAAGCCAGTTTGATGTTCAAACCGCCTTTACCGATGGCAAGGCTGACTTCCTCAGGTTGCAGATAGACTTCGGCTTTGTGCTCTTCGGGATTGATGTTGAGGTTGGTCACCTTGGCGGGACTCAGCGCACGAGTAATGAAGAGCTGTGTGTTGCTGGAATAGTTGATGACATCGATATTCTCGTTGCCCAACTCGCGTACGATACCGTGTACGCGGCTACCCTTCACACCTACGCAGGCTCCTACTGGGTCGATGCGGTCGTCATAGCTTTCTACAGCCACCTTTGCACGTTCTCCTGGCATGCGTGCCACGCGACGGATTGTGATGAGACCGTCGTTGATTTCGGGCACTTCGGCTTCGAGCAGACGCTCAAGGAACACAGGGCTGGTGCGTGAGAGGATGATACGCGGATTGTTGTTCTCGTTCTGCACCTCCTTGATGATGGCACGTATGGTTTCGCCCTTGCGGTAGTTGTCGTTGGGAATCTGTTCTGACTTAGGCAAGTGGAGTTCGTTGCCCTCATCGTCGATGAGCAGTACTTCGCGTTTCCACATCTGATACACCTCGGCGCTGATTACCTGACCTACGCGATCCTTGTACTTATTGTAGAGCGAGTCGTGCTCCAGTTCAAGAATCTTTGAGGCAAGAGTCTGACGGAGATTGAGAATGGCGCGGCGTCCGAATTTCTCGAAGCGCACTTCTTCACTCACTTCCTCGCCCACTTCGTAGTCGGGTTCGATTTTCTGTGCCTGTGTGAGCGAAATCTCTTTGTTTTCGTCCTGAACCTCACCATCAGCTACTACGATACGGTTGCGGTGGATTTCGAGGTCACCTTTGTCAGGGTTGACAATGACGTCGAAGTTCTCATCGCTACCGAACTGTTTGGCAAGTACGTTGCGGAGACTCTCTTCCAGCACGCTGACGAGAGTGGTGCGGTCGATGTTCTTGGTCTCTTTAAATTCCTTAAAGGTCTCAATCATTGACGGACCTTTGTCTTCTTTTTTTGTAGCCATTATATAATCTTTTTATTTTGTTTACTCTTTAGCTCACGTGTCAGAGATTATTTGAAGGCGAGGAGGTATTTGGCATATTTCACCTCGTTGGTATTGAAGGTCTTCTCCACATCCACCAATACGGGGCGCTTTTTCCCTTCAATCTTCTGCTTCTCCTTGACCACCACCACAAACGACAGTCCGTCGTCGGCTACCGACTGGAGAACGCCTTGGTATTTCTTACCGTCGGCAGCCAGCACTTCCACTTCTTTACCAATGTGGTTGATATACTGCTGTACGACTTTGAATGGTTGTCCGATACCGGCGCTACCCACTTCCAGTTCATACTCGCCGAGTTCTTCTCCGAGTCTTTCCTGCAGGAAGCGGCTCAGCGCGGCACAGTCTTCAATCCATACACCATCGGCGTGGTCGATTTCGATCACGATGCGACCGTCGGGCGTCATGTCAACGTCCACGAGGAAGTAGTCATTCTGACTCAGCCATTCCTCTACTGCGGCCTTTACTACGTCTTTATTTATCATACACCTTTATTGGTATTAAAACAAGAATGAGAGGCTCTTGCGAGTCTCTCATTCCTCTGAACGTGTGCAAAGTTACGACATTTCTGTCAATCTTGCAAGTATTTCCACTTTTATTTCACTTTTTTTGGTGATAATAGTTTTTCGTATTCTCCTGATGTGTTGAGTATTCGCTCTGCTTCCTTCAGAGTTTTGTCTGTTTGCAGCATGTGGAGCAGTTGTCCGCTTTGGAAATAATAGGCGGATATGATATCTTGTTCTATCTGCCGTTGTATTTCGTTGCGGTGCTGTTGTAGGTCGCGCTCAATATCATGGTGGTCGAGTTTGGCTTTCAGTGCTTCAAATTCAGCCTTTGCGTCGTCGTAGTATCCTTCGAATTTTGCGGTTTTGATGAGTTCTTCAAACTGTTTCTTGCTGATCTGGTCGTAGGTAAATCCTGCTTTCAGCACTTGTTGGGTGAAGTCGGCATATTCCGCATCGGTCAGATGGAACTTGTCGGCAGGAGCAATGGTAGGATGCTTGGATATATAATCCACCACATAGTCAAACATCACTTCGGTAGAGTCTATGCGGTCCAAATACAGGAGGATGTTCGACATGGTATCGGGTTTGATTTCGATATCGGGCATGATACCACCTCCGTCGCGTACCTCACGACCATTGCGTGTATAGAATACGTGTGTCAGCGAATCGGGCACATGTTCTTTATAGCCACCGCCGGTGTGTTTATAGTTGATGGCTTGAATGCATCGTCCGCTGGGGATATAGTATTTTGATGTTGTCAGCTTGAGGTTACCGTTGTAGGGTAGGTCAACATTAGGAATCTGCACCAGTCCCTTACCATACGTGCGCGTACCTATTATTAATCCGCGGTCAAGATCCTGTATCGAACCGCTGACAATCTCGCTGGCAGAAGCTGTCTCGTCGTTCACCAGTACGATGATGGGCATCACGGTATCGATGGGCTCCAGTCGGGTTTTGTAGTCAGAGTTGGCACGGCGCAACTTTCCTTTGGTTTCCACCAATGTCAAACCTTTAGGCAGCCACATATTGGCAATGTCCACACATTCCGAAACCGAACCGCCACCATTACTTCTCAGGTCGAGTATGAGTTTTTTCGCTCCGCGTTGTTTCAGGTCGAGATATGCCAGACGCATAGGTTTGGCTGGTTCGCCAGAGAAAGTGTTCAGGTTGATATATCCCACGCCATCCGGGCGCATACCATAATAGGTTATTTCAGGTGTCTTGATGCTCTCGCGTGTCACTTTGAAATTCATCACCTTGCCCGTCGAAGGACGTTTAATCTTGATCATGATGGTGCTGCCTGCATCGCCACGCAGATGGTCGCTGACGTATGCCACGGGTTTGTTGGTCATCAGCGTGTCTTCAATCTGCAAGATGATATCTCCCTTGCGCAGTCCCACCTTTGCAGCGGGCATTCCCTCAAAAGGTTCGTCGATGACCACTTGTTTTCGTTTTTGGTGGTAGCGTACCACTGCACCGATACCCGCATATTTTCCTGTCATCAGCATCTTCAAGTCCTTTTGCTTGCTCTCAGGATAATATTCGGTATAGGGGTCGAGTGATCGCAGCATCGCATTGATGCCATTGCCAATCACGGTATTGGCATCGAGTGTATCGACATACATTAGGTCGAGTGTCTTGTATATGGCATTGAATATTTCGATGTTCTTTGCCACATCTAAGTTGTGGTTTCTCGCTTCCTGTGCATTCATATTCATGGGAAGCCATGCCAGTAGTGCGGCAAAAGCTGTCAATCGGCATAGTTGGCATACGTTGTTTTTTCTTATGATCATATTGTTTTTCGTATTGTTTCTATGTTTATACGATGCAAAATTATAGAAAAATAACCGAAAAACGATTTTTTTTCTCAAAAAGTTTGTGTATTTCAAAAAAACGTATTACCTTTGCACTCGCAAAACAGAAAAACCTGCTTCAGTAGCTCAGTTGGTTAGAGCACCTGACTGTTAATCAGGGGGTCGTTGGTTCAAGCCCATCCTGAAGCGCGTTAAAAGGAGTTAGACGAAAGTTTAACTCCTTTTTTTCTGTGTATTGGGCATGACACTAACCCAGTCGTGTTAATTAATGGCATCCAGAATTTGCCATTTTATGCTACCAACAAAATGGCGGCAATAGCCCCAAGTCCTTCTGCTACCATTCTGTTGTTCCAGAAGTCATCGGTCAGTTTATGTTCTACGATATACTCTCGCAGTTTCATTCTCCATACTTTGTTTTGCAGCAAAATCCATAATGGCTCGTCGAAATATGCAAATTCTATATTCTCTTTCAACCATGATTTTGATGGTGTGTGGCCTTTGCTGATTTGTTCTCCTGAGTAATTCAAATGCTAGAAACCGTCAGTTTCCAAATGCCAGAAAGGTTTCGTTATTTCTGTAGTACCGTCGAACTGTGAGTCTTTGGTATATTCCCGCATCAGTTTGTTATAATGTTCTTCTATCCAATCATTGAGAACAAACTGGTTGTTAGTGAACACATTTTCTTCAATGCCATCAATCAGAGCCACCAATAGCACAGGTTTGGCAACGATGGTTTCTCCATGAATTTTGGCCTGTCTAATATTCGTAATCCGCTTTGTATAGTATTGATAACACTGATCATAGTTAAAGAATTGTATCACTCTGTTCATAGTCCTTTGCCATTAAACAAAATAAAAGTACTCTTTTCATTGCCATGTTTTTTTATCTTGGTCCCAGAAATTTATCACCATTTAAATGAATCATATGATCAGGCATATCTGCAATCCAAACCTCGGTCTCCCATGCTAATTGCTCTGAAAATTTCTTGAATGTAGCAAAATCAAGGAATGCGGTAACATATATTTTACCAGCAGAAACATTCTTAGTCATGGCTTCTATCTCAATTATTCGTTTTGGATTCATTGGCCCAACCGAAGTAACAGATTCAATAAAATATATCCAGTTTTTGTCTTCGCGGTACAGAACAACATCGGGCATTTTGTCATGCAATGTTATATCGATTCCGAGTAGAGATAATTTCTCTATATTTTTTACCATGTCTTTTTGAATGGTATCGCCAACGTACAAGCACTCTGAATTTGGGGCGAATCTTGGAGCAAATTCTTCTATGATGGCCTTTTGCAGTTGATTATGTTTGCCTGGGCTAAAGGTGAAGTCTTGATTGTTTATGCGTACAGGCATCTTTCGCATTTTCTTTTTTGATGCATATAAATCAGCAAGGCTGTCATGCTTTGAAACAAATCGGATAATAAAAGGATTTTTTTCAAGTTCTGCACCTTCGTTCTCATTCATATTTCGAATAACACGTAGAAATTCTTTTGTTATGCGATAACGATAATTGGGGCTATTAGTGGCCATACCATTATCTTCTATCAATGCCGCTGTCCTAAAAGCATGCATTGCCTGTTTGCGAAATGTTTCACGAGAATTTTCTGCATAAGTCATTTCGTAATGCTCGCCTATAAAAGTTATTATGTCATGTATTCTGATCCAATTATTTGATGCTTTACGGCAAGGTGTATTTGGGGTTAGTTTGGCCATCGCTAACAATGCCAAGCAACAAAGAGTACTTTGCTGCTTGGGAGGCATTCCGACTTTCTCCAATAGATATTTTGCTAATTCTAATTTATCCATTTGTTTAATATTTTGTTGCAATTAACCACAGACAATTCTTGATGTATCAACTCTCTTCCCATTTCTTCAATTATATGCCGTTCAGGAACGGGCATTTGGTTGATTTCTGTGGAATTCACTTGTGTAGAACCATTGAGAATTCTGTAGTAGCAATCGTATAATGTTGAATTTAATAAAACATAAAGTCCATACGTTACACAAGGAGAGTCGCACTTTATGAAATTCACCTTGTTCTGTGTGCTAATGTATTTAAACTTTTCAAATTCCTTTTTTAAATATATACCACATTGCAGTCTTCGTGACTCTTCCTTTGATGTAAACCTCTTTACGATTAGGAAGTCTCCGTTCTCTTGTAGATATGATTTCTTGTCTGTTTTTATAACTTCACCTTCTTTGCCTAATGGCCACACGACTTTGCCATCCTTTATATGTTGAGAGTATAATAATGGGTAGGAGTTGTCTTCAAGCTCATTTCGCAGTACATCTCTTGTTCGGAAATCTACGATAATACCAGTTTGCATTTTCATGTTGATTTCTGGTAGAGTCTTATGAAAATGATTTATGGTACGAAGGATTTTTGCATCTTCCTCATTGGTCACAAGATACACAAATCGATTCTTTGACACAACGATTTCGTATGGAGCACAAAATCTTCGTATATCATCGAATTCCGATGTTGAAGAACTTGTAATGTTTATGCAATGTGGAGCGACTGATGTTTTCTTAACCTTGACAATCATTGTTTCTTGCAAAACCGATTCACCGTCAAACACCTTATCTCTGCTTTCAAACAAATGAATGTCTGTTATCACGCAATTGTCAAACAGATACTTTCGGAATTTACTGAAATATGCTCCAGATGTCCATGAACGCGGAATTATATAGACAAGTTCTTGGCCCTTTTTCAGGTTGTGGATGCCCATTGCCCAAAAAAGGAAATATAGGTTTGGTGCACCATAACAAACCTCTGGAATAGCTAACGCTTCGACAGCATCTTTTGCTATTTTCATATATGGGGGATTGCCTATGATATAGTCATATTGATAGTTTTCATTATCAAATAATGTAAAGTCAGAGAAATTCTGTGATGTAACATAGTTCTCTCTTTTTATGGTATAAGATACGTTGTGCAACTTATTGCATAATATCATATTTTTCTCTAAAAGAGGTAGTACGAGTTCATCTTTTTCGTAGCATGTGACATGGATTTGTCCCGTATATCCAAGTTCAAGTAATTTCTGAATAACAGCAGCAGCAAGTATTCCTGTTCCTGCACCGGCATCTAGAATTTCGACTTGTTTTTTAGAGAGGTCGAAACAGAAAAGGGATGCCATAAACTTAGCTGTGGTCGCATTCGTAAAGAACTGACCATATTTCTTTCGCTTTGTTTTTGGAACAGAAGACATGAAGCGTTCTGTGTTTTCTAAAACCTCATTTAACATTTTTCCTTTTATAGTTTTATCAACAATCAAGTCTTTTAGGAACATAGGGACTTTACCCTTCATTTCGCTATTTGCATGCAAATATATAAAAATAAAATGAGAGTGGCGAAGATGTTGACTTAAAAAGTCATTCTTTATCTTTATTTTCTTTGGCTTAATCCTTATTGAAGATAATTCCATGAGAGAAAAGTTCCCCTGCTTGATTTACAAAAACAGTTATATTGTAACAGTAACGCTTGTTTCGCTTTTTCCGAAAACAGTCAAATATTACCAAGTATGTGATTGATGGCATTGATCTGTTTTTATAGCATCCAGAATCTGCCAGTTCTCCAAGTGGTGCCCCTTCTATTGGAAGGTAAGTATAGTGACAACAATCATCTCAGATGGGTGACATGTTGCCCGTACCTGGAATCTATAAAAATTTAGTTTTTCTAAAAATTTCGACCACACGACCACAGATGTGGTGTAATCGACTATGAGACAGAAATATAGACTGTGGTCGATTGCGCCGAAATCCGTGTTTTCGACCACGCTTCGACCACACATGCTTTTTCCGATAATCATGATGGATATTCACACAAAGTAAACAAAAATTATTTTCAAGCCGTTTCAAACGGCTGACAAAGTTATTGTCCAACGTTGGATAAAGGTGTTATCCAACGTTAGATAAGAGTGTTGTCAAACGTTAGATAAGAGTGTTATCAAACGTTGGATAAGAGTGTTGTCAAACGTTGGATAAGAGTGCTGTCAAACGTTAGATAAGGGGCTTTTCATCGTTGTAAACAAGTTGTTTCAAATATCGGAAAAGAGTGACGTCAAATATTATGCAATAGTCTTGTACAACGTTTGACAAGGGTGTTGTCGGGCGTCAGAACATACAAAATCGTGTATTGGTGGCTATTCCAGTTGGGCTGATTTTGTGATGGCAACAGCAGAGGACCTGGTGGTCGAATGGTGGTCGAATACCGCGAGTCAGCGTAATCGACCACACACGTAAACTGCACATACATAGCGTGTTATGCTGATGTGGTGGTCGAGTGGTCGAAATTTTGTAATTACGCGTGTGCGCGTGCATACATGCGCGCACCTATTTATGTAGGATAGGAACCTGTTGCCTCCGTCTTTCTACCTACATGGGAAGAATTGCTGTCCTTTGTGCAGCGCCTAAACATCCGATGGCTTCTTTTCTAATATCACTTTGTGAGTCTGCTCATCAACGTTCATGTTGTAGGCTTCCTTCAGCAACTGGCATAGGGTAGCGATAATCCGATCCTGATGCTCTGTGCCTGGAACTACATAGTCACTTAATGGAATTTCAAGGGCGTTTTGATAATTCCAATATGCTTTCGTTGTGATCTCTTTCAGCACCTTTCGCCAGTCTATTGACTCCCAGATATCAAGGTGAAGTGAACCCACAAAGTTGGACGGGTTAATAACTGTGAACCTGTCCCCGATGATTCTGTGAACACCCTTCAAACCAAGCAAAAAAGTTGTTAAACGATAAAAAGTTGCCGAAAAGTTTGGCAGTTTCATTTTTATTTCTCACTTTTGCACCGACATTTGCAAGTCGCCCAACTCGCTTGGGCTTCTGAGCCAATAGAGTTTGGCTCCGCATTTATCTCTATTTATGGGAAAGCGTCTTCATGCGCTTTGTTTCTGACAGCTTGAAATCTGGACAATTTCTTGTGTTTGTCGGAACTTAGCAACGGTAGATGCTCATGTAGTGTTTATACATGATTCTATGCACAGAAAGCGGACTATTAAAATGGTCTGCCATTATGTGTTATAGAAGATTATATAAACTCCACTGCGTGGGTTCTGCGTTGCCTGTTCAACAAACACGGGTAGTCCAGAACCTCAAGCTGTGGGACAGGCAAGTGTCAGGTTCCACGCTCTTTCATTTATAGGTTAACCTTATCCATATTATAACAACCAGCCGACTCCGAGAACCTAT
>SAMEA3663023__coassemble_1474_pt1 | contig 12355 bp, 8 predicted proteins | sample SAMEA3663023__metabat2_low_PE_009 | metagenome-assembled genome bin SAMEA3663023 (sample SAMEA3663023) | pig gut metagenome | biome: pig gut; feature: pig-associated habitat; material: faeces | place: France | collected 2012
CATAATTAAAGCGAGCTTTATTCTGCTCATGGCTTAACGAAAACAATCCGATGATCCGATGATCCGTGAGCCATTTCTGGCAGAAAAAGCCTAAAAACTTGCATAAAAGAGAAATATTGCTTATTTTTGCAAACGGATTTAAACCACAGACAGATGGGAACATATAAGTATTTCTTCTGGAATTGTTTCCAATAACGATGGCAACATCACACCCCCAGCCAGTAACGGACATTATAACCTATTTGAGTTTCCATCATGTGACTTATCCAAAACATTTAAATTAGAGGAGGACAAATTATGAAAACAATAAAAGGTATAAGCATCAGGAATCGCAATTTCGACAAGTTCAAGAAAGTGGCCGATCTTATATATTTTGATGGACCATTGTTGTCACACTATGTAACTATCAATGGTGACAACTATCTCTTCTATTGGATAGATCAAGATGATGCAGACAATCGTTGGATGTTCATCAGAACCGATTACGACACCATCCTGAAGTACACCCAAAAAAAGCAGACATTACGTAATATTTTAAGTTCGCCATTAGACGACATAGTATATACTGTTGATATAGATAACGAAGGACATCATCACAATTTCCAAGCCCATTCCATAGAAGATTTTCCAGAGGATTATCTCCCCTCTGAAGATTCTTATTATGAATTTGAACCTGAAGATGTAAACAAAGAAAACTTATCCATCGCAGAAATGAGTGGCAAAAAACTCGATTGGTTCCGCAAAGTCTGTGCTGCGGTACTATAATACTTTTTAATGTCACACATGGTCACCCGTTCACCCGAATTTCACGGATTACATGGAATTTTTTTTATCCACGGAACACACGGAGAACACGGATTCTTGTTAAAGATTATTCTCAAGATTTTTGTTAAGATGTCGAGCCGTAGGCGATCCAAAATAAAACCCTTCCCAGAAGCGAGGTATTCGAGCGCATTTTGGTCAAGGATTTTTGTTAAAGATTTTATTTCCGCATAAATTCCGTCTAAATTCCGATGATTGATTTCTGGCCAAAGGCCATATTTCATTAAAAGATTTCCCCCAAAGATTTCTTGCGAAGCAACCCCCAAAAAATCCACGGAACACACGGAGAACACGGATTCTAGTTAAAGATTCTTCTAAAGATTTCTTGCGCTCGCGCAACCAAAAAACATCCGTCTAATATCCGATGATCCGATGAACCGATGAGTCATTCCAGGGAAGAAAAGTGTTAAATCTTGGAAAAACGGACAAAAATACGTATGTGTATCTTGGAAAAACGGACAAAATTTAGTATTTTTGCCATGGAAAAACGGACAAAACAACCCCCGTTTGGCATTATAAAAGAAGATAGAAGTATGATTAAACGCAAGATAGACAACTATTTAGCAGACTTTTTCGCTACAGATAAGAAAGCGTTGATGCTGACAGGAGCAAGACAGATAGGAAAAACATATTCTATCCGTCGTTTCGGACATGAACATTTTGAAAGATTCATAGAAATCAATTTCATCGAAAATCCTGGCTTGGTAAAGGTCTTCAGCAAGGCGAAGAATAGTCAAGACATCTTGTTGCGTCTCTCCACGGTAACCAGCCAGGATTTAATCAAGGATAATACACTTGTGTTCTTTGATGAAGTGCAGGAATGCCCCGAAATCGTAACCGCCATCAAATTTCTGGTAGAAGAGGGGAGCTATCGCTATATTTTAAGCGGTAGCTTATTGGGAGTGGAAATTAAGAACCTCCGTTCTGCACCAGTGGGATATATGGATGTGAAAGACATGTATCCGCTCGATTTGGAGGAGTTTGCTGCAGCCGTTGGTATCAACGATAGAATCATAGAAGCTTTAAGGAATCATTTTGCAGACGGTACTGTTGTAGATGACTTCATCCATGAAAAGATGATGGAGATATTCCGCCTTTATCTTATAGTAGGTGGAATGCCGGCAGCTGTTGATAAATATATCACTACCAATAATCTGCAAGAGGTCATGGCAGAACAACAGGCCATCATACGTCTGTATAAGCAGGATATTGCGAAATATGACCCCAATCATAAATTGTATATTCAGGAAATCTTTGACAGGATACCTGCTGAGCTTGATGCCAAGAACAAGCGGTTCATATTGAAGAACCTGAATGAAAACATCAAGTTTTCACGTTATCAGAATAGTTTCCTGTGGTTGAAAGATGCTGGTGTGGCCTTACCCGTATATAATGTAGAGGAGCCTACTGTACCTTTGATATTGTCGAGCAGCCGAAACTTATTCAAGCTGTTTATGGCAGATATCGGTCTTTTGGCAAGTCTTTATGCGGATGGCATTCAATTGAAGATTTTGGATAACGAACCATCCGTCAACTTTGGTTCGATATATGAGAATGCAGTAGCACAAGAACTCTGGGCACATGGTTTCCCGTTGTATTATTATAACAACAAGCGACAGGGAGAGCTAGATTTTGTTATAGAGCAAAATGGAGAGGTGTTGCCGATAGAAGTTAAATCGGGTAAGGATTATGATCGTCACAAAGCACTCACGAATGTGGTGAGTACCACTACCTATCAGATTTCAAAAGCCATTGTGTTGTGTAATGATAATGTGAAGAAAGTTGGAAAAATCACTTATCTCCCTATTTACATGCTGATGTTTATTAAGAGAGAACAGCAACTTCCTACTCAATACACCATAGATCTAAGCGGTCTGGTTTAAGGAAAATCTGCACACGGATTCCACGGATTTTCACGGATCTACGGAACTACGGAATCACGGAGCGTTTAGGTTAGAGGTTAAAGGTTAAAGGTTAAAGGTTAAAGGTTAAAGGTTATAGATTTTTTTTAAGATTCTAGTTAAGATTTCGAGCCGTAGGCGATCCAAAATAAAACCCTCCCCAAAAGCGAGGTACTCGAGCGCATTTTGGTCAAGGATTTTTGTTAAAGATTTTATTTCCGTCTAAATTCCGTCTAAATTCCGATGATGATTGATTTCTGGCCATAGGCCATATTTTTATTAAAGATTTCCTCCAAAGATTTCTTGCGCTCGCGCAACCCCATAATAATCCACGGAGCACACGGAGGACACGGAGAAAGATTATCGTAGGATGACAAACCTCAGCCTTCCGACTTCCGACTTCAGCCTTCAGCCCTCAGCCTTCAGCCCTCAGCCTTCAGACCTCAGCCTTCAGCCTTCAGCCCTCAGCCTTCAGCCCTCAGCCTTCAGCCTTCAGCCTTCAGCCTTCAGCCCTCAGACTTCACCCCTCAAACCTCAAACCTCAGCCCTCACCCCTCAACCCCCCGTTTGTCATTCTTGATTCATTTGGGAGATTCTTCTGCCGCCATAGGACATACCGTATCCTCTTCTTCCAGTATAGGATAATAGTGTGTTTTGGCACCATGGTCCTGCAACCAGATATGGTTGAGCGTAAAAGCGATGGAGTCAAGAGTCACTTCACGCTTTAGCGGCTTCAGTTCACATTCCCATACCGTTATGCAATGCCATCCCATTTTAGCCAACGTCCGCTGCTCCTCCTTGTCGCGCACCTTGTTTCTGCGAATCTTCTCCACCCAGAAGTCGCGGTTTGTCTTAGGAATCTTACAACACTTAGAATTCTCCGGTTGTACCATATCCACGTCATGCCCATGCCAGAAGCAGCCATTCACGAAGATGCAGGTGCGGTATTTCCTCAATACCAAGTCAGGATGCCCAGGCAGCCTTTTGTAGTTCAGCCTGTATCTGAATCCCCGTTTCCACAGCCCATGTCGCACGATTATTTCCGGCTTCGTGTCCTTCGATCGAATAGCCGCCATGTTTTTGTGTCGTTGTTCTTTAGTCAAATGGTCAGACATAGGATATGAGTCTCTTACGATGCAAAATTACTTTCTATATTCCTTCAGTATTTGGTGAAATGTCGCACAGGAATCACGGTAATCACAGATTTTTTTATCCACGGAACACACGGACTACACGGATTCTAGTTAAAGATTCTTCTCAAGATTATAGTTAAGATTCTTCTAAAGATTTTGATACACAAGCAAAAACGGGCTGAAAGCCCAATGGTTTCCCTAGCCCAGGGCAACACCCTGAGGAAGAGTGCATTTTGGTATGGGATTTTCGTTAAATATTCTCGTGGCGTGAGAAAAAATCTATCCCCGTGTCATTACACCTGTCAAAGTTCCTAATAGAAAAGATTTTTTTTCCATATAGCTTTAATTTTAATTCTGCTTGCAAATATATAAATAAATAACGAGAGAGGCGAAGATGTTGACTTAAAATTTATCATTCGTCTTTATTTTCTTTGGCTAACATGAACCTGTTACCATGTTATTTTCGTGTCATTAGAGGCTTGAAGAATAATAAAAACATCTTACTGACGTCTTTTTTCTTGCGAATTATGGAATATTTAAAATAAAATGTGTACCTTTACGGCACAATTTCGTGAAGTAGCGCATGGAAATAAAACAATATAGAATAAAAGCGGTATAGGCAGATCAAGGTAAAACCAATAAATGGCTCGTAGAGATATTAGGCTTTTATCCTATAGAATTGTATAAAAGTATTGAATATAAGACAGATACATAGATTTTATAATTAATCAGGTAACAAAATAGCAACATTTCTGAAAGCGATTTTAGATAATGCACCATATTGGTGATTGTGGGATGATTATAGTGAATTGCTTACACGCTTCGATATTCAAACTTGGTACTTAAATGGAGGATAAGGTTTGCGACAAGTCATTGTCTTGATTCTAGCTGTGGCTTTCAATCTCACAAATATTGGTGTCAATTTCGTGATTTTTAGTCTCAATTGAACTAAAAAGCAAAGAAAATTGCCGCATTTTGTCATATTTTTGTTTATTCTTGCACGTTTTACATGAAAAAATAGTATTTTTGCTGCATTAAATTTTGTATAATGGCAAATAAAGACCTCAACAGATTGAAAGTGGTGCTTGTTGAACAGCACAAAACAGCAAAATGGTTAGCAGAGCAAATGGGAAAAGACCCTGCAACTATTAGTAAGTGGTGTACCAACAAAGCACAGCCTTCATTAGAGACAATCAAAAAGATTGCAGAAATCCTACAGGTTAAAATGAGCGACCTTGTAAGCAATGAACAACCTTTATAATTGAAGCAAATGACTGAAAAGATAAATATCCGCAAACTGGAAGCTGACCTTTGGGAGTCGGCTGACTTGCTTCGTGCAGGTAGTAAATTGACATCGAGCCAATACTGTATGCCAGTGTTGGCGTTGCTGTTTTTAAGATATGCATACAGCCGCTTCAAGATGGTGGAAGCAGAACTACTAAAGAATCGCCCAAGCCGTGGTGGTCGTGTGATGCCTGTTGAACCAAGTGACTTTGCTGCTAAAAGTGCTCTCTACCTTCCTCGTGAGGCTCAGTTTGACTATCTGGTCAATCTGTCGGATGACCAACCTTTGGGCGAAGCTGTCAATCGCGCTATGACTTTGGTCGAGGAACAAAGCGAACAGTTGACAGGTATTTTACCTAAGTCATACACCATGTTTAGCGATGAACTGTTGCGTGAACTCCTTCGCATATTCAATAACAAGACGCTTGATGAGATTGGTGGCGATGTGATTGGTCGTATCTATGAGTATTTCCTCTCCAAGTTTGCCAAGGCAGTAGCCTCTGACGATGGCGTGTTCTTCACTCCAAAGTCATTGGTTAAGATGCTTGTCAATGTACTGGAACCAAAACAGGGCATAATGCTTGATCCTGCTTGTGGTTCAGGCGGTATGTTCGTTCAAACTGGTGACTTCGTGAATGCAGGAGGCATGAACGCCAATACCCAAATGACCTTCTACGGTCAAGAGAAGGTGGAGTATAACGCTCAACTATGTCTCATGAATATGGCTGTGCATGGATTGAATGGTCGAATCGTCAGTGGTGACGAAGCAAACTCCTTCTATCATGATGCCCATAACCTTGCAGGTAAGTGTGACTATGTAATGGCTAATCCTCCTTTCAATGTTGATAAAGTTAAATCAGAGTCAGCATCTGCTGCCGGTCGTTTGCCATTCGGTCTGCCGGGTGTTAATGCTAAGACCAAAGAGATTGGCAATGCCAACTATCTGTGGATTTCATACTTCTATGCCTATCTCAATGACCATGGTCGTGCAGGCTTTGTAATGGCATCGTCGGCAACAGATAGCGCAAACAAGGATCGTGACATCCGAGAGAAACTTGTACTGACTGGCGATGTTGATGTGATGGTCAGTGTGGGCAATAACTTCTTCTACACCCTTTCGCTGCCATGCTCGCTGTGGTTCTTTGACAAGGCAAAGCGTTTAGAGAACAAGAATCGTGTGCTCTTCATCGATGCTCGAAACTATTACACCGTCGTTGACCGTACTCTTAATGAATGGTCTGAATGGCAATTGAAAAACTTGCAAGCTATTGTCCATCTGTATCGTGGAGAGACGGAGAAATACCGACAGTTGGTGGCTGAATACAATGACGCCCTTGATGGCAGAACCTTGCAGCAATGCGAGGAAGAGCTGGTAGCCATCAAGCAGGCAGCGAAGGATGCCGTAGCCAATGCTGTCCGAAAGGAGAAGAAGCGAGTGGAGCGTGAGCAGAACGAAAGCATTGCTGAAGCAGAAGCTATGCTTGAGACAGCCCGTCAGCGCGAGTGGCTGACCTCGAAGTTCGGCCTCGATGGCGAATACCAGGATGTGCTTGGCCTTTGCAAGATAGCCACGCTCAGCGAAATAGAAGAAAAGAACTACAGTCTCACTCCTGGTGCATACGTAGGCGTCGCAGAGGTAGAGGACGATGGTGTTGACTTCCACAAACGTATGAACGAAATCCATACAGAGCTCGCCTCACTCAACAAAGAAGCCAACTTGCTAATGAGCGAGATCATGAAGGAATGGGAAACTCTTAACACGAAGTAAATCATGGCAAAAGAGATAAAACCAATAGGGTCAACTGACATTTCAGCAATGGGTGCAGTAGTTGGAAATTTGATGTCTGATCTTCGCCAAATCATTGACGAAGCGCGAATCCATGTGGCATCTACAGCCAACTATGAGCTTACCATGATGTACTGGCATATTGGCGAGCGAATTAACCGCGACGTGCTTGGTAATGAACGTGCTGAATATGGAAAGAAGATTATCGCGACAGTGTCACGACAATTACAAGCATCGTATGGTAGCAAGGGCTTTGAGGAGAGAACGATTAGGAGAATGGTACAATTTGCGCAAGAATTCCCTGATTGGCAAATAGTGTCACCGCTGGTGTCAAAATTGTCTTGGACTCATTTCCTGACCAAAATTGTGCCGCAAGTGGCGACACAAATACAGAACATCTACGGATACAAAGGGAAAGAAAGGAGGATGAGGAATGAGTGAGTGGAAGAAATGTCCCATAGGGGAAGTCGTTACATTGAGGCAAGGCTTTGCAATAAATGCAAAGTCGAAGCATTATATGTCAAAAGAAGAAACGTCATTACCTCTTTTGCGTATTGCTGACATGAAAAACGGAACAAAGGAAGTTTTCGTAAAAGAAGAAATTCCTCAACGGTTTATTGCACATCCCGAAGATATAATTTATACGAGAACAGGAAATGTAGGGCTTGTATTTCGTAACAATTATGGTGTGATGCATAACAATTGCTTTTCTGTTACTCCAAATGATGCAGATGAATTATCCAGGGATTTCTTGTATTATGCTCTTCAAAACAAAACGTTTTTTGACACCGCCAATGCATTAGCTCGTGGTGCAGCTCAACCTGACCTTCCACATACATCTTTCAATTCAATCGAATTTGCATATCCCTCTCTTTTTGTCCAAGAACGCATAGCCTACATCCTCTCTCGCTACGACTCATTGATAGAGAACTATCAGAAGCAGATAAAGCTATTGGAGGAAGCTGCTCAGCGACTCTACAAGGAATGGTTCATCGACCTCCACTTCCCCGGACACGAAAACACAAATATCGTAGATGGAGTGCCAGTGGGATGGGAGAAGAAGAAGATTTCTGATGTCTGCACAATGATAGGAGCAGGTAGTACCCCTTCCAGAAGAAATAATGCCTATTGGGATGATGGTAATATCCGTTGGGTTAAAACAAAAGAGTTGCTTGACAACTGGATATTTGATACAGAAGAATACATAACAGAAGAAGGTCTTAATAATTCTTCAACCAAAATGTTTCCTGTAAATACTATATTGATGGCAATTTACGCAAGTCCCACTTTAGGGCGATTAGGAATACTCGCTCAAGAATGTTGTTGCAATCAAGCAGCCCTCGGATTAGTAGCAAATGAGAAGTTAATCTCTTGGGTATGGTTATACTTGAAGCTTTTTGAATTAAGAGACGAGTTTAATGCTGTTGCAAGAGGTGCAGGTCAACAGAATATTAGCGGAGTGGTTGTAAAGAACTGGGAGATAACAGTTCCAAATAAGAAAACTATTGAAGATTTTGCAAAAATGGCAAAACCATATTTTGAAAATGCAAAATCCCTCCAATCCCAACTCCGCCTCCTCACCGAAGCCCGTGACCGCTTGCTTCCCAAGCTGATGAGTGGTGCGATAGAAGTGTAGAACGAAAAGCAATAGAATATGAACGAGATACAGTTTTTAATATACAGCATGCCTGACGGTGACGGCAAGGTGCAGGTCGTCATCAAAGATGAGACAATATGGTGTACGCAGAAGGCTATGGCACACCTCTTTGGTGTAGGAGTTCCTGCTATCAGCAAGCATCTGAGTCACATCTTTGAAGAAGGCGAACTGGAGAAAGATGTGGTTGTTTCCAAAATGGAAATACCCACACAACATGGGGCCATTGAGGGAAAAACGCAGATGAGCGAGACGGCTTTCTACTCCCTCGATGCCATCATTGCCGTTGGCTATCGCGTGAACAGCCTCAAAGCCACACGCTTCCGCCAGTGGGCAACAAAGGTGCTGCATGAATACATCCAGAAGGGGTTTGTGATGGACGATGAGCGATTGAAACAGGCAAAGACTGCCTTTGGCAAGGATTATTTCCGTGAGTTGCTGGAGAGGGTTCGCAGCATCCGTGCCAGCGAACGCAGAATATGGCAGCAGATAACGGACATCTATGCCGAATGCTCGTTCGACTATGACAGCAAATCGCCTACTACACGCGAGTTCTTCCAAATGGTGCAGAACCGCTTTCACTATGCCATTACTGGCAAGACTGCACCTGAGATTATCTATACCAGTGCCGACCACACAAAAGAGCACATGGGATTGGAGACGTGGAAGAATGCACCTGATGGACGCATCCTGCTTTCTGATACCAAGGTTGCAAAGAACTATCTGCCTGAAAAAGAGATTCGCCAGCTGGAGCGAGCAGTTACTGGTTACTTTGACTATATCGAAGACCTCATTGAGCGTGAAAACGCCTTCACTATGGAGCAGTTTGCAGCATCGGTGAATGAATTCCTGACCTTCCGTCGCTATGCGTTGTTACCTGACAAAGGAACTATAAGCCGTGCAGAGGCAGACAGGAAGGCGGAAGAGGAATACAAACTCTTCAATCCAGGTCAGCAGATAGACTCTGACTTCGATAAACACTTACGAGGATTATTGGACTAAACCTACGATACCATTATGGCAAAAGACTATAGCGAAGACCTACTGATACAGAAATCGACTGCCGAGTTGCTTGAAAAAGAACTCGGTTGGAAGAGTGTCTATGCCTTTGACAACGAGGTCATGGGCGAGATGGGTACTTTGGGTCGTAAGACCCAGAGTGAGGTTGTTCTGACTCGTCATCTCCGCCTGGCTTTAAAACGCCTGAACCAGTGGATGACCGACAAGCAGTTGACGGAAGCCATCGAGCGCATGACCAGCTACATGAGCTCGCAGACGCTGATGCAGATCAACGAGGAGAAGTATGGTTATTTGCGTGATGGTGTGCCTGTCACTCGCCTGAAACCTAATGGCGAGACAGAGCTGGTACGTGCCAAGGTTATAGACTTTGTCAATGTCGATAACAACGAGTTTATTGCCGTAAGGGAGTTGTGGATAAAAGGCCCAATCCATAAGCGTAGGGCTGATGTCGTTTGCTTCGTGAATGGTCTGCCGCTCATCTTCATCGAACTGAAGAATCACGATCAGGACATACAGAATGCTTATACCGACAACTATCGCGACTACCTCGATACTATCCCTCACTTGTTCCACCACAATGCCATGATCATGCTGAGCAATGGTATGGAGAGCCGTGTGGGTACAGTGGGTGCCAAGTGGGAGTTCTTCCATGAGTGGAAACGACTGACGGAGATGGATCATGGCAACATAGAACTGCCAACTATGCTTCGAGGCATCTGCAAGAAGCAAAACCTGATGGATTTGCTTGAAAACTTCATTCTCTTTGACCATAGCGGTGGTTCGACTGTGAAGATTCTGGCACGCAACCATCAGTACCTTGGTGTGAATCAAGCCGTGGAAATGTATCGCCATCGTGAGGAAATGAAAGGTAAGCTGGGTGTGTTCTGGCATACACAGGGTTCAGGTAAGAGCTATTCGATGGTGTTCCTGGCACAGAAGATCAGACGTAAGTTTGAAGGTTCACCAACGATTGTGGTGCTGACTGATCGCGATGAATTGAACAAACAGATAAGTGACACTTTCGAGAATTGCGGACTGTTGGGCGGATTGAAAGCCAAGCAGTTCATCGCCCATAGCGGTGATGACCTACGGCAGAAACTGCAAGGCAATCCTTCGTTCATCTTCTCGCTGATACAGAAATTCAACAAAGCAGATGCAGAACCAATCTATCCTGACCATGACCTTATCGTGATGAGCGATGAAGCACACCGCACCCAGAATGGTGTGTTTGCAGATAACCTGATGCACATGCTGCCAACAGCAAACCGCATCGGTTTCACTGGAACGCCTCTTTTGAGGGATGATAATATCACGGCTCGTACATTCGGACAGTATGTCTCGGTGTACGACTTCAAGCGTGCCGTGGAGGATAAAGCAACCGTGCCTCTTTATTACGAGAATCGTGGTGAGAAGCTACAGGAACTGAAGAATCCTGAAATCAATGCCGAAATTGCTGCACGTTTGGATGAAGAGAATCTGGATCCATCACAGCAAGCTAAGCTGGAACGTGAGTTTGCACAAGAAGTACATTTGCTGACAGCAGAGAAACGACTGAGGGTTGTGGCACAGGACTTTGTGCGCCATTATAGCGACCTCTGGACAAGTGGCAAGGCAATGATGGTGAGCTTCAACAAGGTGACTTGCGTCCGCATGTACAACTATGTGCAGGAGTATTGGCAAAAAGAGATTAAGGCTCTGCGAAAGCGTATTGAGCAAGATCCTTGGCAACAGGAAGTGCAGGAGATGAAGCGAAAACTGCAATGGATGGAGGAAACAGAAATGGCAGTTGTAGTTTCGCAAGAGCAGAACGAGATACAGACGTTCAAGAAATGGCGACTTGATATCACTCCACATCGTGAGAAGATGGAGAAACGTGAACTAGATAAGGAGTTCAAAGATGCAGATGGCAAACTGCGGGTGGTTTTTGTCTGTGCCATGTGGCTGACAGGCTTTGATGTTAAGACACTCTCTTGCCTTTATATTGACAAACCGATGAAGGCACACACGCTGATGCAGACGATTGCTCGTGCCAACCGTGTGGCAGAAGGGAAGTCAAATGGTCTCGTCATAGATTATATCGGCATAGTGAAAGCACTCCGCCAGGCACTGGCTGACTATACAGCCAATCCTGATGGCGGTGAAGGTGGCAACGATCCTACCGTCAACAAGGAGGAACTGATAAAGAATGTTTGGGAAATCATAGCCACGGCAGTAGCATTCTTGCATGACAAAGGTTTTGAATTGCAGGAACTCATTGATGCTATATCATTTGAGAAACTGTCTCTCTTGAAGAAAGCAGCTAATCTGCTATGTGATACGGTAGAAACCAGGAAGTCATTCTGCACTTTTGCCACAACATTACTCCGAATTTGGAAATATCTCGACCGTGAGGATATTACTGAGGATATGCGCAAGAAGAAAGATGCGCTGGAAGCTATCTACAAGGAACTGCAGAAGAAGCGCAAACATGCAGATGTCACCGATCTGAGTGTTGCCATCAACGATATTGTCAATGAGCATTTGGAGATAGACGGTACTCTGATGATGGTTGCTGAAGGACGCAGATTCGACATTAGCGGTATTGACTTCGACTTGCTCAGACGTGAGTTCGCTAAGCGTGAAGACAAAAACCTCGTGCTTCGAGACATACAAGACTTGCTTCAGGAACGTCTGGCCCGACTATTAGCAGAGAATCCATCCAGAATTAACTTTTACGAAAAGTATCAGGAGATTATTCAAGCGTATAACCAAGAGC
>SAMEA3663023__coassemble_1675_pt1 | contig 10369 bp, 7 predicted proteins | sample SAMEA3663023__metabat2_low_PE_009 | metagenome-assembled genome bin SAMEA3663023 (sample SAMEA3663023) | pig gut metagenome | biome: pig gut; feature: pig-associated habitat; material: faeces | place: France | collected 2012
TGCGCTCCATATCCGACTGTGCGCTAACACCGTCACGCCAGGTGTATCGGCTGGTAGCCAGTTGGTTGAAGATATTTTTGAGTTGGTATTTGTGCTTTCCGTTGCGTGAGAGCAGGGTAAGGTTGACCATGACCCCCAGTCTCACATTATTGTTATACTGGTCGTCAACAGAATAGCGCAGATAGTTGGGCTTGTTGTTCACCGCATCATAAATGCCGAAGAGGTTGTTCTCCATGTTTTCGTATGTGCGGTATTCGTTGGTGTAGTTGATCGCAGCCAACAGTCCGAGGGTGCGTCCGTTCAGGTTCCAACGGTGGTTCATGCTTGCCGCCAGTTTCAGATCGCCGAATGGCTTTTTGCTCTTCACCGCCCAATCGTAGTTGAACGGCATGTCCATGCTGCGCTTGCCATTGTCGAATCCGAGGAAGTCTGTGGCAGAACCCTTGTAATAGCTGAAGTCCTTCATGGCGGTAGAGGTATTCCAGTTGCCACCCAGCATCAGCGAGAAACCATTGGATGTAGGAATCTCCTTGGTATTGACGATGATGAAACCGCCAGAGTAGTCGGCAGGATATTCTGCAGAAGGAGATTTGACGATGGTGAGGTTGTCAATCTGCGAACTGGGTATGATGTCAAACGAGAACGCCCTTGAGTCAGCTTCACTACTGGGCACTGCCCCTCCGTTCACCCATACATTATTGTAGCGTTGAGAGAGTCCGCGCACCATCACAAACTTATCGTCGATGAGGCTTACACCAGGTACACGGCGGATGATCTCGCCCGCATTGGTGTCTTGTGTACGGCTGATTTCCTGAGCCGAAACATTGTTCATGACCAACGCACTCTGTTTAGCCATCTGTACCATGGCAGCATCGGTATTCTTGCGTTCCACCGCCGTAACCGTCACCTCCTTGAGCTGTTGCTCGTCGGGAGAGAGAGCCACCTTCACCACTTGTGTGTTGCCCTTTTGTGCATCCACCTGCAGTTGGCAGGTCTTGTAGCCTATATAGTTAATTAATAAGGTGTGTTTTCCTGATTTGAGTCCATCGAGTGTAAAGCAACCTTCCATATCGGTGATAGCTTTCAGGTTAGAATCCTCTACTGAGATGACCGCACCGATCAATGTTTCCTGCGTTTTTGCATCGCTAACGATACCTTTGATTTGTTGCGCCCAAGTCTGCAAACAACCAACTGCAAGACATGCTGCAACAATGATTCTCTTGTTCATTTTCATTTCTTTCTCATTACCATTATGATTTCGGCTGCAAAGTTACGTGTCTCTTATTACAGGTCTGTTACGCTGGTGTTGAAAGTGAATGACAATGGTATGACAGTCGTGTTACGGGTATGGGAAAGGCAATGGAGATAAAAAGACACTTCCGGTGGTTGAACCAAGCGGATTCAATCACCGGAAGTGGAATGGGCGATAGGGGCTGCGCCTTATCGATTACTTATTGCCAGTAAACTGGCCAACGAACAACAGGGTGCCACTCAACGAATCGCTGATGGTATAGACAAACGGGTGGTCGGCAATGAAGTTGACATCACGATAGTCAGTCGGACCGAGTGACGTCAGCATGACAGCAGCAGTAACGGCAGCAGCCTTGGTGCCCTTCTCGCTCACTTCAATCTTAGCCTTCTGCAACATCTGTGATACATAGAACTGACCATCGGCAAACTTGCTGAAGTCGGCTTCGGCAGGATTGAAGATGCTGGGTGCTCCCAGTGTGCTGACAATGCCGTTGAGCGGGATGTTGGTCTCGGTGGTGAACTTCGGCAGTTGCAGATTGACATTGCAGATATGCATCTTGCTGGTCATGGTAGAGAGTGTCGAAGCGTCGATAGATGCCATCATCTCGTTGATGCTCTTACCTTCGTTGGGCAGCAACACCGTCATGTGATAGACACCATTGCCGTATGGCAGCACAACGGCTTTGTAGAGTGGCATTTCTGCGTATAGGAACTTGTTACGTTGGTGCATCATCTCCACCTTTTGAATATCGCGGGTGTATCCACGGAAAATCTCTTCACTTGTTTTGCGTTCATCAAACTTCTTCTCCCACGTGCCGTTGAAATAGATGGCATTCATCAGATAAGATACTGCAGCAGGATCAGTCTGGTCGATGATGGAAGGAATCATGCCGTCAGTATGTTTGGAACACCAGTTGTTGATGTGTTTTACTGTGGCAGGATTGCTGAAATCCAGACTTTCCACCCCAGCCATGTAATGGCCTGTCACGGTGCTGACAAACTGCGGACGCAGCCGATATGCCTTGTTCACGGCAATATAGTTGGCAATGCTTACCGTGGTCTGTTGATCCAGTCGGTCGGCAGTTTGCAGGATATTCTGATAGAGCGAGTTGAGGTCGTTGATGTCGATACCCTCACAGCCGATAGCTTTAAGGATTTCCTGTTGGCTGACACCATCAGCACCGTTAGCCAACATTCCCATGAGGTATGCTACGCTCAGTGGTGACACCACTTTGCTGCTGTGGTCGCTAACCTGATTGAAGAGCTGTAGTGCAAAGACATTGTTGCGGTTGACGATGTCGCGCTGTGCATCGCTGAGTGTGAGGTATGCTTCATCCATATCTGTAGAGTTAGAGGGAGTGACAACGACAGTATTGTCTGTCGAAGGATTGTTGGGGTTTTGGAGCTTCTTGCTACTGTTGCATGAAACGGTAAGGGCGGCAGTCAATAGTATCGCCGCGGTTGTTGTGTAGTGCTTCATTGTTGTTGTATGGTTTTAATTTCAAATTGTTTCTTATCTGGTAAATGCCGATGATAGGGATAGATTGCATGAGACAGCCACAATCTTAACAACTCTTAACCGTATAAGCCTCTCATGGCGGTTTTCCTTTGCAAAGATAAGTATATTTTTTGAAAACTCCTATTTTTCTTGGTGTTTCTCTCACTTAATCGTACCTTTGACCTGACGGTCTTAGGTACTCACGTTCGGAAACACTCAAATAAATTTGGTGTTTCTCTCACTTAATCGTACCTTTGCAACGCAAAACAGATAAAACAAAATATTGCAAATGAAAAAACAACTAAAAACTGCCTCTATCTGTGTACAGGGAGGCTATGAAGCGAAAAACGGTGAACCTATTGAGTTGCCAATCATCCAGAGTACTACCTTTAAATATGATAACTCTGAAGAAATGGCGATGCTCTTCGATTTGAAGAAAGAGGGCTATTTCTATACCCGTCTGCAAAATCCTACCAACGATGCTGTGGCCAAGAAGATTGCACAACTCGAAGGTGGAGCAGGGGCGGTACTGACCAGTAGCGGACAGGCAGCCAACTTCTATGCCGTGTTTAATATCTGTGAGGCTGGCAGCCATATCGTTACTTCCAACGAAATCTATGGTGGCACATTCAATCTCTTTGGCGTCACCCTGAAGAAACTGGGTATTGAATGTACCTTTGTCAATCCCAACGATAGCGAAGAGGAAATACAAAAGGCTTTCCGTCCCAATACCAAAGCGGTGTTTGGCGAAACCATCAGCAATCCCGGCTGTGCCGTACTCGATATCGAGAAATTCGCACGCATTGCCCATCGTAACGGTGTGCCTCTCATTGTAGATAACACCTTTGCCACTCCCATCAACTGCCGCCCCTTTGAATGGGGTGCCGACATCGTGACCCACAGTACCACGAAATACATGGATGGCACGGCATCGCAGGTGGGAGGTGTTGTCGTAGATAGCGGACAGTTTGACTGGATGGCGCATGCCGATAAGTTCCCCGGACTCTGCACTCCCGATGAGAGCTACCACGGACTCACCTATGTCAAGGCATTCGGAAAAATGGGCTATACCACCAAACTCGTTGCCCAGCTCATGCGCGACTTGGGCTCTATCCCTGCACCGATGAACTCGTTTATCCTCAACCTCGGTCTTCAGACCCTCCATCTGCGCATGGCACAGCATTGCAGCAATGCCCAGCGTGTGGCAGAATTTCTGCAGGCAGACCCTCGTGTGGCATGGGTACACTATAGCGGACTGCCTGGCGATGCCTATCATGAGTTGGCAGAGAAATATCTGCCTGGCGGATCGTGTGGCGTCATAGCCTTCGGACTGAAGGGCGACCGTGAGACCGCTATCCGCTTTATGGACTCGCTCGACATGATCAATATCGTGACCCACGTGGCTGATGCACGCACCTGTGTGCTTCACCCTGCCAGCCATACCCACCGTCAACTTTCCGACGAACAGCTTCGTGAGGCTGGTGTGGCTCCCGATCTCATTCGTCTTTCTGTTGGTATTGAAGATTGTGACGACATCCTCGACGACATCCGTCAGGCTCTCGATAAGATCTGAAAGTAGTTTTCATAAACAATAATAACAAACAGGAGGCAGACACGCATCATCGGTGTTTGCCTCCTGTTTTGTTATTCGGATGTCACGGTGATTATTCCTTCACAGCCTTCATGATGACTTCCACATGGTTGCCAGACTTGAGGATTGTGTTCTGGAGGAAGTCTGATATCTGTTTACTGTCAATCTCGTTGACCGTCTTCTTATAGTCGGTATGGGTATCTACACCGCGTGTTGCATAGTTGATCAGCACGCTAAGCCAGTGGCTGTTCTCACGGCTGTCCACATCGGCTTGCTTCAGCAGAATCTCCTTGACCTTCTGCAGGTCGGCAGCATCAGCACCTGCCACGACCTCCTTCATGCCTTGGAAGAAGCAGGGGATGGCAGCATCCGACTTCTCAGGATTCAGCTGTGCGCTACCAACGATATTGACCGCAGCCAAACCGTCTTTATCGGTGAAGACAGAGGCGGTGGCACCCGCATGATAGGCAGCGCTGAGTTCCTCACGGATAGATCGCAGATACTTCATCTCCAACAGGCGAGCTGCCACGTCAGCCAGCACGTCAGCCTTCAGTGTGTAAGGCATCATGGCATACCATATCTCCTGAACCTGATTCTGTGGGTTGCTCATCGCCTTGGTGAATACGTTGCTCACCTTGCCTTTGGCATAAGGGATGTCCTTGTTTTGCAGGGTGCAGCCCTTTGCAGGCAGCGACGCGATATACTGTTCGATGAGTGGCAGAAGTGTAGCCTCGTCGTAGTTGCCCACGAAATAGAAGGTGAAGTCTTTGGCATTGCCATAATACTGCTTACCCATGGCCAGCAGAAGGTCGTAGTTGATGGCCTTGATATCGTCGGCAGAAGGTATGCGTGCCAGTTTGCTACCCAGATATACGGTGCTCTGTACTGAGTCTTGGAACACGAGGTTGGGGTTGTTGCTCTGGTTGGCAAGGATGGTAGCATAGGTGTTCTGCAGGTTGGCAAACGATTTCTCGTCTTTCTTCACTGCTGTCATGTCGAGGTAGATGAGTTGCATCAGTGTCTCGATATCCTTCGGAGTGCTCTTACCGCTCAATCCGTGGTAGAACGGATCCATGGTGAATTTGACACTCGCCTGCTTACCAGCCATGGCCTTTTCCAGTTCTGCGTTGGTGAAATTGCCCAGACCGCTGGCATCCAGTGCCTGGGTCATCAGCATCACACTGCTCTGATCGGCTTTCTCAAATGCCGAATATCCCACCTTGGCTTTTGCAGAGAAGAGAATCTCGTTGTCCTTGAAGTCGGTCTTCTTCATGATGACCTTCGCACCGTTAGACAGTGTCAGTTCCTTATATCCCAACACCTTATTCTCTACGGTCTTCCTGATCTTGCCAGCCTTAGGCAGCTGGGCAATGAGGGGTTCGTTCTTCACGTGATCCACGTAGGCTTCGAGTTTCTCAGCCCTCACCCCTTTCACAATGTCAGCCAACTGCTGTTCGGTGGGGTATGCCTTACCGTCTTTCTCCTGCATCATCATCAGCGTCACGAAGTTGGTGTCGCTGTTGCAGATGAGTTTCTTGGCATACATATTGATCACCTCCACGGGGATGTTGGGGATGAGCTGTTGCAGGATAGCACTCTCGTCTTCTATCGAGGGGATAGGTTCGTTGGCAATGAAGTGATCCACATACTGTGTGGTAAACTGCTCATTCTTCATTTTGTCCTTATTGGCAAGGCTTTTCTCTATCTGACTTTTGATCTCGTCCCTGGCACGCTGATATTCTGTAGCAGTGAAACCGAAGTCGTGCGCACGCTTGGCTTCACGCAATACAGCGGCATACGCCTCCTTGACTTGACCTTCCTTGGCGAGTCCTGTCAGCGTGAAGGCACCGCAGGTTCTCGACATGAGGTAATCGCCATTGTCGCCCACAGCCTGCAGATAGGGGCAGTCGGGCTCCTGGGCTTTCTCGCTGAATCGGGTGTTCAGCATGAGGGTGAGTGCATTGTCCATGTATTTCATGAGGAGATAGTCCATGTTGACCTTCATCTCATCGGGAATAGCTTTGTGCTTCATGTTGATGAGGAAGAGGTCATACTGCTGTTCCTTGTCCTTATCCACCACATAGATTGCGGTATCGTTGGGGCTTACCTGCTCTGGTATCACTTTGGCGGCATCGGCAGGCACCTTGATGTCGGCAAACAGCGTCTTGATCTGTGCTTCGATATGATCTACGTCCACATCACCCACCACGATGATGGCCTGGTTGTCTGGGCGATACCATTTGCGATAGTAGTCGCGCAGGGTTTCGGGGTTGCATCCGTCGATGACGCTCATCAGTCCGATAGGCATGCGGAAGCCGTATTTCTCGTTTTGGTAGAGGCGAGGCAGACTGCGCTCGAACATGCGCTGCTGACCCACCATGCGCATGCGGTACTCATTGTGCACCACATCGCGTTCGTCGTCTATGGCTTTCTGCGTCAGCGAGATGCCGTTGCTCCAGTCTTTCAGTATCAGCATACACGAATCCACAGCCGTTGGTCGGGTGGTGGGCACATCGGTGAAGAAATACACCGTTTTGTCAATACTGGTATAGGCATTGAGGTTGCGACCGTATTCCACGCCGATACTCTGCAGATATTCCTGTAGGGTATTGTCTTTGAAGTGTTCTGTGCCGTTGAATGCCAGATGCTCCAAGAGGTGTGCCAGTCCGCGCTGGTCCTCGTTCTCGTTGATAGAACCGACCTTCTGTGCGATATAGAAGCTTGCCACATGCTCAGGGAAATTGTTTTTGCGGATGTAGTAGGTCAGTCCGTTGTCCAGATGACCGATCTTCACCTTGCTATCCACGGGGATAGGTGGCATTTGCTGTGCCGTCGTTGGTGTTGCACCTAACAGTAGCATTGCCGCTGCCAATAGATTTTTTGTTTTCATATTTTACGATTTTGTTAATAATGATTTTCTCGCGATTAGGATATTGTGTGCAAAAGTAAGTATTTTGTTATGATAAGCAAAGCTTTTGCGCTGATTTGTAGTGCCTTTTAATGTTTTTTAATTCAAGTCTCTTAACTTCCCGAACGACCGTAGGGAGTGATAACTTCTTTAACTTCAATCAATTCCCTCAGTTGCGCATGTGGGGAAGTTAAGGGAAGTTAGGGAAGTAAGAGAGAAGTTAGAGGGAAGTTAGAGGGAAGTTAGAGGGAAGTTAGAGGGAAGTTAGAGAGAAGTTAGAGGGAAGTAAGAGAGAAGTTAAGGGACAAATGTCCTAGGTCTTACGGCAACAGGCTATTGTCTCTTAACTTCCTGAACGACCGTAGGGAGTGATAACTTCTTTAACTTCAATCAATTCCCTCAGTTGCGAAACTTGAATAAATTAATAATGGAGAAAAAAAACCGTGCCACCCTGAATCGCTTCAAGGCGGCACGCTGTATGTGCATCATCCGTAATGGATGGCGTATCGTTTTACTGGTATTACTCGTTGACCAGAGGAACGGCGAAGTACCCCTTCCTGCCAGTGGGGAACACACCCTGGATGAAGAGTACAGGATCCTTGGAGGTTGAAGTTTCCTTCACCGCATTCTGCAGATCCTCCACCGACTTCATCGGCTGATCGTTCACGCGCTGGATAATGAAGCCCTGGGGCACACCAGCCTCTTTCAGTCTGCCGCCGCTGATCTTAGCCACCTGCAGACCATAGCCGATGTTCAATTGCTCCTTCTGGCTGCTGGTGACGGCACGGAACGTACCGCCCAGTACATCGAGGTCGGCATTCTTCACCACCTTGGTAGTGCCCTGTTCGTTCTTCAGCGTCAGCGTAGCGGAATGGCTCTTCTTGTTGCGCAGATAGGTGACAGTCAGTTTATCGCCGGGGCGCTTCTGGGCGATGATGCCCTGCAGTTCGCCAAACTTCTTGATCTTCTGGCCGTCGATGCTCGTGATGACATCGCCCTTCTTCAGTCCTGCCGAGGCGGCAGCACCATCCTCCACCACTTCGGCAACATAGATGCCTTCCATGGTGCCGAGGTCGAGTTGGTTGCCCTTTTCCTTCTCCACGTCCACATAGGTGCTGACGTCGCTGCCCTTGATGCCTATCATGGCACGCTGCACTGTACCGTACTGTTTGATGTCGGCGACCACCTTGTTCATGATGGCGGTAGGAATGGCAAAGCCATAACCGATGTTCTGTCCGGTCTGAGAGTATATCATCGCGTTGATGCCGACCAGTTCGCCGCGTGTATTGACGAGCGCGCCGCCCGAGTTACCCTGGTTGATGGCAGCGTCGGTCTGAATCATCGACGAAACGCCTTCGCCCATCTGGCGTGCCTTGGCAGAGATGATGCCCGCAGTCACTGTGTTGTTCAGTCCGAGGGGGTTGCCTATAGCCAGTACCCATTCGCCCACTTTCACATTGTCGCTATTGGCAATGGCGATGGCGGGCAGATTCTTAGCATCAATCTTGATGAGTGCCAGGTCGGTGGTCTTGTCGGCACCGACGATGCGGGCTGAATACTCCTTACTGTTCTCGTTGAGCGTAACGGTCAGTTCGTCAGCGCCATCCACCACGTGGTTGTTGGTCACGATATATCCGTCGGCAGAGATGATCACACCGCTGCCCGCAGCGGCCTGTCTCGGGGTCTGCACCTGTCGCTTGCGGCTTCCGTTGCTGCCGTTCTGCCCGCGGCCGAAGAAGCCGCCGAAGGGGTCTGAGAAGAAATCCTCAAAGGGGTCGGCATATTCCACGGTCTGCACCTTAGAGTTGATCACCGATTTAATGTAAACCACCGAAGGCAGTGCCTTGTCTGCAGCGTAAGTCAGATCCACTGGTTGTCCTGGGGCAGCGGCAGGAGCTGCTTGGGTTTTGTTGCACGATGCAGCAGAAAATGCGATCACCATCAGATAGACCGCTGGCAAAATGCTTTTCACAATCTTTTTCATGTTCTTTTTTATGTTTTTTTTTGATGTTATAATTCCCGTTTTCGTCAAACTGGGTGCAAATATAGACGCAAAATCTGTTAAACTGCCAAAATGGCATTGCTTTTTGGCGCATTTTAACACTTCGACCGCTCCCCTTAACGGCTGTTTGCGCTTTCCCTGCTATTGTTGAAAAAATCACAAAACATCATTTGAAAAAGTTGCAAGTTGTTTTCTTATCATCCTTCATTTTCTCGCCATGGCAGAGTTTAAACGAGCTTTATTCTGCTCATTTGGCTTAACGAAAACGTTGGTTTTCACCCTTCGTTTTCTCGCCATGGCAGAGTTTAAGCGAGCTTTATTCTGCTCATTTTGCTTAACGAAAACGTTGGTTTTCACCCTTCGTTTTCTCGCCATGGCAGAGTTTAAGCGAGCTTTATTCTGCTCATTTGGCTTAACGAAAACGTTCCTTTAATTCTGTTACCGACTACGCTTTGCAGCAGGTCAACGCTGAATCCGAGTTTGTTTGCCAGTTCGCTGATGATTTGCGATTTCTCGGTACTGGGTTTTTCTTTTTCTTTTGTCATAGCTCGTTATTTTGAGGGTTAGTGAATAAGTAACAAGTAACAAGTAACAAGTAACATACGGTGTACAAGCAGTGCAAATTTGGTAAAAGCTAAGAATTTGTAAGGTATATAATTTTATTATATATTATAATATTATATATTATAATAATATAATAAAGTTTTACATCCTTATTCGTTCGTTGCTTTTCTTTGAATGTTACTTGTTACTTGTTACTTGTTACTTGACCGAATACCGCTGTATCCGTGAGGCTGGACCTCGGCTGCAAAGGTACGAACCTTTGCGTTAACAAAAAAAACGTTAATTCGCGTTAACACTTCTGTTAAAGTTTCTATTCTATCGCAACAAGGGTTTCAAATCGTAACCGTTTTCGGGCAACTGCCCGAATCGGCAGTAAACAGGGGCGCGCGCGAGGTATGCCGTTCGGCGGTGGCGATAACGCCAATCGTCGAAGGAGATATTGCCAATCGCCTTCGTCGATTGACGTTCGGCGTTTTAAGGCTCTCCGAGATACTCAGCAATGGCGGCTACCATGGCAGGCGAAAGGATGCGCTGACGGCCGTCGTAACCGAGCGA
>SAMEA3663023__coassemble_1689_pt1 | contig 10258 bp, 9 predicted proteins | sample SAMEA3663023__metabat2_low_PE_009 | metagenome-assembled genome bin SAMEA3663023 (sample SAMEA3663023) | pig gut metagenome | biome: pig gut; feature: pig-associated habitat; material: faeces | place: France | collected 2012
CACGTTCTGCAACCAACGCCCCGAACGGGGCAATATTTCCATAGCCCAGGGTAACCCCCTGGGTTTTTATGCCTCTTTTACCTATACGCCCTGTAAGGGCAACAGTAAAATCAAGCTAGTCAGAGAACACATATTTCTCATCATATTCTATGTTATATAGCTTCAAGAATTGCTTGTATTCCTCTTGGAATGTTGTCTTCTTATGATGCGCTTTCTGGTTTTTGATGTATGCTAACGTTTTATCGACTACAGATTGACTGACCGATAATGCTGCATATCCCCCCTGCCACGCAAACATTGAATAATGTGGTGATAATGATTTAATCCATCTGCTACTATTGCGCTTCAATGTTTCCAAGAGATTTGCAATAGAAATCTCACGCCCTAACAGACACAATACATGCACATGGTCACCTGTGCCATCAACCCAAATATTTAGACAATTTGCATCGTTGACGAGTTGCCCTATATACGCATGCACCCGATCGAGATCATCATCAAGAATATATGGGCTAGATGTCTTGATGTGGAAGATAATATGCAAATAGATTTTGCAAAGTGATTGTGACATATGATTTTTACTTTTGTCCTTACAGGACGTTTATTAATTTGTTAACATTCACATCCGCAGGGCGTTGCCCTGGGCTAAGAAAACCATTGGGCTTTCAGCCCGTTGTCCTTTGTTTATGCGGTCATTATATTTCCATCCGCAGGGCGGTGTTCTAACTAAGGAAACCATTGGGCTTTCAGCCTGTTGTGGTTGTGTGATTATACCACATGCACACGTTCTGCAACCAACGCCCCGAACGGGGCAATATTTCCATAGCCCAGGGTAACACCCTGGGGTTCTATGCCTATTTTTACCTATACGCCCTGTAAGGGCAACAGTAACATCAGCAGGGCTAAGAAAACCCATTGGGCTCTATGTTGCGCCGGATTGCACGATTCACAACCGTAGCATATCACTTGCGAATAGTAGCCCGGAGAATAACCACATCCTCCAACGGACGGTCACCATGGTCGTGATCCACAGGAGTCTGTTGGATGCGATCAACCACATCCAGTCCTTCGATGACCTCGCCAAACACAGTATAACCGCCATCCAGATGGGGCACACCACCATATTTTATATAGTTCTGTTGCATCACTGAATCGGGAATGACATAAGCTCTGCCCTCACGGCGAAGTTGGTCGGCATAGTATTCCATCTGCCGAGGCGAGAAATTGCGACCCCACGTGATGTAGAAATCATGCGACGAGGAGGCAAACTCAGGATTGGTATCATCTCCCTCGCGCGCGGCACAGAGTTGTCCGCGACGATGATAATGCGCCGGATAACGGATTTCTGCAGGCACACGGCGCTCCACATCATACTGCACTGTATCGCCGGCAGACACTTGACGGGCTTGCGGATTGCCGGCTTGAATCATGAAATTACGAATGACACGCTGAAACGTGCAGCCATTATAATAGCCCGTTCGCACCCGATCCAAGAAATTGTCGCGGTGTAAGGGGGTGTCGTTGTAAAGCCGCAGAACAATGGTACCCATGGTGGTTTCCATCACCACCTCGTGTTGCGTAGTGTCGGCAGCGGTCTGTGCCGATAGCGTGGCGGTGCCGGTCAGCATCAGCATCATCCACATCAGTGTTTTCTTCATATTCATCTTCATATTTGTTTTAGACCGCCCCACTGCCCCATGACCAAGGGAAGGAACGGCCGGTTGTTTCTATTCTTACTTCTCGTTTGCCTCTGACAGACTGTCGGTCAATGGCACTTCTTGTTGATGGCAACGGCAACGGTATGCCCCATGGTCCAAGCTGCCTGCAGGTTGAAACCGCCTGTGACGGCATCTACATCGAGCACCTCACCTGCAAAATAAAGACCTTCATGCTGCTTACATTCTAAGGTAGAGAGGTTGACATTGGAAAGGGCCACACCTCCACAGGTCACAAACTCTTCCTTAAACCTACACTTACCTGTCATCCGATAGACATCGGCAGTCAGCGTATTCACCAATCGATTGATCTGTTTCTTCTGAAGTTCTGCCCAACGCTGTCCGCCACGTATCTGCGATCGGTCAACCAACAGTTGCCAAAGTCGGCTGTTCAAATGGGGCGGATACACAGTAGATACCTGTTTGCGACCATGTGCCACACTCATCTCCCCTATCATGGCCTCCACTTCAGGGAGCGTCATCGCTCCACACCAGTTGATGCAAAGGTCGTGCTGATAACCACAGCCGTGCAAATGGCGTGCTGCACGACTCGACAGTTTCAGTACGGCAGGGCCGCTCATGCCCCAATGGGTGATGAGCAACGGACCTTCGCCTCGGAATTTAGTACCGGGAAGGGCGGCGGTCGCATGTTCTACCACGGTTCCCGTCAACTGGGACAGAGCGCGGTCGGCAACACATACGCTGAAGAGCGATGGCACTGGCGACACCATTTCTAAATCCAAACCGGCAAGCATCTGCAGACCCTGCATCGTCGGACTGCCTCCTGTCGTCACTACCGCCATGTCGGCAGTAACGGTTGGTTGCTGAACGTTATCGGCCGGTGAGAAAGTCAACCGATAGCACTCATCCTCATGGGCAATAGCGCTGACACGATGACCTAACTTCAGCGTCACGCCCAACTGACGCATCAGCGACAACAGCGTATCTACTATTTCCATCGCATACTGCGATTTGGGAAACACACACTCATCGGTTTGCGTCACTAAGCGCACCCCTTCGCGCTCAAACCATCGGCAGACATCGGCAGCAGAAAAGCCTTTCAGCAGTCGCTTCATCAGTTTTTCACCACGCGGATATACTGCGGCAAGGTGTTCCACTTGCCGGAACGAGTTGGTCAGATTACACCGTCCACCTCCTGTCACTGCCACTTTGGCCAACGCCTTACGGCCGCCTTCATAGACCGTGACATCTGCGTGAGGCAACAGGCGCTTGACCGCTATGGCACAAAAGCAGCCCGCGGCACCGCCTCCTATGATTGCTATCGTTTGTTTCATTATGCGAAGATACTAAAAAAATGGCAAAACATGTGTTTTTTCATGTTTTTTCCATTATTTACCATTCGATTTCTTTTATTTTCAAACAACCTATTGGAATAATCCGTAACTTTGCATCATGAACAATAAACATCAATGATATAAACTAAACACAATAAAGACTATGACAACAAAGTATTCTGGAACACAGACTGAGAAGAATCTCGAGGCCGCATTCGCTGGCGAGTCGCAAGCACGTAACAAATATACCTATTTCGCATCAAAAGCAAAAAAGGAAGGTTTCGAACAAATTGCTGAACTCTTTCAAAAAACTGCCGACAACGAGAAAGAGCATGCTAAAATGTGGTTCAAAGAACTCAACGGCATTGGAGACACCGCTCAAAACCTGGCTGCTGCTGCAGAAGGGGAAAACTACGAGTGGACTGATATGTATGAGGGATTTGCTAAAACCGCAGAAGAGGAAGGCTTCGCTGACTTGGCAATAAAATTCCGCCTGGTGGCTGCTATCGAGAAACGCCACGAAGAGCGTTATCGCGCACTGCTTCACAACGTAGAAATGAAGGAGGTATTTGCTAAGAGTGAAGTGAAAGTATGGGAATGTCGCAACTGCGGACACATCGTAGTTGGTGAGAAAGCACCAGAGGTTTGCCCTGTATGCGCTCATCCTCAAGCCTACTTCGAAATCCACAAAGACAACTTCTAAGCGTTGACAACCTATCATCTATATTCCATCCGGCAGATATTCCTTTTCTGCCGGATGGTTTTGGTTGATAGGCCATTTGATTGAATTACAATACCAGAAAAACAGTTTTTTTGCATTTATTACACAAAGTTTTGTGGTTTTCTTCAGAATAATGACTACCTTTACAGCCCAATACTAATAACCCAACATGATATTCAGGAATATGAAGAAACACTTTCTGTTAACCATCGCTTGCCTGTTGACAGGCATGACTGCTTCAGCACAACAATACCAATGGAAGAATGTACCTATCGTCGGCGGAGGATTCGTAGATGGGTTTATTCTTCATCCGACTAACCCTGACGTACGCTTCTGCAGAACAGATATGGGAGGCGCATACCGATGGGATGCGGTCAACAAAGAGTGGATACAGATGCTCGACTGGGTGTCGCTCGACAATCAAAATCTGCAAGGGGTGGAGAGCGTGGCTATCGACCCCAACAACGACCAAAAGGTGTATCTGGCCTGTGGCACTTATACAATTAAGACGGGAAGTATTCTGAAATCAAACGACGGAGGCAGATCATTCATCGAGGTGAAAGTGCCCATTGCCATGGGAGGCAACGAGAACGGACGTGGCAACGGCGAACGAATGATGGTTGATCCTCTCAATTCACGCAATATCTACTTCGGAACACGGCTCAACGGACTCTGGAGGTCGGTTGACGAAGGAATGACATGGAAGCGCGTGGACACTTTTCCTGATGTCACAGAACAGACGGACTTCTCCAATCCCCAAAACCGCATGAACAGAGGCAGCGGCATCATTGCCGTTGTATTCGACAAAAAAGAGAAGAAAGGCAACGATGCAAAGAATATCTTTGTGGCTGTTTCGCTCAAAGACCGACAGAGCATTTTTGTCAGCCGCGATGCCGGAAAGAGTTGGAAAGCCGTTGACAATCAACCCGTCGGACTGCGCCCCACCCACATGGTCATGGCTGCCGACAGAAAACTGTATATCAGTTATGCCGATTCGCCAGGACCGTCACCCATGACCGATGGCGCACTGTGGGCTTACGATATCAAGAAGAACACATGGACGGACATCTCTCCTTTGAAATTCGACAAGGGCAAGAAATCGGGATTCGGATATGCGGCAGTTGCTGTCGATGCACACCATCCGCAACATATCATTGTAAGCACACACGGACTAGGGAAGAAATACGGCTACGGTGACGAGGAAATGTTTCGCAGTACCGATGGCGGTAAACAATGGATACCACTCTTCAAACATGGTTACAGATACGACCATAGCAAAGCTCCTTATACGAAGATGGCACCGCTCCACTGGATGTTCGACATAGAGATCGACCCCTGCAATGCCGATCATGCCTATTTCACTACTGGTTTCGGAGGTTGGGAAACGTTCAATCTCTCTGCCGGCGAACGACAGGGCGACACCATCGTGTGGAGCATTGCCACTAAGGGAGTTGAGGAAACTGTACCCCTCGAACTCTATGCTCCTCCAACGGGAGCAAGCATAGTAAGCGGTGTGGGAGACTACGGCGGATATACGCATTTCGACATCACCAAACCAGTACCGGAGGGCATGCACTACGCTCCATATTTCGGCAATACCGACGGAGTAACTGGCGCATGGAACAAACCTGACATCATGGTGCGCGTGGGTGTCATCTTCAACCATCTATTCGACATTCCACCTATCTCGTATTCTGAAGATGGCGGACGCACATGGAAGCCATGCGCAAATGCTCCTGTAGAAAAAGCGGAGAGCGGACACATCGCTGTCAATGCCGATGCCTCGGTATGGATATGGACGCCAAGCGGTGCCCTACCCTCATTCACTACCGACAAAGGGGAATCGTGGAACACATGTCAAGGTCTCCCCAAAAACATCAAAGTCATCGCCGACAAAGTAAATCCACAACGCTTCTATGCTGTCGATGTGATCAACAAAACACTCTATACCAGTATAGATGCGGGTAGAACCTTCACTTCAAAACCGCTCAACATCACATTGCGAACCACCGAAAAGAAAAAACGGGGCGACAATCGGGGCGGTCAAGATCGCATATACGCCATGCCCGACCGCGAAGGCGACCTATGGCTTGCCGCCTACGACGGACTGTATCATCTCAACGCTGACTTACAGGCCGTGGGTGCCATGCCTCATGTCAGCACCCTCTATGCTTTCGGTTTTGGCAAGTCACGCATAGAAGATGGCTATCCCACCCTATATATAATAGGTGTAGTAGATGGCGTCTATGGTTTCTTCCGTTCTGACGACTCTGGCAACAACTGGGTGCGCATCAACGATGACAACCACCAGTATGGTCTTGTCCTCCACATTTGCGGAGACATGCAAGAATACGGCCGCGTTTATGTAGGCACCCACGGAAGAGGACTCGTATGCGGTTCTCTCCGCCAATAGCACACGGGAAATGTCACACGGACGACACGGATCTTTTAATATCTTGCCGTAGGCAACTAAAAAAATCCACGGAGCACACGGAGTACACGGAGAAAGATTTTAGTTAAAGATTCCAAAGATTTTTGTTAAGATTTCGAGCATCTCTGATGCGATCCATAATAAAACCCTCCCCAAAAGCGAGGAACTCGAGCGCATTTTAAGTTGAGATTTTTGTTAAGGATTCGTTTACTGCCTCCCTGAATTACAGATTATTTCTTGCGAAGCAACATCTTAAAAAAGATTTCCTCCAAAGATTTACCTATGGTTTGTTTTGTCGTGACTCAGCATAGTGAAAGCGAACGTTTTCGTTAAGCCAGATGAGCAGAATAAAGCTCGCTTTAATTCTGCCATGGCGAGAAAAGGTGCCATGAAATGGAACTCTCACTCTGTCTTCGCTACTCCAAAACATCTAGCCTTCAGGCTACCAAAAAAATCCACGGAGCACACGGAGTACACGGAATCACGGAACAAGCAGCCCCGGGCTGGAAGCCCAACGGCTTCCTTAGCCCAGGGCGACGCCCTGCGGACACAACAAAACATTTTACAATCGTCCTGTAAGGACAAAAGTAAAATCCGTGCGACTAAAACATCCGTGTGCAACCTTAAGAGGCTTCACCTACCATACATCTTTCATCATCCAGCTGATGGTGATAAAAACGGCAAAAGCTACAAATAATAATATGTACATAATCTATATTTAAATTGTTGATAATCCAATGTGGTTTCGTTTAACCCCATTTTCCTTCTATATCATAGTAAGGTTTTCGCCTCCAAAATTACACATTTTTCTTCAATCCACAAACTATTTCCACCTTTTATTCCATTTATATAGGTATATTTGAGGCTAAAACGATAATCCATAGTTTTGCTTTATCGAAACTGTCAACTGTAACGCTTGTAACGCCTGGGATTGATGGCATGGACCAGTTCCTGTGACATCTCGAGAATGTAGGATACCCATGAATCGCCCTGTCCTTTATCCACTTCTGAAGAGTCATATTGAAACTTTTTGTTGCAAAAGTAATAAAAATATTATTACCAGATACATATTTTACCGAAATTTTTCACCTTTATGGCACCTTTTATATAATATGGCACCTTTTATATAAAAAGTAGCTTTTTTGTCGTTCAACATAACACTTTTGCCATCCAAAAGAAAGGAAAAGCTAATTATTTTGTTTGATAACACAATCCTTTGGTTTAGTTTATCCCCATATTAAATATCTATAACCTAAACTAAACCTTTTATCTTCTGTCTATAATATATATATATCCTGCTCAGAAGGAACAGAATAAGAGCCAAGAGGGTGATTGATTTCTGGCCAAGGCCATATTTATTAAAGATTTCCTCCAAAGATTTCTTGCCGTAGACAACCAAAAACATCCACGGATCACACGGACGACACGGAATCACGGAACAAGCAGCGCCGGGCTGAAAGCCATTTAGTGATCTACAATAGTAGAAATTACTTAGGCATTATAGCCAAGAAGAAGTGTCCGACCGCTATTTCCTATCTACAATAGTAGAAATTACTTAGGCATTATAGCCTTCTTAAATTTGTTGCAAAGATACATCTATCTACAATAGTAGAAATTACTTAGGCATTATAGCCCTATTTGCCTTAATGTTGTCATGATAAAATCTACAATAGTAGAAATTACTTAGGCATTATAGCCTTACAGAACTAAAGAATATATTAACCACAATCTACAATAGTAGAAATTACTTAGGCATTATAGCCTTCCTATGCGCAAGCAGACATTATTAACATCTACAATAGTAGAAATTACTTAGGCATTATAGCCTATCATTGAAGAGCCAAAGGTGAGCTTTGAATCTACAATAGTAGAAATTACTTAGGCATTATAGCCTTCGACGGATGTGAAACGGTTGACATCATCTACAATAGTAGAAATTACTTAGGCATTATAGCCCAAAAGACAGGCACGCCGGGTAGCTACATTATCTACAATAGTAGAAATTACTTAGGCATTATAGCCCGCAAGCTGGAAGACAAAGTTGATGCCAAATCTACAATAGTAGAAATTACTTAGGCATTATAGCCTCTATTCGCGTGCAAAGATACAAAAAATATAGCAACTATCAACTATTCAAAGGGTATTATTTTCGACATGTTATACCCCCTATCAACAAAAATCGCACTTCGCAGATTGCGCAACTGATTGTGTTATAACAAGATGTATCATATTTCGCAATTACATATAGACAGAGGTTTGTACTCTCAAAAAAAGACGATTGGTTTGTCTCGATGAATCGCGCTACCATATTTTATCATTCTGTTAGTGTCTGCTTCGAAAACAATCACGCTATCATCTGGCATAAAATGGTTAGCATAAGCCTGTATTTTAGCAATAAGGTTATCCATTATCCTTTTGGAATTGACAACTTCATATACAGAAAGCTGAAGTCTAATAGCGCCATTTTTCTTCAACATTTTTGAGAAATTGGTGCGCATTTTATCGTCTTTTATGTCGTAACTCACAATAATCATTAGAACGAGAAAATAGGATATGATTTAACAGATTTTCTTCCCATAAAACAACGATAATACTGTTGAATATATGCGAAAATATCACTTTTCCTGACTATCAGTGAATCGTAATATACTCGATAGTAATCAGCACAACGTTCATATTTCAAAGAATATTCTCGTTTATTAAGAACAAAATCTTTCTCCGAAAACTGCTTACGATTAAATGCTAATAAAGTTGCATGGTCTATTATACAACGGAAAGGTTCCATTAAATCACAGATCAAAGATTTGCGCTTAAACCAAAGACGATGATACACACCTACATAAAGATCAAACCCAAACATACGCACGAAACACTCTATAAAATTAAACAAAATGGTATAGCCTATATCCAAAGCAACATTAAGAACATCAGTTTTCATCCTTGCATGCCTACCGTGCCAGCCATAGTTTTGAAAATAGGCTGCAAAGAATGTTCTTGCAATTGCCCCTTCCAACCCCATAAGTTGGTTATAATCATCAATATCAGAAAGAGTATCAAGAGCAGCAGCACACTGCCTGATGGCTTCTGCCGTCAGTTCATCTTTTCTACGAGTCTTTTGTAAAACTAAACTTTGATTTTGTATCTTATTGCGAACAATTTGTAAAGCTAAAGCCAAATCTGTATCTTTTTGTTCGTGTTGACGTTGCCGAAGCAAATAATTCGCTTCTGCTGAATCCGACCAATAAAAAACTGGACGAAGATTTGGCTTCATAACTACCAAAGCTACTCCATACTTTTTGCATTTATCAATCAATGGAGTTGTCACTGTGATGTGACCGATAACAAAAAGAGCCAACAACTTCTGGAAGGGGAATTTAGTCAAGGTCTTTTTCTTATCACCTTCAATTTCCTCTAGCATCAGTTCTCCGCTATTTACTCGAAGACTCCGGTCGTGCTCAATGCAATTGACCACGAATATGGTTCGCATTTCTATGTCTTTATGTGTAAACATTATCTGTATTCGTTTTATCGCAAAGATTGCAATAAATGCAATGGATGCACTTGTTTGGATTTACCAGTATCGTAGTAGAAGCAGGATTATAACGTTTAAACTGCTCTATGAATCCTACTAATTCCTGCTTTCCAAGTTGTCCAGGCAATTCAACCAGAATCATTTTATTGGTAGATATTTCATAGAAAGCAAGCTGTTCAACTTCATATCCCATTTCCTTCAAGCAGAAGTATTGTCCCCACAGCTGATAAATGTGACCACGAAAGATGTGTTTGAGATTGTTCTTACGTTCTATCAGTAAACGCTTGTCCTGTTTATAGACATCAATCTTGCCAGATATGCCCAACTCATCGCAATAGACTGGGAGCGACATGATATCACTCTTTCGAGTGCTACCATTCTTATTATCTACACCTTGGTGTGCTATTGTTCCTTTAGTCTGTGGAGTGGCTTTATATAAGTCTTCGTCCGCCTCCATATACACGCTATGCAGGTATATTGAGTACGGACAGAAGATAAAGTCATTCAGCGTTGAAAGCGGAATGTAGTCATTCATTTTTTATACGGCTTTTGTTGTGCAAAGTT
>SAMEA3663023__coassemble_1906_pt1 | contig 8786 bp, 10 predicted proteins | sample SAMEA3663023__metabat2_low_PE_009 | metagenome-assembled genome bin SAMEA3663023 (sample SAMEA3663023) | pig gut metagenome | biome: pig gut; feature: pig-associated habitat; material: faeces | place: France | collected 2012
TAGTTAAAGATTTTGTTCAAGATTCTAGTTTAGATGTCGAGCCTGTAAGGCGATCCATAATAAAGCCCTTCCCAAAAGCGAGGTATTCGAGCGCATTTTCAGTCGAGATTTTCGTTAAAGATTATTATTTCTGGCCAAAGGCCATATTTAATCAAAGATTTCCTCCAAAGATTTCTTGCCGTAGGCAACTAAAAAAAAAATCCACGGAACACACGGAGCACACAGATTATAGTTAAAGATTTTGTTCAAGATTCTAGTTTAGATGTCGAGCCTGTAAGGCGATCCATAATAAAACCCTTCCCAAAAGCGAGGTATTCGAGCGCATTTTCAGTCAGGATTTTATTTAAAGATTTTATTTCCGTCTAATATCCGTTTAAATTCCGATGATGATTGATTTCTGGCCATAGGCCATTTTTTTAACAAGATTTCCTCCAAAGATTTCTTGCGAAGCAACCCAAAAACATCCGTCTAAGATCCGATGATCCGATGGATCACGGCCCACCCAGGTATTCCACGATGAGTCTGACCTCACGTGCCGAAAACCACTTACTCGTTTTCCTGTACCCCTGCTTCGCGAGGGCAGCCGTCAGGGGCTGACAGCGGCAGATCCATGACATCAGGCGGTTGACCGCCGTGTGCGGCGTGGCAGACGGGAAATATCTGAGCGCCAAATCTTTTTTGGTATAAGACCGAATTTCAAAATCGTTCATAGCGTGTTGTTGTTAACTGAACTTTCGCATGTGGGGAAGTTAAGGGAAGTTAGGGAAGTTAGAGAGAAGTTAAGGGACAAATGTCCTACGTCTTACGGCAAAAGGCTATTGTCTCTTAACTTCCCGAACGACCGTAGGAAGTGATCACTCTTTAACTTCAATCAATTCCCTCAGTTGCGAAACTTGAATTGTTAATAGATGAAACATAATAATCAGAGAAATCCTTGCACCCTGCCGGCAACTGGTGGTGATGGAGCGTCGGCAATACCTCACGCAACTGCATGAAGAGACTCTCGCCAGGCGCATCGCGGTCGGGAAACATGTGGAACGACGTACCCAACCGGTTTGCCAGATCGCTCAACAACTCCTTGTCAGCCACGGAGAGCAAGGTGGCAGACGGAATCGCCACCGCCTTATGACCCGCCGAGAGCATCGCCCAACAGTCGGAGCATCCCTCCGTGATGTAGAGCGGTTCCTCAGGCCGCAGCATCGCCACCACAGGCAGGTTGTAGATCGTGCAGCGCGCCCCGTAGGGGAAGCGGAAGCGAGGCGTCACGTCCCCCTTGTGGTAGTCGAGGTTGCGGTTCTGCAAACCGATGAGCTGCCCCGTCGTGTCGAAATATGGCGTCTGCAACCAATGGATGCCCTGGCGGTCGGTCCACGACGACAGGCGGCACCAGCGCACCACACGCGGATTGATCTTCCGTTCGGCAAACAGGAACTGTTGCGCCTCGTCACTCAACCACGGATGTTCGAAGTTGCGGGCATAGCGCGAGGCATCAAACGGCCTCATGGTTTTCTCCGCCACAGGCGTGCGCGGTCGGTACTCGTCGATCACCACGTTAGCATCGTCAGCCAGCCAACGGCACGCCCTGGGGAAATCCTTGTCGAGGTGGCGCATCACGAGGTCTATCGTGCCGCCGTGAGCCCCACAGGCAAAACACCTGAAGCTGTTAGTCCTTGCGAGAAACGTCATACTCGCATGATGGTCATCGTGAAACGGACACAGACACTTATGTCGCGTCACCCGCAGTCCGAGGCGCTCCGCCACCGCCTCAATGGGCAGTGCGCGAAGCTTTTCAATCTTCATTCTGTCGAGCATAGCTATCTCCTTTTAGTACCACGTCCGGCAACATTCCCCGTCAGATACTCCTGCGTCTTGGAGTACAGCCCCGTCTGGGCAGAATAGGTGATGAAGTTGCGGTGAGTCCACTTGTAGAGTTGGTTCTTTGTCCCATCTTTATCTTTGCCCAATGAGAGACGCAGCGCTTCCAATTGAGCCTCGTTGAATGATTCAGGCAGATCGTCCAACAGATTTTTGGGTCCACGTCTGCCTGCCACATTCATGCGGTCAGCCTCTTGTCCGAGCATGTCAGCAAAGATTTGCATCTTGCTCCAGATGTCATGATACACGAGCCACTCCACCAGTTCGCCCATAGACTTGGACCACATCTGGCCGTTGAGCACCCAGAGCAGACAGCCCGCCTTCCATGCCGACACGATTGCACGCTTGGAGATGTCCCACAACATATCGTCGTCCGCAAGGTCGGCCAACGATGCCATGTCCTGTGCCAACTGGTCAACAAGTTTGTTCAGCGGCTTGATGACAAAGCGCCCTTTGCAGATGCCAAGACGGGCGATATACCCATCAAGCTTATGGTAGAACGTCTCGTCATACTTACCCTGCCGGGGAATACGCCCGTCGCGGTTTGTGCGAGCCTTGTAGGAAAAGACCATACGCCCAAACGTACCGTTGAACAGGTCGTTCTTATAGAATTTGCGAGCTGCAAAGGGAGTAGAAGAAATGGTGATGTTGGTGCGCAGCACCGGATTTCCCGTCACACCCTCGGCCGTGGCACGAAGTGCACCAGCTCTGGCCTTGTCGTAGATGTTGCGAAGCATTTGGCTCACCTGCTTATGTCCGCCACACATCTTATCAGCCATCTCCACCTCAGGCATGTTGAGATATTGTGTGCGTTTGCCCAACACCTCGCATCCCATGGCATTCTGAATGAAGGCAGCGTTGGTCACATCGGCAGGGGGAAACCAAAAAGCCACATCTGGGCGCACAGGTTTCTCCTTGTTGGCAGACTTGCTTTTAATCAGTTTCTGCCACTCCACCAGTTTGGTAAGCTCGTCCTCATCGTGACTGCGAAAGTCGCGACACATAGCTTCCGAAATGTTTGTAAATTGCCCTTTATTACAGCCGGAATCTGCAACAAGATTGGCCATCATGCCACATAATTCCTTCCAACTGAGGTCAGGATACATGAATTCTGCTCCGCTGACGTGTGCTCCGAGAACAGGGAAAATCATCGGAACGAGGGGCTCATGCATGTCTTTTGATACTTGTGAGAGCAAAAGAGCCACAATTTCCGTCCCTTTTCCGAGTTTTGGCATCGTCGGAGCGGTGTTTTTACTAATATTATACTTCATGATTGTTCTTTCAAAATTTTATAACTTGTTGATATTCTGCCTTTTAGATAGAAATTCGATGGATTAAATCTTCCAATTCCAGTTCTTCCAATTAATTTTTCGAGGGTGCCTTTTTCTCTTATTATATATATAACTATTTAATTATTAATAAGTTATAAGACTCAAAAAAGGGATTTTGCGTTTTCACACCCTTAATTGGAATTTGGAAGAACTGGAATATTGGAAGATTCTACGCTCTGATCAACCCTATTCACTCTCCCTCTCCGAGGCCTGTTGCACTATCTACCAGTTTGGCAACCTGCCTCAGTTCTTTGGCAGCTTCCATACAGAACTTAGCGAAAGTGAGTTTCTCGTTGTAGTCTGGGCGATTGAACGTAGGATAGATAGTCCCGTCTGGTTTTCTATTCACGTTGATATACCGTCCCACAAACACGTGTGGGTTACGCTTTACCGGCCATAACGCCTTTGCCACATGCTCCACGAAGAGGTAATGATCCTCTGCATCACGCGTGATCGTACCGCAGAGATACCTGCCCAAAGGCAATCTCCCTGGCTGTTGCGTCATCAGTTTGAGGTCAATCCCCAATTCCGTATGGGGATAGGCCGACGTATGCTCGCGGTAAGCGCAAGCAAATGGTGAATCACCTTGTAGCATGTCGTTGACTACGCTACCGATAATCTGTGGCTCGTGCGATGAAGCAGAACCGTTCTCGACAATCTTTTTTGTCATTGTTGTATATTTTCAAAAAGTATTGTCTCACACTACGCAGGATCATATAGACAATGAAATTCATGTCCTACGCTCGGAGCCGTGTTTCGTGTTTGACCGCTGACTGATATCTAGAAAAAGAATGCAGCAGAAACTCCGAATTAGAAATTTCTGCTGCAAAGATATGATGCTTTGATGGAATTATTCTTATACCTTACCTATACCCTACCTATACCTTATGATAAAAAAAAAGAGCACCCTGCTACAGCAAGATGCTCAAATACGTACCTGTTTTTATCGCTCTTTCTTACTTTTTAAGCCATTCTTCCCATATAGCTTTGTGTCTATCTTTAAGTTCTTCAAAGATGCAAAGTTGACGATCTCTACCTCCACTATTCATTGAGCTGGAAAGACTATTATCATAATTCTCAAGATCTACATTAAAAAGCTTACCAACCCATGTAAAGAACTCCTTTTTTGTAAGTCTTCCCCCTGTGGCATTTGCCACCTTGCCACATTCATACCAGGCATTCATTACCCGGATAAGTTCTGTTTTTTTTGTATTCTTTGAGAGGTGTATAGGACTGTTGATACCCGAATTATCGCCTAATCCGGTTCCCTTTGGGGTTGCTTCACCTTGATAATTTACCGTAACGTCGCCATTCTGCGTACTACCTTCATTAAAAACGTTGCTACCTTTTGCATAATTGTTTATTATTTGCGCCATTTTATTATTTTTGTTTATATAATTATTATTGTTTATTTAATATCACCATTCTGTGTACTTCCAGGATAAAAAATACATTTATCTTGATAATTGTTGTAAATATTAAGAGGCTTATGACTGTCTTTATTGATTTCGTCTATATAATTATTCAGCCTTTTCACTTCACCTTCGTAGATATGTCCCTTTTGGTAATCAATTCTAGTTAATAGGAAATACAGCATTTCGCATAGTGCAATATTACTACTATCTACCGCTTCTGAAACTAAATCATGAACGCCATTATTGCCTTCAGGCGATACTTTCATCTGCGTATTAACCGTATCAGAGTAGTCGGTCTGCGTCACAAAGTATCCTTGTTGCTCATTCCATTCTTCACTTTTTCTAAATTCACTAAACACGATATTTAAATCCTGCCCGTGTGCCATAAGTCTTTTTAAAAGCTCATCTTTCAATGGCGAACTATTTGAATTCCAATCTTCAGCTGAGATTATATAAATGAGCACAGCCCCTACTATCAAGTCTTCTCTTTTTGTCATATTAGAAAACAAATAACCCAACAGTAATTCTGGGCGTTTGCTTTCTGACAGTTTATGTTTTATGCCCAATGCCGTCATCCACACGTTGACGGGAGAAGGTGTATGCCACATTTTTTCAAATCCACATAAGGCATTATGCAAAGCACAGAAAAGATTGTCTTCAAGACAGATGTTCAATAGGTCTATATCATTCTTACTCATACACAAGTTTTATAGTGTTTAAAAATTCTACAATCTGTTGATATTTGGAATTGAACAGATCTTTCTTGTCAATATCATGCAATACCCCGTTTGGAATGTCTTCATATACAGGATTTTTCACTCCAATTTTTCTAACTTCTGAACCTTTCGGCTTAATAAGAATAGGCCTACCGCTTGCAGCACATGCTTTGATAGCGTTTAGCAACCAAACATCCCCTTCTTGAAGCACAACACTTTCTTTATTCTGACCCTTAAGTTGCAAAGTCGGTTCACTATTGGTACGTCGTGCCAAATCAGACATATATTCTCCTACCATATCAGAAATGACAGGAAGATTGGGATAAGGAAAAGGAAATTGCACAAGTTCTATACCTTTAAAATTCATTGAGGTGTTCACAACTTGCCAAAATTCCGAGGTGTGATATTTAGGTTTTATATCAAGCGTTAGGCGATAATGCTGCAAGGCTTTTTGAAGAGTTGCTTCGAGAACATCCGTTAATTGAGGATGCTTGCCAAATGCCGAAGTTTTTCCTTTTTGTTGTTCCACGGCAATAACCTGTCTGTCTTTACGATTATCAATCACGACAAGACACGAAGGATGGTTTATTTCCTTCAATATTCTAAAGCGGTCTTCTCTCTCTACAGGTTTATGTGTATTGTTAGCAATACGGAACACGTAAATACCACCTTCTTTGATATATACCTCATGTTCATATTCTGCTCCATCGAATTCAAATTTGAGTTTTTCTTTATTAGTGAGAATATCATCTGTTATTTCTTGCTTTTTATCTAAAGACTGATGCACATCTATCTCGCTAAATTCCTCAAAAGGCAGAGCAAGCTGATTCTCCATTATTGGCCGGTACATATATGTAAAGATTTGAAACTTTGCCATATATTTATATTTTTAATAGGTTGTGGAATTGTGGTGACTTACTTGAGTTTTGGAAATGCGCATAGTTAACGCCGTTTTGACAATTAAGGCTGGCCGACGAACGTTCTACACATTCGCCGTTCAAAGAATACCTACAGAAGATTGCTTTTTTTATCTTCATTTTTTTAGTTTTTGGGATTGAAAAATGTTATTCCCTATCCACAAATGGAATCAGGAGGGTTAATATTCTCGATTGTTTTAGGTTTCTCGTCCATGATATTATGGACGAGACTCTAATGATATATACGTATAGCAAATAGTGTGCCAAAATTGTTGAAAATTTATCTTTTCTGCTCAATACTGAAATTTTGTCACATCTATTTTCGTTCGTGTCAGTCATGCCTTTTCTGATGTCCTATGTGTATTCCGTGGATAACAAAAATTTCCGGATCACCAACATACAAAAAGAAGAGGCGGTATTCACATACAACCTCTTCAGCCCTTCATAAAAATCCTTATTTGATTTATTTTTTCAGTTGCAAATATACGAATAAAACCGATACCCTCCAAATTTTTCCGTATATTTTTCTCTTTTTATTCGTTAAAATAAAATTTTTCTTGCCGCAGGCAACTAAAAAAATCCACGGAACACACGGAGAACACGGATTCTAGTTAAAGATTCTTCTCAAGATTTTCGTTAAGATGTCGAGCATCCCCGATGCGATCCCCCAAAAATCCCTCCCCAGAAGCGAGGTATTCGAGCGCATTTTCAGTCAGGATTTTTATTTAAAGATTATATTTCCGTCTAACATCCGTTTAAATTCCGATGATCAGACCTCTACAGATGCTTGTTCAGCTTTATTTTATCTATCAGTCCGTTGGGAAAGCGAAATGCTTTTTCTTGTGGCAGCCATTCCGGTTTTGTTCGATGAATAATACGATGGTAATCTGGAGAGATGATGATGATGTTTGAAGTATTATTATTCAATGATTCCGTAAATGGAATGATATGATGTGCTTCTACTACCAACCCATCGTAAGCTTCACCAATTCGTTTACCAGTCATCTGGCATCTGTAATCATATAATTTTTTCAAAGAATCTCCTATACTCCTATCAAGTTTACGAACTTTGCGGAGTGCCAAAGCCTCCTCTATTGTTGCATTTCCGTCTTCTCGCGGTTCAAAAGTTTCATAGGTAACCTCATCCATTGCAGATAAAGATGTTCTGGTTTCCATCTGAACAGAGTTGCTAATACAATCGGCAACAAATACGTTAGGAATATCCGTACAACTTATAGCAAGAAACTCTTGCTGATTTTGAGGAATCTTTATCGTAAACTTTCGATTGACATTTTCAGGTTTAGCTTTGACAGCTTCAACGTACCTCCACGAAGAGTGGAAGATTTGGCGAAGACGATTTGCTATTTTTGAGTTTTCGCCATATCTTATCTGTATAACATCGGCATGACCGCCATATTTGCTTTGGTCGAAGCCTTGATTCTTTAGCTGAGCATCATATTCTTTTCCGTCTAAGATGATTTTAATATTTCTCGTTTCACCATGTACGGGTATTCCGTTAGGCAACATAGACAACAAAGGATGGTATTCCACTGGTATTTGGAATCCCTGCCTAAGTGCTGACCTGTCTATGACCTTCTGAAATAAGAACATTATTTTTTATTATATTGGGGTTTAAGATTCAACAATATATTATTCTTCTCGTCTTTCGACAAAGAATCAAATTCTTGCTTAAAGTGGAACAGGAACCCGTCCCTTGTTTCTTATGGTGCAAATTTACGAAAAAATAACAAGATACCAGACAAAGCAAAAAAATAACGTCGAATGACAACTTTTTCATCCCACATTTTCTCCTCTTTCATTATTTATTTATATATTTGCAACTAAATTCGTAAAACAGGGGAATTACTCCCCTATCGTTCTTAAAACCAAAAACTGTGCATTATTCTTGATGCTATTGACCAGTCCCTGTGACATCATTTCCGAGATAGGGGCATGCTCTGTCAACATGGCATTCAATCTCCTTTCCCAATACCAGTTTATGAAATCCATATAACTGGTTTTGAGACCATGTGCCATATCAAAGCCATTGCCTATGATAACGAGTCGATTCATTTTCGTTCATTCTTAGTTTTATGCCACACCACCATATCTTTGACTAACATAGTTGTAAATGGTATCTCGGTAGTAGTTTATACTTTCTTCGCTATAACTCTCTGGAAGTTCTTGCCACAAAACATCACGTATGGTAATGATAAGAGTAGCACGAGTCGTTGGCTTGTCAAATGGATGATCCATACCAGACAACTGTTCCTTTATTTTAGCAAGCAACTCTATGGCTACATCCTTCAGCTTTTTGACTTCTGTCTTTGACAGATTGTCTTTCAATAGGAGGTCATAGAGCGATAGCTCTTCATCACTCTTGAATCCTTCTCGTACATAACGCTTCTCTTCTTCGCTGAGAGATTGAGACAGATGCATCAACTCCTCGAAGGTCTTCTCTATCGTTGCGCGATTCTGCTCTTGGTTATACGCTTGAATAATCTCCTGATACTTTTCGTAAAAGTTAATTCT
>SAMEA3663023__coassemble_2077_pt1 | contig 8040 bp, 6 predicted proteins | sample SAMEA3663023__metabat2_low_PE_009 | metagenome-assembled genome bin SAMEA3663023 (sample SAMEA3663023) | pig gut metagenome | biome: pig gut; feature: pig-associated habitat; material: faeces | place: France | collected 2012
GCCAAAAAGTGGGACAATCAGCGGCCCCTCTTTTCTTAGACCGAATAGACATCCATTGCGAGATACAAGCCGTGCCTTTCGCACAACTCTCGCAGATGGCTCCCGGTGAATCGAGCGAAACGATTCGCGCCAGAGTCATTGCCGCTCGCAAAATGCAGGAGGAACGGTTTATGGATTACAAGGGCATCCACTGCAATGCCCAAATGACGGAGCGCATGCTGCATCAGTTTGCCGAACCTGATGCGTCATCCATGGACATGTTGCGCATGGCCAAGGAGCGATTGAAACTCTCTGCACGAGCATATAGCAGAATTCTCAAGGTGGCACGCACCATTGCCGACCTTGAAGGATCGGCGCAAGTGCAGCAACAACACATCGCAGAAGCCATCGGTTACCGCAACCTCGACAGAGGTGACTGGGCTGAGCGAGGGATATAAATCACGCCTATAGGGATTTGAAAACCCAAGCAATTATCACACAATAGAAATATGCCGTTGACCAAACAGAACGGTGGAGCAAAACAACTAAAAAACTTGATGATGAAAAAACTATTCACAACCGTCATGCTGACGCTGGCATTGACATCGACAATGGCACAACAGACAGTGCAACAGTCGGCAGACTACGTACCTACCAAGGAGAACCTTGAGGCACGCAAACATTTTCAAGACGAGAAATTCGGCATCTTCCTCCACTGGGGACTCTATGCCATGCTTGCCACAGGAGAATGGACCATGCACAACGCAGACTTAAACTACAAGGAATATGCCAAACTCGCAGGCGGCTTCTATCCCTCTCGCTTCAATGCCAAAGAGTGGGTAGAGCAGATCAAGGCATCAGGTGCCAAATATATTTGCTTCACCACCCGCCATCACGAAGGCTTCTCCATGTTCGACACCAAATACTCTGACTATAATGTCGTGAAGGCTACACCCTTTAAGCGTGACATCGTGAAAGAACTTGCTGACGAATGTCACCGACAGGGTATTGACATCCACTTCTACTATTCACACATCGACTGGCAACGTGAGGATGCTCCGCTGGGACGTACCGGACACGGCACAGGACGACCCAAGGACAAACAAAATTGGAAGTCGTACTATAAGTTTATGAACAACCAACTCACCGAACTGCTCACCAACTATGGCAAGGTAGGAGCCATCTGGTTTGACGGTTGGTGGGATCAAGACATCAATCCTTCATTTGACTGGCAACTGCCCGAACAGTATGCACTCATCCACAGTTTGCAGCCTGCATGCCTCATCGGCAACAACCATCACGTGACTCCATTCCCCGGCGAAGACTTCCAAATGTTTGAGCGCGACCTGCCTGGCGAAAACTCAGCCGGACTCTCCGGACAGTCTATTTCGCAGTTGCCACTTGAAACATGCGAGACAATGAACGGCATGTGGGGCTACAAGATTACCGACCAGAACTACAAATCGACCCATACACTCATTCAATATCTGGTGAAGGCAGCAGGCAAAAATGCCAATCTGCTCATGAATATCGGTCCGCAACCTGATGGTTGTCTGCCCGCTGTTGCGGTGGAACGTCTGAAGGAGATGGGCGACTGGATGAAGGTATATGGCGAAACTATCTATGGCACACGCGGTGGATTTGTTGCACCTCACGACTGGGGAGTGACCACACAGAAGGACAACCGACTGTTTGTGCATATCCTCAACCTGCAAGACAAGGTGCTCTATCTGCCCACTGGCAATAAACAGATGAAGAAGGCTGTAGATTTTGTCAGTCGTAAGGCGGTGAAGATGCAGAAGTGTCAAGGCGGTGTGATACTCACGCTCGATGCTGTGCCTACAGCTGTTGATCAGGTCATCGAAATAGGATTCATCCAGTAAACGGATTGCTGCTATCAGCAGAAACGACAGTTCATCTGAGATGAATGAATCTAATATATAAGGTTTGCGTGCGTACATACACGTGTACGCGCGCACACGCGACGTCGTAAAAATCGACCACTCGACCACCGATATGTCATAACACGTTGTAAGATATACGGTTAAATGGGTGGTCGAAAATCTTACAACGGCGTTTTCGACCACACTTCGACCACCCGTGCAACGCCCTGAGGATACCAAACATAAACAATTAACTAACGTCCTGAAAGGACAAAGTAAAGCGTGATCCTATTTCCCTTATAAAATACAATCGTTTATCATCGTTTTTCCAAACCTTGATAATCTTTTTATCCAACGTTGGATAATACTTTTATCAAATATTGGATAATACCTTTATCAAATATTGGATAACACTTTTATCAAATATTGGATAACATCTTTATCAAACGTTGAAAAGACCTTTTTCAAACGTTAGACATTACTTTTGTCAAACGTTAGGTAATACTTATGCCAAACATTGGAAAAACACCTTTGCCAAACGTTGGGTAATACTTTTGCCAAAGGTTTGGAAACGCCTTGGCAAAATATCGGGCAATATCCCGCACATAGTAGGATTGCGCCTTAGCGTAAATTAAAGGTGGAGTCTCGTACGGAGACTCCACCTTTACTGATATCTTACGATGCATATGCTTATTTGTCTTTCAGTTCCACTACAAAGCGGATGCCATGACGGAACTCGTCGTCGAGACGGAGATGACCGTTGAGTTTATATGCCATCAGACTGCAAGTGGGGAAGGTAAGTCCGTCGTCTTCAGTCAGATCGGCAATCTCGGAGAATGCCTGGAAAAGTGTTTCGCGCTTCTCTTCGGGCAAGGTCATACCCACAGCGGTTACCAAGAAATTGCCGGTATGGGGGTTGCGCTTCTTAAACTCAAGGTTGATGCGCTCCACACCATCGGCCTTTACCACCTCTTCTACGATATTGAGCAATATGGTGCGCAAAGCGTCCTCGTTAGTAGCGAAAGAGATGGGTTGGGCAGTACAAGTCACTTCGGTAGTGGACTTGACCATAGCCTTTACCTCTTGGGTGACTTTCTCGCAGAACTGTCCCATATTGTGACTGGTGAGTTCGTAGTGTTCCTCGCGAGTCTGCTCAAGCATCATATAGTTTTCTATGTGTGCGATATAGTTTTGCAAAGCCTTGACCTGTCGTTTGGTATCGCCTTGCTCCATGGCATCGAGTGACGGGCGGATTTGTGCGCTGATATTATTGAGAAACTTGTTTTTCTGCTCGTTATTGCTATTTGCCAAATCGAGGCTGGTCTTCAAGCGCTTGATTTCTCTGACGTTTTTGAACATGACAAAGAGGAAGAAGAGAAGGCCGGCAGCCAGTCCTACACCAATAACTATAAGGATGACGATAAACGCCCATTGCGCAGTAATGGTAGTAGCCTTGGTGCTTATTTCGTCCTGTGCTTCAGCGTATTGTGCTTTGACAGTTTTCAGTTCGTTGACAGCTCTGATGCCTGCAATAGAGTCGGTCCATTCGTCATACATCTTGTTGATGATGCCCGCCATCAAGTCGTTATTGTCTTGTTTAGCTTTGGCAATAAGGTCTTTGAAGCACTTTTCCTTGCCGTTATCATCCTTGCCTTTTGCATTCATGGTGAAGATCTCCTTATAGCATACAGTAGCCAAAGGTGCGTTGCCAGTGGTACGTGCAAAGGCAGCTTTCTTCATGAGCATGTCTTCAATGACATCTTTTTTCTTGCTGGCACGCGCATAGTTTTCCATCAGCGCCATTTGAGCTTTACGTTCTGCCGACTTGTTCAGACGGGTGTAGAGGCGGAAGCGTTCGTTGCTGACAAGATAATGCAAATCGGGATTGCCGGCTCCAAGCATGGCATCGAGAGCTCTGCATGTGGCAAAAGCCTCTCGCCAGAGATGGTTTTCTGACTGTCGGATGCTGGTCTGTACACCGTTTTCTACGGTTTGTCGCAGGTTTTGTGCGACCGTTGTGAGTGTGCTGCAAGCAACTAGTAGGGCAAGGATTAACTTTTTCATAATCTGACAGGTGTTTAGGTTATCTTATGCAAAGGTAGTAAATGATATTCAAAAACGAAACACATCTGCTGTTTTTTTCGTCTATTTTTCACCTTTTTTCGTTGTTTTCAATAGTTTCTTTGGATTGAAAGACCATGCTCATTTCCTTTGCGTCATACTTGACAGGGCAACAAGGCCCTAAGAGGAAGGCCATAATTCCTTTCCTTATTATCTTACGCACGCGTACATTATTATATAAGTAGGACGATTCGCTGTGGATGACCGACTGTTGAATGGCATTTCTTTCAAACATCAACAAGACCTTTTGCCCAATATTGTATAGAAAAAGAGAGTATATGGCTTCGGGATGCGTTCGGGATGCGTTCGGGATGTGTCTTACTCATATTGGTGGTCGATGGGTGGTCGAAAACGCAGCAATAAAGCCATCGACCACCACCATAATGCCATATCTCTCAAAGGATTACATCATAGTGGTGGTCGTGTGGTCGAAATATTTCTGAAAACTAAATTTTCTGTATGTCAGCTGGTACGCTATCCTACCCGCTGGGAATGATGCATCAGTATTCAAACGAACTGCCGCCAAGAAACTCGCGAAGTAGCGATGTGGGCGGTATCTGGTCTTCCTTGATGGTGTGGATGTAGCGCAGAAACTTCATCAATCTATATGCCTCGGCATACTCTTCGCAGTTTTCAGGCACCTGTTCCAACAAGGGCAACGCCTGATTCTTCAGTACTGCCAGTTCGAAAAGCATGGCAGAATTGAACATGGCATCGGCATTTTCCTGATAAGGGAATATCCAGCGGTTCTCACCCCGGCGTACCGAAGGCCAACGACGGATGGTGTCGCATGCCGATACCCCACGGTATTTATAGTCGCGAACGATACGGCGCAACAGGCGGTTGTCGGTAGTCGGTATATAATTGTGCGTGTCGAGCAGGATGGTGGTCAATGCCGAAGCATAGACACGGAATATCTGATCGTTGGGGATAGATGCTGTCAGTTCGGGATTGAGCGCATGGATTCCTTCCAAGACAAGTACCTCGTTGCCCTGAAGTCGTAGGCGACGACCGCTTTTTTCACTTCTGCCCATCTGGAAATTATAGCGTGGCAGTTCCACCTCTTCGCCTCTGAACAGGGCATTCATCTGCTCGTTGAGCAAAGGAATGTTGAGTGCATGCAGATGTTCGTAGTCGTAGTCGCCAGTCTCATCGCGCGGTGTCTGTTCGCGGTTCACGAAGTAATCGTCGAGCGAAATGCCAATGGGATGGATGCCGTTGACCGCCAGTTGTACCGAAAGGCGCTTGCAGGTGGTGGTCTTACCGCTCGATGAGGGACCGGCTATGAGCACCATCTTCACATTTTTCCGTTTGGCAATCTCATCGGCTATCTGCGCTATCTTCTTCTCTTGCAGCGCCTCGCTCAGTTGGATGAGTCCGTTCGACTTCCCCTCTTCCACCGCTTTGTTCAGGTCGCCAATGGTACTGATGCCGAGGATGTCCTGCCAATGGTGGTGCTCCATAAAGATGTCGAACATCTTGTCCTGACGCACCAGTTCGCCCAAGCGTGACGGATCTTGTGGTGACGGCACGCGCAGAAGGATTCCGCCGAAATACGGTTCGACGCCGAAAAGTGTCAGTTGCCCGGTATTGGTGAGCATCGAGCCATAGTAATAATCCGCATAGCCATCTATCTCATAATAGGTGGTATAGAGCGATCCCAACCCTTCAAGGAGCTTCACCTTCGATACGGTTCCCATCTCACGAAACATGCGGATGGCATCTTCGGTTGTTGCCTGATGGCGATGAATGGGGATGGCAGCAGCCACAATCTCCTGCATGCGCTTTCTAATGGCAGCCACATCAGCGTCGGTCACCTGATGCCCGATATGCAAATCGCAATGGTAGCCATTGCTCACAGGCACATTGATAACCACATGTCCCGTGCCATAAAGGTCGTGGACAGCCTTACAAAGCACAAAAAACAAACTGCGAGTATATGCTCTTAGCGCAGAAGGATGGCGGAGACTGAGAAACTCCACATCCTTACAATTATACACGCGATAGTGCATTCCCTCTATCTTATTGTTAACACGTGCACTTATCGGACCGTACTCCATGGTAAGGCCCGAAAAAGAAAAAATATCAGAAAGTGTACTTCCGATGCTTACATTTAATATTTTTTTATTATTTTTGCAACGGATTTGAACCATTTGTTCCATAGGCATATTGTTTGCATTAGTCGTGGACAAAGTTAGTGAAAATATTTAGAATACAATAAGAATTTAAACTTTTTAAACTTCCAAGTATGTCAATTTGGATTCTTTTCAAGCTTTTGGGATCACTTGCCCTGCTGATGTTCGGTATGAAATCAATGAGTGAGGCGCTCCAAAAAATGGCAGGACCGCAATTGCGACATGTCCTCGGTGCCATGACCACCAATCGTTTTATGGGTATGACCACTGGTATGCTTGTCACGGCAAGTGTACAGTCAAGCACCGCTACAACTGTGATGACCGTTTCGTTTGTAAACGCTGGTCTGCTGACTTTGGCACAGGCTATCTCAGTTATTATGGGTGCTAATATTGGAACAACCCTGACGGCGTGGATTATGTCGGCAGGGTTTTCTTTTAATATCACCGACTTCGTCTATCCGGCTTTCTTTTTCGCCATTATCCTCATCTATTCGAAGAAAAAGCGCTTCATAGGCGACTTCGTGTTTGGTATTGCCTTCATGTTCCTCGGTCTCGGCACACTCCGACAGACCGGTATAGACATGCACCTCGGAGAAAACCAAGCCGTGCTCGACTTCTTCGCATCGTTCGATCCCAACGCATTCAGCACCACACTCATCTTCCTGTTCCTTGGAGGCGTGCTTACCTTCTGTGTACAGTCGTCGGCTGCTGTCATGGCTATCACCATGATTCTCTGTTCGAGCGGAGTATTGCCCATCTACCAGGGTATCGCACTCGTCATGGGTGAGAACATCGGTACCACAGTCACCTCAAACTTGGCTGCCATGTCTGCCAACACACAGGCGCGGCGTGCAGCACTTGCACACATGTTCTTCAACGTCTTCGGTGTGATATGGATACTCTTCGTATTCCGTCCTTTCGTCGATATGGTCTGCGGACTCGTTGGCTACGATGTGGATATGGACCGCGCCACTACCACAGCCAAGGCTTTTCTTGCCAATTCCGCCAAACTCAGTTTTGTGCTGGCTGCCTTCCACACCTGCTTCAATGTTGTCAATACCGCTATCCTCATCTGGTTTATCCCACAAATCGAACGCTTCGTATGCTGGGTGATCAAGCCTAAGAAAGTGGATGAAGAGGAGGACTTCCGTCTGCACTTCATTACTGCTGGTTTCATGAAGACTCCGGAGCTCTCGGTATTGGAGGCTCAAAAGGAGATACAGCAGTTTGCCATCCGCATACAGCGCATGTTCGGTTTGGTCAAAGAACTGTTGGTGGAGAAAGACGAGAAGACATTTAATAAGATGTACTCGCGTATAGAGAAGTATGAAGGAATATCCGACAACATGGAATTGGAAATTGCACAATACCTCGATGAAGTGTCGGACGCTCATCTCTCTGACGATACCAAAGCTAAAATCCGTGCGATGCTGCGCGAAATATCAGAGATTGAAAGTATCGGCGACGCTTGCTACAACATTGCACGCACCATCTCTCGCAAATATCAGGGCAAGCAAGACCACTTCAATCAAAAGCAGTATGAGCACATTTTCCAAATGATGGAACTCACAGACCAAGCCCTGACGCAGATGAATGCGCTAATGGCTGGCAGAAAAGTATCGTACGATGTCAACCGTTCGTTCAACATCGAGAACGAAATCAATAATTACCGCAATCAGTTGAAATCGCAAAACATCAACGACGTGAACAACCATGCATACACCTATGCCGTGGGCACCATCTATATGGATATCATCAACGAATGTGAGAAATTAGGCGACTATGTGGTCAACGTAGTTGAAGCACGCATGGGTACACGTCAAAAAATTGCATAAAAAATGCAATTTTAACATTGGTGTAACATTTATTGGCACAGTTGCAAATATCCGTGGCTTATTTTTGTAGTATAGGTCTATATTTTC
>SAMEA3663023__coassemble_2307_pt1 | contig 7201 bp, 6 predicted proteins | sample SAMEA3663023__metabat2_low_PE_009 | metagenome-assembled genome bin SAMEA3663023 (sample SAMEA3663023) | pig gut metagenome | biome: pig gut; feature: pig-associated habitat; material: faeces | place: France | collected 2012
AAAAGACCAATATATCAAGGAATCAAACGTGACTCGCAATTACGACTTCTTCTATAACAAGATAACTAGTATTGATCTAACCCTCGACGAGCTCTTTGAGACCATAAAGAAACTTGAAGTTATCAACATACGTCTTGACGAAGATGATGACCCACAGTTGATTTTTGAAAGTCTGAACTCTACAGGTCTTGATCTGAGCGAAGCAGATAAGATACGCAACTATCTCTTGATGTCACTCGCACCTGCAGAACAGGACGATCTTTATACTCGGTTCTGGAATCCAATAGAAGAATTTACCAAGTACGACCCATCCTCTTTTGTACGTGATTATCTTACTATGAAGCAGGGTAAGATTGGTCGTATTGATAAAATCTACTTTATATTCAAAGAGTATGCAGAGACTGCAGAAATTGATAGGGCAACACTCTTGGAAGACATGCATCACTATGCTAAGATTTACAGCCAAGTTGACAATGCAGAAGTAGGTACAGCCAAGCTAAATAGAAAGTTGAATCAGCTTCGGACGTTGGATTCTACTATTGCTTATCCTTTCTTTATGGCATTCTTCGACTATGCAACTAAAGTAGGATTAGCAGAAACAGAAATCTACCAAGTTCTTGATGTCATAGAAGCCTACTGGGCACGCAGAATCATTTGCAATCTTCCATCGAATGCTTTGAATAAAGTTTTTGCCACACTTCACCGGGATGTGTTGAATCACGTCAACAGATCGAGTGACGAGACTACACCTTCATATATTGACGTACTGAAATACGTACTGCTAAAGAAGGGGCACTCTTCGGTGTTTCCATCAGATGAGGAGGTGAAGGGCGATTTCAAGACACGCCAAGTATATAAGATGCCAGTCAATGCTCGTATGTTTATACTTGAGCGCATGGAGAACCAAGACAATAATGAACGCCATGATGTGGTGAAGGAACTGACCGAAAAGAATATCACGATAGAGCATATCATGCCACAAACCTTGTCAGACAAGTGGAAAACTGCGTTGGGTGATGATTGGGAAAGAATTCATGAGCAATATCTTCATACAATGGCAAACCTTACCCTCACTGGATATAACTCTCAATATAGCAATCTTACCTTTATAGAGAAAAGAGACATGGAGAAAGGTTTCAAAGACAGTGCGTTCCGATTGAACAACTCTGTGAAATCGTGCGAACAATGGACCGAAACGGAGCTGAAAGCACGTCAGAAAGAACTACAGAATGTGTTTATGCGACTTTGGCCTATGCCTACAACATCATTTGAGCCGTTGAACCGTGAGGCGGAATCTGCATCACTTGACGATGAGGATTATGAGTTCACCGGCAAGAAACTTCAGGCGTATATACTTCATGGGGTTAGATATACGGTCAATACATGGAAGGAAATGCTTATTCAAGTATGCGGACATATTCTGATAGAAAAGCGTTCAACCATAGAATGGCTTTGCGCAAATGAAAAGTGCGGTTTCTCAACTACACAAGATTACTGGAGACGCGAACTTGCACCAGGAAAGTATGTATGGACTGATAATAGCACAGCTACCAAAATAAACATACTTCGTGGAATGTTTGAAGAAAGCAACATCCCAGCATCAGAACTCGTCTTTGAATTCCGTTCAGAACAGGAAGGAGAGGAGGAGGAATGATAGCATAATTACCACGGAGACAGGTCAATATCATCCCAAACCGTTACAGTTTGTAACGGTTTCTAAAACGATTTTGTGTTTCAAATAACAAATAACAGTTAACAGTTTTCAAAACGATTTCGCGTTACAAGCGTGACAATATAACAGTATAACAGTTTTGAAAAGCAAAAAATACGCATGGTTTTTACTTTTGTCCTTACAGGACGTGGTTAGATGTGCTGCATCATGTCCGCAGGGCGGTGCCCTGGGCTATGGAAGACATTGGGCTTTCAGCCCGTCGTTGATTGTTAGGAATTCCTCCGCTTTCTATGTTAAAATCCAAATATTTTGACCATTATTTTTAATTTATGCTGATATTTTATATTCTGGTGTGATCCGTGGATAAAAAATTTCTATGTGTCCTTTTCCGGAGCACCAACGTTTCCGTGTCATCCGAATGTCACGGGATCAGGTCATTGACATCATGACTTACAATTCTTACAGCTTACAATATTACAGTTTTTGGAAAGGAAAAATAGGTTTCACGAGGACTGGTTCCTGTTTTTGGGGACAACGCCAATTCACATCAAGCGTTACAGTTTGACAGTTGACAGTTTGTGGAAAGACACTGATGAACACGGATCTTTTTAAAGTCACACGGAAATCATGTAAAACAGGGGCAGATACGGTTTCAGGGTCCTGTTTCACTCTTCGCGGTATTGCTGACTCTTCCTCCATGTCGTTCACCAATGGCATTCACATACGAACGATTTTATCATCTATAATATAATAAGGTGTAGAATCTTAATTTCTTCTGTTGTCATAATATATCTGTTATTTGGGCATAAAATTACAAAACAAATGGTAAATTTCAGCAAGCTAAGCGTACAAATATGTCGCAGTACCGAAATTTACTATCTGTTTGCCGATATTTATTTTGCTAATTTAATGATTATCAGTAACTTTGCATCAGATAAAGAAAACAATAACATTTTTAAAAAAATACGACTATGGCAAACAAATATTCAGGCACACAGACAGAAAAGAACCTCGCTGCTGCTTTTGCAGGCGAATCACAGGCTCGCAATAAATATACATATTTCGCATCACGTGCAAAAAAGGACGGATTTGAGCAGATAGCTTCTATCTTCCAGCAAACTGCCGACAACGAGAAAGAGCATGCTAAAATGTGGTTCAAAGAACTCAACGGCATTGGAGACACCGCTCAAAACCTGGCTGCTGCTGCAGAAGGGGAAAACTACGAGTGGACTGATATGTATGAGGGATTTGCTAAAACCGCAGAAGAGGAAGGCTTCGCTGACTTGGCAATGAAATTCCGCCTGGTGGCTGCTATCGAGAAACGCCACGAAGAGCGTTATCGTGCACTACTGCGCAACGTAGAAGCTCAGGAAGTGTTCAAGAAGAGTGAGGTTAAGGTATGGGAATGCCGCAACTGCGGACATATTGTAGTTGGAACCGAAGCTCCAGAGATATGCCCTACATGCTCACATCCAAAGGCTTACTTTGAGGTACATGTAGATAATTTCTAAATATAAACCACTAAAAAAACAACGAACTATGAAGAAGTATGTTTGCGACGTATGCGGTTGGGTATACGACCCAGCTGTAGGAGTACCAGAGGCTGGAATACCAGCAGGTACACCATTTGAGGATCTTCCCGATGATTTCGAGTGTCCGCTTTGCTCAGTAGGAAAGGACGAGTTCTCTCCTATAGACGACTAAGTTAATAAAAACACATCTACAACCCATAATGCTTCAAACGTGTTATGGGTTGTTTTTCTGTATAATAAAATGCCACGGAGGACAGAATAAAAAGCGCCTCGCTTCAGTGTATGCTAATATGAAGGTTTCTGCTAAGATAGAGAAAAATCATTTGATGATAATACGAAGCAAAATGCCACGTTTTATGTGCCACAAGGCTGCATTGAAAAATATGAGGATGCCGACTATTAGCGTAATTTCTATAATATTAAAGAGATAGACGCTCTCGTCTGTATAGACTCTGTCACCGCATCTGACGCTGCGAAGGAAGTGGCACGCTATGCCAATAAGGCCAGCTGCTGAATGGCCCGACAAAGGGAGTGAACATCGTGAAGTATAGTGATGGCACAACAAAACGTGTTATGATGAAGTAATGAAGTAAAAGCCGTATAAACAAAAAACTCCACTTCAACAAGACATTGCAATAAGCAGTGTATCGTTGAAGTGGAGTTTTTTGTGTCTATTCTTATAATCCACCGAGAGTTATTCGATGGTTACAATCAGCATATTGTTGATTGTAGTTCTCTCAATCTTGATACCAAGTTTTCTAAAAAATGTAAACAACTTCAGTCCAAACTTGTTGATGTTATATGTTCTTCCGTTCTCGTCTTTTAGCGGTATGCGGATATCGTCGAAGAGCATCTGCTTGCTGGTTGTTCCCTGTATATGGTAATTGCCTTTATAGGCATTCTCTCCCATCCATATTTCCAATGCATCGGACAAGGCAAGACCTTCATCGCCAACTTCTTGCGACAGCAAGTAGGAGGAATCTTCGTCAATACCTATCGTTACAGCTATGGATTGTCCGTTTTCTGCTATATTCTTCAGTTTCTCCTGCATGGTGTTCAAAAACTTATCCATTCCAGTTACAACTGCTCTTGATGTAAGTTTGCCATAGTCGTTGGTATAAAATTTTCCACTCTCGCAAACAGCATTGGCAAGCGAGTTGGCTGTGAAGATTTCATAAGCAGACAGTATCACTTTTATGGCATTGCCAGATGACGACTCCAACAGATCTATTTCTGCTTCAACATAAACATCTGCACCAGATTGTTGTATAACCATTGTCTTGAAATCCGTCTGTTGAGAATAGCCTAAGGCGGTTGCATTTGACAATGCTTTGATCTTGGCAAAGAAATCAACAGTGGTATAACCTCTTTGGTCGAATGCTTCCTTTATCTTAGTCAAGGCTATACGCTTATTCACATCGTTCTCCAAAATAGTACGGATGTCTTCGCCTTTTGTGGTATATGGTATGACCATAATTTTCGGACGTGCAGTAGGTAAAGGACTAACTTTAGACTCTATGCTTTGTGCCCATGTGCAACATAACGCACACAGTCCCAATAATAATGTTGCTATTCTCTTTATTCTCATTTCTTGATAATTAAATTACAACGAACTAAATTGTTAGATGTCTTGCTTTTCTCTATAGCCGTAGTTACTTTGCTTGACACGCGACATTCTGCAAATGACTCTCCAGACAATTTAGTTACCTTAGCCTTTCCAAGTTCCGACGGATACGGCTTGCCATCAAGCATCTCTACCGATTCTATCGTAAACATATCACCAACCTTGATACCAGCTTCCTTACCAACATTGAGAAGTATCGTTCCTTTGTCTATCGTTTTCAATACTTTCCCTTTGACAGGGAAATTGATACGGAAATATTCATAGATGTCGGCTTGCAAGCTTTGCATGGCTGCAGTAACAGCACTCTCTGGCGACAGCATTTCTTTGCTGCATTTTCCGTCAAAGCTCTGTGCCTCATTGCTTACGCCAGTCTCTACATCAACTACCTTCAACTGAAAAGCCACGCTCGCTTTATAGCCACGTGTGCCTCCGTCTATATTCTTCATTCGATACACAGGTATCTTTACAATATGTCCTGTTACCAACTGTTCGGCAGCAACGGCTATACCTTGTTCCGCAAGATTATGACTGTCGAGAAAAGCCTCGCTCTTCTGTAGCTCGAGTTCATCCACTACTTTGTCACGGCTTGTTCTGTCAACTACGACAAAGCGGTGAGTGTTAGTCAGCATTTCAACAACTTTCTCTGTTACAAGTCCGATGTATGGACTTTTTTCATCGCTGGTGAACTGAGTTACACCAACAACAGGACGGTCATCGGCTGCTAAAGACACTTGCGTATGCCCATAAAGGACACACGCAAGCATGACCGCATATAAAATGCGAAAATTTCCCATTACAGATTCTTTGCTGTTTTTGCTGTTTCAATCATCTGCTTGATGGCAGCGACCTTAGCGTTTGACTCTTCAAGCAAGACGGGATAAGCATCTTTTGTAAAGGCGAGAGCAGATGCAATCTTTGCAGCCTTCATTGGATTCGTGTTAGTAGAAGAAGCCTTTGTGGCTGCTTCGGCACCTTTAGCTGTCTCAGAAATAGAAGCGCCCTCAGCTGTTAAAGTTGCGGCCAACGCTACAAGTTCTTCAACAGTTGGCTTTTTGATGGTTACGTCAGTAACACCATCCTTAGTCTCGCCAATCTGACGATAATAAAGACCCTGAAGAAGCAATGATGTTGCAGCGGAACTGATGGCTGCGTTGTAAACACCTTGAACATAAGAGTCTACATCAGGAAGACCAGTCATCTTTGGCTGCTTAGAGCAGAGTTTCTCCAATTTTGCACAACGGTCAATACTTGCCTTGATGTCTTCTTTTGTCTGACCGAAACAGAATGATACTGACATTGTTAGCAATGCAGCGGTAACGAATAAAAATTTTTTCATCTCTTGATAATTTTAAGATGGTTGCCTGGCTACCACAGCAAAGTTGTTTATTAAGGATTGGATATACAAAACGAAAGAACGTGGAGCCAGTCTGTCGCTCGCTCCACGATTCGTAGGCCTTCGCATTGCCCTTGTCAGTCGAAACGAGCAACGCCGAAAGCCCCACGTATGTGTAAGTATATAATAACCCCAGCTTGACAACGAATGCAAGATGCAATCGAAGCCAATGAGGGCTGTATACAATACACACCCATGAGACGTTTCTTGTTGCTTTGTTCTTGACTGACAAATGAGTTTGCGAAGTTCACGAATCGTCAAAACTAAAGCGCCAGATACGCCTTTTATTAAGTATATGTCTGCCCAACCTCTGCCCATCGGGTCTTTCGGTATGGATATAGACGTTACAAAGATAATACTTTTACCTTGAAAACCACTTTGTTTGACTGGTAAAGTATGATTTTAAACTCTAATTTAACTTTATTAAATATAAATATGTAAAAGGATTCCACTTTTACTTGATTTTTTCTTGCTGAAAAGTTTGATGCCACGGGGAACAGGTCAATGCCACCCCACAAGCTATCCGTATCATCAGTCCCAGGCGTTACAGTTTGACAGTTTTGGAAAATAGATTTTATTAGTTGCCTACGGCAAGATGTTTTGGAGTAGCGAAGACAGAGTGAGAGCTCGCTTTCACTATGCTGAGTCACGACAAAACAAACCATAGGTAAATCTTTGGAGGAAATCTTGTTTAAGAAGTTGCTTCGCAAGAAATAATCTGTAATTCAGGGAGGCAACAAACAAAATCTTTAACGAAAATCTCGACTGAAAATGCGCTCGAGTTCCTCGCTTTTGGGAAAAATTTTAATGGGGATCGCCTTACGGCTCGAAATCTAAACGAAAATCTTTAAGAGAATCTTTAACTATAATCTCTAACCACTAATCTCTAAACTAAACACTCTGTGTGTTCCGTGGAGTGTACTCTGTGTGTTCCGTGGATCCGTAAAGGGAGGAAACGAAAAAAGCACCTTGCTTCATTG
>SAMEA3663023__coassemble_2712_pt1 | contig 6138 bp, 8 predicted proteins | sample SAMEA3663023__metabat2_low_PE_009 | metagenome-assembled genome bin SAMEA3663023 (sample SAMEA3663023) | pig gut metagenome | biome: pig gut; feature: pig-associated habitat; material: faeces | place: France | collected 2012
AAGCATAGATGCGCATGTAGGCTTCTTGCACCTCCTTGGCTCCATTGTAAAAAGGGGTGGCGGTGTGCTGCATGGTTGTTACGGTCACTACCATATCGGGAGTGAGGACGGTACCGTTAGAGCGTTTGAGGCGCTTAGGCTTTACTTGAAATACCTTACTCATAAGCATTCAGTTTTAGGTTCATTATATATAACTGTTCCTGCTTTTCTGCCGAAACAGCGAATCATTTACTTTTAGGGGCAAAGATAAGGAAAATCTGCGAACCAAACAAGTCCATAATGGTCCATAAGTAAAAAAAAAAGGTGCGAACCCTACTTTCTTCACTTCCTTGTAAGTTAGGCTCTGGTAAAACCCGTAGAAAAGAAAATGCGAAAGAGGAATCCACACCTATGACGGCGTAAACTCGCTCAAACAGATTCGCGTTCTTTCTACGTTTCAATTTACCAGATTTCAACCTACAGAACTGAATAGCTTGCTCGTGTCCACAAGATTATCTTGTTTCTCTGCATCGTAGCGACTTCAAGCGAGGACTTTCACCTGCCCTGTCACTAACCAATGGCAAATGTATTAAAAATCTGATGAGCCACCAAATTTTTAACAAGAAATCTTATGGATTCCTCTTATATTTCACATCTCAGGGACTCCACTCCCTCCTTCTTCCTGCATCCATACCTTATTATAGATAGAATGATTGTCAATTCTGTGGCAAAAGTACAATCAGGATGCGTCAAAAACTGACATAGGAGGAGAAAAAATGAAGAGGGAAGATTAAATTGAAGATGAAATACAATATGCATACTGCCCAGAAAAGGAATATGACCTGGACATTGATTTTTACATCTGCACTCCGTAAGAGTGACATACACTATTTACAAAGTTATAGTCATTCTTTTGTTGTTATTATCAGTTTTGTTGATAAGAGGGCTATGTCCAGATAGAATACTAAATTCAGTTCACAATAAAAATAAAAAATCATCTGCGAGATTCGTGTGACTACATCAGTACACGTTTTTTGCCATTTCACAATAGCTCCTCAGGCACACAGTCTGCCATAGCAGCGTAAGCAGTTTCGCTTGGATGCAGATGGTCTCCAGAATCGAAGCCAGGAGCGAAAGATGCAGGATTACTGCGGTCGCGGACAGCTAAATCGAAATCTACACAACCGTCAAAGAGGTCGGAAGAGCGAAGCCAATCATTAAATCGAGTCCTCATCTCATCACGCTTCTCATTGTAAGTGCGCCATCCGAAGATAGGAAGTAGCGTTCCACTCCATACTTTCAGTCCCAGTTTGCGAGCATGTTTCACATAGATGTCCTCCATGCCGCATTCCAATTCTTCGCAAGTAGGCATATCGCTCCAAGGTCGGAATGGATTAACCTCCACACCAACAGGGTGTATGATGTCATTGATACCGTGCTGAATGATTACTGCACTGGCACCTGCTACATTCATCTCAATAGGAAAACGCGTCTCACCTTTCAGTCCGTAAGCCTGATATGTGATGCAGTCATACTGTCGGAGGATTCTTGTTCCGCTTACAGCACGACGTATGATAGCCACATTATGGAAACCATTTTCCCATGCACGGATAGCAAGCCAGTCGGGCCAGCTCTGTGCCGTGATGGAATCACCGAAGCAAACGAGAGCATGATTTTTCTCTTCCGTCAGCACATCTATCGTATTGAGGAAATAAAACCAGTTGGTATTACGCGTCAAGTCGATAGGAAGTTCCTTCTCTGAGGCGAAATCTCCATAGGAATACTTCCCCTTGGAGAGCGGTCCGGTAATTAGAGTGCCTGCATTCATCTGTGTGAAGCCTGCGAAATACATGCTCACATCGACCGTCTCTCCAGCCTCGATGTCGAAAGCTATTTCATCGCTCTCCACCTCTTTTCCTGGTTTTATTACCACCGAAGCATTTCCTTCGAATGTTATGGGTACAGCACCATAGTTCTCATTTTGCTTTGCTACGTATGCTTTAGTCATTACAACGTCTTCCGTACCCGTAAGATTTGAGAAACGGAAGCGCATCTTAGATCCTGAGAAAACAACTCTTACGGGGTATCTCAGGGTGATATCTTTGGCGTAAACACACTCTTTTCTGTCTGTGATGGACGTGGCATTACCCCAGCATGCCACCCATTTGGTATATTTATCTTTCTGTTGAGTCATAAATGCTTATGTAAAATCAGGATGCAAAACTACTCATTTTTTCTAAGACAGCAAAGTTTATATTGCGCAAAATGCCTGTTAAAGGTCTGTAATCATGTCTAAACAAACTTCACCCCCGACTTCAACATGCAGTAGGTGCATTGTTGTGCCATCTGGCGTCAGGCCAGTTTGGGGATTCCTCGTCGCCAAACTAATCGTTTGTCGTCGAGTCTTCGATAGTTTCTCGTTGCTTTCTCGTCCCAGTCTCGTTGCTCTTTCGTTCGTTTTTTGCTTGTTCCTCGTTCGGTTCTCGTTCGGTCTTCGATAGACTAACGAATAAGCAACGAGAGACGAACGAGAGACGAACGAGGAACTAACGAGAAGTGATCGAGAACCGAACGAGAAGCTATCGAGAACATGTCGGGTGTCAATCAAAAAGCCGTGGTTCTTCTGTTGCGACCAGTTTGGATTGTTGTATGTGATTTCTGTAAACATAATTGTGTTGTTTTTAGTTGTGCGATATTTGGTTTGGTGCTAAGGTGCCTTCTTGTTTTGAAAATTATCCTCAGGTAGGGCTGCAAAGATACAACATCACAAAACCCAGATGTCCATCTTTGTCACTCTTTGTCACTCTTTTAGTTAATTTTTAATTTAGTTTAACTAAAATATAGATATATTCACATAAATCATGTGCCTTAAGAATAACTCCATGATTTTAAGAAGAGATAAAAAGTCTTATAAATGAAGTCGAGTATTACAAGGATAATAGGATGTGATATGATAGAAAATTAAGTGTCTTATGTAAATAAAATATCCGATGTAAAATAGGAGTATAGCCCCATACTTGTAGAGAGTGACGTTATCTCGGCCGGCGATTGGCGTTATCTCGGCCGGCGATTGGCGTTATCTCGGCCGGCGATTGACGTTCTCTACAAAGGAGATCGACATTATTGTCTTTGCTTTCATTTGATGCCAATAATCTGTCCTTGTCATTTTACACCAGCAGATGGTCAGGAGATGGTTTGAAAATTAGTGGGGATGGATGTGTGTCATATCAGAAATTTTATATACCTTTGCACTCGATTACAGTTTTAGAATGTTTTAGGATAACTTTTCGCTAAGTAAATTTATGGTTAGACAATGCTTCATCCTCTTTGGATGTATGGCTTTGGGAGAGTTGATAACTACGCTCACTGGAGTGAAACTACCTTCCAGCATCATCGGTATGCTGTTGCTCACGCTGCTGTTGAAGGTAAAAGTGATTAAACTGGAATGGGTAAGAGGGCTTACCGACTTTCTCATTGCCAATCTGGGATTCTTCTTTGTGCCACCTGGCGTCGCGCTGATGTTACACTTCGATCTGATTAGGGCTGAGCTTGTGCCCATCATCGGAGCAACACTGGTAAGTACAGCTTTGGTACTACTCGTTACGGGACACACACATCAGATGGTGGCCAAGGGCGAGAAGAAGATAACTAACGTGATCAAGGACAAAATGGAGGAAAGGAGCAAACATGATTGAACAGATAGTAACCAACCAGTATTTTCTTCTGGCGCTGACTTTCGGCATCTACCAAGGTGCAAAAATGCTGCAACACCGCACGCAATCCATCCTGCTCAACCCGATACTCATAACGATCGGTTTAGTAATTGTGTTTCTCAAAGTCTGCGACATTCCTTATGACACCTATCACGAAAGCGCCAAGATGATAGACTTCTGGCTCAAACCCGCAGTGGTGGCACTTGGTGTGCCGCTGTATCTGCAACTCTCGCAGATCAAAAAGCAGATTGTGCCAATACTGGCCTCGCAGATGATGGGCTGTGTAGTCGGTATTATCAGTGTAGTAGTGACCGCACGAATGCTTGGTGCCTCACGTGAAGTAGTGGCATCGCTCGCCAGTAAGTCGGTGACCACGCCGATAGCGATGGAGGTGACTCAGGCGTTGGGCGGAATACCATCGCTCACGGCAGCCATCGTCGTGATAACCGGTCTGATAGGCGGTGTGGTGGGATTTAAACTCATGGCGGTAGGACATATATACAATCCTATGGCTAAGGGACTGTCTATGGGTGCGGCATCGCATGCTGTGGGCACTTCGGTAGCCATGGAACGCGACGAGTTTGTGGGGGCTTATGCCAGCCTTGGCCTCACGCTCAATGGCATACTGACCGCCATACTGACACCCACCATCGTTGAACTGATGAGCTGATACGGTCTTGCGAGATTCATGGCTTGGTTTGTGCATGACACCAATCTGTCATTAGGGGGAATTATGCTTTTTTAGAAGGGAAAAAGATGGTATTACGAAAAGATTGAGTATATTTGCATGAGAAATGAGGTGAGGGAAACTCCCCATTTGGATTAAAACTTTAAAAGTTACTATGCGATTAGGAATCATTGGAGCAGGGTGGATAGCTCAAAAGATGGCAGAGGCACTTGCCAACAAACCACATGGATGTGAGTGTTATGCTGTGGCTTCACGCTCACTGGAAAAGGCTGAAGCTTTTGCCAAACAGTTCTATATTAATAAGGTGTATGGATCTTACGAAGAACTGGTCAGCGATCCTGCGGTGGATATCGTTTATATCGCCACCCCTCACTCTCATCATTATCCTCATGCCCGTTTGGCTCTTGAACATGGAAAACCCTGTTTGGTGGAGAAAGCCTTTACTGCCAATGCCCGCGAGGCAGAACAGCTGTTGGCTTTGGCTCATGAGAAGGGACTCTTCATTACTGAGGCGATATGGACCCGTTATATGCCATTGTCGCATCGGGTGAAGGAGATTATGGATTCTGGCGTGATAGGTGAACCGCGTGTTCTGACAGCCACCTTATGTTATATGATGGAACAGAAAGAGCGTATCGTGCGCCCTGAACTGTGTGGCGGTGCGTTGCTCGACCTCGGAGTCTATTGCTTGAATTTTGCACGTATGTATTTCGGTACAGATATTTGTCGCATGGTAAGCAATGTGCATAAGAGTGACACAGGAGTTGACATGCACGAGAGTATCTCGCTCTCATACCGTGATGGTCGTATGGCCAATCTCCAGTCGGGAGCTCTGTGTCTGAACGACCGCCAAGGCATTATCAGTGGCACGGAGGGTTACATTCGTGTGGATAATATCAACTGTCCAGAACTGATAGAGGTTTATCGCAACTATCAACTTGTCGCCTCTTACCATAAACCAGCAGATATGGTTAATGGCTATGAGTATCAAGTCATCGAATGTCAACGCTGTTTAGAGGCAGGACTCCTTGAATCGCCTATGATGCCTCACGCAGAGACACTTGCCATTATGCGACAGATGGATGCGCTGAGGAAAGAGTGGGGCGTGCATTACCCGATGGACTGATGGATGATGTGTATGGCAGATAGACAATGCCTGACGCTGCGATAGAACAGACCGAATGATAAATGGGGTATATGATATGATTACTGATATTCAGAGTGCAACATTTGAAATCTAAAAGAAATGCCTATGATACAGAATGCTTTGTTCAGACAGTGCCTTGCCGCTATACCAGAAGAGCAGAAAGCCGAGTTTGAGCTTTCGTTTGAGATAGCCGAGCGCATCAGTGAAGTTCTAAAAGCAAAGAACCTCACCCAAAAGGATTTTGCCCAGAAACTCCACAAGAGGGAGTCAGAAATATCCAAATGGTTGACTGGCAGACACAACTTCACCATGCAGACCATTGCGAAGATTGAAACGGCATTAGGCTGCAAGCTCATCAATATAGCCAGATGATATTTACAAACAAAGGGAAAAGATAATGGCGAGGGTGGCTGTTAGGGTCAGGAATCATCGGGGACAGGTTCATCACTGTGAACCTGTCCCCGATGATTTGTGTAAACACCCTTCAAACCAAGCAAAAAAGTTGTTAAACGATAAAAAGTTGCCGAAAAGTTTGGCAGTTTCATTTTTATTTCTCAATTTTGCACCGACATTTGCAAGTTGCCCAACTCGCTTGGGCTTCTGAGCCAATA
>SAMEA3663023__coassemble_2787_pt1 | contig 5989 bp, 6 predicted proteins | sample SAMEA3663023__metabat2_low_PE_009 | metagenome-assembled genome bin SAMEA3663023 (sample SAMEA3663023) | pig gut metagenome | biome: pig gut; feature: pig-associated habitat; material: faeces | place: France | collected 2012
TTCACGTATCTGTCTTCACATGCAACTAATCGCTATTTTATCCCGAATTGGGGTAGTAACTTGCGAGGTCGTTGTCATCCCCAAATATCCGACGTTCCGTTATGACATAGAACTTTCTCTGTGGCATCTTAAAAAAAAACGTTTTCCAAAACTGTAAAACTGTAAAACTGTAAAACTGTAAAACTGCTATTTTCCCAAAATAACTCTAAAAACTTGGAACATATCGTTAATATTCGTATATTTGCAACGTACAATGGTACAAATACAGAAAATAAATTTTTCATATTTAAAGGATTTAAAAGAGGCCGTATGTGAATACCGCCTCTTTTCTTTTTATACTTTTGCCTTCAACAAATTTTCTGCGACATTAAATTTTAGTCAGCCCATCAATCACCTGTTGGCGGTTGTGGCCATCCTGCCGATAGCTCACGTGAATCCAGAATGTTGTGCTCTTGACGCTCGCACGCTCGAAGATGAGCTGGTCAAACTTCTGATCCATCAACCAACCTAACCACTGACGACCTACTGCCGTGGAAGGCAATACGATGTCTGCTGCTTCACCAACGAGGTGCTGACTCTTGCTCACACCGCCCACCGCCTGGTTGAGCGACGGACAACGGTAACCCGAACTGATGATGATGGGACAACCGGCATACTGGCGCAGGGGCTCTAACACATGCCGGCAGAGTTGCTGAAGGTTGCTCACTACCGCCAATGAAGGCGTGTTGTCAATGCCTAATCGCTTCGCCATGTAGGAGTTGGTAAACTCCGACAAGCGGAAATGCTCTGAAAGAATGATGTCTTTTGCCATGATCAGAATACGTTGGTAGAATGAAACTTCACGATGTCCTTGATCACCACATCCTGATAGATGCTGTCGTTATACTCTCGCGCGTTAAACCGCAGCGCACAATACACGAGGTCGCCCTTGCTGTATTTTCCCTGGTTGCCCAACAGGGTAGCGGCGAAAGTGTCTTCATACGGACTGCCAATCTCTTGCAGTACGATGATGGACTTGCTGATCTGTGAACCATCCTGCTTACGGATGGTGGTAGGTTCTGACTGTGAGATTACCTTGAAAAGTTCTTTCATAATGTTTCGTTATTTAATTGTTAATGATAATTTCAATCCTCTTAATTGCGCCTTATAGAGCCGATCGACCAGCTTCTTATTAGCCTCTGACGTCTGACACAACACCCCTCGCAACAGACGCTTACCCACAATAATGTCATTGTCGAGTAAGAACGGCCCATTCCCCACGGTGATGATATTCCCAGTAGAAAGTGTCGGTACCAACCGCTGAAGTTTCCTGTTCATCACCATCTCCAAACAATATTCCCCTGCTGGCAATTTACGCTCAGGATGTTCACACGTATCGCACACTGGATTATTGTTGATATAGAGTACACCGTCCTGTCCATATTTGGAACATTCGGCACGAATGATTGTTATCTTCATTTCTCGTAATTTCTATATTTTAGCTTTTCAAAAACTGTAAATCTGTAATCTGTAACGCCATTTGTTTTCACATAGCCACGAAACGCCCATTGGTGCAACATATTATAGGCGCCTTTCTTATCCAATCCCTGTTGCAGTCGGAGAGCCTCTGCTTCCTGCATAGTAAACTGGTTGGGTAATAGTTGCAGCAGATTTCTCGGCCCTCTGCGGTTGGATTTCTCCCCCTCAGTTTCCGCCTGTTCTATGGCAGAAGCGAAGAAACGCATCTTACACCAGAGGTCGTACTGCTCCGACCAACGCACGAAATCGGCGATCTCCTTTTCCCACTTGCAACCGTTTGCCACGTAGAGTACACACGCTTTGAGATAGGCGATGACGTTGGCACGAAACGAGAGGTTCTCATACACTCTGCTCTGCGTCATGCGTGCCGTATCGGCATTCTCTTCTTTCAGTTGCTGTGCCAACGCAATGGCTTCCTTACATTCCACAAGACCGTTTGCCCGACACAGATTTTCGATATAGGGCTTGAGCTGTTCGTCAAAGTGATCATCGTAAGTTCCATAGACGGGCATTTCTGCGCCAATCTCTCGCTCCGGTATCGTACAGAAATTGATACGCGAGATAGGACCATCGGTCAGCACATTGCGGAAATACTGCTGTCCTTTGAGGATGGTTGTCGAAGCGTTCCAGTTGAAACGGACGGTGACACGCTCGGTCACCGACTGCATACCCACGCGCGTCTGTCCGTAGGTGTTGCCTGGGTCGAACGCCAGACACATGATGCGAAACTGTTGTTTGCCCTGACCTTTCAGCGCATCAAACTGGTCTATTTCGTTGAGCGACGTATAGAGGAAATGTTCCTGTGCCTCGGCGGTACGCATCACGAAAGCAGGATTGGTCATGTCGGCATCAATCTCCTGGATGACAAGGTTTTCGGGGCGCTTCGCCTTGTCTTTGTTGGCACCCTTTCTGCCCGCTTCTTCCTTCCATGCTTTCTCGCGTTCCAGATTCTCTCGGTCACGCTCCCGAATATCCGCCATAATATGTTTGATGGGTTCGCTGACGCACGATTTACCGGCACCCGTGCCAGCCATCAGCACACACATCAGCGTGGCTTCATGCTCCACATTATCTATATAGGGGAAGCGTGTGCGCCACAGGTGGGTTGCCAACGGAGGGAATACCGCATGCGCCACGGCAGCCCGATAGATCTCTGGCGTCTGCGAGGTCAGGAGTTCGATGAGTTTGGGCAGCTTCTTCGGCATCTGAGGCGGAGCATCCTCACCCTCTCCGTCACCATCACAGCGGTTTTCCTGTTGCGCCACCTTCAAGGCTCGCTTCACTATTTCGGGCATCGCCATCGTCTGCTTGCGCTCGCATGCCGAACGGATGGTGGACATCCACCGACCTTGTTCTTCGCCGTAATTGGGCAAAAGGGTTGCTATCCACGATGGGTCGTCGTTGCACAGATAACGCAGGTTGCACGCCATGGAGAAGATGAACGCATTACGCGACCCGTGTTCAGGGCGTCCGCCCAACTGGTTTTCCAGTGCCTCGACAATCGATGTATAAGGCATTCCCTGATACATGATGGGGTACGTTGCAGGCTGGTCCTTGGTCGCCTCTTGACTTGACGTTTCCTCCGTCGGTTGACGCTCTACCACAGGTGCATTTTCTGCCTCAAACGGGGCATTATCAAAGAGTGTATTGTCAAGATAAATCAAATCATCTTTCGTCGCTCCAGTGGCAAAAAACACGCGCGTCACGTCCTTGGCAGCTTGGTCAAACGGTATCTGCAACAGGTCGCTTGCCCACCGCAAGTTTTCCTCCTGCGAGAGTCCTGCCCTACGCGTAAAAATCAGATGGAAACCTTTGTTGACCGACCGCTCCAACAGCACCAGTCCGAGTTCCTCTTTCTTGTCAAGAATCAGCTGTGGTGCATCTTTCAAGCGCTTCTCATAGTCCTTCGCCTCTGGGTCAAAATCCACATCCATGCCCACGGTTTTTCCCACGATGTCGTAGCCTTTCAATGCAAAGGGTTCTGCTCCTGCCAACGAATAGTTAAACTGGATCAGGCGCAACTTCGCCTTTTTATTGCCGTTGCGGGCTTTCGTCAGACAGGCAGTCTGTTCGCCCGATTCCCTGAGCTTCATATACTGCTCTCTCGAAGTGATGGGGTAGCCGATTTTACGGCCACTCTCCATCTTGATTACAAAACAACTCATTGTCTCTTAGTGTTTTAGTTGATAGTTAATAAGTGCCTTGACAGCTTCGACTGCCTCTCTTTTGATGGTGTTGGCGATATTGATCGACTCATGACAATACACCTTCAGCGTCAGTTGGATGCCATCGTCCTTGGTCTTAGAAACGCGCCCATGCGCCAGTTTCTTGATCAGCACAGACTGCGATCTCCGCCATGGCTTAGCCACGAAGTCAAACGTCCCGTCGGTCATCTGTTGCGCCACCCCGTTGGTGCGGAAGCGCTGCACGCTGTGGGGAATGGGGTCGTCTGGGGTGAAGAAGAAGGATCTGCGCTCGTCGTAATGCGCTACGCCTTCGAGTTGGATGTGGTCACAGTTGTTAAACTGGTTGTTAATGATTTTTTCTTCTGTTTTCATCTTAGTTGATTTTTGCGAGCGGAAACAGATTGGATTCTTGTGCACTTTACCCTGGGAATATCCTCCGCAATGTTCAACTCAGATTAATAAATGTGTTTTAGTTAGAACCGATTCTCACGTTAAACGAGAACGTCCAGTTGATGATTGTAAAATTGAAATATACGCTCATTGTTTTCTTCTGCGAAGGGGAAAAGAAAACCGGCACCGCGCCAAGGCTTCTGTCCTTCGACTGGTGCAAAATTAGGACTAAAAAAAATCCCAACCGAGCATTTCACTCGATTGGGAATGGTTTTGGGAAAAAGGGAATTGTTTTGGGAATAGCCGAATATACTACTCACTCCTCATAGCCTAAATTCTTCAATAAAAACTGCGCTACAAGATATTGTTTCATATACTTTTCTCCTTTGTCTTTATGCAGCCACCACTGACCTACTTTTACAGCCAAAGCCGAAAGGTCGGTATTTGCCTTTCTGATAGAACTGTAAACACACAAGGGTTTCTTTATATCGAGCTTCTTTTCTTTTATGAGTTTCACGAAGTCTGACATCTTGGTTGGATAGTTACAATATTCTGACAGTACACGATAAACTGCATACCATTGGGTCTGATCAGAAAATAGCGGTTCGGTTCGTCCGTCTGTCTCGACAAACTCTTCGTAAAGGGCTTCCAGTGCCGCTTCTATGTCTATTTCTTGTTGGCTCGCATTTTGAGGTTCCACGGCAGGACCGTTATAAAAGTTTGCACCACTTTGTACGGTTATTTCCTGATGTTCGATATAGGTCACTTTATCGCTGAAATGGAAGTGACGTTCACACTTTTTATCGTTCTCCATAAAATAATTATTGTTGTTTGATTGTTTGGTTTTCAATATAGGTGTTCGTGTTCACATGATAGTCGATGTGCGGTCTCGTTGCCTGTTGCAATGATTGCAACTCGTTATAGACTTGTGGAGACGTGTGTTGCAGTTCAAAGTCGCTGACACATTTGGTGATGACGGCAGTAGCCATTTTGCTATGCTGCTCCTTAGTCCAGTTTGCCAACCATTGTTGGGGAATACTCCTTTCAAGAGGTTTCTTTTCGTTCTTCATCATGTGGACTTTCATAGCCAGCAAAGACATAATGGCACGGATTTTCTTACGGGGATAATGCATGTACCACAACTTTCCCATAGCACTCTCGCCATCCCGTAAAAACATCATGACGAAACCCGACGGAAGCGACGCTACGGCATCTTCGGCTCTGTCGCCATAGTAGCACAGCAGCTGCAACATATCATTTGATTCGGCGTTGGCAAAAATTTTCTGACATTGCAAGCGACGCACCTCCGGACTGCCCATGTGGTCTAATGCCTGTTGCAGCCTGTCTTTACCTGCTTTGTACTGTGGATGATGGGGAGCGTTGGTCATCATCTCAATGATTCTGATGATTTGTTGGGTGGTTTCACAACTGATGGCACACCATAGATTTTCTTCAACAGCCGACAGCCATTCTTCCATTTCGCTGTTCCACGGTTCACCGGCTTCAATCACCATTTCCAGGCAGTTGAGCATGGTGTGAACCTGTACTTCCTGTTGGCTGAGAGGCAATATTTTATCATCGTAATCCCAATTTGCAAATGGGCATACCGAGGGCAGACAAACAGTCTGCGGTTCAACATCTGTGACAATCTCCATCCACAGCACCCTGTGATCGCGATCCACCTCTACAATCTTGCCAAACATCGCCCCTCTTCCTGAACTAAGAATCAGCGAACAAGCCTTTTCTCTATCTGTTCCGCTGCGCACATAGCCCACAAAGCAACGCCCCCAATACACGATGACAGCATCCATTTCTCCAGGGTTGTCGTGTTCTATACTGATAGACATACGCTTCCCCATAGCCTTGTCGTAGAGTTCATCGAGTCTGTTGGCAAA
>SAMEA3663023__coassemble_3245_pt1 | contig 5134 bp, 5 predicted proteins | sample SAMEA3663023__metabat2_low_PE_009 | metagenome-assembled genome bin SAMEA3663023 (sample SAMEA3663023) | pig gut metagenome | biome: pig gut; feature: pig-associated habitat; material: faeces | place: France | collected 2012
GCGAGGTATTCGAGCGCATTTTGGTCAAGGATTTTTGTTAAAGATTTTATTTCCGTTTAACATCCGTTTAAATTGGCATACGCCTTTGTTTTCTCGCCATGGCATAATTAAAGCGAGCTTAACTTCGTTGACTTTCCTCACGATCGGAAAACTTCAAGCGAGCTTGATTTTTCGCTCACTTAATCGGAAAGTTAGATTCTGCTCATGGCTTAACGAAAACAATCCGATGATTTCATCCATGTGACATTTTATTGAGTTCCTTTTTGAATCTGATGTAGTATAGGAATCCCGCGATGGTCAGACCAAAGGGGAAAGCCGTCCAGATGCCATAGATGCCCAGATCGCAGATAAAGCCGAGGGTATATCCCAAGGGTAGGCTGACCACGAAATAGGCGATAAAGGCATAGGTCACCATCGGTTGTACGCAGGCTATTCCACGTAAGGCATTGGCAAACGCGTATTGCATGCCGTCGCCAAACTGATAGAGCGCCAAGATGAGAATCAACCCCGACACATACAGTTGCACCTCGATATTCTCGCTGAACAAACCGCCGATATGGTTGCGGAACAGCAAGATTGGGATGCTCAGCACGAAGGAGATAAAGAGGTTCAGACGGAAACCATCCATCGCATTAGCCTTCACGGCAGCAAAGTCGCGTTGTCCCACGAAATGGCTGACGCGTATCGCCATGGCAGCTGCCAATCCCGACAGAATCAGGTAGAACAGTTGCGAGATGGTAATCATCACCTGATGGGCAGCCAAAGGAATCGTACCCAACCATCCTGCCATCACACAACTCAGACTGAACGCAGCACTCTCCATGCCGAGTTGCAAGGCAACAGGCCAGCCCAAGCGGTTCATTTCTATGAAATCCACTTTGTTGATAGGATAGGAGAGGAAGTGGTGGCGATAGGTCTTGTAGCGTCGGCAGGAGAGCATCACGCCAACGAGGACGAGAGCCATGAAGACACGCGACCCTAATGTGGCAATACCGGCACCCAGGAGTCCCATTTCAGGAAAACCGCCCACGCCATAGATGAGAAGCCAGTTGAAGAGAATATTCAGCAGGTTACCGCCCACCATGGTCCACATCGCCACTTTGGTTTGTGCAATACCGTCAAAGAATTGTTTCAGCGTGTTGAAGAGACCGACAAAGAGGATGCTCGCCAGATTGACCAGGAAATACGGCCGGATGAGCGACAGCAGTTCGTCAGGTTGTCCGATGTGTTCAAGATTGAAATAGAGGAAGGTCATGACGGCTGTAAACAGCAAGCCGACAACACCGTTGGCCACAAGAGAGTTTTTCACTTTTCCTCCTACGGCTTCGTTTTGCCCCATACCATAGAGTCGTCCTACGACAGGCGTCAGTCCGTAGGAGAAACCCATATAGGCGATAAGAACAAGACCGAAGATATTGTTGACCAGGCCGGCGGCAGCCAGTTCTTCTGTGCTGTGATGACCTATCATGAGCGTATCGGCAAAACCGAGTACGATGGTGCCCAACTGGCCGATGATAATGGGAATGCCCAGCACGAGCAGTTCGCGGTAATGATGTCGTTGTTGTGATGTTGTAAGCGTCATTTCTTTCCGAGTTTGTCAGTCTGCGGGCCACTACCTGTGAAAGCCCAAATATGGGAGCCGGCAAAAAGTCTGTCGGCTCCCATATCGTATAGAGAGAGGGAGTGGGAACTCCCTGAGTATGTTATTATTTAGCAGCGTTGATGCGTTTCTTCACCTTATCCACGTAGGCATCGATGGTAGCAACAGCCACGATATTCACCACGTCGCGCACGCTGGCTCCGAAGTCGATGAAGTGGATAGGTTTGTTGAGTCCCATCTGGATCGGGCCGATAATCTCGACGTCCGCATCCAGCATCTGCAGCATCTTATAGCTTGAGCGTGCTGATGAGAGGTTGGGGAATACGAGTGTGTTCACATCCTTACCATTCAGGCGACTGAAAGGATACTGTTCGTCGCGGAGTTCGCGGTCGAGGGCAAAGCCCAGCTGCATCTCACCGTCGATAGCCAGTTCAGGATATTGCTGCTGCATGATTTCCGTAGCCTTGCGCACTTTCTGTGCCCCATCAGAAGTAGAGCTGCCGAAGTTAGAGTGAGAAATCATCGAGATAACCGGTTTCTCGTTGAAGAAGCGTACGCTGGTAGCCGCCAGACGTGCGATATCAACAAGTGCGTCGGTATCAGGATTCTCGTTCACCATGGTATCGGCAATATATAGGGTACCCTTCTGAGAGTTGATGATATGCATCGAACCGAAATGCTTGTATTCCGGACGGATGCCAATCACCTCTTTTGCCACCTTGATGGTGTTGCTGTATTTTGTATAGAGACCCGTGAGGAAAGCATCAGCCTCGCCAGTCTCCACCATCATCATACCGAAGTAGTTGCGCTCAAACATCTTATCGTTAGCCTCCTGGAAGGTGTATCCGTCGCGCTGGCGTTTCTCGGTCAGGATACGTGCATAACGCTCGCGGCGCTCCTGCTCGTCAGGATGACGCAGGTTGATAATCTCGATACCGTCGAGGTTGAGGTCCAGCTGTTTGGCCAATTTCGCAATCACCTCGTCGTTACCCAGCAGGATGGGGTGGCAGATGCCTTCAGCCTTCGCCTGTACGGCAGCTTTCAGCATAGTGGGGTGTACAGCTTCAGCAAATACCACACGCTGTGGATGAGCCGAGGCAGTAGCGTAGAGCTTCTGAGTCAGTTTAGTCTCCTGACCGAGCAATACCGACAGCGAACGCTTGTATTCATCCCAGTCCTCGATGGTCTTGCGAGCCACGCCACTCTCGATGGCAGCCTTGGCAACGGCGGCACTCACCTCTGTGATGAGACGTGGGTCAACAGGTTTCGGAATGAAGTACTGGCGACCGAAGGTGAGGTTGTTCACCTTATAGACATCGTTGACCACGTCAGGTACAGGCTGTTTGGCAAGATCGGCAATAGCGTGAACGGCAGCCAGCTTCATTTCTTCGTTGATGGCGGTAGCGTGAACGTCGAGTGCACCACGGAAGATGTATGGGAAACCAATCACGTTGTTGATCTGGTTAGGATAGTCAGTACGACCTGTTGACATCAAGGTGTCGGGACGAGCCTCCATGGCATCCTCGTATGAGATCTCAGGTACGGGGTTAGCCAAGGCGAAGATGATAGGATCTTTAGCCATCGACTTCACCATATCCTGCGAGAGCACGTTACCCTTCGACAGACCTACGAAAACGTCGGCTCCGTTGACAGCCTCTTCCAGGGTATGCACATCACGACGGTCGGTAGCAAAGAATTTCTTCTGTTCGTTCAGGTTCTCGCGGTCAGAAGTGATCACACCCTTCGAGTCGAGCATCAGGATATTCTCCTTTTGAGCGCCGATAGCCATATAGAGTTTGGTACAAGAGATGGCAGCAGCACCCGCGCCGTTGACCACGATCTTCACCTTTTTAATATCCTTACCAATCACTTCAAGGGCATTTTTCAGTCCGGCAGCAGAAATGATAGCCGTACCATGCTGGTCGTCGTGCATCACGGGGATGTCGAGAGTACGCTTCAGGCGCTCCTCGATATAGAAGCACTCAGGCGCCTTGATATCCTCAAGGTTGATACCGCCGAAGGTAGGCGCAATCTTCTCTACCGCTTCACAGAATTTCTCAGGGTCCTTCTCAGCCACCTCGATATCAAACACATCGATGCCACCATAGATTTTAAACAAGAGGCCCTTACCCTCCATGACGGGTTTGCCGCTCATGGCACCAATATCACCCAGTCCAAGAACAGCCGTTCCGTTAGAGATTACAGCCACGAGGTTTCCTTTGTCAGTATATCGATAGGCAGCCTCAGGGTCTTGCTGGATCTCAAGACACGGATAGGCAACACCAGGAGAGTAGGCGAGCGACAGGTCTGTCTGTGTACGGTAAGCCTTGGTAGGCTTCACTTCAATTTTTCCAGGACGGCCAGCCTCATGATAGTTGAGGGCGGCCTCTTTAGAGATTTTTACCATAATAATATAAGTAGCTTTACGTTTGTTCCATTAAAAACAGCACAAAATTACAAAAAATGAGCGAAAATACGCGAAAAAACATCAACCTTTTTAATCTTTTTAGTAACTTTGTGGGCAAAATGGTTACTTATGCAGGAAATAACAAGAGATTTGACTGATTATCGTATAGGATTAAGGGATAAGATACTGGAAACAGCCATGGCTGCGTTTGAGAAAAAAGGTGTAAAGGCGGTTAAGATGGACGACATAGCAACAGCCTTGTCCATATCCAAGCGCACCTTATATGAAATATATGATGACAAAGAGGCTTTATTGTATGAAGGCATCAGCAAGCGCGACCGTCTGCGTCACGACCAGATACAATCCTATGCCAGCAAAGGTCATAATGTGATGGAGATACTGAAGGAAGCCTATCGCGTCAATAGTAACGCCTCCCGCAATATCTGTCCTGCATTCTACGAAGACATCCATCGCTATCCTAAGATAGAGCAATACATGCAGAAAGTCAGGGCCCAGAAGTGCGCCGAGATATTAGATTTCATGCATTTAGGTGTTGAGCAAGGTTTCTTCCGTTCCGACATCAACTACAATCTCTTTCTCATCCTTTGTGACTCCGTCACCGATGCCATCATCAATAACAAGCTCTTGTCAACCTATACCATGGACGAGCTCTACTACAATTTCTTCCTTGTTCCCCTCCGTGGCGTATGCACAGAAAAAGGCCTGCAACTGGTAGCGGAAACCTGGAAATAGCCATGCACACGGAGTTTATAGGTTAGAGGTTATTGGTTAGTGGTTAGTGGTTATTTTTAAGATTTTCGTAGGATGACAAAGACCACTCCATCAGACCTCAGACCTCAGACTTCAGACCTCAGACCTCAGACTTCAGACTTCATCTTTGTTAAAGATTTTATTCAAGATTCTAGTTTAGATTTCGAGCATCTCCGATGCGATCCCCAATTAAATCCTCCCAAGAAGCGAGGTATTCGAGCGCATTTTGGTCAAGGATTTTTGTTAAAGATTATATTTTTAGTTGCCTGTCGGCAAGAAATCTTGGAGGAAATCTTCATGTAAAATCTAAGGACCTAAACGGTCCAGAAATCTATTTAAGATTCTATTTCCTTAAA
>SAMEA3663023__coassemble_3982_pt1 | contig 4226 bp, 5 predicted proteins | sample SAMEA3663023__metabat2_low_PE_009 | metagenome-assembled genome bin SAMEA3663023 (sample SAMEA3663023) | pig gut metagenome | biome: pig gut; feature: pig-associated habitat; material: faeces | place: France | collected 2012
AAAGAAAAAAAGTGTTTTTTCTTTGTATTTCACTCGCTTATTCGTACCTTTGCACATATTATATATAATAAATAAGGAAAAACGCTTATGCAAGTAAGAAGCCACATGTCGGTATTGGTGCATGACCTCGCTAAGAAATATGGCGAGCGCGAAGCACTCATCTATCAGGACTTTGGCGGCAAGGAATGGAAGTCGTTGTCGTGGAATAAGTTTTCTGCAACCGTTAAACAAGTCAGCAATGCGCTACTCAATATCGGAGTGAAAGAACAGGAAAACATAGGTATATTCTCGCAAAACTCCATTCAGTATCTCTTCTGCGACTTTGGTGCATGGGGAGTAAGGGCTGTCACCATACCCTTCTATGCTACCAGTAGCGAGCAGCAAATACAGTTCATGATCAACGACGCCAAGGTGCGTTTCCTCTTTGTGGGCGAACAAGAACAGTACGACCGGGCACGCCGAGTGGTATCACTCTGCCCCACACTGGAACGGATCATTGTCTATGATGCCATGGTGCATATCTCAGAACATGATACCAATGCCATCTATTTCGATGATTTTCTCAAACTTGGTGACAAACTGCCACGTCAGACCGAGGTGGAACAGCGCCAGCGCGAGGCTAACAACGACGATATTGCCAATATCCTCTATACCAGCGGAACCACTGGAGACTCTAAGGGCGTGATACTGACCCACGGACAATTCCATGCGGCAATAATTGCCAACGACGAGTGTGTTGATGTCAATGAACACGACCGTGTGATGAATTTCCTGCCCTATACCCATATCTTTGAGCGTGGATGGGCTATTCTCTGCCTCTCTGAAGGTGCTACACTGATAGTAAACACCCATCCTCAAGAAGTGCAGCAGTCGATGCGCGAGACGCATCCCACCTGTATGTCGAGTGTGCCCCGATTCTGGGAAAAGGTATATCAGGGTGTGATGGAGAAGATAGACCATGCAAGTAGCGTGCAGCGCAAACTGTTCCATCATGCATTGGCAGTAGGAAGAAAACATAATATTGAGTATCTCAGCCTTGGCAAGAAACCACCGATAGCACTCCATCTCGAATACGAACTGCTCAACCGCACCGTATTCTCGCTCGTACGTAAAGAGTTGGGACTGGAAAATGCACATTTCTTCCCCACAGCAGGAGCTGCTGTTAGTGAGCATGTGGAAGAATTTGTCCATTCCATCGGACTTAATATGATAGTGGGATACGGACTCACCGAATCGCTTGCCACCGTCAGTTGCGATCATCTCAACAAACCATATACCGTGGGAAGCGTAGGGCGCCCCATCAACGGCATCGATATCCGCATCAGCGATGAAGGCGAGATTCTGCTCAAAGGCCCCACCATCACCAAGGGATACTACAACCGTGAAGACCTCACCCGCCAGGCATTCACAGAAGATGGTTACTTCCGTACTGGTGATGCAGGATACCTGAAAAATGGTGAACTCTTCCTCAAAGAGCGCATCAAAGACCTCTTCAAGACTTCTAACGGTAAGTATATCGCACCACAGATGATAGAGTCGAAAATCTTGGTAGATAAGTATATCGACCAGATTGCTGTCATTGCCGACCAACGCAAATTCGTTTCGGCACTCATCATCCCCGTATATGGCATGCTTGAAGAGTATGCACGTGCGCATAATATCGCCTTTGAAAATCGTGAACAGCTTTGCGCTAATCCGCAAATCTATGCCATGATGAAGGAAAGAATTGATACCCTTCAGCAGCAGCTGGCACACTATGAGCAGGTGAAGCGATTCACACTCTTGCCCCACCAATTCTCAATGGAAAAGGGTGAGTTGACTAATACGCTGAAAATACGACGTCGGGTGCTCAACGAAAACTATAAGGCAGAAATCGACAAGATGTACGAAGACTAATGTCTTTCATATAATTATTATCGCCAACAGACACGATGATTACACAAGACCAACTGAAAGATGTCCTCGAAAGGACTGACAAACTGCGTCATTATCTGAAGATCGACGAGAAAAAAATAGAATTTGAAGAAGAAGACCTGCGCACACAGGCACCTGATTTCTGGGAGGATCAGAAGCGGGCTGAGGCACAGATGAAGAAAGTGAAAGCCATCAAGAAATGGATTGATGGCTATAATGACGTGCGAGCTGCAGCAGACGAACTCCAACTGGCATTCGATTTCTACAAGGAAGAGATGGTTACAGAAGAGGAAGTCGATGCAGACTATCAGCGCGCTATATCGCTCATTGAGGACTTGGAACTGAAGAACATGCTCCGTCAAAAGGAGGATCCTATGGAGTGTGTACTCAAAATCAACTCAGGAGCTGGAGGTACGGAAAGCCAGGATTGGGCGTCGATGCTCATGCGAATGTATCAACGATGGGCTGAAGCTCATGGGTATAAAGTGAGCATTTCCAACCTTCAAGAAGGTGATGAAGCTGGCATCAAGAGTGTCACGATGCAGATTGAAGGTGGAGAATATGCCTATGGATACCTCAAAAGTGAAAACGGTGTGCACCGACTGGTGAGAGTATCCCCGTTTAATGCACAGGGTAAGCGAATGACTTCCTTTGCTTCTGTTTTCGTCACACCATTGGTTGACGATACCATTGAGGTGTATGTGGATCCTGCAAAACTCTCGTGGGATACCTTCCGTTCGAGCGGTGCAGGTGGACAGAACGTCAATAAGGTGGAGTCGGGTGTGCGCCTTCGCTATTGGTACACTGATCCTGATACAGGGGAGGAAGAGGAAATCCTCATTGAAAATACCGAAACGCGCGACCAACCCAAGAATAAGGAGCGCGCCATGGCTTTGCTTCGTTCACAACTTTACGACCGCGCCATGAAGAAACGTCTTGAAGCGCAAGCTAAGATAGAGGCGGGTAAGAAGAAAATAGAGTGGGGAAGTCAGATTCGCAGTTATGTCTTTGACGACAGACGAGTGAAAGACCATCGTACCAACTATCAGACATCTGATGTGGATGGCGTGATGAATGGAAAAATAGACGGTTTCATCAAGGCTTATCTCATGGAATTCCCTACCACAGATGAGGAATAAACGTATATTCGAACATAGAAATATATAACACTAAAAACTGAATATTATGAGTAAACAACATCAGGCCAAGCGTGAAGCATGGGCCAAGAAACAAGAGAAAAAGGGTTCTAAACTGATATGGTGGATTATCGGTGGCTTTATTGCACTCGGCTTGCTTTATATGGCTTGGGCATTAACCGTCCTCTAAACGATGGCTACAGAAATCGAACGCAAGTTTCTTGTCAGGGATGATTCCTACAAGAAACTTGCTTTTGCACATAGTCATATCCAACAGGGTTATATCTGCAGTGAGCGCGGAAGAACTGTTCGCGTCCGCATACGTGACGAACGTGCCTATCTCACCATCAAGGGACCGAGCCTCGATGGTGGATTATCGCGCTATGAATTTGAAAAGGAGATAACCCTTGAAGAGGGACATCAGTTGATGCTACTCTGTGAACCGGGACTTGTCGATAAGACTCGTTGGCTTGTGCGTCATGGCGGACATGTGTTTGAAGTTGATGAATTTTATGGCGACAATACAGGTCTTGTTATGGCTGAAGTAGAATTGTCATCGGTTGATGAAAGTGCAGAATTGCCCGATTTCATCGGAGTTGAAGTCACTGGAGATCGCCGTTATTACAATAGCCAACTTCGCCAACATCCCTATTGTAAGTGGGGTGATAAGTCATAGGTCGAAGACACGTTCTTGTTGCTGGTGGAAAAATAGTCGTTTAGCTACGATATATCCACTTTCAGTTTGTGTTGTTGGTGTTAGCGAAAAAACAACCGTTTGACCAACATGCCTACTGCTGTGGCAAGTGTGATGCCAATGGAATTGGCTAATAAATCAAGCCAATCGCCACTCCGACGCCCGTTGGTACAGTATTCCTGCAATAATTCTATCATACCACTCATCATGATGGGTAACAACCATACCCACCAAAATAGTTTGCGGTAGTTGAGGTGTGTATGACTTCTGAGATATTCCAACCATACCAATGTCCATGTTCCACCATACATAATCATGTGTACCCACTTGTCAATCAAGGGTACATCTTCCAACTCTGTTTTTGGAGGAGTGAAGAATGATAAATACCAGATAACGGCTATGCATATTAGCGATAATGGGTACTTTCTTCCTCAAATCCGCAACTACGCGCCTAATATGATACAGAAGCGAAAATAATCTGC
>SAMEA3663023__coassemble_6493_pt1 | contig 2905 bp, 3 predicted proteins | sample SAMEA3663023__metabat2_low_PE_009 | metagenome-assembled genome bin SAMEA3663023 (sample SAMEA3663023) | pig gut metagenome | biome: pig gut; feature: pig-associated habitat; material: faeces | place: France | collected 2012
ATAGAAGAAGTCGTAATTGCGAGTCACGTTTGATTCCTTGATATATTGGTCTTTTTGCTTATATAGCAACGCATCAAATGCCTGCATATCTTTCTTGATGGGCTTAAGTTTCACCTTACGTTCATCCTCCTGATATTCATCCACAAGATAACGCTTGAAGATTTTCTCAACAAGCTTTGTATCAGTAGCCTCTATTAGTCCTTCTTTCTTGGCATTGACCATAGCTATAAGCAGCAACGAAACGGTTGTGATTCGCTGCTGACCATCAATGATGAATCTGTCTTCAGTTCCCGACTGAATGCTTGATACGATACTACCAAAGAAGTGACTCCTGCGGTTACTATTATGGAGCTTCATTAAATCTTGAAACAACTGCTCACAGTTTTCCTCCTTCCAGTCGTAGTTGCGCTGATACAGAGGAATGATGAATCGCTTGTCAGATCCATCAAAGAATTTTATCAGTGGTTGTGCGTCGCCTTTCATAGTTAGAAAATTGATATGATGTAACCAATAAGCTCTTTATTGTTGCAATTAGGAACTTCAAGAGACCTACCTCCTTTTAAGCCATATTTACATAGCTCTTTTTCAGAAAGCATTGTGCCTTCATATTCTTCAAGTAGTTCAAGTTTATAAGTAATTTCATTGGATGGTGTAACGACCCAAAACGATTGGTCTTCACGTTTGCAGTTCTCAGCAGTTACCACCATCTTGAATCGTACACAGCGCTCATCTGACATAAAAAGATACACTATATCTCCAATAGAAAAACGTACTCTTCCCATTCTCCAATTGATGAATCCAAGATAATGGATTGCATCTGTATGTCTGCACCTTTTTCTGTTGGCAAAGGCAAGCCAAGTGCGATTATTCAACATAATTGTAATTTTAAGTCAAAAAACATCTAATTTCTTCCATATCTTTGCCTTCTCCGTTAGACGGTACATCTGTTTTGGATGATTTGGCTGTTCTGGATATTTTCGTTCAATACTGCCATCTGTTAGAGCAGGGGCTATATAACTATCATGCATTGTTTTACGTCTGACAATTCCACATAGTTTCATCATCTCAGAAACATCAATGTAATCATCGTTCATTACTGTCACTAACTTTTCTACTTGGGCGGTACTTGGGCGGTACTTGGGCGGTACTTGGGCGGTACTTTGTCGGTCAAACTCTTTTTCACTTGTCCACTCAGCCATCAATGTTGCCTTCAGAATGAACGCATCAATATGGAACGATGGGATTGCGCAGCCTTTTGTTTCCAGCTCATTGCAGATACGGTCGATACCTTCGCCAAATTCCTTGACATACTTATATGCCTTGAGGTATTGGGCTATCTTGGGATTTCGTGAGAAATGAGTGTGGCGAATGTTGTCTGGACGCACCAATCCTGGCAAATCTCCTGGAGTCTCAAAGACTATACGGTCGTCGAACATCTTAATCTGAATCTCTGTTCCCTTGATGTTGTATGCTCTGTGGCAGCAACTATTCACTACCATTTCTTGTATAGCATATTTTGAGTAGTTGCGGTTTGTAATAAACCGACCGTCTTCTCCAAGGAATGAGTGCTCACGAACCTGCGTTTCCAGATAGTCAATGGTTCTTCTAACCTGCTGAAGTATGGTTCCTTCGAATGTCACGTCCTTGACAACATTCATCTCAGTACCAACCTTTTCCTCTGTACCCTCATAGCGGATGAAGCGAGTGCGGGCACGTGGAAAGAAACGCTGAGGATTCTTTCCGAAAAGGAGAATACAAGCGGTACTAACCTTCTGCTGACCATCTTTCTCAGTAACAAAATCGTTGTTCTCTCTCAGATACTCCATGGCAGACTTTCCATAGCCTATGACATTCATATAGTCACTCACAAGATTCATGTCAATATCATCGGTAGTGGCGTCATAAACATCTTTGTCCTCGTAGTAGCGTTCGCCTTTGTCGTAGAGAAGCTGCATACGCTCATCAAAATTGAGTTTTTTGCTTTTGTCGCCTACACGCATGAAACATTCGTCTGCTTGGTTGGTATGAAGTTGAACGCTTGCAGGAATGTGCATAAGCAGGATGCGGTTCTTTCGACCTTCATAGTCTGTACATGGCAAATATTCACACCTGACCCTTACAGACGGATTGCAGAAATCGAAAGGAGCGCGAAGCAACTCATTCAGTCGCTCTTCGTTTCCATCAATCCCCTCTATTCTGCGAGTCTTGTCGGAAACACCAATGGCAAGCATACCACCATCGGCATTAGCCATAGCCACAATGGGTATCGCTAACGCTTTGGGGTCAATCTGTATGCTCTTGCAATCGAATGTCTGACATTCTTTGCGAGCCAGTATTTCTTCTATTGTCATATTCTGTTGATTTTTCATCTTGTTACTGCATGGCTAACCAGCGGTTGTTTTTTCCATTATCAACCAACATGACCTTTATTTATTCTATTTATCTTGCTGTCCATATGGACACTTTATTAATGATAGATAGTTGCAAAATTATGAAAATATCTTGTAAAACGTGCAATAATATCTAAAAAGAAGCATACATAATTCTTTTTTATTGCGTATTATGCATAAAAACAAGGGGCCAGTCTCACTCAGTTCCTTCGTTTTTGCTTTTCAAAAAATGTTATATTGTTATATTGTCACGCTTGTAACGAAAAAAAATCGTTTCCACAAACTCTCAACTGTCAAACTGTAACGCTTCGGACTGATGATATTGACTACGGATAGTTTTGGAATGACATTGATCTGTATTCATGACATGGCTGCAGACAGCAACTCCGGAAAGCTGGACGGGTATGCTCCGGAAAATGAAAAAAAAGTGAAACAGTATCTGTTCCCCTTTTTCATCCCCCTGTTTCATGGTTGCCTCATAAGTAAGTCATAACTAACTCCGCACTAAGTCCCAA